>VFQO010005658.1_pt1 | contig 49765 bp, 48 predicted proteins | sample 3512331 | NCBI WGS metagenome assembly VFQO01 (sample SAMN10412371, study PRJNA504923) | tailings metagenome | isolation source: Replicate 3 from Balatoc abandoned mine | place: Philippines: Itogon, Benguet | collected 2017-08-28 | reverse complement strand
TGCGGGCCTCCGGTCGGCGGCGGCGGCGTTTCGGTCGGCAGCTCGGGGGCGACGCCCGCCTCCACGGCCTCGTGTTCGACCTCCGGCAGCGGCAACGGCTTCTCGACGCGCGCGCGGATCTCGGGGTCCTTGAGCAGGGCCATGCGCATCACCTCCCGGGCGCGCGGGGCGGCGGCGGTGGCCCCGCCCTGCCCGCCGTGCTCGATCAGCACCGCCACCGCATAGCGAGGGGCGTCGATCGGCGCGAAGGCGATGTACCAGTTGTGGTCGCGCAGCTTCCAGGCGAAGCCGGCGCCCTTGCGCGACTCCCCGGCGCGGAACACGCGGACCTGGGCGGTGCCGGTCTTGCCGGCCATGCGGATGTCGCCCAGGCCGAGCTGGCTCTGGCGGAAGGCGGTGCCCCCCGCCTCGTTGGCCACGGCGATCATGCCGCCGCGGACGTAGTTCATCATCTCCGGCGGATACGGCAGGTTCGGCACGTCGTCGCCATGCGGCTGGTCGACGCCGCCGATCGACTTGATCAGGCGAGGGTTCAACGCCTTCTGGCCGTTGGCGAGACGCGACACCATCACGGCCAGCTGCAGCGGATTGACGGTGATGTAGCCCTGGCCGATGCCGTAGTTGACGCTGTCGCCGGGCTGCCAGACCGGCTCCCGCTTCATCGCCTTCTTCTTCCACTCCCGCGACCCGACGACGCCTTTCTTCTGTCCCGGAATGCCGAGGTCGAAGATCTGGCCCAGGCCGAAGGCGTGCGCGGCGGCGGCGATAGGATCGGGTCCGATCCGCAGGGCCGTCTGGTAGAAATAGATGTCGCACGAGTTCTTGATGGCGTCGTGCATGTTCTGGGCGCCATGGCGGCCCCAGCAACGCCAGGTCCGTCCGCCGAAGTACCAGCTGCCGCCGCAGACCACCCGCGAATTGGGGTCCACACCCGCGTTCAGCGCGGCCAGGGCCACCATCGGCTTGAAGGTCGAGCCCGGCGGATAGGTGCCGCTCATCACCTTGTCGAGCAGCGGCTTGCGCTCGTACTCGCTCAGCGCCTTGTACTCGGGGCCCGACAGCCCCTTCACGAAGCGGTTGGCGTCGAAGCTCGGCGCCGACGCCATGCACAGCACGTCGCCGGAGCGGCAGTCCATCAGCACGATGGCGCCGCTCTCCTCGCCCATGACCTCCAGCGCCCGCTGCTGGATGTCGGCGTCGAGGGTGAGCTTGATTTCCTTGCCCGGCTGCGCGGGAATGTCGCCTTCGGGGTCATCGCGGACGACCCGGCCGCGGGCGTCGACCTCCTGCTTGCGGGCCCCCGACTTGCCGCGCAGCTCCAGGTCGTAGGCCTTCTCGACGCCCTGCCGTCCGATCCGGAAGCCCGGATTGTAGAGCAGCGGATCGACGGTCAGCCCCTTGTCCTTGATCGCCTTGATGTCGCGGTCGTTGACCTTGGCCACGTAGCCGATGACATGCGCGAAGGCGCCGCCGAACGGATAGACCCGCACTTCGCCCATGTCGGCGGTGACGCCCGGCAGCTCCGGCGCGCGGACGTTGATGCGGGAGAACTCCTCCCAGCTCATGTCCTCCATCACCTGGACCGGCGACTGGCGAGGGGCGCGCTCGATGTCCTTGACCAGCCGCTCGCGGCGCTTCTCGTCCAGGGGCACCAGGACGGACAGGTCGGCGACCGTCTTGGGGATGTCCATGTCCTTCTCCCGCGAGACCAGCAGGCGGAAGTTGGGACGGTTGGAGGCCAAGGTGACGCCGTTCCGGTCCAGGATCAGGCCGCGCGGCGGCGGCACGATGCGAAAGTTGAACTGGTTGGACTGGGCCAGCTTCTGATAGCGCTGGGCCTCGACGACCTGCAGATGGACCAGCCGGCCGCCCAGGGCCAGAAGGCCGACGCCGGTGATGCCGCCGAGCAGGAAGGTGCGCCGGGTGAACACGCCCTGCCGCTCGTTGACCTCCGAGAAGAAGATCGTCGGTTCGCTCATCGGAACCTCACGTCCGCGTCGTCGAAGCGGTCGATCAGGCGATGGGCGAAGGGATAGAGCAGGATGGTGGCCAGGTACTGCCAGAACACGCCGATCAGGCTGGGCGCCGACTTCACGTCGAGCATGGTGATCAGATAGCCGGCCGCCATGGCCACGGCGCAGACGCCCGCGTACCAGACCCACATCATCGGCCGGCTCTGTCCGGTCATCATGTTGCGCATGAACAGGGTCACCGCGTAGCCGAGCAGCAGGGCGATCACCCAGAGCCCCAAGGCGTTGCCCCAGAACAGATCGAGGAAGGCGCCCAGCACCAGCAGGGCGAAGGGCGCGATGATCGACGGTCGGATCACCGCCCAGCCGAAGGCCGCCACCAGCGGGAACACCGGCTCGGGCAGCTGCAGTCCGTAGACCCGGATCGGGGCGGCGAACAGGATCGTGCAGCCGATGCACAGCAGCGCCGGCACGCCGATCCAGCGCCACGGGTCCAGAGGCCGCGCGGCGGAGAAACTCATATGCCGCCCCCCGTTGGGGCGGGCGTCGGAGCGGGCTGCGTCGTCGCCGGGCGCGTCGCCGGCTTGGGCGCGGAGGCCGTCGTCGCCGGGCGTTGCGCGGCCGGGGCGGCCGTCCGCGGCGGCGTGGTCGCGGCCGGGGCGGCGGTCCCCGGGGTCGCCGGAGCGGCGGCGGCGGGCGCACGCACGATCCGATCGTCGGGGTTCTCGGTGATCACCGGCGGCAGCTGGGTCTGCTCCAGCGCCTTGCGGTCGACCAGCTGGGCGTAGTCGCGGAACTGCAGGATCCGCACCCAGTCGATGACCGAGGAGTCGGCGTCCAGCACCACGCGCCAGCGGCCATCCAGCCCTTTGACCGCCCGGCCGACCGGCAGACCGCGCGGGATCACGCCGCCGTCGCCGCTGGTCAGGACGCGATCGCCCTCCTTCAGCGGCTCGCGGCTGCGCAGATATTCGAGCTTGGGATTGGGACCGCCGTCGCCGGTCAGGATGGCGCGGGCGTTGGTGCGGTCGACCATCACCGGAGTCTTGCTGGCCGCGTCGGTCAGCAGCAGCACCTTGCTGGCGCCGCCGGACACGCCGACCACCCGGCCGACCAGGCCCCGCTCGGCCAGGACCGGAAAGCCGATCATGACGCCGTCCTTGGTCCCGGCGTTGGCCAGGCGGTAGTTGGCGTACGGGCCACGGGAGTCGGTGACCACCCGGGCGGTGATCATCGGGATCGGCGGATCGGTGCGGACGCCCAGCACGGCGCGCAGGCGCTCGTTCTCGTCCTGCAGCCGCACGGCCTCGTCGGCCTGGGTCTGGAGGGCGATCACCTGCTGCTTGAGGCGACGGTTCTCGCTGGCCGCGAAGAAGTAGCCGCGCACGAAGCCGACGACGTCGCCGGTCCATTCGCCCGGCTTGGCGACGACGCCGCTGACCGGCTCGGCGACGGTGTCGACCGCCTGCCGCGCGACGCCGTAGGCCTCGCTCTGGAAAGTCTCGCGACGGTCGCTGAGCAGCATGGCCACGCCGATGACGACGGCCACGACGAGCGCGACCGCCGCCGTCCAGGTCAGCGGCACCTTCAGTTCGCCGAACGGATCCTGCCGAAACGGCACCCGAAACCTCCGTCAGGGCGCCCCGCGCGCCCGACTCACTTGGTGGACGATGTTACGCGAGCGTGCTCTCGAGGACGCCCTTCATCCACTTCGGGTGTTCAAGAACCTTGCCGCAGCCCAGCGCGACGCAGGACAGCGGATCGTCGGCCACGGTCACCGGCAGGCCGGTGTGATCGCGGATCTCGGCGTCCAGGCCGCGCAGCAGCGCGCCGCCGCCGGTCAGCATGATGCCCTTGTCGGCGATGTCGGAGGCCAGTTCCGGCGGCGTGGCTTCCAGCGCGACCTTCACGGCCTCGACGATCTGGCCGACCGGTTCGTGCAGGGCGTCGGACGCCTGCTTCTCGGAGATGCGGACTTCCCGCGGCACGCCCTGCATCAGGTCGCGGCCCTTGACGTCGATCGACAGGCCTTCGCCGTCGGCCGGCGCGCGGGCGGTGCCGATTTCCTTCTTGATGCGCTCGGCGGTGGTCTCGCCGATCAGCAGGTTATGGTGGCGACGCATGTAGCTGATGATCGCCTCGTCCATCTTGTCGCCGCCGACCCGGACCGAGCGGCTGTAGACGATGCCCGACAGCGACAGAACGGCCACCTCGGTGGTGCCGCCGCCGATGTCGACGACCATCGAGCCGGTCGGCTCGTGGATCGGCAGGCCGGCGCCGATCGCGGCGGCCATCGGCTCGTCGATCAGGCCCACGCGGCGGGCCGAAGCGTTCAGGCAGCTGTCGTTGATGGCGCGGCGCTCGACCGCGGTGGCGCCCGACGGCACGCACACGATCACCTTGGGGTTCACGAAGCCCTTGCGGTTGTGAACCTTGCGGATGAAGTGCTTGATCATCTCCTCGGCGACTTCGAAGTCGGCGATGACCCCGTCGCGCATGGGACGGATGGCTTCCATGTGCCCGGGCGTGCGGCCGAGCATCTGCTTGGCTTCTATACCGACGGCATGGACGACCTTGCGGCCGCCGACGTTACGCAGCGCGACGACCGACGGCTCGTTCAGGACGATGCCCTTGCCCTTCATGTAGACGAGGGTGTTGGCCGTACCGAGATCGATGGCGATGTCGTTGGAGATGGCGCCGAAGAGAGAACCGAACATTCAGGGCCCTGAGAATCTGGAGCGTGGTGGAGAACTGGCGAGGCAAGGAGCGCCAACCCAGCACCCACGCCGCGAGCGCGCCCCCCAGGCGCAGCATCGCCGAGGTGGCAAGGCAAGCTGACAGCAAGCCGTTTGCACCGCGAACGTGTTGAATTCAAGGTCTATTAAGGCGGCGCCTCAACCAAGCGCCGTCAGGACCACTCCGACCGCCGTCACGGCGCCCGCGATCCACTGCCGCAGGCCCAATCGTTCGGCGAACAGACGCCGCCCGGCGAGGGCCGCGATCGGCATCTCGACCACCCCCACGGCCCGCACGGGCCCCGCCGGGGCAAGGGCCAGCGCCACGAACCAGCCCGCCGACGCCGCCGCGCCGAAGAAGCCCGCGCCGAGCGAAACCCGCCACGACCGCAAGGCCGCCCCCAGCGACGCTCGGTCGCGGAAGACCAGCCAGGTCGTCAGGGCGACGGACTGCAGCGCCTGGACCACGGCCACGGTGATCAGGGCGGCGGGAATCGGATTCGCGGAATCAAGCGCCAGCGACGCCTGGCGGAAGGCGTTGGCCGAGACCGCGAAGCAGAAGCCCGACAGCGTGCCCAGTCCCGCCGCCGTCCAGTCGTGCTTCCCCTCCCCGCGCGGCCAGGACAGGGCGATCAGCCCGCCGGTGGCCAGGGCCAGTCCGCCCCAGGCCGGACCGCTCAGGTGGTCGCCGAACAGCAGGAAGCCGAGAATCGCGGCGAACGGCAGGCCGCTCTGCTGGAAGGCCGCGCCCAGGGCGAAGCTGGACCGGTGCATCGAGACCAGCAGCGCCGCCGTGGCGCCGATCTGCATCCCGCCGCCCAGCGCCGACCAGCCGAGGAAGGCCCAGGACGGATGCGGCGACACCGGCGTGACCATCAGGGCGACCGCCACGAAGGCCAGGCTGAACGGCAGACCGAACAGGAAGCGGACCAGGGTCGCGCCCCAGGGGCCCGCGCCGGTCAGCAGGCTGCGCTGGGCGGCGTTGCGCGCCACCTGGAAGGCGGCCGCCAGGACGGTGATGGGAATCCAGATCAAGCTGGTCGCTCGCCTACTTTTTGATGGCGCGGCCTCGAAATCCGCATGGAGCCTTTATGCGGTCCGGCGCCAGATTTCGACCCGTTCCGCGGCGTCGCTGACGCCGCTTTTTTCAGGTGCATCCCGATGTCCCTTCCCCTGGCTGTGATCGCCGCCCGCGTCCTCACCGGCGCGGCGGTCCGAGCCTATGACGTCCAGCTCGACCGCATGCTGACCCTCGGCGCGGCGCCGCCCTCCGCGATCATCGCCGTGGGCGGGCCCGACGCGGCCGAGGCCATGAGCGGCCTGTGGCGACGCGGCTATCCCCGCGTCGAGGCGGCGCGACGCGCCACCTGCCCCGCCGCCGACGAGCTGTGCGACCTGCTGCTGGTCTGCGGTTGCGACCGGGCCCAGCGCGCCGCCGAGATCGCCCGCGACACGCGCGCCATGCTGCGCCCGGACGGTCTGGCGGTGGTCGACGCCGGCCGCATGAGCGACCCGGACGAGCGGCTGCGTCTGTGCGGCCTGCTGGCCGAAGCCGGCTTCGGCGTCGGCCCCAACGCCCACCTGGCCGCCGAGATCGCCGCGCGCCGCCTGCCGGATGCGGTGTGGAAGCGCGCGGCCTGAGCCCCTGCCCATAACGACAAGAGCCCGCCAGTAACTAGAAGCCGCTCGCGATCGCTGTGTCCGGGCGGCTCTTTTCTTTGCGCGAGAACAGGTTGTTGAGCGCGTTGACGTAGGCCTTGGCCGAGGCGGTCAGGGTGTCGGTGTCCGCCGCCGCGCCGGTGGCGATGCGGCCGTCCTCCTCCAGCCGGACCGAGACCTGGGCCTGGGCGTCGGTGCCTTCGGTGACCGCGTGCACCTGGAACAGGCGCAGGGCGGCGCTGTGCGGCACGATGGCGTGGATGGCGTTGAACACCGCGTCGACCGGACCGTCGCCGCTGGCCTCCGCCCGCTTCTCCTCGCCGTCGACGTCCAGGGTGAGCTCGGCGGACTGGCCCTCGGTGCCGGCGATGACCTTCAGATGGACCACGCGGATCCGCTCCGAGCCGCGCGCCAGGGCGTCGTCGACCAGGGCGATGATGTCGTCGTCGAAGACGTGCTTCTTCTTGTCGGCCAGGTCCTTGAAGCGGACGAAGGCCTCATTCAGCGCGTTCTGGCCCAGCTCGTAGCCCAGGGCCTTCAGCTTTTCGCGGAAGGCGTGGCGGCCCGAGTGCTTGCCCATCACCAGGTTGGTGGCGCCCTGCCCGACATCCTCGGGCTTCATGATCTCGTAGGTCTCGGCGTTCTTCAGCATCCCGTCCTGGTGGATGCCGCTCTCGTGGGCGAAGGCGTTCTTGCCGACGATCGCCTTGTTGAACTGCACCGGGAAGCCGGTGATGGCCGAGACGTAACGGCTGGCGCGGGTGATGTGGATCGGCTCGACGCCGGTGCCGAAGCCCAGATCCTCGCCGCGGACCTTCAGGGCCATGACGATCTCTTCCAGGGCCGCGTTGCCGGCCCGTTCGCCGATGCCGTTGACCGCGACCTCGACCTGGCGCGCCCCGCCCTGGACGGCGGCGATGGAGTTGGCCACGGCCAGACCCAGATCGTTGTGGCAGTGGGCCGAGAAGACGACGTCGTCGGCGCCCGGGACCTTGGCGATCACGTCGCGGAACAGGTTGGCGTACTCTTCCGGATAGCTGTAGCCGACGGTGTCGGGCAGGTTGATCGTCTTGGCGCCGGCGCGGATCGCCGCCTCGACGGCGCGGTACAGGAACTCGCGCTCGGTGCGGGTGGCGTCCTCGGCGGACCATTCGACGTCGTCGGTGTGGTTGCGGGCGCGGCTGACCGAGGCGGTGATCGCCTCCAGCACCGCCTCGGGCTCCATCTGCAGCTTCCACTTCATATGGACCGGGCTGGTCGAGATGAAGGTGTGGATGCGGCCGCGCTTGGCCGGGCGGATGGCCTCGGCGCAGCGGTCGATGTCGGCCGCGGCGGCGCGCGCCAGGCCGCAGACGGTGCTCTCGGTGACGATCTGCGAGATGGCGCGGACGGCTTCGAAATCGCCGTTCGAGGCGATCGGGAAGCCGGCCTCGATGACGTCGACCCCCATCTCCTCGAGGATCTTGGCCAGCTCCAGCTTCTCGTCGTGGCTCATCGACGCGCCCGGCGACTGTTCGCCGTCACGCATGGTGGTGTCGAATACGATGACGCGGCCGGCGTCGGATACGGAGGTCATTGAACTAGGCTTTCGTCGCGGTGTCGGGGTTCAGGCGGTTTCGAAAAGCCCCTGAGCGCCCGGCCGCGAACGCGCGCGGCTAAGCGGTCGCCCAGGGGCGGCTAAGCCCCAGGTCAAGAAGAAGGCGCAGGCTGTTCGGCGCGCTTTGCATGGGCTCCTGATACAGATTCAGGCGAAATCACGCAAGAGCGTTGCGCGAATGAAGGCCGCAAAGCCATTCGGCGGCAAAATATTTCATGGACTTCCCGACGCGCGCATATGATCGTCCCTCACCATCGGGTTTCCAGCCGGCGTTTACGGCGCACGACCACCCGGAACGAGGGACAACATGCCGACGCTGACCGACCAGCAACGGAAGTTCTACGAAACCACGCTGGCGGTGACCCGCCAGGAAATCGCCGATCTGAAGGACCAGATCAAAGAGGAACGGGCCAAGGTCGAGGCCCGCATCGCCGAGCTCCAAAGCGCCATCGACGCCTCCAAGCAGATGTACGCCGCGGCGTGCATGCGCCTGGGCGTCGACAACGACCTGGCCGACGATCCGACCGAGAGCTGATCCCCGCCGCGCCCCCGCTAGTCCGGGCGCGTGACGATCGGGAAGGGTCCGGACGGCCGATCGAACCAACCCGTCAGGCGCTGGAAGGCCAGCGGATCGCCGTCGATCTTCGCCTCGCCGCTCATCACCTTCAGGGCCAGCGGCGCGCCCGTGAACAGGGACTGCAGCAGCAGCGGCCGCGGCAGGGTCAGGGTCGCGTCGGCCTTCTCGCCCTCCCCGGCCGGCTCCGCCAGCAGCACGCCGTTGCGGACCGTGACCCGCCAGCGCTCGTTTCGCTCCGGGAAGGCGAAGATCACCTTCAGCGCGCCGTCGCCGGCCTTGTCGGCGTTCAGCCGCACCGCCAGCAGGTCGAAGATCATTTGGCTGGGCAGGTTGGCGATCACGTCGGGCGAGCCGACCCCGCCCTGGGCGGGCGCCGGGACGCCGTTGCGCAGTTCGCCGGCGCCGGTCAGGTACATGTTGCGCCACAGCGAGCTCTCGGCCTGCCAGCCCATCTGGTCATAGGCGCGGGCCAGGGCCTCCTTCGCCTCGGCGTCCTTCGAATCGGCGAGCACCGCCTTGTTCAGCAGAGTCGCCGCCCAGCGGTAGTCGCCCTTGTCGTGCGCCGCCCTGGCCAGGGCCTTGACCTTGGCCGCTCCGCCCATGGCCTCGACCGAGCGCGCCGCCTCGTCGGCCGGCTCCAGCACCGCCAGGTTCACCGGATTGGCGTCGTACCAGCCCATGTAGCGCTGATAGACCGCCCGGCTGTTGAAGCTCATCGTCCCGTAGTAGCCGCGGTTGAACCAGTTGCGGGCCAGGGCGTCGGGCAGCCGGATGCGGTTGGCGATCTCGGCTCCCACGTAGCCGGCGTTCATCAGCCGCACCGTCTGGTCGTGCAGGTATTTGTAGGCGTCGCGGTGATCGGCCAGATAGCTCCGCACGACCCCGCCGCCGAAACGCGGCCAGCCGTGGCTGGTGAACATCACCTCGGTCCGGTCGCCGTAGAGATTGAGCGACTCGCCCAGGTAGCCCGCCCAGGCCTTGGCGTCGCGGACCAGCGCCCCGCGCGGCGTCAGCACGTTGTGCATGGTGGCGTTGGCGTTCTCGGCCATGCACAGGATCTTCCAGTCCGGGAAGTAGAGGTTCATCTCCGCCGGCGCCTCCGTGCCGGGCGTGACCTGGAAGACGATCTTCACCCCGTCGACGGCCAGGGTCTCGCCGGTCCTGGCGATCGAGCGGGTCGGGGCGATGAGAGTGGTCGTCCCCTTCGCCACCGCCAGGCCGATGCCGACGCTCATCTGCCCCTCGATCCCGGGCTTCAGATTGTAGCCGAACTGGTACTGGGCCCGCCGGCTCATCGCGGGGCCGGCGATGACGTTCTCGCTGACCGCCTCCTCGAGGAAGCCCTCGGGTGCGATGACCTGGACCTTGCCGGCGTCGACGTCGGCCTGGTTGACCACGCCCTTCACCCCGCCGAAGTGATCGGCATGGCTGTGGGTGTAGATCACCGCAACGACCGGTCGCGCCCCGAGCTTCTCGGTGACCAGCTCCAAGGCGGCCTTGGCCGTCTCGGCCGTGGTCAGGGGATCGATGACGATCCAGCCGGTCGCGCCCTTCACGAAGGTGATGTTGGCCACATCGAAGCCTCGCACCTGCCAGACCGTGTCGGAGACCTGGAACAGGCCGCTCTTGGCCAGCAGCTGCGCCTGCCGCCACAGGCTGGGGTTCACCGTGGCGGGAGCCTCGCCCTGGGCGAAGTCGTAGGCCGACAGGTCCCAGGCCACGCCGCCGTCGGCCCGGCGGATCACCGGATCGGACCGCGTCCCGACGAAACCGCGCGAAGCGAAGTCGAAGTCCTGGCGATCCGCGAACGGCAGGGTCTTCTTCAGCTCGGCCTGGGCCTTGATCGTGGCGGCCGACGGCGCCTCGGCGGCGTGCGCCGTTCCGGCGAGCAGCGACGAAGCGGTCAGGATGGCGGCGAGCCTGCGCATGATGTCCTCCCCAGGACGTGTCGTTTGCGCAAGCGTTAGCCGATCAGGCGGAGCGGATTGTCACCTGAGGGACAGTTTACTCCGCTACTTTCCTTCCGCCTCGTCAGCGGCTGCGGCGTCCTCCTTGCGGCGGAGCCATTCTCGGGCGAGCCAGGCGCCGCCGACCCAGATGACGGCGGCCAGGATGATCAGCACCACATGCTTGGTGCTGTCTCCGCCCCCCTCGCCGATCGTGTGGAACAGCTGGAACAGCGAATTGCCGGCGAAGGCGGTCAGGGCGATCTTGGGCACGATGCCGATGCCGGTGCCGCCGAGGAAGTCGCGAAACCGCATCGGCGCGACGCCGGCGGCCATGTTGACCACGATGAACGGCGCGGCCGGGACCAGACGCACGATCAGGCTGGCCATGAAGCCGTTGCGGCCGATCAGCTTCATGAAGCGCGCGACGCCCTCGCTGGCGACATCGCGGATCAGCCGGCCGCCGAACCAGCGCCCGAGCCAGAAGCCGATCGACGACGACACCATCGTCCCGATCCAGCTGTAGAGCAGGCCCGTCCACGGACCGAAGGCGACCACCGCCGCCGCGATCAGCACGAACTGCGGCACTCCGACGAAGGCCAGAACGGCGAAGGCGCTGACCGCGACCGGCAGCGCCCAGATTCCGTGCGCCGCGCCCAGCCAGGTCTCGACCGCCGCCTCACCGTTGATGCCCAGCAGCGGCGCGGCGAACAGGAACACGATCCCGACCCCGCCGAACAGCAGGAACGAGATCGCCACCGTGCGCCAGGCCCGGGCGTCCATGTTGGTCAGGAAGGAGATGATGCGCTTCATTCAGACGCAGGCCTCGCCCATCCCCGCGATGGGGTCAAGCGGCCGTGCCAACCGATCGCCGCCCGGCTACAACGTCGTATCGATTCAGAGGATGCAGACATGAAGCTGCTGGGCGTATCGGGAAGCCTGCGCAAGGCGTCGTTCAACACCGCCCTGCTGCGCGCGGCGGAAGAGCTGCTGCCCGAGGGCGCAACTCTGGAGACCTTCGGCCTGCACGACCTGCCGCTGTTCAACGCCGACGTCGAGGCGGAAGGCGATCCCGCGCCGGTCCAGGCCTGGAAGGACGCCATCCGCGCCGCCGACGGCGTGCTGTTCGCCTGCCCCGAGTACAACGGCGGCGTCACCGGGGTGCTCAAGAACGCGATCGACTGGGCCTCGCGCGGAGCCCCCGCCCCGCTGCTGGGCAAGCTCTGCTGCATCGTCGGCGCCAGCCCCGGCGCGACCGGCACCGTCCGGGCCCAGGACGCCCTGCGCCTGAACCTGCGCCGCGCGGGCGCCGAGGTCGGTCCGCTGGGCGAGGTCCTGGTGTTCCAGGCCCACACCAAGATCATCGACGGCCAGCTCGCCGACGAGAAGACCGTCGCCTTCCTGGGTCGCCACCTGGCCGCCTATGTGGACGAACTGAAGGCGCGATCGCAGAGCTAGGATGCTCCTCTCCGGAAGAGCTGTCGGCGAAGCCGACCGAGGGGGTCCTGCCAAATCGGAAGCCCCCGCCGCCTCGCCTGCGGCGAGCCGCCTTCCCCAGAGGGGAGGACCTTTGGGTGCGTTCTCAGATCTTTCAGCAGCGCATCGCGTTGCGCCGCCGCTGCCGCGCGCGTAAGACGCCCCCAATCCTGACAATCCGGTCCAGGGGAGCTTGCAAGAACCATGTCGCTAGAGTCCGCCGCACTGCGGCGCATCGCACCGTCCGCCACCATCGCCATCAGCGCCAAGGCGCGCGCGCTGAAAGCCGAAGGTCGCGACGTGATCGCCCTCTCCGCCGGAGAGCCGGACTTCGACACGCCCGACAATATCAAGACCGCCGCGATCAAGGCGATCCAGGACGGCAAGACCAAATACACCGACCCGGACGGCATGCCGGAGCTGAAGGCCGCCATCTGCGCCAAGTTCGAGCGCGAGAACGGCCTCGTCTACAAGCCCAGCCAGATCCACGTCGCCCCGGGCGGCAAGCCGGTGATCTACAACGCCCTGGTCGCGACGGTGAACCCCGGCGACGAGGTCATCATCCCGGCCCCCTACTGGGTGTCCTACCCCGACATGGTCCTGCTGGCCGGCGGCACGCCGATCGCCATCGAGACCTCGGCCGACGCCGGCTTCAAGCTGGACCCGGCCGCGCTCGAGGCCGCGATCACGCCGAACACCCGCTGGCTGATCCTCAACAGCCCCTCGAACCCGTCGGGCGGCGCCTATACCCGCGCCGACCTGCGCGCGATCGCCGACGTCCTGCTGCGCCATCCGCAGGTGTGGGTGCTGACCGACGACATGTACGAGCACCTGGTCTTCGACGACTTCGAGTTCGTGACCATCGCCCAGGTCGAGCCCCAGCTCTATGACCGCACCCTGACCATGAACGGGGTGTCGAAGTCCTACGCGATGACCGGCTGGCGGATCGGCTACGCCGGCGGGCCCGAGGCGCTGATCAAGGCCATGGGCAAGATGATCAGCCAGACCACCTCCAACCCCTCGTCCATTTCGCAATGGGCGGCGGTCGAGGCGCTGAACGGCCCGCAGGACTTCATCAAGCCGAACCAGAAGCTGTTCCAGAAGCGCCGCGACCTGGTCGTGTCGATGCTGAACCAGGCCCAGGGCATCCACTGCCCGACGCCGGAGGGCGCCTTCTACGTCTATCCGTCGGTGGCCGGCCTGATCGGCAAGACCGCGCCCTCGGGCAAGGTCATCGAGACCGACGAGGACTTCGCCTCCGAACTTCTGGAATCCGAGGGCGTGGCGGTGGTCCACGGCGCGGCCTTCGGCCTGTCGCCGTTCTTCCGCATCAGCTACGCCACCAGCGAGGACGTGCTGGAAGAGGCCTGCGCCCGCATCCAGCGGTTCTGCGGCAACGTGAAATAGACGCACGAAGGGCGGCCGAACGGTCGCCCTTCTCGTTCCGGCCCCAAGCTTCCGGCCTCAGTCGATCTCCACCGTCAGGGTGAAGGGCGCCTTCACGCCGCGACGGGCCGACGCCCGCATCTGGTAGACCTGGATCGTGTAGTCGCCGCCCTCGTCGAGGCGGGCCTCGAAATCGTCGCCGCTGGTCGAGCCGATGAACAGCGCCTCGTCCCGTCCCGGTTTGTCGCCCGGGGCGAAGACGTTGAAGTAGGCGTTGCTGCTGCCGGTCTTGATCACGTTCAGGGTCTGGCCCGTCTGGGCGCCGACCACATAGGTCACCGGGTCGTCGCCGACGACCGTCCCCGAGACTGCGCCGGACGTAGCGCCGGGGCGGAAGCGGATGCGCCCCCCTGAAGCCGGCGTCGCCGCGGCCGCGGCGGCGGGCGCCGCTTGGGCCGGCGCCGGCGTCGCGGGCGGCGGCGTTCCGGCTGCGGCCGGACCGCCTCGCGGAACCGAAACCAGGGTGAAGCCGTCGACCTCGGCCACCACATGACCGCCACGCCCCTCGACCAGGCCCTTGGCCGCCGCCCCGGTCGGCGAGCCCGGACAGCCGACCAGGTCGGCGCTGTCGTCCAGGAAGTTCGAGGTCGCGGCCGTCTCGCCGACGCGTTTACAGGGGTTGCCGGGGTTCGGATAGCCGTCGCCGAACGGGGCCAGCGAGGGCGGCCAGACCACCTCGGCGACGGCCGTCGGCGTCGACGGCGCGGTCGTCCCGGCCGGGGCCTTCGGCTCGCTCTTGCCGCCGTCTCCGCAACCCGCGAGCACAGCCGCCGCCGCGACGCCGGCCCCGAGGCCGAGCAGGGTTCCGACGCGCATCATGACATCCTCCGACCGATGGTTGAGCGACGGTAGTCCCGGCCGCCCGACCCGCCAACCCCGTCTCCAAACGGAAAAGCCGTCGGAACCTATCGGTTCCGACGGCGCCCCGGCCGGGGACCGACTGGGGCTCAGTCCTTCACCAGCTCCGTCTTCACGCCGCGCTTGGCCAGGATGGCCTGGACGCTGTCCTCGCCGGCCAGGTGGGCGGCCCCGACCACGATGAAGGCCGTGCCCTTGCCGGCCAGCAGGGTCTGGATCTGATCGGCCCAGCTGGTGTTGCGACGGGTCAGGAAGGCGTCGTTGACCTCGGGCGAGAGGGTCTTCATCGGGGTGACCAGCAGTCGCTCGAGGCCGGCGACGTCGCCGGTCGCCCAGGCCTGGACCATGCTGTCCATGTAGGCCCGGCTGTCCTTGATGGTGGTCAGCGAATACTGCAGGAACTTGAGCTGCGCCTCGTCCGACATGCCGGCCAGCATGTCGACCTGCACGTCGATCGTCTCCAGACCTTTGATCGGCTTGCCGGCTGCGCGGGCCCGGGCCAGGAAGATCGGATCGACGCCCGAGGTCGGCTGGTAGCCGGACTTGGCCAGGCTGACCATGCCGAGGCTCAGGCCGACCATCCAAGGCCGCATCGGTTCGACCGCCGCCGCGCTGGCGCCGATCTCCTTCATCGCAGCGTCGACGGCGGCCAGATCGGCGGCCGGGATGCTCTTGGACAGCGGCCGGTCGGGCGAGAAGCCCTTGGTCTGGAAGGCTGCGGCCATGGCCTGCATGTCGTCCATGTTGGGCACCTCGAACCAGACCTCGTCGGCGCCGGCGAAGGCCTTGTCGACCTTGGCCGCGCCCCAGGCGGTGTCGGGCTTCAGCACATGAACCGAGCCGAACAGGTAGAGGGTCGAGTCCTCGTCCTTGATGACCCAGAGCTTGGGCCCCGACCCGGCCGGCGCCGCCTTTACGTTGGCGGCGGCTTCGGCGGTGGGGACGAGGGCGACCTGAGCCTGGGATTCGGCGGCCTGGGCTGGTCCAGCGAAGGCGACGGCGCCGAAGAGGCCGGCCCCGACGACGGCGCCGACGGTGAGCCGGACGAGGTTGGAGGCGGTGTTGCGCAGGGTGGAGCGCTTCAGGTCGGCGGCGAAGGAAAAGGACATGACGGGTCTCTCTCTGGTTTGACCAAAGTCGTTGGAGGTCGGGTTGTGCGGGGTGCGTGGGTCGGGTCCGGGCCTAGGCCTGGAAGATCGTCTCGACGGGGCGCTCGAACAGTCGGGCGATCCTGAGGGCCAGCTGGAGGGAGGGGTCGAACCGCCCCTTCTCCAAGGCGTTGGCGGTCTGGCGGGTGACGCCGATCAGAGCGGCGAAGTCCGCCTGGCTGAGGGCGCGCTCGGCGCGCAGGACGCGGAGGCTGTTTCTCATGCGGCGCTCCGGGTCCGGTCGGCCAGCTGGGCGACGCCGCAGGCGATGCCGTAGCCGACGACCTGGCAGAGGACGATGGCGAACATGGCGCGGATGACGCCGTCGATCGGAGTCGGGCCGAGCAGGGCCGCCGGAAGCATATCGAGGTGGCGGACGCCCATCAGGATGGTCAGCAGCAGGGCGCAGCCGACGGTGAGGCCGATCGAGCCGCCCCACCACCAGGCGCGCTTGTGCATCTGACGTTGGGCCTCGGTCAGCTTGCGCCACCAGCGCAGGCTCGAGACCGCCGCGAAGCCGGCGACGCCCGTCGCGACGACGGCGGCGCTGATCGCGGGGTCGATGTCGATCGCCTTGGCCACGGCGACGAACCCGAAGCCGACGCCCAGGCCGGCGACGAGGCTGGTCCCGGCGACGGCGACGGCGCGAACGGGGTTCTTACGGGCGGCGGCGGTGATTTTGGCTTCGATGTGCATGACAAGTCTCCATGTCCGTCTGACAAGCTTGTTTTACATATCGACCCGACATTATGTCAAGCATCATTGTCATTATGGAAAGCGAGCCTTCCGAAAGGTCGGGAGTCGTTGTCAAGAAAGGGAAATTCGATCGATCGGCTTCCGAGGCGGATCGCCCGGCTGTCGTCGTCTCGGAAAAAGTTCGGCCGTCGCCCGGGAGTCCGCTGCGCGATTCCGGAGCCGCCGGCCCGGATCCCGCTTTCACAAGCGCGCGTTCAGGGGTTTCCCCAACTGGCGCGGCCCCGCCCGGAGCCATAGACCGTCCTCATGACCCGCATCCGCAACGCCGCCTTCCGCTCGAAGATCATGTCCGCCGCCGAGGCCGCCGCCCTGATCCCGCCGGGATCGACGGTCGGGATGAGCGGCTTCACCGGGTCCGGCTATCCCAAGACGGTGCCGCCGGCGCTGGCGGCGCGGATCGAGGCCGAGCACGCCAAGGGCAATCCCTTCCGCCTGCGGGTCTGGACCGGCGCCTCTACCGGGCCGGAGCTGGACGGCGCCCTGGCCAAGGCCGACGGCATCGAGTTCCGCCTGCCCTACAACTCCGACCCCATCGCCCGCGACAAGATCAACAAGGGCCAGATGGAGTATCTGGACATGCACCTCAGCCAGGTGGCGCCGGTCGCCTGGCAGGGTTTTCTCGGCCCGCTCGATACGGCCGTGGTCGAGGTCAGCGGCGTCCGCGAGGATGGTTCGCTGATCCCCTCTTCCTCTGTCGGCAACAACAAGACCTGGCTGGACCGGGCCGACCGCGTCATCCTGGAGGTCAACCGGTGGCAGAACCCGGCGCTGGAGGGGATGCACGACATCTACTACGGCACCGCCCTGCCCCCCGACCGCGTGCCGATCCCGCTGGTCCGCCCCACCGACCGTATCGGCGAGACCGGCTTTCGGGTCGATCCGGCCAAGGTGGTCGCGGTGGTCGAGACCGACGCCCCGGACCGCAACGCCCCCTTCGCCGCACCCGACGACGGGGCCGAACGCATCGCCGGCCATCTGATCGAGTTCCTGCAGCACGAGGTGAAGCGCGGCCGCCTGCCCGCCTCGCTGCTGCCGCTTCAGTCCGGGGTCGGCAACGTCGCCAACGCGGTCATGGCCGGGCTGCTGGACAGTCCGTTCGAGAACATGACCGCCTACACCGAGGTGCTGCAGGACGGCATGCTGGCGCTGCTCGACAGCGGCCGGTTGACCGTCGCCTCGGCCACCGCCTTCTCACTGAGCCCGGAGGCCGCCGCCGACCTCAACGCCCGCATGGACGCGTTCCGCGACAAGATCATCCTGCGGCCGCAGGAGATCTCGAACCATCCGGAGCTCATCCGTCGCCTGGGCTGCATCGCCATGAACGGCCTGATCGAGGCCGACATCTACGGGGCGGTGAACTCGACCCACATCATGGGCTCTCGCATCCAGAACGGCATCGGCGGCTCGGGCGACTTCGCGCGCAACGCCTTCATCTCGGTGTTCATGACGCCGTCGACGGCCAAGGGGGGCAGGATCTCGGCGATCGTGCCGATGGCCAGCCATGTCGACCACATCACCCAGGACGTCCAGGTCATCGTCACCGAACAGGGCTTGGCGGACCTGCGCGGCCTGTCGCCCAAGCAGCGGGCCGAGGTCGTCATTCCCAACTGCGCCCATCCGGACTACCGCGACGCCCTGTTCGACTACCATAAGCGGGCGCTGATGGGGTCCTACGGCCTCCAGACCCCGCACCTGCTGACCGAGGCGCTGTCGTGGCACCAGCGGTTCATCGAGACGGGGTCGATGCAGCCCTGATCCGTCTCATCGCCGGATCGTCGGCCAGCGGCGCGTAGAGGGAGTCCTCGATCTCGATCCGCGTCCAGGTCGGATTGAGCGCCGCGAACCGGGCCAGCGCCTCGACCGCCGCCGCGCGGTCGCCCAGCCCCAGATACAGCCGCGCCGCTCGGCGCTGGATGCGGTCCCAGCCCGGCCCCAGCCGCAGCGCCTCGGCCAGCGCCGCCCGCGCCTGGTCCGACTGGCCCTGGCGCGAAAGGCGTTCGGCTCGGATGACCGCGTCGTGGGCGAAGCGCAGGTTCAGCAGTCGCCTCAGTTCGGCGACCGGTCGGTCGGCGGCGTCGACCCGCAGGTCGACATCCTGCCAGCCGCCCTCCGGAGTCCGCACCAGGATCGCCGCCGACAGGCCGCCGATGGTCTGGCCGCCCGCGGCCTCGCCGGCTTCGAGCGCCGCCGTCAGCCGCTCGGCCAGCGGCCCGCCCGACTGTTCATAGGCTCGACGCATCGCCGCCAGCACCTGCGGCCCGGCCAGGCCGTTGCCTTGCACGCTGAAGGTCTCCCCGCTCTGCGCGCCGGCCCAGGGCGAGGCCTGCGCCTCCTCGCCGGTGTAGGCGACGCCCGCTCCTTTCGCGCCGACCAGACCGACTTGGCGGTACGAGATGCCTTGGCCGTCGAAGTCGCCGTCCGTGCGCAGCAGCTCGTCCAGCACGGCCTCGGGCGCCTGACCGGCTTCCAGCAGCGCCAGCCCGCGCGGGCCGTAGGCGGGATTGGTCTCGAACTGGCTGGCCAGGGCGCCGACGCGGGCGCGGGCGTGAATGACGCTGGCCCCGACCGCCAGGTTGTTGGTCGCCGCCGCCGCGCCGCAGGCTCCGCCCGCGTCGCAGGCGACGATGGAGAAGGTCGCCGACGCCGTCGCCGGCGCGAGCGTCGCCATAAGCGCCGTCCCCGCCGCGATCCAGAAGCCTCGCCCGAACATGCGGCTCTCCCCCGACTGACCAGGAAAGCTAGGGCGCGCCCGGACGGTCCGGCAAGTTACGGTTCCGTAGGCGGGGCGGCGGCGACGCCTCTCTCCGCCTCGTGGCTGGCGATCACCGCCCGGCCGACCTCGGCGATCAAACCGCTCCGTTCCTTGAACGACCGCCGGCTGGCGCCGATCAGCACGGCCACGGCGTAGGCGGTCCCGTCCGGCGCCGTCAGCAGGCCCACGTCGTTGTAGCCGGTGGCCAGGTCGCCGTTGACCTGGCCGGTGCCGGTCTTGTGCTGCAGGGTCCAGCCCGGCGCGAGGCTCGCGCGCAGCCGGCTGGAGCCGGTGCTGGTTTCAGCCATCAACCCCAGCAGGAAGGCCGTCGATCCCGGCGACAGCAGGCCGCCGCCCTTCAGCCGTCCCAGGGTCTCGGCGATGTCGAGCGCCGAGGCGCCGTCCGGCGGGTTTTCCACATAGGCGTCGAGCGCCTTGCTGCGCACCTCCTGGGGCAGGGCCTCGCGATCCTCCCAGAAATGGCGTTCGAAGCTGTACTCCGGCTTCCAGGTCAGGCCCGCCGCCGCGGTCTGCATCTCGCGCTCGCCGGGGCCGAAGCGGATCTCGCCGAGGTTCTTGGCCACCACCGTGACCTGCACCGCCCAGGGCCCGCCGATACGCCGGATCAGGGCGTCGTTCGCGGCGTTGTCGCTCTGGGTGATCGCCCGCCGCATCAGGTCGCGGACCGTCGTGACGTAGCCGTGCTCGCCCACCTGCGCCCGGATCGGCTGGTGGAACAGGCTGAGGTCTTCCTTGCGGATCAGAACCCGGTCGTCGAGCGACAGCTCGCCCCGGTCGACGCGATCGAGCGTCGCGACCGAGACCCACAGCTTGCTGACGCTCTGCTGCGGCAGCAGGGCGTCGCCGTTGAAATCCGCCGCCCAGCCTTCGTCGACATTGTAGACGGCGACGCCGATCCGACCGCCGAAGTCCCGGCCCATCCGTTCCAGCCGGACGTCGAGCCGCTCCGCCGCCGTCGGCGCGCGCGGCGTCGGCGACGAACGCACGACGAACCGGGGCTCGTAGATGAAGGGCGGATGCGCAGCCGCGCCGGCGACGAGCGCCAGCGTCCCTGCGACCATCCTGCCGGCGATGCGAGCGGCCCGACCCATGACGCCATATCAGCATCCCGCGCCGGGTCGGGCCACCCCGTCATCAGTGCGGACTGGCCGTGGGACGGACGATGATCTCGTTGACGTCCACGTCCCCCGGCTCCGCGACGGCGAAGGCGATCGCCCGGGCGATGGCTTCCGGCGAGATGGCGATGCGGCGGAAATCCTCCATGAAGGCGGCGGCGCCGGCGTCGGTGATGGTCGAGGCCAGCTCCGACTCGGTCACCCCCGGCGAGATGACCGTGACGCGGATGTCGTCGTGCTCCTGGCGCAGACCATCGGAGATGGCGATCACCGCGTACTTGGTCGCGCAGTAGACCGCCGCGGTCGGCGAGACCCGGTGACCGCCGATCGACGAGACGTTCACGAACTGGCCGAAGCCCTGGGCCTTCATCACCGGCAGACCCGCGGCTATGCCGTACAGGACGCCCCGGATGTTGACGTCGATCATCCGGTCCCACTCCTCGACCTTGAGGGCTGCGAGCGGCGACAGCGGCATGAGGCCGGCGTTGTTGACCATCACGTCGAGCCGGCCGTTGTGCTCCAGCGCAAAGGCCACGAAGGCCTCGACGTCGGCGCGGTCGGTGACGTCGAGGGCGCGGCAGCGGGCGGAGCCGCCGGCGGCGGTGATTTCGGCGACCAGCGCCTGCAGCCGGTCGAGACGGCGGGCGCCGAGGACGACATGGGCGCCGCGGGCGGCCAGCAACCGGGCCGCCGCCTCGCCGATGCCGCTGCTGGCGCCGGTGACGGCGATGACCTTGCCTTCAAGATTGGACATGGGGGACCTCGTTTTCGGGAGCCGGCCCTGGCGGCCGGGAACGTCCTGAACCTGAGGCGCCGGCGGCTCGATGCGGTAGATCGATCCGACGCCGTTCTTGCACGATCCTCCATATGCGGAACCTCTCGCCTGTCGCCTTCGCGCGCGGGGACCTATAGGTTCTCCTAGACTGAAGAGAGGTCGCCGTGGACCAGCTCGCTACGCTGATTGACCGATACACCGCCGACCTCGGCGACGGCGTGCACGCCACGCCGATCCCGCGCCTGTTCCTGATCCGGACCTCGGCGCCCAGCCTGCCGCTGCACGTCCTGCATGAGCCGGCCGTCTGCATCATCGCCCAGGGCCGCAAACAGGTGCTGCTGGGCGAGCGCGTGTATGTCTACGACCGCGCCAAATTCCTGATCATCTCCGTCGACGTGCCCGTGGTCGGCCAGGTGACCCAGGCTTCGCCGGACGAACCTTACCTCTGCCTGCGGCTGGACCTGGATCCGGCCGCCGTCGGCGCGCTGATGATGGAGGCCGGACTCACGGCAAGCGGAACCGCCGCGCCCGGCTCGAGCCTGAGCCTGAGCCCGACCACCCCCGCGCTGGCCGACGCCGCCGCGCGGCTGGTCGCGCTGCTGGCGGAGCCGACGGACGCCGCCGTGCTGGCGCCCCTGGTCGAGCGGGAGATTCTCTGGCGGCTGCTGACCGGCGACCAGGGCGACCGCCTGGGCCAGATCGCGATCGGCGAGAGCCGGCTGCAGCAGGTCAACCGCGCCATCGGCTGGATCAAGGCCCACTACGCCCGGTCGTTCAGCATCGAGGCCGTGGCCCGCGAGGCGCGGATGAGTCCTTCGGCCCTGCACGCCCATTTCCGGGCGGTCACCGCGATGAGCCCTCTGCAATACCAGAAGCAGCTGCGGCTGCAGGAGGCGCGGCGACTGATCCTGGCCCAGGCGCTGGACGCGGCCTCGGCCGGACATGCGGTCGGCTACGACAGCCCCTCGCAGTTCAGCCGCGAGTACAGCCGCCTGTTCGGCGCCCCGCCCCTGCGCGACGCCGCCCGGCTACGCGCCGCGCCGGACGCGCTGGAAGCGGTCTAGGCCGTTCCGCGGCGTCCCCGCGAAGGCGGGGACATGCGGAGATGTCTAGGCTTCGTCGTCGCCGCGGAAGTAGGGCTCGACGGTTCCCTGCAGCTTGACGGTCATCGGATTGCCGTGGCGGTCCAGGGTCTTGCCGACGGCCAGCCGCACCCAGCCCTCGCTGACGCAGTATTCGTCGACGTTGGTCTTCTCCTCGCCCTTGAAGCGGATGCCCACGCCGCGGGCCAGGATGGCCTCGTCGTAGAAGGGGCTCTTGGGGTTGGTGCAGAGGCGGTCGGGAGGGGTGTCGCTCATGACGGTGCGGCCCTTGGAAATTGACGAGCGCGGGTGATAGCGGCGTGGCGACGGAAAGCCAATCCTCGGCTCTAATCGTCGATCCAGTCCGTGACGTCTTCGCGAGCGTGGACCGCCTTCAGACCCGGCCGGGCGCGCATGCGGTCGACGTAGGCCTTCAGGTTCGGCCAGGCCGTCGCCGGACGGGGCATGTTGCGCGACCAGCGGGTCAGCATGGCCAGCTGCAGGTCGGCCGTCGTCACGCGGTCGCCGACCAGGAACTCGCGCTCGGTCAGCCGGGCGTCGACCTTGGCCCAGTAGCCTTCGAGTCTGGCTTGCAGGGCCGCGCGGTCGAGCCCCGGCAGATCGCCCTCGTAGAACCACAGGCGGTAGGCGGCCATCGGGCCGTTGGCGAGCCAGACCATCCACTCCAGCCACTCGGCGCGTTCGGGCGTCCCGGCCGCCGGCGCGAAGCCCGCTTCCGGATGCCGCTCGGCCAGCACCATCAGAATCGCCCCGGTCTCGCGCACCGGCGCGCCGTCGACGACCAGGGTCGGCACCACGCCGTCCGGGTTCAGCCTCAGATAGGTCTCGGATTTCTGGGCCTTGTCGTCGAAGTCGAGCATCTCGATCTCGAACGGAACGCCCAGCTCGATCAGCATCCAGTGGACGACCAGGCTCGCCGTGGCCTGGGACGCGTACAGTCGGTACATGCGAAAGCTCCCTCGCCCGATGGACGAGAGAGCCTTTCGGCCAGTTCGCGGCCGGAGTCGAGGTCAGTGCTTCTCGCGCCAGGCGGCCTTGGCCGCGTCGGCGGTCAGGCTGAGCCGGACCGTGTCGTCGTCGACGAAGTCGACCCAGGACACCGGGATCAGGTGGTGCTTGAAGCCCGAGCCGAGGTCGAGCTTGGCCAGCTCGATGTCGTTCCCAAGGACATGGTCCACCCGTCCGACATGGCGCTCGTCGGAACCGACCACTTCCATATGTTCGCGGATCTGCGAGGCGTCGATCATAGGAGGTCTCCCTTCGTGAACCCCAGCCTCGGGGAAGCAAACGGGCGGAGGCGCCGACCGGTTGCGCGAAGAACGATGTTCCGCCCACGCTCGCCGGCCGGCACGGCGAGATCATGGACCCCCAGTCGGAGGTCGCGCCGGAAAAGGGGCCGCGGCCGCTGGACGGGCCCTTCTCGGCCGCCGACATCCTGTTTATCAGTCTGCTTCAGTTCGCGCGGCGGATGCTTCCGTCCACGTCGTTCGTGACGACCGGGCGGCGCGCGCCCAGGCCCGGCCCGCCCCGCGCGCGCCATGCAGAAGGACGACGCATGACCACCCCGACCGCCGCCGGCAAGCTCGCCAGGACCCTGTTCGCCGCCGCGACCCTGGCCGGCGTCCTCGCCCTGGCGCCGGCCGCCCTGGCCCGTCCCGGCGGCCTGGACGCCGTGATCGGCCCCGACGGCGTGACGGTGACCGACGACGACAGGCCCGTCCTGTTCTATCGCACCAAGCCCGCCCCCGGCGCCGAGTCGGGACGGTCGAACTATGTTCATCCGCTCTATGCCCCCGACGGCACGATCCTGACCGAGGACCGGCCCGCCGATCACCCCAACCAGCGCGGCCTGTTCTGGGCCTGGCGCCAGGTGCGGCTGGGCGACAGGATCGTCGCCGACGGCTGGGCGATGCAGGGGCTGACCTATTCGGTGCGCAAGACCAACTTCGGCGCCGACCGCAGCGGCAACGGCGCGGCGGCGCTGACGCTGGAGATCGACTGGATCGTCAATTCGGGGTCGGAGCTGGTCTATGTCGCCCGCGAGACCACCAAGGTCCGGGTCCAGCCGCTGCGCAACGGCGCCCGCCGTCTGGACTTCGACACCCTGATCACCGCCAACGTCGACGGCCTGTCCCTCGGCGGCAGCGACGACGCCGTCGGCTCCGGCGGCTTCTCGGCCCGGCTGATCGCGCCGGATCGGCTGATCTTCCATTCGGGCGGCCGGGCGGTGACCGCGCAGCAGAACGCGATCACGGCCGGCGCCTCGATGGGCTTCGCCTGGCCCAAGCAGCCGGGCCTGGAGAAGTGGGGCGTGGGCCTGTCCTGCAAGGCCGACGGGCGGCCGATCAGCCAGTGGGTGCTGCGCAAGGAGCCGTCGATGCAGAACTGCGTCTGGCCCGGCCGCGCGCCGGTGGCGCTGAGCAAGGGCCGGCCGCTGCGCCTGGAGTCGACCGTGGTGGTCAAGCCGGCGGCCGGCAAATGACCGCGCCGATCAACCTCAACCAGGCCCGCAAGGCCCGGGCGAAGGCCCAGGCCAAGACGACCGCCGCCGAGAACCGGGTCAGGTTCGGCCGTCCCAAGGCCGAGACCTCCCTCGCCGACGCGCGTCGCGACAAGGCCGCCCGCGATCTCGACGGCTTCAAGCGGGACAAGGACTAGGGACTTGGCCGGCCTGCTGCAGAAGCGCTCGGTGAATCTGGCCGGCCACGCCACCTCCCTGGCGCTGGAGCCGGAGTTCTGGGCCGTGCTCGACGCCGCCGCGGCCGAGGACGGCGTCAGCCTGTCGGGCCTGGTGGCGCGGATCGACGAGGCTCGCGGCGAGCGACCGCTCGCCAGCGCCTGCCGGGTGTTCGCGCTGGAACGGAAGTAGGCGTCCTCCCCAGCGCCGCTGGGGAGGGACGTGACCGCTTAGTGCGTCGCGCCCGTCAGCGGGCGGTCGCGGTACTGTTCGGGGATGCCCAGATAGACCTCCGGCCGCGGGATCCCGAGGCGCGCCCTCGCCGCCTCCAGGTTCTCGGCGAACAGGGCCGGATAGTCGAGCTCCGGCAGCCAGGCGGTCTTCTTGCCGTTGCGCCAGGCTTCCCGGACGGCCTTCCGGTAGGGCTGGCCGTTGCCGATCTTCTCGTACTGGGTGGCGCCGGCCCAGGCGATCAGGGCGAAACCCATGCTCTTGGTCTGCTGGTAGGAGAAGGCCACCACGCAGGCCTCGCCCAGGCCGTCGGTGCCGTAGCCGGTCAACACGTGCCACACGTCGTGAACGTCGCGCATGCGGCGACCGTACCAGGCGAACGGATGGGCCGCGTCGATGTCGCTGTCGGCGGTCTTGCGGCTTTCCTCGGCCAGGCCTTCGGCGGTCAGGCCGCGCGGGGCGATGAACTTGCGATAGGCCTCGCCGACCGTGCCGGGGCCGAAGGTCTCGAGCCAGGCCGTGTCGGACAGGCGCTCGCAGAACTCCTCGCGCTCGTAGGCGATCCGGCCGCCTTCCACGGTCGACAGCAGCCGCTTGTAGCCCTTCGGGATCGAGCCGCCGGACAGGGCGCGCATGATCTCGAACACCTGGGACGTGTCCTCCTTGTCGGCGATCAGCCGCTTGAGGGCCCGCATCGCGCGCAGCGGCTGCAGGCGGTAGACGTCGCGGCTGATGGCGACCGGGCGTTCGGCGGGAGCGGAATCGAAGGCCATGACGGAACCCTTTCGGCTTACATCAATAAAAATGACGCAGGCGTCATCTTTTTGCAAGCCCTCGAAGATCGCCGATCCACGAACGTTGCGAATTTGTCGCAGCTGATCCGGCTCCCACGCCCTATCCAGGCTTGGGCAGGGGCGACGGCGCCGGGGTCGGCTGCGGATTGGGCGACGGCGCCGGCAGGTTCGGCGCCTCGGGCAGCCGCAGGTCCATCTTCGGCGCCTGGGCCGTCACGGCGAGGCCGCCCGACCAGACCATCCAGCCGACGGCCAGGACCAGCACCAGCAGGCCGCCGACCACGAAGGCGAGGAACATGCCGCCCCCGCCGGTTCTCTCGGCCATGGCGTTCTCCTTCCCTGTTGTCGTTGGGCTGAAAAACGAGCCGCCGAGCCGCCTGGTTCCGCCATCCGCGTCTGGATAAGGGCGCGTCCGTGCTACATATGTTCCCGATGTCCGACTCTGTCCCCTCCCCCCGCATCAGCGATCTGGCGCGCGTCGACGGCGCTGCGCCGAGCTATCTCGACGGGCTGAACCCCGAGCAGCGCGAGGCGGTCGAGGCGACCGAGGGGCCGGTGCTGGTCCTGGCCGGCGCCGGCACCGGCAAGACCCGCGTGCTGACCACCCGTCTCGCCCACATCCTGGCCACCGGGCGGGCCAAGCCGTGGGAGCTGCTGGTCGTCACGTTCACCAACAAGGCCGCGCGCGAGATGCGCGAGCGGATCACCCACATCATCGGCCCGCAGGCCGAGGGGCTGCGCTGGCTCGGCACCTTCCACTCGGTGGCGGCGCAGATCCTGCGCCGCCATGCCGACCTGCTGGGCCTGAAGTCCAGCTTCACCATCCTCGACGACGACGACCAGCAGCGGCTGATCAAACAGATCCTCGAGGCCGAGAACATCGACGCCAAGCGCTGGACGCCGAAGTTCTTCGCCGGCCTGGTCGACCACTGGAAGAACCGCGGCTGGACGCCCGACAAGCTGCCGCCGTCGGAAGGCGCGGTGTTCGCCAACAACAAGGGCCAGCACCTCTACCGCCTGTACCAGGAGCGGCTGCGCATCCTGAACGCCTGCGACTTCGGCGACCTGCTGCTGCACAACCTGACGCTCTTCCAGAAGCATCCGGACGTGCTGGCCGACTTCCACCGGCGGTTCCGATACATCCTGGTCGACGAGTACCAGGACACCAACGTCGCCCAGTACCTGTGGCTGCGACTGCTGGCCCAGGCCAGCCAGAACGTCTGCTGCGTGGGCGACGACGACCAGTCGATCTACGGCTGGCGTGGGGCGGAGGTGGACAACATCCTGCGCTTCGAGCGCGACTTCCCCGGAGCCAAGGTCATCCGGCTGGAGCGCAACTACCGCTCGACCAGCCACATCCTCGCGGCCGCCTCGCACCTGATCAAGGTCAACAAGGGCCGCCTGGGCAAGACCCTGTGGACCGAGAGCAACGGCGGCGAGAAGGTCCGGGTGCGCGGCGTCTGGGACGGCGAGGCCGAGAGCCGCCTCGTCGCCGAGGAGATCGAGCGCTGGCGCAAGGGCACGATCGACACCGGCAAGCGGCCCTACAAGGACGTCGCCATCCTGGTGCGGGCCAGCTTCCAGATGCGGGCCTTCGAAGAGCGGTTCGTGATGCTGCAGATTCCCTACAAGGTGATCGGCGGCCCCCGCTTCTTCGAGCGGGCGGAAATCCGCGACGCCCACGCCTATCTGCGGCTGGTGCAGTCGCCGGACGACGACCTGGCCTTCGAGCGGATCGTCAACGTCCCCAAGCGCGGCATCGGCGACACCACGGTCCAGAAGATCCTGCAGGTGGCCCGCGGCGCCGGCGTCTCGGCCATGGCGGCGGCGCGCGGCATCGTCCAGACCGACGAGCTGGCCGCCAAGACCCGCACCGCCCTGGCCAACTTCATCCGCGACATCGACCGCTGGACGCGGATGCTGGCCGAGGCCGAAAGCCGCGGCGAAAGCGCCCCGCACGCCCGGGTCACCGAGACCATCCTCGAGGAGAGCGGCTACACGGACGTGCTGCGGGTGGACAAGGGGCCGACCAGCCAGACCCGGCTCGACAACCTCAAGGAGCTGGTCCAGTCGATGGCCGCCTTCGACACCCTGGGCGACTACCTGGAGCACGTCTCGCTGGTCATGGACCTGGACCGCGAGGGCGGCGACGACAGCGTCCAGATCATGACCCTGCACTCGGCCAAGGGGCTGGAGTTCCCGCTGGTCTTCCTGCCCGGCTGGGAGGAAGGCGTCTTCCCCAGCCAGCGCAGCGTCGACGAGAAAGGCGAGAAGGGCCTCGAGGAGGAGCGTCGCCTGGCCTACGTCGGCATCACCCGCGCCCGCCAGGAAGCCCGCATCAGCTTCGCCGCCAACCGACAGGTCTACGGCCGCTGGACGTCGCAGCTGCCGAGCCGGTTCGTGGACGAGCTGCCGGTGGAGAATGTCGAGGCGGCCTCGGAGACCGGCTACTACGGCGGCGGCCCCGGCATGCAGCAGCCGATGACCAGCCGCTGGGACGACGACCGCAGCTTCGGCCAGGGCTACTCCTCGCCGGGCTGGAAGCGGGCGCAGGAACGCGGCTACCACGGCTCGCACGCCGGCCGCCAACAGGTGATCGAGGGCGAAGGCCGGCTGGTGGCGGTGTCGGAGAGCTCCGCCGGCAGCGACTACAAGCGCGGCGACAAGGTGTTCCACCAGAAGTTCGGCTACGGCAAGGTCGCCGGCGTCGAGGGCAACAAGCTCACCGTCGACTTCGACAAGGCCGGCGTGAAGAAGGTCCTGGACGGCTTCGTTACGAAGGGGTGATCATCCGCTCCACCCACCCCACCGTCACCCTCGCGACGAGCGCGAGGATGACGGAGTTTTGGGGCCCCGCCTGCCGCCCACACTGCCGTCGCCGCCCGCTCCCTCCGCGCTCTAGCTATCCGCCCCTTGACTCATTTCGATGATTGGCTAATCATCGAAATATGAGCGGTGTGTTCAAGGCCCTTTCCGATCCCACCCGGCGGCGCGTGCTGCAGCTGCTGCGCGAGCGGCCGATGTCGGCGGGAGATCTGGCCGACCAGTTCGACGTGTCCAAGCCGACCATGTCCGCCCACTTCGCCGTGCTGCGCGAGGCCGACCTCGTGCATGTCGAGAAGGCGGGCAAGTCGATGATCTATCACCTCAAGCTCTCGGTGCTCGAAGAGGCGCTGATGGGTTTCGCCCAGACCTTCGGGATCGGCGCCGACGCGCCCGAGCCCCAGCCGCCCGATCCCAAGCTGCCCGATCCCAAGCTGAAGGAGGCCAAGTCATGAACGCCAATCCGTTGATCCGCCCCCTGCTCCTGGCCGGCGGGATGCTGGCCGGCTGCGCCGCGCTGGCCGCGGCCAGGTCAGCAGGTCTGCTCGATCCCGACGTCACCGTCCGCGGGGCGATGGCGCTGATCGGCCTGTTCCTGGCCATCCACGCCAACGACATTCCGAAGCAACTCGCCAAGGACCCCCGCGGCCAAGCCGTCCAGCGAGCGACCGGCCGGGCCATGGTGTTGGCCTATCTCGCCTGGATCGCGGTCTGGATCTTTGCGCCGATGAGCCTGGCCACGCCGCTGTCGGTCGCCCTGGTGCTGCTCGCCATCGTCTGGATCGTCCTGGCCTGCCGACGCATCCTGACCCGCGCCGCGCGTGAACAGTCGACGCCCTAGGGGAGCGACGGCCGGCCCTGCTGGTAGGCCGCGGTCTCCCAAACGGCCACCACCAGCAGCGCGCCCGTCGCCAGCCAGCTCAGCATCATCGGCGTGCACTGGAAGGCGACGATCGACAGCAGGCCCAGGATCGTGATCCCGACCACCCGCGACAGCGGGACTACGCCGAACACCGTCCATTTGAACAACAGGCTGCCGGCCAGGAACAGCGCCGGTCCGCCGAGCAGGACCAGGGCGGTCTTCAGGTCGACGTGGCCGTCGGGATGGGCCAGCGCCCACTCGTCCCCCACGGCCGTGACGATGATCCCCGCGACCAGCGGAATATGAGCGTAGGTGTAGGCGATGCGCGCCACCCGCCCCGGATCGTCGGAGGCGCGGATCCGATCGCTGGCCGCGTCGGCGTGGGCGCTGAAGTAGATCCACCACATCGCCACCGTTGCGACAAAGGCGCTGGCGAAGGCCGAGATCACGCCGAAGGTCCATTCGTGGCCGGCGAAGGTCGCGCCGGTGACCAGGACCGACTCGCCCAGGGCGATGATGATGAACAGGCCGCAGCGCTCGGCCATGTGCCCGCCTTCGACCGTCCAGTCGCGGGTCGAGGACCGCCCCAGTCCCGGCGTCCAGAAGGCGACGATCGCCGCCAGGGTGTCGAGAACCAGAGCCCCGCCCCACCAGAACAGCCGCTCGTGCGGATCGGCCAGGCCGCCGATGATCCAGGGGATGGCGCTCGCGACATTCCAGACCAGGATGCGCACGAAGTTCAGGTACAGCGCCCGGTCGCCTCGGCAGGCCCAGGCCACGAAGGCCGTCCGCCCGACCTGGATGGCGACATAGGCGATCGCGAAGGCCAACCCGGTCTTGTCGAAGGCGTGCGGCAGCGACGAGGACATCACCACCCCGGCGGCCATCACGCCGAACAGCATGAGCCGCACGCCGCGATGCTCGACCTCGAGGAAGTTGGTCGCCCAGGTGGTGTAGACCCAGGCCCACCACACCGCGAGCAGCAGCATCCCGGTTTCCAGCGCGCCGAGCGGCGTCGGGTGGGCGATCAGGGTGTGGCTGAGCTGGGTGACCGCGAAGACGAAGACCAGGTCGAAGAACAGCTCGACGAACCCCACGCGAGCGTGGCCCCCGTCCCGTTGACGAAGGAGGCCGATGGCGCGGGCGTGGCTGGTCATCGTGGGACTCGCGGCGTTGTCGACCGACGCTATGCGCATTCGCCCTGGTTCGGCTAGCGGGTGACGCGGCGGCCTTCTGCCGCTACAGGGGCGGCCATGAGCTACAACGCCGCCCAGATCATCGCCCGCGGTCCCCGCGCCCTCGCCGAGGCCGCCGCAGAGGCGCTCGACGCCGACCCCATGCTGGAGGGCGCGACCTACTCGATCCTGGAAGAGGACGAGGACAAGGGCGTCTGGCGCATCGACGCCTTCCCGACGTCTCAGGAAGAGGAAGACGGCGTCCGCGACAGCCTGGTCGCCTCGGGCGGGCTGACGGTGATCGTCGAACCGCTGGCCGACGCCGACTGGCTGGCCATGGCCCTGTCGGGCCTGCCGCCGGTGCGCGAGGGCCGCTTCTTCGTCTACGGCCTGCACGACAAGGGCCGCGCGCCGGTGAGCGCGGTGAAGCTGCGCATCGAGGCGGGCGCGGCCTTCGGCACCGGCCACCACGGCACCACGGCCGGTTGCCTGAAGGTCTACGACGACCTGCTCAAGTCGCGCCGGTTCGACCGCGTCCTGGACGTGGGCTGCGGCACCGGCGTGCTGGCCATCGCGGCCGCGCGGACGGGCAGCAAGGTCGCCGTCGGCACCGACATCGACGGGCCGTCCGTCCGCATCGCCAACGAGAACGCCCGGGAGAACGCGGCGAACGCCCGCTTCGTCCATGCTTCGGGCCTCAACCACCGCCTGGTCCGCCAGGACGGCCCCTACGATCTGGTCTTCGCCAACATCCTCGCCCCGCCGCTGGTCGCCCTCAGCCACGACATCAAGCTGGCCCTCAAGCCCGGCGGGATCGCCATCCTGTCGGGTCTGCTGCGCACCCAGGAGCGCCGGGTGAAGGCGGCCTACCTGTCCAAGGGCTTCCGCGTCATGCGCAGCCTCCACCGCGACGCCTGGGCCACCCTGGTGTTGCAAAGAGGCTAGGAACTCGCGTCGCGGCCTCGCGTTTTCCGCCTGGGCAAGGGTAAAGCATCAGGAGGCCGCAGACATGACTCAGACCGATCCCGACCTTCGGCCGTCGTCGAAACAGGCCGAACCGCAGGGCGCGAGCACGACCGCCTGGGTGATGGCGGCGCTGGTGGCCCTGGTCGCGATCTTCGCGGTGGTGTTCATGACCACCAGCCGTACGTCGCAGCCCGACGCGACGCGGATCGCCCAGGCCGTCGAGCAGGGCCGCGCCGAGGGCATGCTGGCCGGCGCGCAATCGACCATGGACAGCGCCCGCCAGGTCGCGAACTCGGCGGCGTCACGCACGGCCGAGGAAGCGTCCCGCGCCGCCGCCGCCGCCCAGACCGCCGCCGACGCCGCCGCCCGCTCGGGGGCCGAGCAGGCCGCCAACGACGCGTCCGACGCGCTCGGACCGGTCGCGGAGCCGAAAACGCCCCCCGAACCGACGCCGCAGCCGTAGCTTTCCCTTCCGTCGAAGGCTGACGCGGCATAGATGTGCCTCATGCGCCAGACCTTCGACGAACATACCGATCCCTCGTTCGGCCCGCGGCACGTTCCGCTGATCCGCGACGCCATGAAGGCCCAGGGCCTCGACGGCTTCCTGATCCCCCACGAGGACGAGCACCAGAACGAGTACCTGCCCGAGGCCAATGACCGCCTCGCCTGGGCCACCGGCTTCACCGGCTCGGCCGGCGCGGCGGTGATCCTGCAGGACCGGGCCGCGGTCTTCGTCGACGGCCGCTACACCCTGCAGGTCGGCGAACAGGTCGATCCGGGCGTGTTCGAGATCCGCGATCTGGTCGAGGGCGGCGTGCCGGCCTACCTCGAGCTGGCTCCGAAGGGCGCGGTGCTCGGCTACGACGCCCGGCTGCACAGCCCCGACGCCCTGGCCGCCCTGCGCGCCGCCGCCGACAAGGCCGGCGCCGTCCTGAGGCCCGTCGACGCCAACCCGCTGGACCAGGCCTGGGGTCAGGCGCGCCCGTCGCAGCCGACCGCGCCGATCGTGCCCCAGCCGCTGGAGTTCGCCGGCGAGGACTCCGCCGCCAAGCGCGAGCGCATCGGCGCGGGCCTGCGCGACGCCGGCGCCGAGGCCGCGGTCATCACGGCGCCGTCGTCGATCGCCTGGCTGTTCAACATCCGCGGCGGCGACGTCATCCGCTCGCCGCTGCCGCTGGGCCAGGCCGTGGTCAACGCGGACGGGACGGCGCGCCTGTTCCTGGACCCGGTCAAGATCACCGGCGACCTGCCGGCCTGGCTGGGCAACCAGGTGTCGCTGGAGACGCCGGACGCGCTCGACGGCGCGCTGGCCGACCTCAAGGGCAAGAAGGTGCTGGTCGACCCCGGCCAGTCCTCGGCCTGGTACTTCGACACCCTGGCCGCCGTCGGCGCCGAGCCGGTGCGGAGCATGGACCCCTGCGCGCTGCCCCGGGCCTGCAAGAACGCGGCGGAGATCGAAGGCACGCGCCGCGCCCACGTCCGCGACGGCGTGGCGGTGACCCGCTTCCTGCACTGGGTGGCCACCGAGGGCCAGATCAACCCGCCGGACGAGAAGGAGGCCGTCGCCAAGCTGGAAGGCTTCCGTGAGGAGACCGGCGCGCTCAAGGACCTCAGCTTCGACACCATCGGCGCGGCCAACGGCCACGGCGCCCTGCCCCACTACCGCCCCACCGAGCGCAGCAACGAACGCGCGGCCCAGGGGAGCTTCCTGCTGGTCGACAGCGGCGGCCAGTACCTGGACGGCACCACCGACATCACCAGGACCATGGCGATCGGAACGCCGTCGGCCGAGATGAAGCAGCGCTATACCCTGGTGCTGAAGGGCCACCTGCACCTGGCGCGCGTCCGCTTCCCGGCCGGCACCACGGGCTCGGCCCTGGACGCCCTGGCCCGCGAGCCGCTGTGGCAGGCGGGCCTGGACTACGATCACGGCACCGGCCACGGCGTCGGCGTCTATCTGGGCGTCCACGAGGGGCCCCAGCGGATCAGCAAGGCCCCCAACAGCATCGCCCTGCGTCCCGGCATGATCCTCAGCAACGAGCCGGGCTACTACAAGCCGGGCGAGTACGGGATCCGTATCGAGAACCTGCAGGTGGTCACGCCGGCGACGGATATCCCCGGCGGCGAGCGGCCGATGCTGGGCTTCGAGACCCTCACCTGGGCGCCGATCGACCGCGCCTGCATCGAGGCCGACATGCTGAGCGACGTCGAGCGGGCCCAGCTGAACGCCTACCACGCCCAGGTGCTGGAGAAGATCGCCCCGCTGGTCCCGGCGGACGTGCGGGAATGGCTGGAAGGCGCCTGCGCGCCGATCTAGGTCGCGGCCGCTTCCGCCTCCTCCGTCCTCACTGGAAACGAAAAGGGCGCGGAGCGATCCGCGCCCTTCTCTATTGCCGGCGCCTCGAACCGCGCAACACGCCGGAGACTTGCTCCCGCCTGGCTATTTGATCCGCGTCCAGGTCTGGGTCTTGCACAGCGGCGCGACGACGCAGCCCTTCAGCTTCAGCGTATCGGCGCCGACAGCCGTGATCGTGCCCGAGTAGGTGGCGCCGTCCTCGGGATTGTAGACCTTGCCGCCCTTCCACTCCGTCGGACCGCCGGTGAAGCCGGTCAGGAAGGTCAGGCCCTTCAGCTTGCGGCCGGCCAGCTTGGGGTCCTTGTTCTTGGCGTCGAGCGCGCCGGGGTCCTTGGCGATATGGGCCGAGCTGATCAGCTTGCCGCAGACGGCGGCGCCGCATTGGTAGACCTCGACCTCGCCGCCGTTGCCGGGCGTACGCCAGCGGCCGGTGATGTCGGCCGCGAAGACCGGGGTGGCGACGGCGGCCGTCAGGGCGGCGGCGGCGAGAAGGCGGAGCATGGCGTTTCGTCCGTTGTGAAGGGGGCGCTTGCCTAGAGCGGCGTCACCCATGAAGCTCCTCCTGAACGTGCAGAATGGCAAGAGCGGGGCGGGCCATGTTCGTGGGACATTATGCGGCGGCGCTGGCCGCGCGGGCGATCGAACCGCGGACGCCGCTCTGGGCCGCCGTCGGGGCCGCCCAACTGGTCGACATCGGCTGGAGCGTGCTGATCATGACCGGCGCGGAGAAGGTTCGGTTCGACCCCGGCCTGCCCGGCACGCCGCTGGACCTCTATCACATGCCCTGGACCCACAGCCTGCCGGCGGCCGTGGTCTGGTCGGTCGGCGGCGCGTTGCTGGCGCGCACCCTGCTGAAGACGCCCTGGCGCGTGGCCGTCATCCTGGGCCTCACCGTCTTCTCCCACTGGCTGCTCGACTTCCTGGTCCACCGGCCGGACCTGGCCCTGTGGCCCGGCGGGATCAAGGTCGGCCTCGGCTGGTGGAACTGGCCGGTCCCCGAGAAGATGCTGGAGATCACCCTGATCGCCGTCGCCGGCGGCGCCTGGCTGTGGCGGCGCGGAACGGAGGGGCGAGGCTGGGCCTGGGGCTGCGGCTTCCTGGCCCTGCTCGGCGGGCTGGGTGTCTACGCCGAGCTGCCGGGACCGCCGCCGACCTCGCCGATCGCCTTCGGGACCATGGCCCTGGTCGCCTATCTGGGACTGACGCTGGTCGCCTGGTTCGCCGAACGCCCACGCCGGGCCTAGGGCATAAGGCGGGAACCCAAGCCGAGGCTCAAGGCGGCCATCGGCCGTGAAGCGGCATGGTCGGCTCGGACCCCCGCTTTCGCGAGAGGCCTCGGGTGAGTTTCCGCCCCTCCCACGAATGTCGATCGGCCCTAGGCCGCCGCCCGCTCGCGCAGCAGTTCGCCGATCACCGCCAGCCCGCGTTCGACGTCCCCGGGCGCGGCCAGGCTGAAGTTCAGCCGGATCGCCGGACAGGCGGCGCCGTCGGCCATGAAATGGCTGCCCGGGGTGAACAGCACGCCGCGCTCCAGCGCCCGCGTCAGCAGGTCCTGCGGATCGACGCCGCCCGCCAGGGTGACCCAGAAGAACAGTCCGCCCGGCGGCGTCGTCCAGGACGCCAGATCGCCCAGGCGCCGGGTCAGGGTCGCGTCGAACAGATCCCGCTTCTCGCGGTACAGCGCCCTGACGCCCTCCATCCGCGCCGGCCGCCCGGGGTCCTCGAGATACTGCAGCACCATCCACTGGCTCAGCCGGTTGGTGTGCAGGTCGCTGGCCTGCTTCAGCCGCACCAGCAGCGGAAACAGGTCTTCGGACGCGGTCAGGAAGCCCAGCCGCAGGCCCGGCGCCACAGTCTTGGAGAAGGAGCCCTGGTAGATCCAGGAACCGCCCGTCATCCCGGCGCAGACCGGCGTGCGCTCGCAGTCTTCGTAGACCAGATCGCGATAGGGGTCGTCCTCGAACAGAATGACATCATGCGCCTGGCAGGCCCGGGCCAGCGCCGCCCGCTCCTGGGCCGACCAGCAGCCGCCGGTCGGGTTCTGGAAGGTCGGGGTGACGTAGGCCAGCCGCGGCGTGGCCGCACCGCCCCAAGCCGCCGCCGGATCGGCGCGGTCGAGGGTCGAGAACCGCGCCCCGAAGAAGCGGAACACCTGCAGCGCCGCCAGATAGGCCGGCGCCTCGACGGCGACCGTTTCGCCCGGATCGACGACCAGCTTGGCGGCCAGATCGATGCCCTGCTGCGAACCGGCCAGGATCATCACCCGCTCGGCGGTCGCATCCACGCCCAGGTCGCGCAGCTCGGCGGCGATCCGTTCGCGCAGCGGAAGCTCACCCTCGGTCGGGCCGTACTGCAGCAGCTCCCGAGGCGGCGACGGCAGGTCCAGCCCGGCGAAGGTCTCCGGCGACGGCAGGCCGCCGGCGAAGGAGATGGCGCCGGGCCGCAGCGATACGTTGAGCATCTCCCGCACCGGCGATGCGTGAAGATCTCCCGTTCGCGCCGACAACCGCGCCATGACCAAAGCTCCGACAGCGTCAACAATCTTGACCTATCGACACCGTAAGGACGCCGAGCCTAATGTGTCAATATGGTTGACCCAACCTCTTCGGAAGAAGCCCGCCAGGCCGAGCTGCGCGACGCGATCGAGCTGCTCTACTTCGCCTATCGCGGCTTCACCGACCGGCCGGACCGGATCCTGGAGCGCCGCGGCCTGGGCCGCGTCCACCACCGCGTCCTCTATTTCATCGCCCGCCGGCCGGAGGTCTCGGTCACCGGTCTGCTCGGCATGCTGGCGGTCAGCAAACAGGCGCTCAACGGCCCGCTGCGCCAGCTGATCGAACTGGATCTGGTCGCCGCCCTACCCTCGGCGGACGACCGCCGCGTGAAGAACCTCAGCCTGACGCAGGCCGGCGCAAGACTGGAGGCCGAACTCACCGGCGCCCAGATGGGCCACCTCCAGGCGGCCTTCGAGCGCGCCGGCCGCGACGCGGTCCGGGGCTGGCGCGAGGTGATGGCCGAACTGGCGGCGGACTAGGGATCGCCGCCCGGCCCGGGACGTTTCACTCCCACGACGGCCGCCCCGCCCCCGCCGGAACGCCGGCCGAGAGATTGGCGGCCATCCAATCCCGGACGTCAGGCGCCAGACGGACCGGCGGCGCGCCCCCGAGCTCGCGCTGCAGCATCTCTTCCATCAGGTAGAACGAGGCCCGCGTCGCCAGCGGATCACCCGAGGCGTGGGGCTGCTTGCGGGCGATGACGATGCGCGCGTCCGCGCCGGCGACGCGCAGCCGGGCCGCATAGTCGACCACGCTGCGGATCGGCACCCGCTCATCGCGGCCGGCGGCGACGATCAGCAGCGGCGTCCGCATGGCGCCGATCCGGGCGCGAGGCGACTGCGTGTAGAGCCGCCGCGCCGTCGCGGGGTCGTCGGGGTCCATCTTCAGGAGCCGCAGGGTGGTGGCCAGCGGCAGGTTTCGGGGGCTCAGGCGATCGCTGCGCGCCGCCGCCCAGCGCGTCACCCAGCCCATGTCGGTCGGCGGCACGATGGCGACGCCGGCGGCGAAGAGCCCGCTGCCGTTCGACAGGGCCTGAAGCACCGAATAGCCGCCGAACGATGCGCCGATGATCGCCGTGCGGCGCGGATCGCCGACGCCCCGGTCCAGCAGCCAGCGGGTTCCCTCCTCGATATCGCGCTGGACCCGGCCGTCGCCGAAGTCGCCGTTCGCGGCCGCCATGTAGGCCCTGCCGTAGCCGGTCGACCCCCGGAACTGGGGGCGGAAGACGACGTAGCCGCGGTTGGCCAGGAACTGCGTCAGCGCGCTGTAGTCGGGGTCGTCGTGCGACCAGGGCCCGCCGTGGACGATCGTGACGAGCGGCGCGCGGGCCAGATCACGCCCCGGCGGCGGCGTCAGCAGGCCGTGGATCTCCATGCCGTCGGAGGCGCGGAAGCTGACGCCGACCGTCCGCGCCAGCTGCTCCATCGACGGACGCCGGTGCTGCCCCGGGTCGTCGAGCAAGGTCGTCAGCCGCCCTGACGCCGGATCGAACAGCCGCCAGCGGTCGCCGGCCAGCCGCGCGTCGCGCTCCCGGACCAGCCAGGGGCCCGCCGACGTCTCGATCGCGAAGCCGCTGTCGAGCCCTGTCTGTTCCAGTCGGAGAAGGGCCGCGCGGGCGGCGGCGTCGACCCCGTAGCTGCGAGGAGCTCCGCCGCGATAGCCGACGACGCTCGGCGCGCCCGTGCGCCGGTCGAGCACGATCGCATCGATGTCGACCCGCATCGCCGGATCGGCGTGGATCAGAACCCTGCGGCCGTCGAGACCGACCTGGAACAGCGCCTGGCGCGGCGCGGCGCCGAAGTCGCCGGCGACCAGAACGGCTCGACCGTCGGGCGTGACGCCGAGCAGATTGCACCGTTCCAGCCCGATGCATTGCGCGACGGGGCGGAAGACGCCCGCGGGCGCCCCCGCCAGAATCTCGTGGCGGTCGTCGCCCACGACTCTCACGAAGGCGACCTGCGCGTCGCGACCGATCACCGCGTCGACGATCTCCCGCGTCGAGCGCAGGATCAGGCGGCGCTCGCCGCCGACGCCCGCGCGCCACAACCGCCAGGTCCTGCCGGCGCCCTCGCCCTGCTCGTCGACCAGCAGGACGCCGGGGCCGTGAGGATCCAGCGACAGGACCCGCAGGCGCGTCGCTCCTCCCAGCGAGGCGACCATGCCCGAGCCGGGCTGCCCCGCCATCGCCAGCGCCCGCACCGTGCGCGGCCCGATCAGCAGCAGCCAGCGCGAGTCGGCGGACCAGTGGACCTCCGGCGCCTCGACCCGCTGCAGGAGACGCCGCGGCGAGCCTTCGGCCGCCGTCGAACGTCCCCAGAGCGACCGCACCTCCCGCTCGTCGCGCAGCCACACCGCCTGTCGCCCGTCCGGCGAGAGCGTGACCGACGAGACCGTCGTCTCGACCGGAAACACGTCACGGGGCGACAGATAGGCCGCCGGACGCGCGCGCTCCGTCGCCAGGAACCGGTCGAGCGATGCGGCCTCGACCCCGGACATCGGCGCGAGCGCCAGCAACGCGGCCGCGGTCGCGCGCAGCCGGCGAGGAAAGAGAGACATGGCGAGCCTCTTCAGCGGCGAGGGGTTGGGCGGATCAGCCAGAAGGCGACCAGCATCGGAAGGCCGGCCAGCAGCGCGGCCAGGGTCCAGACGCCGACGGATGCGGCGGCCAGCCTGCGCCGCCGGCCCAGCCAGGCGGTGATCGCCGCGGCGACGAGCGACAGCGCGCCGGCCAGCAGCATCATGGCCGCGGGGATGCGGATCGGCAGGCGTTCGGCCAGCGGCGCCTCGGCGGCGAGGACGCGCACGGAGGCGTCGCGAAGCGCGCTCAGGCCGGGCGAGATCCACCAGGCCATGAAGCGGGCGGCCAGCGGATAGTCGGACGTCAGCGCGCGCCGGGCCGCCTGCCGCGCCCGCCCCGAGCCGTCGATCTCGACGATGTCCTGCCAGGCGCGGCCGGGTCCCTCGACGGCGCCGCGGGCGTAGGTGACCGAGACCAGATAGCCTTCCATCAGCTCGATCAGGTCGATCCGCATCACGTTGCCGACCGGGGCGGCCAGGGGCACGCTCGCGAACATCGGACGTCGGCGATCGTCCTCCTCCAGCACGCGCCGGTCGTAGAAGCGCAGCGCGCGGCTGGTCAGCAGGCCCACGGCCTCGCCGATCACGGCCGGCGGCGCGGCGGCGACCTCGCCCTCGGCCAGGTGGATGCGCTGGCGGATCACGCCGCTGTCGGCGTCGAAGGTGAAGACGCCGTCGCGGGCGATCATCATGCCGCTGTCGCTGACCAGCGGCGGCGCGCGGAACGGGCGGTCGCCCTCGACGCCCAGGACGCCCGCCTTGCGGCGATCGGCGAGCCGCACCCCATGGAAACGCATGTCGTCATGGCTGAAGGTCCAGCGGACGCCGCGCTCAGGGTCGTCGAACTCCATGGGCGCCATGTTGGTCATCGCCCCACGCACCGGCAGGGCCGGCCGCGTCGGCGGGATCGCGAAGACCTCGGACAGGCGCACCTGTTCGCGCCAGACGCGCGCCTGATCGTCCCGGCGGCCGGCCAATCCCGCTTCGATCAGGGCGCCGCCCTCGATCCGGGTGGCCGCGACCACGCCGTTCGCCGAGGCCGCCCCGCCGCGCGGGTGGTTTCCGATGATCATCGACGCCGTCTCGAAGGCGAGCCCGCCCGCCGCGACGGCCAGTACATAGACGCCCATGGCGGTCGCCAGCGCGGTCATCGCCAGGCCGGAGGCCCGGCCCGGCGGGGTCTGGAGATCGGGCTTGAAGACCGCCAGCACCATCAGGACCAGCCACAGGGCCGTCAGCGCCTGGACGACGAGGGCGGCCGCGCCCGCCGCGCCGCTGACGGTCGGCAGCAGGGCCGGAATGAGCGCCAGCCAGCCGTAACGGCGAGGCGACAGCGCGGCGTAGAGCCCGGCCAGGTAGCCGATCAGCGCGACCAGCAGCCCGGCGATCGGCAACAGCCAGTGTCGCGCATCGACGAAGCGCGCGCCGGTGAGATCGTGCGCCGCCAGCATGATCAGAATGGGCGCCACCACCGCCAGCGCCAGCATCGTCGCCCCGGCGCCGGCCACCGCCGCCAGGATCGCGCGAGGGGCCAGCGGCCGATGCAGGAGCATGATCCAGGCGTTGATCCGCGCGTAGCCGCCCGCCTGATAGAGGCCGAGCAGCGCGCCGCCGACGGCGTAGATCGCCGCCGCCAGCTGATAGACCGACTGGGGCTGCTGCAGCGGATCGACCATGAAGTCGAAGAACAGCAGCGTCCCCGTGTGCAGCAGGCCGGCGCCCAGCGCCCAGAGGCGGAACCGCCGACATTCGCCAATGAACAGTTCGAGCATGATGGAGACTCTGTCCGGATCAGGCGTGGTTGCGGGTCAGCAGCGCATCGACCGCGCGGTCGAGCGACATCGCCTGGCGATGGACGGTGCGGGCCCCGGCGGCGCGCAGGAACGCCTCGAACCCGTCGTCCTGATCCAGCACGACATAGTGGTGCACGCCGTCGTAACGGCGGTGCTGGAGCAGCCCCGGCACGGTCGCCGCCTCCGGCCCCTTGAAGGGAACGTCCGCGATCCAGTGGCTGACCCGGCCGCAGACCTCGTCCGGCGCGGCGAAGGCGAGCAGCCGCCCACGCTCGAGGACGACCAGGGTGTCGGCCAGCCGCTCGACCTCCTCGATCTGGTGCGAGCAGTAGACGATGGTGCGATCGCCGCCGTCGACGCCGGCGATGAGCGCCTCGAGCAGCCGGCGGCGCGCCACCACATCCAGGCCCAGGGTCGGCTCGTCGAGGATCAGCAACTCTGGCGACTGGCCCAGCGCCAGCGCCAGATTGAGGCCGGCCCGCTCGCCGCGCGACAGCTGGGCCACGCGCTGCTCGCCGAGCAGATCGAAGCTGGAGATCACCGAGGTGAAGGCCTGTTCGTCCCAGCGGTCGGCGTACAGTCGCCGCTGCATCGCCACGACCTGGTCGACACGCGCCCATCCGGGCAGCGTGTGCTCCTCGTTGACGAAGCCGATCAGCCTGCGGTCGGCCGGGGTCAGCGCGCCGCTGGGACGCCCCAGCACGAAGGCCTCGCCCGCGGTCGGAGTGACGAAACCGAGCAGAATCCGGAACAGCGTCGACTTGCCGGCGCCGTTCGCCCCGACGATGGCGTGAATGCCGCCGCGCGGCAGCGCCAGGTCGAGCTGGTCGACGGCGGCCTTGCGGCCGTGCCGGCGCGCCAGGCCGCGGGTCTCGATGGCCAGGTCGGGGATCATGGCCGTCACGCGATCTTGCTGGGGGCGAGCGCCTCCAGCGCGTGGGCGACCAGATCGACGGCGCGGTCGGGCGGATAGCGGATGGCCACGACCTCGTTGACGAAGCGGTCGACCGCCTCTCCGATCCGGCGTTCACGCTCCTCGCCGTTCAGCTGCTCGCGCCGCACGGCGACGAACAGGCCAAGCCCGGCGCGGGCTTCCAGCCAACCCTCGGTGGTCAGCTGGCCATAGGCCTTGGCCACTGTATTGGGGTTGATCCCGAGCTGTTGGGCCAGTCCGCGGACGCTCGGCAGCCGGTCGCCGACCGACAGCTGATCGGTAGTGATCTGCAGGCGAACCGCGTCGACGATCTGATGGGCGATCGGCCGGCTGTCGCCTGTGGCGATCGATATGGCGAGAGGGGCGACGCGAGGCATGGGCGCAGTCCGAACTGTGTGTACTGTGATAACTAGTACAGTTAGTTCGGAGCAGTCAATAGCGATCGGTCGCGACGCCGCGGCCTGGGACCGGTCGCATTCTAGAATGGCGGGTGGGAGTTTCCTCCGAACGCCCTCGCGAAAGCGGAGGCTCAAGCCGCCCATGCCGCTCTGCCGCCGCCAACCGACTAGACCCCGCATGGGTTCCCGCCTTCGCGGGAAGCATCGGAGGAAACAAGTCCAACAGCCTGGATGTCGCTTGAACCCCGGCGGCGATGTCGGACCGGCGAAGGGCGGCGGCCCCTACCCGGCCCCGATCATCTCCAGCCATTCGTCCTCGGTCACGACCTTCACGCCGTGCTTTTCGGCGTCCTTCAGCTTGGAGCCCGCCCCCGGACCGGCGACCACCAGGTCGGTCTTCTTCGACACCGAGCCGGCGACCTTGGCGCCCAGCCCCTCGGCCTGGGCTTTGGCTTCGTCGCGGGTCATCTTTTCCAGCGCGCCGGTGAAGACGACGGTCTTGCCGGCCACGGCCGTGTCGGTCTTGGCCTTGGCCAGGGGCTCGATGGCGGCCAGTTCGCCGACCAGGGCCTCGACCAGGTCCCGATTGTGCGCCTCACCGAAGAAGGCGGCGATCGACTGGGCCGCCACCGGACCGATGCCGTCGATGGCCGACAGGGCGACGAAGTCGTCCCCCGGCGCGCCCACGGCCGCCTCCTTCGCCCAGGCGATAAAGGCCGCCCAGTCGTCGAACCGCGCCGCCAGCGCCCGCCGGGCGGGGCTCGCCAGCCCCGCCAGCGCATGGTCCAGCTTCTGCGTCATCGGCGCGTCGGGCCAGGGATCGGCGTCGAGCGTCGGGGCGATCAGCAGCAACTGGTCCCGCGCCTTGGGACCCATGCCGTGCATGTCCGACAGCTCGGCGTAGGCCTCGGTCGGCCCCTGCTCGGAAGCGCGGAGCAGCGCCTGCCTCAGCTCCTCGAAGCTGTCGAAGGCCCGCGCCAGATTGACCGCGGTGGTCTCGCCGATGTCGCGAATGCCCAGCGCGAACAGGAAACGGTCCAGCGAGATCCTGCGTCGGGCGTCGATGCTGTCGAACAGCTTCTCGAGGCCGTCGAAGGCGCGATTCTCATCGCTGATCGCCTTGCCGACGCGGCCGTCGTCGTCCTGGCCCTTCTGGAGCCGCCGCGCCTCGGCCTGCTCCTTGCGGCGCTCCAGGATGGCGGCCTTCACGGCTTCCGCCCGCCCACGCAGACGGAAGATGTCGGCCGGGCTCTTCAGCACGCCCTTTTCGAACAGCAGATCGACGTAGATGTCGCCGAAGCCCTCGATGTCGAACGCCCGGCGCGAGACGAAATGCTTGATGCGCTCGGTCAGCTGGGCCGAGCAGATCAGGCCGCCGGTGCAGCGGCGAACGGCCTGGCCGGCGTCCCGGACCGCCTTGCTGCCGCAGACCGGACAGACGTGCGGGAAGACGTAGGGAACAGCCTCGGGCGGCCGCTGCCCCTCGACCACGGCCACGACCTGCGGGATGACGTCGCCGGCGCGCTGGAGCACGACCGTGTCGCCGACGCGGACGTCCTTGCGGATGATCTCGTCCTCGTTGTGCAGGGTGGCGTTGCGGACGACCACCCCGCCGACCGTCACCGGATGCAGCCGAGCCACGGGCGTCAAAGCGCCGGTGCGGCCGACCTGGATGTCGATGGCTTCCAGCGTCGTCGTGGCCTGCTGGGCCGGGAACTTGTGGGCGATGGCCCAGCGCGGCGAGCGGGACACGAAGCCCAGCCGCGACTGCCAGTCCAGCCGGTCGACCTTGTAGACCACGCCGTCGATGTCGTAGGGCAGCGTCGACCGCTCGGCCCCGATGGCGCGGTAGACGTCGAGCAGGCCCTGGGCGTCCTCGACCCGGCGCGACCGGGCGTTGGTGGTGAAGCCCCAGTCCTTGAACCTGCCCAGCGCCTCCCACTGGGTCTCGGCGAACGGCGCGCTGACCTCGCCCCAGGCGTAGGCGAAGAAACGCAGCGGCCGCTTGGCGGTCACGGCCGGGTCGATCTGGCGCAACGAACCGGCGGCGAAGTTGCGCGGGTTGGCGTAGGTGCGCTGCCCGGCCTCTTCCGACGCCTTGTTGAAGGCCTCGAACTCCTCGACAGGGGCGTAGACCTCGCCGCGAACCTCGATGACGTCCGGCCAGCCGGAGCCGGACAGCTGCTCGGGGATGTCGTTCAGGGTGCGCAGGTTGGCGGTGATGTCTTCGCCGGTGCGGCCGTCGCCGCGGGTGGCCCCGCGCACGAACCGGCCCTTCTCGTAGCGTAGCGAGGCGGAAAGACCGTCGATCTTCGGCTCGGCGGTGAAGGCGACATGATCGTCGGCCGAGAGCCGCAGGAAGCGCCGGACGCGGGCGTCGAAGTCGGTGACGTCCTCGTCGGCGAAGGCGTTGTCCAGACTCAGCATCGGCACGCCGTGCGGCACCGGGGCGAACTGGCTGGAGGCGGCGGCCCCGACCTTCAGCGAGGGGCTGTTTTCCCGGACGTGCTGCGGAAACCGCGCCTCGATCTCCAGGTTCCGCCGCTTCAGCGCGTCGTAGTCCGCGTCGCTGATCGTCGGGGCGTCTTCCTGGTGATAGCGGATGTCGTGCGCCGCGATCTCGTCGGCGAGCCGCTCGAGTTCGAGGACGGCCTGGGCTTCGGTGAGGTCGGAGACGGGGAGCAGGCTCGATTCCATGTTCTCTACCTAGCGCGTTTGCCGCCTGGCGTTCACCCATTCGCGGATTTCGAGCGCCTGCTCGTCGGGGAGGTCAGGCGGGGATTCAGAGTCCTGGCCGACCGCGTCGAAGGCGAGTCTCTGGGTCGCCCAGATATCCATGGCGTCCAGCACGGCGGCCTTCTCGGCGTCGGGCCACTGGTCGAAATCCGCGGCTTCGAGCTTGGGCAACACGACGTACGAGTCCGAAACGCAGGCGTCGTGGGCGCGGATGACCGCGCTCAGGAAACGCCCGTAGAAGAACTTGAACGTGGGGACCCCGCCGATCGTCGAGACCGACTTGAAGACCAGCTGGTCCAGGTCGTTCAGGGTCAGGCGATCCAGGTCACGCTTCCGCAGAGCCCTGACCTCGTCTTGGCGCAGCGGCGAAGCGTTGATGCGCTCGCCCGTCCACATGTCATGATGTTGGTGGGCGAACGCAGCGTCCAGAACCGCCATGGCCTTGGCGATCACATCGTGATCGAACGGATCGATCACGCCCCGATCAACGCCCGCGCAGCCGCGCGCGCGGCGTCGGTGATCTCGGCTCCGGCCAGCATGCGGGCGATCTCTTCCTCGCGGGCGTCGGGGGACAGGGCTTCGACGGCGGTGCGGGTCGAGGTGGCGTCGCCGCTCTTGCTGATCCGCCAGTGGGCGTGGCCGCGGGCGGCGACCTGCGGACTGTGGGTCACCACCAGCACCTGGGCGTCGCCGGCCAGCTTGCGCAGCCGCAGGCCGACGGCGTCGGCGACCGCGCCGCCCACGCCCTGGTCGACCTCGTCGAAGATCATCAGCGGCTGGGCGCCGTGCTCGCGCGAAGCCAGAGCCGCCTTCAGCGCCAGGGCGAAGCGGGCCAGCTCGCCGCCCGAGGCGATCACCTCCAGCGGCCCGAACGGCGCGCCGGGATTGGTCGAGACTTCGAAGGCCACGCGGTCCATGCCGGTCGGCCCCGCGCGGTCCTCGCCGAGGGGATCGACCACGACGCGGAACCTCGCCTTCTCCAGCTTCAGCGGCGCCAGCTCGGCCTCGACGGCGGCGGCCAGGCGATCGCCGGCGGCGCGGCGTTCGGCCGACAGGACGGCCGCGGCCTCGATGTAGCTCTTGCGGGCGGCGGCCTCCGCGGCCTCGGCGATCTTCAACTGTTCGCCGCTGGTCTCGATGTTGCGCAGCTTGGCGCCGAGCTCGGCGCGGACCTGCGGCAGGGCCTCGACCGTGACGTTCAGCTTCCGCGCCATGCCGCGCAGGGCGAAGAGGCGCTCCTCGGCCTCTTCCAGCCGCTTGGGATCGAGGTCGAAGGCCTCGGCGGCATGATCGATCGCGGCCTCGGCCTCGCGGGCTTCGGTCAGGGCGCGGTCGATCGCTTCGGCGGCGGCGTTCAGCCGTTCCACGGCCGGACCGTCGGCGGCGGCGCCCGCCTGGATGGCCCGCTCGCGCGCCCGCTCGATGGCGCGGAAGGCGGCGGCCAGCTTGGAGGACAGCCCTTCCCCGCCCAGGGCGTCGCGGGCCGCGTCGACGTCGGCCAGAGCCTTTTCGGCGGCGCCCAACAGCGCCCGCTCCTCGGCCAGGGCGGTCTCCTCGCCGTCCTTGGGGTCCAGCCGGTCCAGTTCGCCCAGCCGCAAGGCCGTCTCCTCGGCCTCGGCGGCGGCGCGGGAGGCCAGATCGCGCAGGGTCTCGGCCCGCTCGCGCGCGGCGCGCCAACCGCTCCAGGCGGCGGCCACGGTTCCGGCGGAGACGCCGCCGAAGGCGTCCAGCAGCTGGCGGTGGGTGCGCGGGTCGAGCAGGCCGACGGTCTCGTGCTGACCGTGCACCTCGAGCAGCAGGGCGCCCAGCTCCTTCAGCGCGGCGACGCCGGTGGCCTGATCGTTGACGAAGGCGCGGCTGCGGCCGTCGGCCGACAGCTGGCGACGCAGCACCAGGTCCTCGTCCCGCTCGTAGGCCAGCCCCTTCTCGTCGAGGACGGCCCAGACGGCGTGGTCGGGCGGCAGGGAGAAGATGGCGGTGGCGCTGGCCTGGGCCGCCCCGCGGCGCACCAGCCCGGCCTCGGCGCGCGCGCCGGTGGCCAAGCCCAGGGCGTCCAGGATGATCGACTTGCCGGCGCCGGTCTCGCCGGTGAGCGCCGTCAGGCCCGGACCTATGGCGAGGTCCAGGCTCTCGATGAGAACAACGTCACGAATGGCCAGCCCGATAAGCATCGCGGGCAGTTTGTTCCAGAATCGTTCCGCGTCAACGGCCAAGAAGCTTGGAGAACCAGCCTTCTTTCTTCGGCTTCGGCTTGGGCAGCGCCGCGGGGTTCGCCGACTCGGGCGAAACGCGGTCGTCGGCGGGCGGCGTCACGTCCTCGCCCGGCGGCGGCGGGGCCGGCTTCCGGCCCAACATGCGGTCGAGGTAGTTCTGCTTGGCGCCCGGCGTCTTGGGCTCGACGGCGGGCTGCAGACCCTTGTCGGTCAGCAGGCGGTAGGCGTCGGCGTACCAGGGATCGCCCGGGAAGTTGTAGCCCAGTACCGCGCCGTTGGCCTTGGCTTCGCCGTTCAGGCCGAGCGTCAGATAGGCTTCGACCAGACGGTAGAGCGCCTCGGGCGTGTGGGTCGTCGTCTGGAACTTGTCGACCACGGTCTTGAAGCGGCCGATCGCGGCCAGGGTCTGCCCCTGCTTCAGGTAGTAGCGACCGATGGCCATTTCCTTGCCGGCCAGCTGGTCGTTGACCATGTCGATCTTGAGTCGGGCGTCAGCCGCGTACTCGGTGCTCGGGTAGCGCTGCACGATCTCGCGCAGGGTGACCAGCGCCTGCTCGCTGGAGGCCTGGTCGCGGTTCACGTCGACGATCTGCTCGAAGTAGCAGACGGCCTTCAGATAGTAGGCGTAAACGACCGACGGATTGCCCGGGTACAGCTGGATGAACCGATCGGCGGATTCGATGGCCGCCGGATACTGGTTGGCCTGGTACTGGGCGTAGGCCGTCATCAGGATCGACCGGCGCGACCACTCCGAATACGGATGCTGGCGCTCGACTTCCTGGAAGTAGCTGACCGCCTCGGTCCAGCGCCGCTGATCCAGGCGCAGCGCGCCCGTGTTGTACAGCAGTTCAACCGGCCGCTCCTGATAGGCGAGGCGAGGCTTCTTTTCCTTGCCGGCGCAGGCGGTCAGCGCCAGTGACGCCGACACGGCCAGGACGACGACAGCGGCCGCGCGGCCTTGCGATCTACGAAGCACGTACCCTCACCTCGAAGCAGTTCGAGCGCCCCCGGCGCCCCAAGGCTTCTACACCACAGGAAGTCGGGCGCAAATGCGGCGAAGGCGGATCAGACCGCTTCAGCCAGCTCCGGCGCCAGCGTCCGGAGACGCCAGGCGCGCGGATTGGCCGCCAGGGCGCGCGCCACCTGGTTGTTCAGGCCGTGGCCGGCGTAGCGGCCTTCGAACCGGGCGAGCAGCGGCGCGCCCAGCACGTACAGGTCGCCGACCGCGTCCAGGGCCTTGTGGCGCACGAATTCGTCCGGGCGACGCAGACCTTCCGGGTTCAGCACACGGTCGCCGTCCAGGACCACGGCGTTCTCCATCGAGGCGCCGCGGGCCAGGCCGGCCGCGCGCAGACCTTCGACGTCCTTGAGGAAGCCGAACGTGCGGCAGTTGGCCAGTTCCCGACGGAACGACTCTTCGGTGATCTCCAGATCGATGGCCTGACGGCCGACCGGAGCCGAATCGAAGAAGATCTCGAACGCCATCTCGAAGCGGTCCGACGGCAGCAGCGCGGCGCGCTTGTCGCCCTCGATCACCTCGATCGGCTCCAGCACCTCGATGTAGCGGCGCAGGGCCTCCTGGCGGCGGCGACCGGCGCGGTCCAGGACCTGGACGAACGGCTCGGCCGAACCGTCGAGAATCGGCACTTCCGGGCCGTCCAGCTCGACCACGGCGTTGTCGACGCCCAGCGCGCACAGGGCGGCCATCAGGTGCTCGATGGTCGAGACCTTGGCCCCCGCGGCGTTGGACACGACGGTGCCCAGACGGGTCTGACCGACGCATTCGGCCGACAGGCGGATGACGTTGTCGATGTCCTTCAGGTCGGCGCGCACGAAGACGATGCCGCTGTCGGGCGCGGCCGGACGAACGGCCACGCGCACATGAGCGCCCGTATGCACGCCGACGCCCGCGAAGATCACGGGGCCGGCGACGGTATGCTGATAGTAGGCCGACATCGACACGAGAGAGAACCTTTGGCTTTGTTGTCGGCGACCTTGCGGCCGCCCTTTGCCCTGCATGCCATGTAGGCGGCGGGAGCGCCGGGGACAAAACAAACCCTGTTTCGGATTGTAACCCGGCCAAGCCTTTGAAATTACGGCAAAAATAAGAAGCCCCGGAAGTGTCTGCAACGACGCTTCCGGGGCTCTTGTTCACCATGTCGGGCCGGCGCCGAGGCGCCGGGCGACCCTGGACCGGCTAGTTGGCCAGCCGGCGCAGGAAGGACGGGATCTCGAGATCGTCGGCCTCGTCGGCCTGCGGCTCTTCCATCAGCGGCTGCGGCTGGGCGCGTCCGCCCTGGCTCCGGGGAGCCTCGTAGCGGGCCTGCTGCTGCGGCGCCTGCTGCTGCTGACGGCTGCCGAACAGGCTCAGGAAGCCCTTGCGCTGCTGACGGCTCTCGCCGAAGTGCGGGTCGGCGTAGAGCGGCCCGCCGAGCTCTTCCTCATCCGCCACCAGCGGGTCGACGATGACCGTGCGCTGCTGCGGCTGCTGGACGACCGGCTGCTGGACGACCGGCGCGGCGGCCTGGACCGGTTGCGGCGCGGGCGGAGCCTCGAAGGACAGCTCCGGCTCGTACTCGGCGACCGCCGGCTCGATCACCTCCGGCGCGGGCGCTGCGTAGGCGACCGGCTCCGGCGCACGGGCGACGGGCTCATAGGCGGGCTGCGGCGCGGGAACCGGCTGCGCCGGGTCGACGATCAGCGGCTTGGCCGTGGCGTTCACGCGGGTCGTGCGATGCGGT
>VFQO010005657.1_pt1 | contig 49781 bp, 40 predicted proteins | sample 3512331 | NCBI WGS metagenome assembly VFQO01 (sample SAMN10412371, study PRJNA504923) | tailings metagenome | isolation source: Replicate 3 from Balatoc abandoned mine | place: Philippines: Itogon, Benguet | collected 2017-08-28 | reverse complement strand
ACAACGTTCGAGTTCCTGCTCTATCTAAAACTCGATTGGATAGCTCAATCAATCGCCCAATATCTGCAGTTGCATAATGCTCAGGCATCGAACGGCCCTCATGACCCAGCAAAGCAGCTCGATCCTCCCGCACTACTCCAGCTTGCCGCAGCCTAGAGGCATATGTGTGCCTTAAGTCATGCACCCTCACTTGAGTGAGACCTGCGCGCCTTCGTGCATTTTGCCAACCATTGTTATTGATTGTTTCAATGCGCCCTGTTTTCCCTTTTGCTGTATAAGCAAAAACGAAATCACTCATTTCCTCACCAAGAGATTTTGCAAGCTCCCTTGCCTTCCTCTTAGATTCAATAATTGACCAAGCCGCATCGTTCAATATCACAACATGGGGCACCTTCGTCTTAAACACCCCTGCCGGGATGATAAAGACACTGCGGCCAACCTCAGACACCATCTTTTCCCAAGACCATTTCAAACCACAGACATTGTCATCTCTGAGTCCTGTAGTGACAGCAAAATTAGCCATTTCCTGCAAATGCCTAGGCAACTCTTGGAAGAGTAAATCTTGCTCTTCCCAATCCAGAGGATAAGCAGGTCTAGGATTTTCGTCTAACCTCGTAATAAGAGGTGGGGCTACTGACAACCATGGCCGCCCCTTCTCATCACGCCATGCTCTTGCTGCTCTATTAAGGATCGTACTCACAACTTCGAGTGACCGATTCACAGTTGTGGGTGAAACTGGCTTCGGTGGTTTACCGTTGCCGAAATCCAAACCCTCAAGACGCTCATCTTTGAATGCCTCCAACGTTGCATCATGGACCTGCTCTAAAGGGAGTAAACCAATGAAAGGCAATAGCAACTTGATATGGAATGCAATCGTTTCAGCTGTGCGCTTATGCTGAATCTCTTTCAGGTATTGTGCAGCACCATCTGCGAACATGCGTTTAGTACTTCTTGCACTTTGCTCAACCCTTTCTTGTTGCCGCTGTGCAATTTCGGTTTCGAGCCAACGCTCGGCCTCACTTTGCGTGATGAAACCAAGTCGGGCAAAGATTCGCTCTCCACCGTGGATTTTGTTGACGGTCCTTGTTCCGTTTTCTTCGAGGATGATTCCCCGCGTTCTTGTACGTCCCATCTTGAATCTCCATTCATTTTGGGGCGTCCGTTGCGACGTTTATATTCGTCGGCCCACGCATTCAAGTCAAGTATATCGAATCCAACCCCTCTCTCTCCGATCGGAACTTCGGTGAGCATTGGTCGAACCGTCCTTGCAAATTCGTCCCTGCTCATCCCAAGATAATCGGGAGCATCTCTCATTCGGATGAACCTCGGCTGTATGTGACACCCCATGTAGCACACTCCTAAAAACTCATAAGGAATACCCATAAATTGTCTGATAAATGCATTAATTCATTAGAAATCTACTGAGATCAGAATAAAGCAGATATGGAGAACAGTACCTTCCGAATCATGTGGATAAGAGATCTAGTATTTCAGGGGGTAAGCAATAAAGCAGAAGGGCATGAGGATCTAGAAATTGTGGACTTGCAGCATATTGCTGCAAGTCCACTAGTCATAGTTGCAATTGAGCTAAATCCCATCTAAAAGACATAGAGCAGCCCTAAGATGAGGCTGTCTTCACCACAAATACCGAGGGTAACCTCAACGACATGGTCGATGTCTATCAGTTCGGTAAGTCGGAGGAACCGCTGGTCAAGTTGTTACAGGGGCGGCGCGAGGAGTTTGTGCTGACACCCAAATTCACCAACGAGTCAGTACCTAATGCTTATCGGCTGGTGACTGGCAATAACTTTAGCGCACTGGTGGTGGACTTCCGCCCCGGGCAGATCAGACGTCTTGATGCAATGAGTAGCTTATTGCCTGTTTCATCTGTCTTACCCCCCATCCTTGGGCAGATAGGGTAACCGTTGCTTAATTTTCCCAGCGGTCAATGCCGCCATTACGATGATGTTTTGTCCATGTAATAAAAAAGCATATGCACTGTGAATGCATATGCTTAGGCAGATGGAGATGAGCTACTAAAACTAGTTCTTGCGGTATTTTGACTCGAACTGGTTTGTTAGTAGGTCGGATGCAGGAGGTGTTTTAGTTACATCATCCTGTGTTGCAGGCGTTACGCGAGCATTCCTATCCAATACTGCGTCATAAAACAGATCCAGGGATTTATCGGTATCAGGCTTGTCGTTAGAAGTCGCAGTAGCCTCAGGCGTCCAGTGGCCTTGCAAGGTTCTTTCGACAAATACGTTTTTGGAGTGATCTGGATTGCTATTGTCTGCAAGCGCAGTGCCTGCTGAGCCGATAGCAAGAAGGAGGCTGGTGATAATGGCGACGTTGATCTTCATGTTAAACCCTTTCAATTAATAAAATGTTTATCAGATACGATCAATCAAACTATGGAGGAATTTGATTTATGTAACCTGGGTTACATTATTAGATGGCCCCATTGCATTTGTCAACACATTTATGTAATCTACATTATATATTTAATTTTAACGGGTGATTATCATGTCTCCAGCTGGACGGCCAAGGACATTTGATCGGGAAGAAGCCTTGAAGAAAGCCATGATGGTTTTCTGGGAGAAGGGCTTTGAAGGCACGACCATGGCTGACTTAGTTGCCGCCATTGGGATGAAAGCGCCTAGTGTCTACGCCGCATTTGGTAATAAGGATGCCTTGTTCAGAGAGGTTGTTGATATTTACCGAGGTAGAGTTGAGCAAGGCCCCTTAAAGGTGCTGAATGACACTCCTGCGGTTTATACAGCGCTTGAACAATCCCTGCGTCAAAACGTAGAGATGTTTTCAGGGCCAAATCCTCCTAGCTGCTTGATTATGGCTGGTGCAATTAACTGCGCACCCGAGCATCAGGAGCATGTGAATTACCTCATGGGGTTGAGAGCGCTGTACAAGGATATACTCAAGTCCAGATTCGATAGGGCTTTGGCTGAGGGGGAGCTTGTTGAGGGAACCGATACCAGTGCCCTGGCTGAGTTTTACTTCAGTTTTATTCATGGGATGGCTCTACGCGCAAGAGATGGCTCTTCAAACGCCGAGTTACTTGCTTCCACTGAATTTGCCTTACAGGCATTAAAACCAGTCCTCAAAAACACCTAATATCCTCAACTGTCATTGTTTTGGAGCCGTGTCTACTTGCGTTACTAGAATGGCGGCAAGCACTGCCAGCCCAATCTGAATCAGGTAAAGAGTATGAAAGTCGGCTATCTCCAAGTGGGAATGCGCTAATACACTAATCGTGATAGCCACGCCAACAACTGTTCCAATTTGCCTGATTGCTTGATTGATTGAACTGCCTATTGCGTAGTCTTTTTTAGGAAGATCATGGACAGCAGCAGCGGATAGGGATGGCATCACCATACCAATTGCAATGCCAGTCAACATTTGTCCAGGAAGCCAGTCAATCAAGTAATTGGGAGTGATGCCGGGCACGGCCAGGTACCAGTAAGCGCCAGCTGCGAAAGCCAAGCATCCATACATGAGGATCTTTCTATGCCCAATTCTCGAGGCAATCTTGCCACTCAGGATGGCCACAGGGATGACCATCAATGGGCCTGGCGTAATGGCTAGCCCTGTAAGTGGTAGACTGAAGTGCCAGATGTTCGTCATGAAGAAGAAAAAAGAAAAGAACATGGTGGCAAAGGCAACCGAGAATAGGAATGCAGCAATATTCACGAATAGATAGGTTCTATTCTTGAACAAGGCCAAGTCCACTAAGGGGTTGGTTGCTGTTTTACACCACATTGCAAATGCCAACATCACAGCGCCGCTCGCCAAAAATATAACCAGTCGTTGCACCCAAGTAATGCTCATGCTGCCTAGGCCAATGATGCTTGTAATCATGAGACCAATAGACAGAATGATTAATGCCATGCCTACGGCATCCAATCTTACGTGGGTCTTGGCGTTGCTGGATTCAGTCAGCCTTTTGCTTCCATGCAGAACGCAATAAATACCAATCGGCACATTAATGAAGAATGCCCACTCCCAACCAAGGCTATCGACGATGAATGTGCCGGATGCAGGCCCAAGTGCGGCAGCGAGCGCACCGACGGCAGCCCAGGCGCTAATGACTTGGGCCCTTTTAGTTTGGGGGAAAGCTTCCAGGATGAGGGATAAAGCCGCCGGGCCGATCATTGCAGCCCCAATAGCTTGAAGCACTCTGGCCGAGATTAGGAGATATATATTGGGAGCGAGGCCGCATAAAAATGATGCCAACGTAAATAAAACCACGCCAAGCATGAATATCCGCTTCCTGCCGTACCTATCTGCCAACCCTCCTGCTGGGATCAGAGTGGTGGCATACACAATTGTGTATGCATTCATTACCCAGGAGATACTGGAGGGGCTTGCTTGAGGAAAGCTGGCCGTAATGCTGCTAAAGGCGGCATACAGAATTGTGGAATCTATGGAAACCAGAAATGTGGCAAGGCTAGCTATGCCAAACACTGACCAAAGATTCAAGGCTGGATTATCAGGCTGTTTTACCATGGTTGAGATTCTTTTGCCTACCTACTCAAGGTGCTTTGGCGGTGTTGACCTGTCCAGGAGCACGAGATACCAAGCTGTCATTGCTCCATCCACCGCCAAACGCTTTAAACATGGCGACAGCAGCGTGCGCCGCTTCAGTCCGGGCCTGTGCCCGAGCTTCAGCAGTTCTAAGGAGGCTTTCGTCGGCATGCAGCACGTCAATAAGACTGCTAACACCCTTTTGGTATGCAATAAAGGAAGACTCTCTAGCTTGCTGTAGAGAAAGCTCGCCCTCTGTCAGTGCTTCAAGCTGTTTATCTCGTTTTGTCAGCACTGAAATGGAATTCTCTACATCCTCAGTTGCTCGGAGCGCAGCTTGGCGGTATGCAGCCAATGCTTCCTGCTCCTGCCCTTTGGCGATGTCGATTTGTGCATTGATCCTACCAAAATCAAATAATCTCCACCGTAGTCCCAAGACTCCGGCAGCCTGGTTGGCATTACCACTGAAGAGATTACCAGAGGAAATTGCAGTTGCACTGCCTAGTAAAGCATTGAGGCTAAACTTAGGATAGTACTCAGAGATAGCAGCCCCAATTCTTGCATTGGCAGCCTTCAATCGCTGTTCCGCCACTATGAGATCTGGCCTGCGCAGCATTAAGTCTACTGGAGAGCCGATGTCGCTCACTTGAGGGGCATAAGGGATTGTTGTTGAATGGCCAATTTCAGATATATAAGTCCCTGGCGCGACACCCAACAATATATCGAGCGAGTTCATAGCAACATCCAACCCAGCCTCAATGACAGGAATGGCTGCTTTTGCATGTGAAATCGCTCCTTCGGTTTGCTGTACTTGCAGCTTAGAAGCCAACCCTTTTTGATGCAGTATGCTCACCTTAGATAGTAAGTCTTGCTGGGTTTGGAGTTGTTTTCGATTGATGTCCAGGCGTGTTTGTAGTCCACGTATCGTGATATAGGTGTCAGCAGTTTGAGCTGCAATCGCTAAACGTGTTGCATCCCCACCTGCTTTGGCCGCGAGATATTCAGAAATTGCCGCCTCTCGCTCACGGCGTAATCCTCCAAATATGTCTAGCTCCCAGCCAGCAACAAGGTTGGCCTCATACATTGAGGCATTTCTATCATAGCCTGGGACATTATTGAGTAGCTGCCCCAGTGGAGTTTCTAGTGATTGATGCACTCTGGTTCCTTGCACGGAACCGTCAATCGAGGGCATTAGGGCAGCCTGCGCCATGCTCAGGCCTGATTTGGCTTGGGTAATGCGAGCAGATGCTTGTGCTATATCTAGGTTTTGCTCCAATGCCAAAGAAACGAATCGGCTTAATTGTGGATCCTCGAAACTATCCCACCAAGACACCATATCTTTGGCCGCCTTGTCTTTGCGCTGCTCAAGTTGAGCTTGGCCCATGAAGTGGTCTGGGAGCAATACGTCTGGCTTTTTATACTCAGGGCCAACGGCACAACTAGCTAACAGGCTGGCACTTACCAGAAAAGCAACAGAGCGGCGTAAGGACATAGCGATCCTTGAACTAAAAGTGAATATTAGTGACTATATTACTAAATGGTCACTATTTGTCAAACAAATCAAAGGAAGGTAAGCTCGGCTTATGAACCAGAAGATATCCCCACCATCAAGAGGCCCTGTTGATCACGATGTGCGAAACCAGATCGTTGAAGCAGCAGCTGAACATTTCAGCCGTTATGGGTATGAGAAAACCACTGTCTCCGATCTAGCCAAAGCGATTGGATTTTCTAAAGCCTATATTTATAAGTTTTTTGACTCAAAGCAGGCTATTGGCGAAGTGATTTGCTCCAATACACTTCTTAAGATAACCACCACCATTAATGAGAGTATGGATGGTGCGCCCACAGCTTCAGAGCGCTTCAGGCGCATGTTTAAGTCCGCAATCGGGGCGAGTGTTCAGCTGTTTTTCCAAGATAGAAAACTTTACGATATTGCTGCAGCAGCTGCGGGTGAGAATTGGAACTCAGTTGCCAACTATGATCTTAAGTTGAAGCAAACTATCCTTGATGTCCTTCAAGAGGGACGCGCGTCTGGTGAATTTGAGCGTAAAACTCCTATTGATGAAACGGTGAATGCCATCTACTTCGTGATGAAGCCTTATCTCAACCCGCTACTTCTCCAGCACAACTTAGATTGCGCCGAAGATACGGGCGTGATGATTGTGAATCTCATACTCCGAAGTTTAGCCCCTTAATTTTAGTGACTATTGACTGATTTGGTCACTGGATGCAAAATGCGTTACTACCATTTTGAAGGGGTAACCTATGCTTCGCCGCAGACATGCATCAGTCGTTGTCATCACTCTATTACCGCTGGCGCTGATTTCCTGCGCCGAAAAGACGGCCTCTGACCCTCGTACTGAAGTCCCCACTGTTCGCACTGGGTATGTTCAAGCTGCCACTCAACAAAGCCGCGCATTTACAGGTGTGGTGGGTGCGCGCGTTCAAAGTGATATAGGGTTTCGAGTTCCAGGGAAAATTCTCGAGCGCTTGGTAGACGTTGGCCAGGTTGTTAAACGTGGACAACCACTGATGCGACTCGACCCTGTGGATCTTCAGCTGGTTGCCCATGCTCAATTGGAGTCGGTAGTCGCGGCGAAAGTACGCGCCCAACAAACAGCTGCGGATGAAGTTCGATATCGCGATCTGGTTACTACGGGTGCCATTTCAGCTTCCACCTATGATCAGATCAAAGCTGCTGCAGATGCTGCTCAAGCACAATTGAAGGCTGCTGAAGCGCAGGCGGACGTTGCCAAAAATTCTTCGACCTATGCGGTTTTATTGGCTGATGCTGATGGGGTTGTAGTTGAAACGTTAGTAGAGCCTGGGCAAGTGGTCGCAGCAGGTCAGCCCGTGATTCAAATTGCCCATTCCGGCAAGCGTGAAGCCATCATCAATCTACCTGAAACAATCCGTCCCGCGTTAGGAGCTGTCGCCCAGGCGAGGTTATATGGCCATGAAGGTACTCCGATTCAAGTAAAACTCAGGCAGCTGTCCGCCTCTGCTGATCGCCTTGCAAGAACGTTTGAAGCCCGCTATGTACTTGAAGGTGACTTAGCTCAGGCTCCTCTAGGGGCCACGATTACTATTCAGATCGCAGACAATACTGGCTCCAATACCCATCCAATCCAAGTGCCAATATCAGCTATCCTCGATGCCGGAAAGGGAGCTGGGGTATGGGTTGTTGAAGGTGAGCCTAAGCGTGTTGTTTGGCGCGAAGTAAAAATACAGAAATTAACTGACGAAATTGCTGTGGTGGAAGGCAACCTTCAGGAGCATGAAAAAATTGTCACGCTAGGTGCTCATCTTCTTCATGAGGGTGACGAGGTAAAGGTTGCTGAGGTCATTTCACAGGAAAGTACGGGAGGGGTGAAATGAGCAGCAAGTTTAATCTCTCGGCACTAGCTGTCAGGGAACGTTCTATCACGTTATTCCTGATTATCCTGATCACTGTGGCAGGCATTGTTGCATTCTTCAATATGGGGAGAGCAGAAGATCCTCCCTTCACCGTAAAAATAATGACGGTTGTGACTGCATGGCCAGGGGCAACAGCCCAAGAAATGCAGGATCAGGTAGCAGAAAAGCTAGAAAAGCGGATGCAGGAGCTGCGTTGGTATGATCGATCCGAAACCTATACACGACCTGGTCTCGCATTCACTACAGTGACCTTACTGGATGGCACTCCCCCATCCCAAGTTCAAGAGGAGTTCTACCAAGCACGCAAAAAAATCAGTGACGAAGCACTATCACTCCCCCATGGAGTGATAGGCCCATTCGTTAATGATGAATATGCTGATGTTACTTTCGCTTTATTTGCACTAGAAGCTGAGGGTGAACCTCAGCGGCTTCTCGTTCGGGATGCTGAGAAAATGCGGCAGCGCTTGCTACATGTGCCTGGCGTGAAGAAAGTGAACATTATTGGGGAGCAGCCAGAGCGGATATTCGTTAGTTTTTCCCATGATCGCCTGGCTACGCTCGGCATTACACCGCAAGAAATTTTCACCGCACTCAATGACCAGAATGTATTAACGCCAGCAGGCTCCATCGATACCAAGGGTTCGAAGGTCTTCATTCGGATTGAGGGCGCATTTGATCAACTGCAGAAAATCAGTGAAACACCCATTGTTGCCAAGGGACGGACACTTAAATTATCTGATATAGCAACAGTGGAAAGAGGGTATGAGGATCCATCTACCTTCATCGTTCGCAATAATGGGAAGCAGGCTTTGCTTCTTGGCATCATTATGCGGGAGGGCTGGAATGGGCTGGATCTAGGCAAAGCCCTTGATAGTGAGGTCGCCGCTATCAATGCTGAGTCACCTCTGGGTATGGGATTAAGTAAAGTCACCGACCAGGCAGTCAACATTCATGGCGCTGTGGATGAGTTCATGGTCAAGTTCTTCGTAGCGCTTCTCGTCGTTATGTTGGTCTGCTTCTTGAGCATGGGCTGGCGCGTGGGCGTTGTTGTGGCTGCTGCAGTACCTTTAACGCTCGCAGCTGTTTTCTTGATCATGGCAGCGACGGGTAAGAATTTTGACCGAATTACCCTGGGCTCATTGATTCTGGCACTAGGGCTGCTAGTTGATGATGCCATCATTGCCATTGAAACCATGGTTGTAAAAATGGAAGAAGGCTATAGCAGGGTCGCTGCGTCTGCTTATGCCTGGAGCCATACTGCAGCTCCTATGCTATCGGGCACGCTTGTGACCGCTATTGGCTTCATGCCGAATGGATTTGCCCAGTCAACAGCAGGTGAATATACGAGCAACATGTTCTGGGTAGTGGGTACGGCGCTCATTGTGTCTTGGTTAGTCGCTGTTATCTTTACGCCGTACTTGGGCGTAAAAATGCTTCCAGACATTAAGAAGGCGGCTGGAAGCCACGCGGAGATATACAACACACCAAATTACAGAAAATTTCGCACTTTACTCGGTCGCGTGATTCGATACAAATGGGCGGTCGCGGCGATTGTGGTTGGTAGTTTCGTTGTTGCGGTTCTTGGTATGGGCATTGTAAAGAAACAGTTCTTCCCAACATCGGATCGCCCAGAAGTTCTGATTGAAGTTCAAATGCCATATGGCACATCCATTGAGCAAACCAGCATTGCTACAGCAGAAGTTGAAGCATGGCTTGCCAAACAAGAAGAGGCCAAAATTGTAACCTCGTATATCGGCCAGGGAGCTCCTCGCTTCTACTTGGCGATGTCACCTGAGCTTCCTGACCCCTCTTTCGCAAAGATTGTTGTTCGAACTGAAAATCAGGAAGAACGAGAAACCCTGAAAATAAGGCTGAGGAAGGCTATTGTGGACGGATTGGCTCCGCAGGCTAGAGTGCGCGTGACCCAATTGGTATTTGGCCCATACTCACCCTATCCGGTCGCATTCCGTGTTGCTGGGGAAGATCCTGTAAAGCTAAGGGAAATAGCGGAGTCGGTAGCCAAATTAATGCAAGCTAGCCCGATGATGCGCACAGTCAATACTGATTGGGGCACGCTCGTACCATCTCTCCATTTCACGCTTAATCAGGATAGGCTCCACGCTGTCGGTTTGACGCCGAGCAGTGTTTCTCAACAACTCCAGTTCTTGTTAACCGGCATCCCGATCACAGAGACGCGAGAAGATATCCGGACTGTCCAAGTTGTGGGGCGGGCCAGTTCAGAGCTTCGTCTTGATCCAGAAAAAATTGCTGGTTTCACTCTGGTTGGCTCAGCCGGACAACGCATCCCATTATCTCAAGTCGGTAAAGTGGAAGTGAGGATGGAGGAGCCCATCTTAAGAAGACGGGATCGGACACCAACCATTACCGTGCGAGGTGATATCTCGGAGAGTCTCCAGCCGCCAGATGTATCAGCCGCTATTTTGGAAGAACTCCAGCCCATTATCAGCAGCTTACCTGCTGGCTACAAGGTCGATGTGGCAGGAGCCATTGAGGAGTCTGAAAAAGCCACCAAGGCGCTGCTACCATTGTTCCCCATTATGATTGCAGTGACATTGCTCATCCTGATTCTGCAGGTGCGTTCGATTGCTGCAATGGTGATGGTATTTGCTACCAGTCCTCTTGGTTTGATCGGAGTAGTACCTACGTTGCTGCTGTTCCAGCAACCGTTTGGGATTAATGCACTCGTTGGGCTGATTGCGCTATCAGGCATATTGATGCGGAACACATTGATCCTAATTGAGCAAATCAATCACAACCTCAAGGAAGGCTTAAGCTCCTTTGATGCCGTAGTAGAAGCGACAGTTCAACGCGCCAGACCGGTCATTCTCACAGCGCTGGCAGCGATATTGGCATTTATTCCACTGACGCACTCGGTGTTCTGGGGCACCCTTGCTTACACCTTAATTGGTGGCACTTTCGCTGGGACTATTCTGACACTCGTGTTCCTACCAGCCATGTATTCCATCTGGTTCAAGATCAAACCTTCGCTGTCACACGGATGATGACTATTCATCCAAATTCAACCAAATGAAAGGAATCTGTAATGTCTAATTCCAAAGTTGTTGTTGTTACTGGCGTGTCTTCGGGCATTGGCCGTGTTACTGCACAGAAGTTTGCCGAGCGGGGTTTCCAGGTATATGGCACTGTCCGCAACAAAGCGACAGCCTCCCCCATTCCTGGGGTAGCTTTAGTCGAAATGGATGTGCGGGATGAAGAGTCTGTTCAAAATGGATTTCAAGCCATACTGTCGTTGGCCAAGGAGATCAACGTATTGGTCAACAGTGCAGGTGTGACACTTCTTGGCGCTGCAGAGGAGACATCGATTGTTGAAGCTCAAGCATTGTTCGATACCAATGTTTTCGGTATTTTGCGCACAACGAAAGCAGTACTTCCCTACATGCGAACTCAAAAGTCAGGGAGGATCATCAACATTAGCTCAGTGCTAGGTTTCCTTCCAGCACCCTATATGGCGCTCTACTCGGCTTCCAAACATGCGATAGAAGGATTGTCTGAGAGTTTGGACCATGAGGTACGCAATTTGGGAGTTCGCATTTCACTCGTTGAGCCGTCGTACACAAAGACTAATCTTGATCTCAATGCACCTACTGCGGCAAATGAAATTCCAGCTTATGACAATGATCGTAATAAGGTTGCCAATGCTGTGCAAAAAAGTGTGCAGAACGCCCCTTTGCCGGATAGTGTTGCGGAAACGATTGTTCAAGCCGCTTTAGGGCAATGGAAAATGCGCCACACCCCAAAAGGGGAGGCCTCATTATTGCGGAAGTTACGCCGCTTCATGCCAGCTGGCCCTGTTGATTCAAGCTTGAGAAAAACATTTGGCCTTAATTAGCACTTGAGTTTCAGGAATATCCGACTATTTTTCACCACCGCAACATCAATAAATTACTTAAAGGATCCCAAAATGCATTTCAAAATATTTGTGACTAGTTTGGCAATCATTGGAGCCACCCTGAGTTTTAAGGCTGGGGCATTGGAAAGTCAGCCAGTATTGAATCTTGATACTGCTAAGAAAATAGCGGCCGGCTGTCAGGTTGAGGCTTCCAAGCATGGCTGGAAAATGAGTGTGTCAGTCGTTGATGAGGGTGCAAACCCAATTTACTTTCAACGTGCTGATGGCGCATACATCGGTTCAGGAGAAATCTCGAATCTGAAGGCTCTGAACTCAGCCAAAATGCAAATGCCAACCAGTATGCTGGACGAGTTTGCCTTTGGTAAGGATAAGAAAGGTGGGCCTGCACCTGGTTTAGCCCACATCCCAGGCTTCATTACCATTGCAGGTGGCCTGCCGATTAAAGCGGGTAATAAATTCCTGGGAGCAGTGGGAGTGAGCGGCGGAATGCCTCACGAGGATGAAGCTTGTGCTCAAGCGGGTCTAAATGCATTGAACTGACCACTCAAATAACTTCTACATGCTTCATGACAACCCTGAGAAATGTGCCTTGATTCTTGTTATTGATCTTGAAGCCACATGCTGTGATCAAGGCACCATCTCGCCGGAGCAGATGGAAATCATCGAGGTCGGTGCAGTTTGGGCTAAGCCTACAGGTGAGGTCATCGACACCTTTCAACGTTTCGTGCAGCCACAGGAACGCCCTCAGCTCACATCTTTTTGCCAATCGCTGACACATATTGAGCAAACCAGTATAGATACTGCAACCCATTGGCCCAAGGTGGCTACCGAATTAGCGGAGTTTTCCCGCCGTTACTCGGGCGAGTACTGGGGAAGTTGGGGTGCCTACGACCGTCGGCAGATTGAGCGCGAATGTGTTCGGCATGGTATCGAAAATCCACTGGTAGGACTTTCTCACATTAACCTTAAGGCAACTTTCGCCAAGGCGCGTAAGATCAAGCAGGTGGGTATGGCTACTGCACTGAATATCGTAGAACTAAAACTGGAAGGAGATCACCATCGCGCCCTTATGGATGCTCAAAATATCGCCAGGCTTTTGCCATGGTCACGTTAGTCAAGTTGTGCCTGTATTCACCACAAACCTTCCTCTAAACTGATTGTTTAACAGTTGGTCACAGTAACGCGGCACATCTTCTAGGCTAATTTCTGTGGTTAATGCCTCTAATCTGGCGGAGTCTGCCAATTTAGCAAGCCTTTCCCACGCAATAATTCGATCAGCTTTAGAGCGGCGTACACTATCAATACCGGCTAGGGTCACACCTCGTAAAATAAATGGCGCGACAGTGATTGGTAAATCTATACTTTCGGCGAGACCACAAGCTGCGACTATGCCTTGGTAACGCGTGGAGCTACAAAGGCTCGAAAGTGTTTTACCACCAAGCACATCAATGGCCGCGGCCCAGCGCTCTTTTAATAATGGTTTTGATGGGGGCGGTAGTAGGGCTTTATCCATTACCTCAGTGGCCCCCAGAGACTTCAAGTAATCTGATTCAACCAAACTGCTGGTGATGGCCACTACCTGAAAGCCAAGTTGACTTAGTATTAAGGTTGCAACACTTCCTACTCCACCTGTGGCACCCGTGACTGCAATTTCACCATCTTCAGGCTTCAATCCATGTTGCAGTAAAGCCTGAATGCAGAGCATTGCTGTGTATCCTGCTGTTCCAAGGGTCATAGCGTGCTTGGGAGATAAAGTCGGTGGGAGTGGAATTAACCAGTCTCCATTTACCCTGGCAAGTTGAGCCAAGCCTCCCCAATGAGTTTCGCCCACCCCCCAGCCATTCAAGATTACATTGTCACCGACCTTGAAGTCAGGATGGCTTGACTGCTCAACAACCCCTACAAAATCTATACCTGGAATCATTGGGAAGTTACGAACAATCGGGCCTTTTCCAGTTATAGCTAAAGCATCTTTGTAGTTGATAGTCGAGTACGAAACCTTAACTGTCACATCTCCCTCTGGCAGTTGAGCCTCATCAAGCTCTTTTAGCGTTGTCGAGTACTTGGTATCACTTTTCTCAATCATCAAACCCTTGAACATTCTTACGCACCTCGCAAATTTCAGATTTTTCGTAATAGGTATTTTACACAGCGCTTACAAAAATTATGACGAAATCCAAAAAAAGATATGGGGCCTAATTAATTTTTCGTCGGAAAGCGAATAGAACGGGGCAAACTCCCAGCATATACAATTACTTATAATTTCATCCTAAATGAAAAACTCTACCAATCCAACCGGAGATAAAGGTCAAATAGGATTACCTTTACGAGCACGCCTAAAAATATACTTGTGTAGCCTTTCATCTTTCAGGATGCTGACTTTTCCACGCTTAGAAACCACAGGTACTGCCAAAGGGCTGGGGTAAATGCCAATCTCAGCAATCACATCCCCCTCTGGGATATCCATAATTGTGACCCCTTTCCCTCCAGCATTAAGTCTCCTCATTTCATCTAACCTGAAAATCAGCATTTTGCCTTGTGAAGATCTGGTCACTATATGGTGATCACCGATCTCAGCTGGCACCGGAACAGGCTCAAGAATTTCTTCCTTAGCCTCAACCGTCATAAAGGTCTTGCCTGCCTTACCGCGCGCCACCAAGCCGGATAACTTGGCCATGAAGCCAAAGCCGTTTTCACCGGAGAACAGATAACTTGCCTCGAGATCACCAGACAGGACATGGGCGATCTTTGCTCCATCGCGTAGATCAACCAGGCTGGTCACTGGTATGCCATCGCCCTTGCCACCAGGCACCAGAGAGGCCGGGAACGAATATGAGCGACCGTTGGTATCAAGCAGAATGATCTGATTCACTGTCCTGGTCTGCAGCACGATCAACTGGCTATCTGCTGGTTTCCAGCTAAGGTTGGCCACATCCACATCATGGCCCTGTCTGGATCTGATCCAGCCCTGCCTAGATAGAATAATCGTGACAGGCTCATCAGACACCATGGCATTGGTGTCCAGGCGTACGCGCTCAACCGGCTCTATCAAGGTACGTCTATCGTCACCATACTTTTTAATGTCATCACGAATTTCCTTGATGATTCTGTTACGCATGGCACTGTCGCTACCCAACAGCTCCATCAATCCCGCCGCTTCCTCGCGCAATTGATTGATCTCATTTTCAATCTTGAATCCTTCCAGCCTCGCTAGCTGGCGCAGTCTGATTTCCAGGATATCCTCCGCCTGGATGTCTGAGAGCTTGAACGCTTCAATCAGGCTTGCCTTGGGTTCGTCAGACTCACGAATAACCCGGATGACCTCTTCGATATGCAAGAAGGCAATCATGCGGCCTTCAAGGATGTGGATTCTGGCATTGATCTTATCCAGAGAGAATTGCGAACGTCTGGTCACCGTCGTGAACCTGAACTCTGCCCATTCGCGCAGTATTGCCACAATCCCCTTTTGGCGCGGTGCGCCATCGAGACCCAGCGTATTCAGATTGATGGGGAAACTCTTCTCCAGATCGGTGTACATGAGCAGGAAATTCATCAAGGCATCAGGGTCTACCTTAGAACTCTTGGGCTCAAGCACAATGCGAACCGTGCTACCACTTTCATTGCGGTAGACATCGAGCATGGACTGCAAGGCCTGCTTGCGTGTGATTTGCTCCTGCGTCAGGGCCTTTTTATTCTTGCCGATCTTGGGATTCGTGATTTCCTCGATTTTGGACATCACACTCAGAGGCGAGAGCTGATAGGGCAGCTCGGTGATAATGATGCGGTATTGCCCGCGGGCCAGCTGCTCAACTTCCCAGCGGCAGCGCGCGCGCAAATTGCCGCGGCCGGTTCTGTAGGCCTGCAGAATATCGGCTCTGGAGGATAGAACCTGGGCACCCTCCGGGAAATCCGGACCCGGCACTACTTCCATGATGTTGTTGAACAGGTTTTCAGTCTGCACAGGGCTAGGTTCCTGGCCATTCAACTTGCCCATGTCTTTGAGCACCAGAATGGCCGCCTCGGAAACCTCGCGCAGATTATGCGGCGGAGCATCACCGGAAATGCCAACGGCAATGCCCATGTAACCATTCATCAATAAAAATGGCAGGCGAGCCGGCAAAAGTGCAGGCTCGTCAAAGGAACCATCATAGTTTTTATTGAAATCGACGGTGCCCATATCAATCTCCGACAACAACAGCTCAGAGATGGGGGTAAGCCGCATTTCGGTGTAGCGCATGGCAGCAGCGGTATCACCATCGCGGGAGCCAAAGTTACCTTGGCCATCAATCAGCGGGTATCGAAGTGAAAATTCCTGCGCCAGACGGACGGCGGCTTCATAGGCTGCTGTGTCACCATGAGGGTGATATTTACCAATAACGTCACCGACAACGCGGGCTGATTTCACTGGCTTGGTCGTGTGCGTGAGACCAAGCTGGCGCATCGCATACAAAATGCGACGTTGCACTGGCTTTTGTCCATCCTGCACATTGGGTATTGCCCTGCCCTTTACGACCGACATTGCATATACCAAGTATTGGGCCTCGGCATAGGGGCCAAGCTTTGCAGTTTCACCACCATCCCCATCTCGCCCAAAACCCATCAATTCCTCGATTGGGATATTGGGTGGTACTGCATCACCACCATCAATGGCCACATCGACATCCTGACTGGCAGCGGCAGCATCATCAATTAGATCAATATCGGGAGCATGCTCAACGGGATACTGCGGAGCAGGAGCCATTTCGCCCTCATTGCTCTCAAGTGCTGAGCTTGGTTCATTTGGCTCTACAAGCTCGGCAAAGAGATCCCCATTTTCATCCGAGGAAGCCAAGCCCTTTTTCCTACCTGAAACAGTCATGTTGATTACCTGACAAATTAGAGTGGTGTAAGTCCAAGTGACTTAAATGTTGGAATAAGCATGCGCGCAAAGGCAATGCAGGCGACCAATGTAGATGCTTTGGAAAATGATTTGGCGATGACGAGATGAGAAAACAAGCTTGCCCATTCGTACTAGATATCCGCTTCTACCAGATGGCCACGTGCCTCCATCCAATTGCGGCGTTGCTCGGATTCATTCTTGTCCATGAGCATGTCAAAAATGCGCAGGGTCTGCTCCTTATCAGCTTCCGTCATCACCACCCTGGCTAGCCGCCTAGTGTCAGGGTTTAAGGTAGTTTCCCAAAGCTGATCCGGATTCATCTCACCCAGGCCTTTGAAGCGCTGGATAGTGAGTCTTTCGAAGGCCACTCCCTCTTTGCCCAGACGATCAATGATGGCGTTGCGCTCACGCTCATCGGAAGCATAGATTTTCTGCTCTGGTTTACTCTTGCCGCGCGCTGGAACGTCAATTCTGAACAAAGGGGGTATAGCGATATGAATATGGCCACGATCAATCAATTCAGGCGCATGCCGCAAGAACATCCCCAATGCCAGCACCTGGATATGCGAGCCATCGACGTCAGCATCCGCCAGAATATTAATCTTGCCATAGCGGAGACCACTTAGATCCGCTGGCTGACCGGCACGGTGAGGCTCTATGCCCAAGGCAACAAAGATGTCATGGACTTCGGAAACACCCAGTACCGTCGCGGTCTCATCCATCCAGGTATTCTTGATTTTGCCTTTCATGGGCAGAATCGCTTGGCGTTCCCGATCTCGCGCCATCTTGGCGCTACCGCCTGCAGAGTCTCCTTCCACCAGGAATATCTCGGCTTCCATCGTGCCGCTGAGCTCACAATCGGTCAGCTTGTCTGGTAGCACGGACATGCCCGAGGACTTCTTCTTTTCAACCTTCACCAGCGCCTTGGTTCGGCTATTGGCTGAACGTATGGCCATTTCCGCGATACGCTTACCGAAATCCGGATTCTGGTTCATCCAGGCTTCCAGAATGGGAGCCACGGTCGCCGTCATCACCTTGTGCGTTTCACGATTGGTCAAGGTTTCCTTGGTTTGCCCCTGGAACTGAGGCTCCAGCACCTTGGCCGAAAGGAAGAAGTGCAGATTGCTCCAGACATCCTCATGCGAGAGCTTGATCTTGCTTGGCATCATGGCATGGTGTTCTGCAAACGAACGTACTGCTTCCAGCACGCCATTGCGCATACCGGTCACGTGTGTACCACCATTGAGTGTTGGGATGAGATTCACATAGGATTCACCCTTGGCACCCGCCTCCGGTCTGAAGGCAATCGCCCATTCGCCACCTTCGCCTTGTTCGGTAAACAAGGCACCCGTGATGATAGGCACAGGCTTGATATCTTCTTCGGTGGCATCGTTTTCGAGTGACTCCTCGAGGTATTGCTTCATACCGCCAGGGAATTTCCAGCTCTTCACCGTGAATTGCTCGGCACCGACTTCAATCTCGCGCGCACTGTGCTCTATGCGCAAGACCAGCTCAACGCCTGGCAGCATAACGGCCTTGGAACGGACCAGATGCTCAAGCGTCTTGACCGACACCTCAGCATGATCGAAATATTGAGGATCTGGCCAGCAACGTACGCGGGTGCCGGTATCCTTTTTGTTGCAGCGCCCCTTTGCTGCCAGAGGGCTGACTAGCGCGCCATCCTTGAATGCAATGTAGTAGATTTGGCCACCACGCTTTACTTCAGCCTCCAGCTTGAGAGACAGCGCATTGGTCACAGAAACACCCACACCGTGCAGACCACCCGAGATGCTATAGGCTCCATCGCCGAACTTACCGCCTGAGTGCAGCTCAGTGAAAATCAGTTCAATGGCTGGCCTCTCCTCTACCGAGGATGTGTCCACCGGGATGCCGCGACCGTTATCCTGTATTTCCACTGAGCCATCGTTATAGATGGTCAACAACACATGGTCAGCGTGCCCACCAAGCGCTTCGTCACTGGCATTATCCAGGACCTCCTGCACGATATGCGTTGGAGAATCCGTTCTGGTGTACATACCCGGTCTTTTGCGTACCGGCTCTAGGCCGCGAAGGACGCGCACATCCTCCGCACTGTAATCGCCTACCTGTTTGTTGGAAGTCTTAATCATTTCCTAATTATTCGGAATATCTCGTTGGATGTTTAATCAGAACCGAGGAATTTGGCTGAATATCTTGCAAGCCTTCTCGAAGTGAGGGCCTTGAAGTTTCGAACAGCTGGCTAGACCATAAGCTGAACCATGAGCGGGGCTACTCGAGCTGTGACTTTAATTCGTACAGTTTATCTGGCGACTTTTTGCTTAATACAAGAAGTAACTCAGCCAGTATTTCTTCTTCACAATAGAAATATGCAGTGGGCACACCAAGAGCCTGTGCTAGCCGCATAGCAATCTCGAACGGCGGTGCATGGATCCCTGTTTCATATCTACTTATCCTCGCACTACTACTCATTTCATCTATTCCAATCAGGACGCCGAGCTTATCCTGCGGAATAGAAGCTTTCAGACGGGCTTCCCGTAATCGCTTTCCAAAAAGGGTTTGAGGAGCTTTTGACATTCTACGATCGTCGTAGATATCAATTGTGGATTCTCTACGTATTTCGTAGAATTATGTTTTGTCACTTTACGATTCCGCTCCTTTTCCAATCGCATTTCGCAGGCCTTGGAAATAATCACTTTTCCCTAGAATCAAATCTCTATCAACTCTTCAAGGCATTTCATTTATGACACAACTTAAGTACTTAGCCGTGTTATTCACCGTAGGCTTTTTGACTGGCTGCTTCAATAATGCAAAGATTGTTCAAGCCAATATTCAGCAAGCTTACAAACTGGCAAAAGATGAATCAGGGGTGATTTATGGGGCGGCAGGTTTGCACACAGATGAGTCCATCTCTGCATCCAAAGTATGTCAATTCATTGAGGGTCGTGACCCACGGTGCTCCCACGCTGAGGAATACATTCCGGTTTCAATTTGGTCAGGTTTCGGAATGTTTGCGGCATCTGCGGTGACGGTTGCCATCATTCCCAAAGACTCCAGCATTGCTAAAGACATTGCATATTTCAAAGGCAGAGTTGGGGATCGCAAACAACCTTATGTCAAAGCCCGCGCAATCAAAGGGCAATTGGCCACTGTCCTGGAGGTTGCTTCTACCCACGGTGATGGAAAGTGCTACTGGCAGGGACTACCACGTATAGGGGGCACCGTATGCCCCCATTATGGCTGGGATTACCGCAAGGATATGAAGAGTTGGGATTCTAAGTGGGGCGTGTTATCCGTCGATTGAGTCATACAAACGGCTTTATCCAATTACGAGGATCATCCAAGCCGTAAGTCTTAATGTATGAGCAACCAAAATCCGTGGAGAGTCCAAAATCAATATGGATTCTGCCGTGCTCACCAATAGGCACTCGGCTCAACTCCAAGGCTTTGTGCTTTATCTGAAGGAGATGCACAAAGCCTGTTCTGAGGAATCATCATGAGCAAATTTATACAATCCCAGCTTCGTAAGGGCGAGCAGGTGCAGTATTCAGCACGTGTCAGTCACTGGGTGTATTTCTGGTATTACTTTTTTGGGTTCGGACTATGGTTTTTCGGTGGCCCACTGCTTTGGGTGCTTGCGTTTCTCAAGTGCCGAGCCAATGTTCTGGTCATCACAAATGAGCGGGTCATTGCCAAGTTTGGGTTAATACGCCGTTCAGTGATTGAGCTGCCCTTACAAAGAATTGAAAGCATACAGGTACATCAATCCGTTTTAGGTCGCCTGTTGGGATATGGAACGATTGTGATCAGTGGGAGTGGCAATCCTATGGTGCCCTTCCCTTCTATCATCAGACCAATGAAATTCCGGAACAGTCTTGATCACGTACTGCATGGAAGGCGTACCGAATAAGTGAGCTTGGTTTTTTTCGGAAATCTCTATGATGAAGTCATGGCTGGCGTGTTGTCAGCCCATTGATAGCATAGGAGTTACGAAATGCATGACACATCACAAATTCAAAAGGTAAAGCAACAAGCAGATTGCTTACTGCTTATATCATTAACACCATTGGGACTTATTGGGGTGCCGCGGTTGATGGCTGGCAAGAGCATGCATAGTTGGAGGTTTGCTGCTGCACTATACTTTGTGGGTATTGTATTTGTGATGAATGCTGGCCAGTTGGAGACAAGCATTCATACCTCATCCTGGCTGCTCAATGCCGCAGGAGTGTTTTTATTTACCTGGGCCGTTTCTCTCCACGCATTCATGGCGGTGAAAGACGCCATGATGTTCTGGCGGATCAGTGAAGATAAACAGCGTTTTCTAGATTCCCAAATGGGGATTCAACAGCTGATTCCAACGAATCGATAACGAGCTAGAAAATATAAAGTAAATGGATGGAAAGCTTGAGAAAATCGCATCATATAAAAACAGAAGACCAGCTAATGGGTAATGTCAGAGCGGATATTTATATTGCCCTTTATCCCAATATGCTTTGGAAATGAAAGGAACCACATCATGACAGGTGAAGAAATATTGATTTACGGGGCCTTGATTCTAGGTGTAGGCGGAAACATAGTTTTTGCAATAATCTACATAATGGACAAGCGGAAAGCGAAAAATAAATAACACCCCTAGATTTGAGCCTGAAACGAAAACAGGGGCAAGTAGCCCCTGTGATTTTTTCCCTGAAATCAGACTAACCTGAAATCAGTCTTAGATTTTGATTACATCCCATCATGCGATTTTTTAATACCTGGCATTTCTGTATGCACACTAACCAGTTTGACACTATCCAAATAATCCACGTTGATGTTTTCAGGCACACCATTAAACGCATCAACTATCTTTAGATAGTAGTTTTCACCGATCCCCACAGACTCGGCATATATACCTGTAATGCTCCTCGCAGGCACTTTTACCAGGTCAGGCGTTGTAAATGCCTTGGTACCAAAAGCATATGTAGCACCTTGCCTTAGGTCCAGCACCTTGCCAATCAATTGCTTCTGCGCACTTTTGCTCAGTTTAGTTAACCCTCTCAAAGTTGAGGGACCATAATAGGCCGCAGTAACAGACACTCGAGAATGTCCGAGATACTCAGCAAGCTTCAACCGTAGTGCATGATCCTCTGCAGGCGTCATTAAACTGATGGGTTCAGTCAGAATAGGCAAAGAGCCTCCCATTCCCCTGAAGGTCCGCATAGCGAACCCCGCTCTTAATCCATGGCCAGTCACTCCCAACGCACCCACCCCGGCCTGCTTGATATTCAACCGGTATAGCACATTCGAATATCTTGTCATATTCTGCTTTAAGGTTTTATGGGGATCGCCTAAATGGCTATTCGTATCTTGAAGCTGACTTTTGAGAAATTCAGCAACTTCGAGTTGATCCGAATTTAAAGGGATCACCCGATTCCTGCCCCCTTTTGCTCCTCTCCGAACATAGAGCTTTCCATCGACGATATCCTGGTGTGGCTTGAAGCAGATGGCCTCCTTTTTACGAAGCCCAAATGCATCCTGGGCTATTGTCTGTAACCACACACGATAATCAGCGTCACGAATACGCTGTAGCAATTCTGGCTTTCCAATGTCATCTAATTTATCCCAAGATTTGTCTTTAAGAGCGGCGTAAATACGCTTTCCCTTAGACGGGTCATTAAGATAATCCTCAAGCCTTCCTACTACATTTTCCTTACCAATCCAAGCAAACATCGCTTTTACATGAGTAAAGTAATTTTGCAGAGAGGATGGTCCTAACTTTTGCTCCCACACCGCAACAACCATTTGAATATGCTTCTTTTTAAGGTTTTTAGGATAAATCCCAGTAACTCCTAGATTTTCTAGCTCTTCTTTAAACAAATAGATAGCCTGCCTACGCTCTTTTTGAGTTTTAAATGATGCTGTTTTTCCATCAAGCCTCTTAGCAACATTACTATCAACAACTTCACTCCAACTATCTGTATTCACGGAAGCTTGATGGAATGAAAAACTCTTAACTTGGTTTTGAATCTTTGACATTTTATATTTCCTTTATACGTAGATACGATTGAATTATTTCACGGCAATTAAATAGCCAAATTCCTTAAAAATAATTTGCCGTTAAAGGTGCTGGCTAATAAGCACTCCTTACGCTGTAGCTCTGCTACAGAACCAATTCCAGTCCCCTGAGGAGTGGTAGGTTACGTTTTACATCCGCCATGAAATGGTCAGATGGCCTCTTAGCTCGTGGGCATACGTAGGTGATTCGCCAATCTTGGCCTCGACATCACGGATGGATGGGAGACGCCTTCTTACCTAAGGCCCGTCTGCCGTAAGGGCTATGGGTTCAAAGGCGCAATCGCTCAGGAAGGCTGAAATGGGATAGGAATTAACTCACTCTAGTGAGTTTTTGGACGTGATTTATCGCGCAGGCCTTGATATTGCTGAAGTTCTAAACCCTCTAGTTTTCAGCAAGTTTCTCGGATTACGTTAAAAAATAAATGCCATATCTAAAAAATGGCATTTCATCAGCATGCAGTTGCTATTTATTAATAGCGACGAAGCTGTGAGTGTCGATGTCTGTCATCTACAGACGGAGGGTATTCGTAATGCAAATTCAATGAGTGCAGCTTAACAGGGAATTTGAAATGCTACCCCATCGAATGACGTGGTTTTTTACCCCACTATTTGACAGGCACTGGACACCATCTTAATCACTGATCAATTGGATATTAATTTTTCAATTGAATATCTACCGCATGGGACCATCTGGGTGACAATCAGATGAATCCATCATTTTAAAATTAGAATTTCATAACGCTGAGGCTCAACTGGGGGCCGTTTGTGTCACAAAATATGTTCATAGTCCGATCAAGATATTTTGGTTACCCATTTGGGCCCTACTCTATACCTACCCCAGGGAATGTTCAGTCAAAATCACCCAGCATTCGAAGATTGGTTAATTTTAATTACTCATAAAATAGGTGTTCCTTTGTTTATGAGTACTTGAATATGAGCAACCCTGTAGTTCGCGCAATTGACATCGGTTACGGTCAAACGAAGCTAGTTATCGATCGTGGCTTATATAAGGAGATAGCAACATTCTCATTTCCATCTCGTGCGCCATTGGCGTCTAGGATTGATGTTATAAGCCATGGTCGTGACACTCAGCGGGTTAAGGTGAATGGTGTCCAGTATGAAGTTGGAAAAGATGTTGAGGATGCAGCAAAAGATAGTGATGTGAATATCAGGAGCATTGACTACGTCAAGACTGATACTTACAGCGCCTTGATGAAAGGAGCACTACATTATATAGGTCAGGATGAGATAGCGTTGTTAGTGCTTGGGTTACCAGTCTCAGTGTTTGATGACGGCAAGACCGCTTCACTGCTCAAACAGCTTTACACCGGAGTCATGATGATCTCAGATGATAGGGCTGTACATATCCATGATGTTTGGGTTGTGCCGCAACCCTTGGGTGGGCTGTTTGATTTCGCATTTCAAAGCAGCAGCTTTCATGATGTGAAAGGTAAGCAGAATCTGATCATTGATCCAGGCTTCTACACGCTGGATTGGTATGGTTGCAATGGGATTGAGAAAAGGACGAATACTTGCGGAAGTATTCCTGGCGGGGTATCTGCGTATCTTCAAGAGTTAGCTGACAATTTCAGTAGGCATCGTGATATCAATATGCCTCTGACTAACTTAGCACCATTTGAAAAGGCTGTTAGAAATGGCCAACCTGTTCAGCTCTTCGGAAAGTCATGGGAACTAACCCCATTCCATGACGTTGCATATACGGTTATCCAGAGCCTTGTCTCAAACATGGCTGCTCAAATTGGGAATGGTGCCAACATAGATAACATTATTCTTGTGGGTGGTGGAGCGAAGCTTTTCAAGCGTGCTGTAGAAGCTGCCTTCCCAAGGCACGTTATCAACACGCTCCCTGATCCACAGTTTTCCAACGTGCGTGGATTTCAATTCGCTGGGGAGCAACTTCTTCGCCAAAGACTTGGAGTCAAGCATGCATAATGATAATGACTTAATTCTGGTCAAACTCAGGATTCACAAATCTCAATATCCAGAGCTTTATCTCGCGATTGAAAATGTTGATAAGCGAAAACGAGCAACCATTATTAAGCGGCTCGCAGAAACTGGAGCAGCATTCTGCAATGGACGCCTAGCTATCTCAATGCCAGTGGCTACCCCAGCTATCCAGAGGGAACAGAAAGATATTCAAACAGATGAGATTAAAGCTGATACTTCAAATATTGATGACTTTCAGATCAGTTTTGATCCAGACTCACTGACTCAATCCATCTGACGCAAACAACTAGTATAGATCGTGATTCATATTACCTAAATTTAGGCGCCACTTCTGTCACGTAAGGAAGTCCCTATATTATGGGTACGACAATCGCCCTTGGATCAAACCGTGGGCGTTTTTTTGCCGGATGAAATTCCACCTATTTAAATGCTAGATTGCCCTTGAATTCAATTTTTAATTAGTCTTGAGCTGTCCACAAAATAGGGGCGATTCATTCCAGCTTCACGCTGCCATACTTCCACTGGTTGGTTAGGTGATACTTGATTGCCTAGACCATGCCAGGGTAAGGCATTAGCGTAGGCCATGCCAGGGTAAGGCATTAGCGTAGGCCATGGTTTGTACTAGATGAGACATTTGGTAGCTCCTGAAATAGGAAAAGCCCCGAACGCATAACGTTACGGGGCTATCAGTTAATTTCTTTAAGGGAATAACTAAGTTTATGTTTTATTACCAAGCGTATTACGTATTACTTATACCCAAAAATAAAGAATAAATTAACTTACAAATCTAATATCCTTATATTAGGATTATCAGAATTACTCAATCACTGAGACAGAAAGACTATTAGACGTCTCATATTTAGAATTAGAATTAAAAAAACAACTCATCTTACCGGAAACATGCCAACCCAGGTCTCGATATGCTTTGAATTTATTGGCTGATCTATTTAGTCTATCGTAAACGGCTTCGGACATAGTTCCTCCCTAGTGATGGTTACTAGGTTCTTATACCTTTATATAGACTAAGTGTTGAAACGCAAAGAAAATAAGTTAAGTAGTAGGATAATTTGATCTCTTCATTTATCCTGTCTCTCAACAATCAGAAGAAATAGATGTTTTTATGAAATCTCATCATGTGTTTTTATTCACTATAGCTTTTTCCGGATTAGTTGGATGTGGCACTAGCAACCTTTATAAGGGGGATACATTACCTGACTCATCAGTAGCTAAGGTTTGGAATACAACATTGCTTGGACAACCTGCAGGCTTCATTCGTATAGAAAAAATTGGAGAGCATGCCTTAACCACCACAGGAGGACGGGAATATGCTCTGCTTCCCGGTGAATATGATTTGCATATTTATTATATGGAGGGAGGTTGTATAGGGGCTAAAATGTGTTCGGTGAATGGAACGAAATTTTTTGAATTAAAATTAAACTTAAAAGCAGGTCATACTTACGCTCCAACATATCTGAATCATTCAGCTTGCATCCTTGGCGAACCTCATGAGTCTCCTGGGTATGTGGTCAATGTAACAAAAGAATATCGAACTCCGAGCCCAATGGCCCAAATAGTAGCTTGTGCAGAAAAATAGCACTCTTACCAATATACCTTCAGTTCATTGGAGCTAGTATCTGTTGATATGAGCAGCTGAAGAGAACCCACCAATTTTCAGAAATTCATGGGTTCTGCTTTGAGTAGAACATCAGGATTTACTAGGCTAAAGGCGAATTTTGATTTTCTAATATATATGTAGATGCAAACTATCCTCCCCGCACATGTCTACACCAAGCCTTGAGCATGCCAATGAGAAAAGCCCGTTAGAGGTAGCTCCTTAAATAGAAAAAGCCCCGAGCGCTTAACGTTACGGGGCTCTACAGAGATTAATTATCGGTGTTAGTTAGTCACGCCAGGTCTTCTTAGCATGTGTGCTTGGATACTGATCGAAGTATTCAACTACGATCTTTGCCAGTGCTGCTATAAGGGCTAGCAGAATAGTTCGCATGATGTATGCAAAGACATTCTGCATGGTTACCTCCCAGGTTGTTATTACTTAGTACTTATACCAACAACATTGAATAGAATTTACACATGTCACAGCCATCATTTGTGGCCATAAATACGTAATCTGCCGTATTTACGCGTTTCATTGATCTCATTTATTCTTGCAAGCATCTTTGTATTTCACTCTTAAGCATAGGTTAAAATCTCACATCTTTCAGGTGCCCTTGAGCCAAACCTTGGCAAAGGGTTAAACGGGAAGTTCGGTTATAAACAGGTAAACACTTGTTCCAATCCGACGCTGCCCCCGCAACGGTAAGTGAGTTAGGCCAGCTTCAAATACCACTGTGTGCTCTGCGCATGGGAAGGTGAACTGGATAAATTCTCATAAGCCCGGAGACCGGCCTGATCAGTGTGACAAGAATGCTACGGTGGGTGGCATTGAGTTGTAGGGTCTTGAGCGCTAAAACTAGCGTATAGCCTGCCACTGGCAAGCTAATTTTCTTAACTTTCAAAACTCGTAGTTCCCATCAATGCGGCAATTTGTCACATAGGCAGACTATTTGGTTGTCAGCATAATTGTTGCGGATAAACCACAAATTGCAACAGTGTTGCAATTTGTGGTTGTCTTCAATGATAATGCTGCGGCCCAGTAAAGGGACTAACGTCCTCTGCACATCATTAACTAACACCCGGCATAACGGGGATCAGGGAAGTCATGTTAACAACCAAGCAGCTCGACAAGCATTTCGGCACCCATCAGGCATTAAAGGGTATCAATATTGATGTAAAGCCCGGCGAAATCTATTGCCTGCTAGGCGCGAATGGCGCGGGTAAAACTACGCTGATCAACTTGTTCCTGAACTTCTTGCAACCCACTGCTGGGCACGTGCTAGTCAATGGACGAGATGTGCAGCAACATCCGCTTGAGAGCAAACGTGACATTGCATACATCCCTGAGCTAGTCATGTTGTATGGCGTACTTTCTGGCTTAGAGAACCTGGAGTATTTTGCGGCCTTAGCTACTGGTCAAAAACTCCCACGTGAAAGATTGCTGAGTCTTCTCCGTGATGCTGGACTTGATGAGATGGCAGCGGAACGCCGTGTATCTACCTACTCAAAAGGCATGCGTCAGAAGGTGGGTATCGCGATTGCGATGGCCAAAAATGCCAAGGCACTCCTATTAGATGAACCGACATCTGGTTTGGATCCCAAGGCAGCCAATGAGTTTTCTCAATTGCTGACCAAGGCTAAGGATCAAGGTGTTGCGGTACTGACTACAACCCATGACTTATTCCACGCCAAGCAAACAGGTACCCGTATTGGCATCATGCGTCGAGGTGAGTTACTCACCGAGCTTAATAGTGCGGACGTCAGCCACAGCGAGCTGGAATCTCTTTATCTCCAGTTTATGGAGGCTTGAGCATGCTACGCCTGATTGCACAGCGCGAATTCACCGAATTCAGCCGAGATGGTCGTTTATTCTGGACTGGCGGCATTATCTTAGTCTTGCTGTTCACAGCACTTGCAGTGAATTGGCAGCATCAACGCACAGCAGATGCAGAGCGCTCAGTCGCTCAAACACTTGATTATGACGACTGGGTTAACCAGAAAGAGCGTCACCCACACGATGCTGCCCACCAGGGTATGCACGTTTTTAAACCTCAATCTCCGCTTTCCATGCTTGATCCAGGGATTGTGCCTTACGTTGGGTCTACGCTTTGGCTGCAAGCCCATCGTCAAAGCGAAGTTAAATTCCGCCCTGCTCAGGATGCGACAGGGCTACAACGCTTCGGCAACTTGTCCCCAGCATGGGTCATCCAGATGCTCGGGCCCTTACTTGTCATCATTCTAGGTTTCAGTGCTTTTGCTGGTGAACGCGAGCAAGGCACGCTAAGGCAAACCCTGAGCCTGGGCATATCTCCATATCAACTGCTATGGGGCAAAGCATTGGCACTGGCGACTGGCCTGGGTCTATTACTTTTACCGCCCCTTATTTTTGCAATCGGAATGATTTTGACCACCATGTCCGGCGAGGCCATGCTGGATGCGCTTTGGAGAACACTCTGGTTAGGGCTGGGATATAGCATTTATTTGGGTATTGCCATATTTGTGGTGCTTGCTGTGTCCGCCCGGACTGCGACCTCTCGTATAGCATTAGCAGTCCTACTGGGCCTTTGGATCATCACGACCATGATTGCCCCGCGTGCAATTTCAGATGCATCGCGCATATGGCACCCAAGTCCAACCCGCTACGAATTCACTGCGAATCTAGATGAAGACTTAGGTAATGAGACGAAGAAAGCCTGGAAAGAAACTTTCGGCAGTGATCAGCGCTGGGGAAGTGATGTCGGGATCGATAAGTGGGGTAAAGCTTTGGAAGTGGATGATCAAGCGGGATACAAAGCGCTTGACCGCCAGTTCCATTACCTTTGGGATACCTTTGCTTCTCAGCAGCGCGTGCAAGAGTGGGCAGGTGTTGTCGTACCGCTCTTGGCGATCCGCTCTTTCTCTATGGGGATGGCTGGGACTGATTTTGCTAATCATCGAGACTTCTCTGTAGCAGCTGAAAATCATCGTCGCATCATGCAGGACAAAGTAAGCCACGATCTGGTTGATCACGCTGATGGCCACGGTGATCACCATTTTGATTACAAATCAGCGCGCGAATTCTGGGCATCTTTCCCCAAATTTAGCTACAGCCTGCCCGATCGCAAGTTTGCCCTGTCTCACAACACCTTGAGCCTGGCGATTCTTGCATTTGTATTGTTAGCCGCGATAGGTTTTGCCCATCGTGCCGTCATGCCACGCAAAGCCTGAAAGGAATAACAATGAAAAGCGCATTGTTTGGCAAAGTCTTCTTCCACGAGTTACGCGTCCTAGTGGCTGACCGCACGCTGTTATTGGTCGGTGGGCTGTTAACTGCATTAGTGCTATACGGTTTCTACAACGGCTATCAGGAAACCTTGCAACGTGAGCATGCTGCACAAGAGCTGGCTCAAAAACAGGCAGACAAACACGCGGACAATATCAGCACCTTGCGTGCGTTGTTAAGCGGTGAGCAAAAGCCAGATCCATTCGCAAACCCATTCGATCCAGCTTCGGTCGGCAGCGGCATGGAAATGCGTTATGCCACGCTACCAACGCTCGCGCTGTCACCTTTGGCTTTCGGGCAATCCGATATGCTGCCCAACTACTACAAGGTGACCAATCGCAGCAAAGCAAGCTTTATGTACGACACCGAGATCGAGAACCCCTGGAATCTACTCAGCGGCCACTTCGATATTACGTTCGTATTGGTGTACTTGTTTCCTCTCGTCATCTTCGCGCTTAGTTATAACCTGCTGACAGTTGAGCGCGAGCAAGGCACCTTACGCATGCTGCTATCTCAGCCTCTAAGTCTCATCACTCTGATTGCAGGCAAGTTGCTAGTCCGAGCTATTCCCGTGATTCTCATCATGGCGCTGTTGCCGCTCATGCTTTTGGGAGTCTTGAGGCCCACCCTCTGGCAAGGCGACCAGGTGGTTGCGATCATAGGTTGGCTAGGCTTAGTGCTAGGCTATGGAGGCTTCTGGTTTGCACTGGCTTTGCTCGTCAACATCATTGGCCGTAGCTCCGCCACCAATGCACTGGCCCTTATGGCTACCTGGGTCTTGCTGGTGCTCGTGATTCCAGTCGTGTTGAACATCGTGGTTGGCATGGTCAGTCCAGCCCCCTCGCGCATTGAGCTTGCGACTAAGACCCGGCTCATCACGATTGATGGCTTAAACCGATACAACGATAAGCTCAGTAGTGATTACCGTTTTACTCAAGACCCTGCAGTGCTACTGCCTAAAGACGGCAAGATTGAGGTTGCACCGCGAAGGCAAGCGCAGTTCTTGATTCAACGCGATGTTGATCGGGAAATTCAGCGCGTATTGCAGGAATTCAGCCATCAACTAGAAGCACAGCAAAGTCTGGTTGAGCGTTTTGGATGGATATCACCAGCAATTGTTGCCTATGAAGGCATGGCTGCCATCGCGGGCAATGGTGCCGGACGATATCTTGAATTCCAACAGCAGGTGGATCAATTCCATGAACGTTGGAAACAGTATTTCGAGCCCAAGCTTCTTGAGGGGATTGCCATTACTGAACAAGACTATGACGACATGCCACGCTTTGAGTGGCAAGAAAGTCCAATCCAATCAATCTCTATTTTGAAACGCCTTTTGCTAATTGCCGTGCCTGCCTTGCTGGTATTGGTGTTTGGCTTAAATCGAATCAAGCGTTTCTCTGTGGTGTAGTGCCGCCCCAATTATTAATCAAAAAATGTCCAGGGAGGACATGTTGTCTAAGCATACAAACTCACATCCAGCCATGAACTGGCAGTTGAAACATAGCCATTTGGTTGTAGTCGCATCACTGGCTTTGATTGCTAGTACTGGCGCACAAGCCGAGGTAGAAGGCACATTGCCAGAGCTAAAGGTATCTTCAAAGAAAGATACTCGCACCACGCCCTTGGATCTGCCTGCTAGTACGGCATCTAGGCTTGGCATTACGCTACAGGAAATTCCAGCCAGTGTTGAAGTGATCAACCAGGAAACCATGCAAGAGCGTGGTGATCGAACAGTTACAGAAGCTGTGGAAAAGGCAGCTGGATTCACTGCTGCAGTGACCCCAGGCTCACCAGGTATGATCTCCACACGTGGCTTCACCAATAATGCAGTTGCCTGGCTCTACAATGGTGTTCGGGTACCCGGCGGTTCTGGTATGTCGGCTCGTGTGATTGATATCGCTAACTTTGATCGCATCGAGATCATCAAAGGCCCGGCAGGCCTCTTACATGGTGAAGGCTCAATCGGCGGCGCGATTAACTTGATCTCAAGGGCACCCAGCTTTAACAAACAACCTCTAGATGTCGATTACACCTTTGGCAGTTTTGACTCACATCGCTTGCACCTAGGGACAGGTGGTGCCATCAATGATGACGTAGCGGCATATCGAGTAGATTATAGCGGCAGCCGCTTCGGTACTAACGTGGATAAAGAGCGTGGCAGCCTAGACAGATTCACGGGTTCCATCCTGTTCAAGCTAAGTGAGCAGACCAAGCTAACACTGGAGCTGGATAAGCTGACTGACAACACCGATAACGTCTATTTCGGCACGCCATTGGTCAATGGCAAACTCGTAAGCCGCTCCATACGGAAAGTGAACTACAACGACATTAGCGGCAACCGTTATGAATCTGACACGCTCTGGTTGAGGGCTAATCTGGAATGGACTCCCAATGAGCAATGGGAAGTACGCAATCAGCTCTACTACTATGACTCTTACCGCGACTGGCGCAATGTAGAGGCTTATGCCTACAACGCTAACAATACCGTCACCCGTTCTTCCTGGGGTGACTTAGATCACGATCACCAGTTGTTAGGTAACCGCTTTGAAGTACTGCATAAAGGCAAAATTGCTGGGCTAGACAATCGCTTCATGGTGGGCACAGACTTTAATCGCACAGACTTCCAAAATAAGCGGAATGGATTCCCGGGATCACAGGTGGTGAGCAATCCTTATGAACCACAAGATACGAGCTTTGCCATCGGATCCGGCGGCGTCTACAAAGGCACGGATATTCGGGATGTCACGATAGACCAGTGGTCACTCTTCATGGATGACCAACTTTCGCTGACTAAACAACTGAAGCTGGTGACAGGTCTTCGATACGACAAGTTTGATACTCACTGGAAATACACCACGCCAAGTAGCGTCGCCCGTGAATCCAATACGCATGATTTTGTGAGTTATCGTGTGGGAGCCGTATATGACTTCACCCCAACCTTCACAACATATGCCTCGTATGGGAGTGCAGTTGAACCTGGCGGTACTTTACTGTTGCTGAATCGCAACCAAAGCCAGCTAGATCTCACCACTGCGAAGCAAGCTGAGATCGGCATCAAGCATGGTTTCTGGGAAGGTAAAGGTGAGTGGACAGCTGCCATCTATGAAATTACCAAGAAAAACGTGTTTGTCCCAGACCCAGCCATTCCGGCCAACCGTCTCAATATTGGTGAGCAATCTTCACGAGGCATTGAGCTGGCGGTTGGTCTAAGGCCCACTGAGCAATGGCAAATCGATGCCAACATTGCTGCCACAAGAGCCCGTTTCGATGATTACAGCACAGCAAGTGGCTCTACCATCATCAATCGGAGTGGCAATCAGCCACCATTTGTGCCGGACTATGTCGCAAACCTAGGGGTGAGGTTTATTCCAACCTCAACGTTAAGTTTTGGGGCTTGGTTACGCCATGTTGATAAGATTTATGCTGATGACGCCAATACAGTGCAACTGCCGTCTTACACAACCTTAGACCTATCAGCCGATTACAAGCTTAACAAGATGGCAAATCTTGGTTTTAGGGTGCGGAACCTCACTGACGAACTGTATGCAACCTATGGGACTACCAATGGCAGGCAAGCCATTATTGCGGCACCTCGTACATTTGAGGTTATTTTAAACCTAAAGTTCTGAATTACAACATATTAGTAACTCACAATTGCTAGTAAACCAAACCCTCTCCGACTAACTACAGCATACAAATTTTTCGAGATGCCCTAGGGATTAATAACTGAATCGCCCCCACTTTCCTAGACAGCTCAAGAGCCTCAAACTATGGAAGTTGAGGAGACATCATGAGCAAGCAACAACGTTATACCGAAGAATTCAAACAGGCCGCCGTCAAGCAAGTCACTGAACGTCAGTTTTCTGTGGCAGAGGTCGCTGAACGGTTGGGCGTTTCAAGCCATAGCATTTATGCTTGGATCAAGCAATTCAGCACACCTGAAGACGAACGACAGCATGCTTCTAATCAGCAAGCAGAAATCCGCCGCCTTCAGGCTGAGCTGCGCCGCGTCACTGATGAGCGAGATATCCTAAAAAAGGCCGCCGCGTACTTATGCCTTGTCTGTCCGGGTAAAGTACGCATTTATTCAAGAGCACGCCTGCTCTCACCCTATCCGACGTCTCTGTCGCATGATGGGTGTGCATCCCAGCGGTTATTACGCATGGCAACAGACACCGCAGTCTGCAAGAGCGCAAGAAGACCAGCGCTTGCTAGGCCATATCAAGCAATCCTGGCTGGAGAGTGGTGGTGTTTATGGCTATCGCAAGATCAAAGATGATCTTCGAGCTTTAGGGGAGACCTGTGGCAAGCACCGTGTTGCGCGATTGATGCGTCAAGAAGGGTTACGTTCTCAAACTGGCTATCGGCGTCGCCCTGGTCAGCTTGGCGGACGGCCAGCTAAAGAATTTTCCCTCCTCAGCACTTATTCTGATAGCGTTACGATTACTCCAATTAAATAAAAAAAATGACCTTCCCCCCAGACACCCCTGCTCTGATTCTAGTCTCAGGTTCCAATGGTTCGGGCAAGACTACAATTTGCCTTGGGCTGATTGATCAATACAAGTACAGATATATCGGTGCGGACGATATCGCTAAGCGCATTAGTCCGGATGATGTAGAAAAGGCACAAATTGCTGCAGGCAGGATTTTTGTAAAAGAACTTAAAGCCGCGATCCAGGCCAAAGAATCTGTGATCGTTGAATCGACGCTCTCTGGCACCACCCTTGCAAAACATATAGCCTGGGCACGAAAGCTGGGTTATCATATTTTCCTGATACATACTTTCCTCGAAAATGTAGAGTTGAGTGTTCTTCGGGTTCAACTAAGGGTGAGCCAAGGAGGCCATGACGTTCCTGAGGACGCTCTACGTAGAAGGTTTCCAAGGTCTAGAGAGAACTTTTGGAATATCTATAGGCCTCTAGCCCATGACTGGGAACTCTTTTATAATAGTCCGAGTGTAAATGAGCATCAGGCCCTTATATTTGTGGCCCTAGGTCAAATACGAGATGATCAAGAAGAGATTTCCGTATTGGATTATGATGTTTACAAGAATTTCGTTATCTCCGTTGGAGGGAGCTTAGATGACTAGCAAGGTTCAAGTTGTTATCCGTTCCAGTGTTACTGGAAGATTCGATGGAATCGCTTTAAATGCGGTAAACCAGGCGATTGCTAAGCAAAAATCCATGGGTTTGAATCAGTATTCACACCAAGGAGGTAGAATTATCGCTCGCAACGCAAATGGCAAGTTTATCTCAGCCAAGTAAAACAGCATTCATTCGATAAAGGGTCGCCTAGCGGCCCTTTTTCATTTGTATGAACAGCATCGCCCTACTATCCTAGACAGTCGCAAGACCAGACTGGATCAAGGCAAATCTGGAATCACTTGGCATGACTGCTCGCGACTTCGGCGCTTTATGAGTGCAGCCCCCTCTCGCATACCTGTTATAGAAAATCTGGAGTTACGTGTGCAACGACTATCAAAACTTTAAGACAAGCCGGAGAGGCCATGGGCGGCACTTTTGTATATGCCTTCGTCCAGTCAAAGCCATTGGATGATGTGCTGCGTGGCCGCGCGGGGAAGACCATCCGCACCGATGTCGTATATATCGATCACACCGTGCGGCTTGATCCTTTCCAATTCGCTTCGTGGACTATGGGATAATTAGCAGAGAAAACATGGCAGCCCTAATGTTTGATAGCGATGACATGGCCATCACGTCGTTGATCACAGAAGAGCGAGTACAGCTTATTCCATCTTGACGGCGTCGTCCGCTTCATCGGTCAGCAGGTCGTGCTTTGCTCTCAAGTCCTCGGCGAGGGCTGCCGCAAGAGATGCAAAAACCTCAAGCTTCTGTATCTTGTCATTCAAGACCTCCTTGGCCATCTTCGCTGATTCAGAGGAACGGTCAAGGCCACTATCCACAAATTTAACAACGTGGACTTCTAACGACACGTCCGCTCCTGCTTCAATGGCACTCTGAATCCAAGGCTGCGCCTCCTCTGAGGCTTGCTCTGCAGCTGTGGCCAAGAAGTATTGCACCAGAATCCGCGCTGCGTCGTCGAGTTTCACGGCCAAGTCGAGCTTCTTCTCGACACCCTCATCGACTTTCATGTCGGCAGGCCGCTCCTGCATGAAGCGAAATCGCGGACCGCTTGTCGTATCAAGTGAATTGAGCGTCCGTAGAAGCGGCACCAGACTCTCCAAGGGGCGAAGTTGAGTTGGAAGGCTATATCTTCGCTCCCACAGCTGAAAAACCAGTTCCGCACAGGAGCTTTGTGCTGTAATTCGTTTCTCAGGAGGGGCATTTTCTGCATCTTTGATTCGCTCAGCGAGCGCGTGCGCCATCCACTGAGCAGGTTCATCATCCCCAAGCTTCAACTGGGTGACGAGCCGCTTGCCGAGGTCAATTACTGCGTTTGAGCGTTCTAGCGATTCCATCTTCTTTAATCAGGTAGTAACGAACATAAGGTGGTACGTACGATCTCAAATCTTCGTCGCTTGAGCTGTATCGCGAACCCCGTCGACGCAGGCTAAGACTGACAACAAGCCAATGCTCTGGGTTGGCGGTGAGGAGTTCCTTCAGAAACGCTCTGTCAGCACTCAAGCGGTTACAAGGAATCGTTTCCTTCTCGCGGCTATACTCATTCGAATGGGTCCATATCTCACTTCGAACGTGCGCACCACTCTTGGTCACCCATCTTCGCGCATCGTCCGCCGAGGTCAGGCCCATCGCCGAGATAGTTGCAGTGTTCGGCTCATCGCCCGGAACGCTCACGCATTCACCCCAGGGGTCGTAGTCGTCAATTCCGTAGGATTGTCCTCGGTCAGATATCCAACAATGAAGGTTGAACTGTCCATGATAGCCCATTTTCGATGTGAGCTCAGGGAGACCTCCTTCGGATGTTATGTCCTCCTCCTTTGGAGCCCCTTGTTTCTGGTCATATCGGAAGAAATAGTCGTTTGGGTTCGAGGAAGTTTGAGACGCAGCGAGAAACGCTGTGGCGGTAGCTCTCGGCACCAGCGCGCTGGTCACAGAAATGACCTCTTGGGAATCCTGGGGGCCACTTGTCCAGTCCCCCGCTACAACCAGCAGCCCTTCGTCAGTCTCTAGAAGACTGTCGAGGTGCTCAGCAGTTACCTGCCAGCGCCACTCCTTGTCTCCATATTTCTCGGACATGGGTGGAGACTTGGATAGCGGAGGGTCGCGCCTATCGGCGGCCCACATGCCATCTTTACACTTCAAAACATGATGCTCAAGCCATTCGCTAAACTCATCCTGTGAGCTGTAACTCGCCTTGCCAACTGAGTGGGTCTTAAGCAGCCTAGCTGCCACTATCATCATTGCGTGGTGGGCGCTGTAGACCTGAAGGTCTTCCACTCTCGGCATGGTTCCGTGCGAGTGGCTGGTTTGCTCGTGTTGAAAAACGCCGCTTTTATAACGAATGTCGTCGTAATGTTTAGTGGTGATAGCCCCGATACGTTCACTGATAGCCTCGATGGCGCGTCGAGTAATGCCACTCTGCGAGATGCCGAAGACTTGACCGAGAGGATCAAGCCAATATGGACCAATGTCAATGCCAAAGTAGTATTTATCTACCACATCGCCCGACGAGTCGTTGGATGGCTGGGTCTCTACCTCGGGCCTCCTGTAGGCGTCATGCTCAACGAGTGGAAGCTCACTTGTATTGATTTTCTCCGGGTCGCCCAGCTCAGTCATTTCACCTAGAAGTTCAGGTAGTTCGTGCAAAGCGCAGGCTGCGAAATGGCGTAATAGTACGTGCTCCTCCTTGGCTGACATCAAAAGGAATTCGCCAAACATGCTCACCATATTTCGGTGCTCGGCCGCACATCGAGCTAGCGCTAAGGTGAGCCACAGACGGGAATGCCATTCGTAGAAGACAAACCGTTTGTCGACGAACGCTCCTGGTGAGCCGACGACTGCGAATTTAGCGAGCGCATTCACAACCGGAGTCCAGCCAAGCTCGATAGTCGCTCGAACGGCGTGTGCAGCCTCCCAACGTACAGAAGTGGTTGGTGAACCTAGCGCTGCCCAGAGGTAACCAGCCAGTGCAGCTTCGCAGCTGTCGAGCGGCTGCATGGCCTCATTCCAGGGTCCATCGCCATCATCAGGATGAAGGTCACTTTCGAGGAGAGATAACCCAAAGTGCAGTGCGTCGTCCGCCTCATCGTTTGTCAAACGAGAGGCCAACGGCTCCAACATCTGAAAGAGCTCGCCGGTCGTTAGCACTGTGACCTTGGCAAGAAACCCTTCAAGCACTGCGTCCACAAACTCGCCGTCGCTAACAATGCCTTCGTCAATAATCTCACTGTACGGAAACGAGCTCCACCATCCTTTTCGCCTAGCCGATTCAGGATTTGTTCGGCATACGGATAGCACCACTTCTGCCATCGCCTTGCGCAGAGAAACCGGCTTGGCGCTTTGTTTTCCGAGCACGCCGAAAAGTTGCCTGAGCTCATAGCTCCCAAAATCTGGCCACTGCGAAATAGCAAGACAGAATTCGGCCGCTCGGCCTAAACCGCATCGTTGTAGTGCTTCTTGGTAGAACTCGTCAGCTTTATAAGGCGGGTCGAAGGTCCTAAGATGCAGATACGCCGCACGTAGTTCCGCGGAGTTTGTTAGGTCGACCCCCTTGAATACGACATCCCAGTCTGGGTCGCTTCGTTTCTTTGTCGTCTCCGGTGCGTATTGCTGAGCGGAGTTACCACCTTCACTCTTAGGCATCCTCGCTTGGGCGAGAAGCCTGTCGATGTCTGGAGCCACGAATTTACAAGTGCGTGCCAGCTCAGAAACCCTTTCAAGTTCCTCCAGCGACGGCGAACTGACTCTTAAGTAGCGGTAGCCAACGCTGAGCGTTTTCCGCTGTACTTCCTTATTCGATTCGTGTTCGACCGCTTTCATCAGGTCTTCGGCACGCGCCCATTCTTGGCCAATAGGGCACAGCGCAATTGGCGCGATGCTCGGAAGCAAGCCGCGCCTTACAAGGCGGTCGGTTGCAATTTTTAGAAGCTTGTCTGCATAGCCGAACTTGCGGTCTCTCCAGCGACTGAGAGCGGCGATTGTCGAAGCTGGGCACAAGCTCAACAATCCATCAATTGTGCGTCCCCAGTCGAAATGCTTGTCTCTTGTCACATATTCGTACGCCAGCTCCGTGCCTCGTGCTAGGCGGTATGCGGACTCGGGCCTGGGGTGACTGTCTATTCCGCTCGCTTCGGCCAAGCAAATGAGCGCACCCCATCGGGCCAAGTTCTCCTGCCCAATGCGGTTCGACATCTCCACTGCCCGCTCAAAGTAGTTGCGGGCCTCCGCTTTGCTGGCCGGAAAAACGGCACGCGCCAGAATTTGGTAAGACTCGACTCGGGACTCAGCATGCTCGCGATTTTGTTCTATAGCTTCGTAGGCCTTGACGGACACCTCGAGCGCAAAGCTCTCGAGTACCTTTGTCCGGGCGGCCAAGCGACAGACACTTGTCATGGTGGCGGGCCAGAAACCTTTCGCCTTCTCTTCAAACCAGGCCCGATATGCAGCCAGTGACGTGACGTCAGAAATCGACGCATCGCGTAGCGCCCTTATCCATTCCAGTGCAGCGACTTGTTCTAGATTGAAGACGTTGCTGTAGTCATTGGATCTAGCTGCGTTCGTTGCCTTGAGTGCTTCCTGTGCGGCCTCGCTGAAATCTGCCGAGGTTCTGCCGCAGGCAATTTCCGCGCTCAGTCGGTACCAAGCGAAGACACCGCCCGTCCCCCTGTTAAACGCTTCGGCATCAGAACTTACGCTATAGTGACTCTGCTTCTTTTCCAGCTCTTCTCGGATTTCCTTTGGAGCCAAGTCGATGAGCGCGAGTTGCTTGCCCAACAAGGCAGCCTCAAGCGTGTACGCTCTCAGCAGCGTAGACCTGTCGGACGCGTACCGTTCCGCCAGGTCTCGGGGGGGATGATCCGGCAAGTAACGGCGTATGACATTTGCCCACGTCGCGTCATCACGTCGCAGCACTCTCAGCGCTTGTAGAACAGCGGACGTGACACCATTAAGCACGCTCCATTTAGCGCTATGACCACCTGTTTCTTGCAGTTGAATGCGACGGGAACTCAATGCACGCATGAGCTTTTCCACAGGCTTGGAAGGCAGTGAGTGTCCGCCGTCGCACGCTTCCGCTGCCAGGCCTAGCATCAGCCATACATCTTGCGCACCGTGTTCCGCCAGTTGATCAAGAAGGTCGTATCGACCAAGGTCCGCAAGCCGACGCGCCAAGATGCCTCCGGAGGCCATCGAGAGAGACCTAGGCGTCCACCCTCTGAGAAAACTGACTGCGTGCTCCGGTCCTTCCGCAAGCAATTTGGCCATTGCGAGTTCGGCCATATCGCTAGTTTCGACGCGCTCGTTTTTTTCCTCGCGCTCTTCATGCGCCATCCTAGCCCAGGAATACAGCCAATCTGTCGCCATTCTTAGGCGGCTTCGTGCTTCAGCAATGAATTCCGGACGGCCCGCCAGCAAGCCTGCTTCATAGGCATGATGTGCGCCTGTCCAGCTTCCTCCAAATGTGCGTCGAGACACCAGTTCGTCGATGCGGTCTGGAGAAAGAAGTGCAGAGGCGATGTCCGTGTTCCCCTGTATCAGGTCATTCTGTCGCTCGACACCGGCAAGTTCGCCTGCCACCTTAAGTGCGAGCTTCGCCGCCGGGGCATAGCGTTTCTCTTGCAGGCAGGCCTTTAGCGCAAAGGTCAGGCGCTGGACCTCCACATCACGGCGCTCGAGTGGGTTCGACGTAGGTAGGCCATCAGCAGAAAGGGCCAAGTCAACCAACTCATCCATTCGCCCCGCGGCAAGAAGCAGTTGAGGAATTACTGATGCGACGTAGGAGCTGGTGGCAGCTTGGGGTTTCAATCGATCCAGAAACGTCGCCAACTTTGCCTTGTTTGGCCAAAAACGCTCTCGGAACCAGGTTTCGGAAGGCTCATCCAGGAAGTGAAGACTGCCACCTTTGACCAGCAACGGTCGTCCTAAGTCATAGGCGAAACTTCGTACCGCACTTTCAGTAGTTCCCGAAATCTCAGCTAGCACCGCGATTGGAACGAGTGGTCGCAGCACGGCCAAGCTCTGACAGATTTGGTTAATCTGTTCTGCTTCGATAGAGCCTTCTCGAAACTTGAGCTTTTCGACTGCGCGCTCCAGCAGTTCGGCAATTGCCCGCTCAACTGTGGAAGGTGATGGTCCGAGCGCCTTCAACATGCCTTCTAACGGCAGTTTTCGGCTGAGTGCTAGCGCCTGAACTCGTGGGTTGGAGCTGCTTAAGAAATCGAAGTCGGCGACATCTTTGTCAGTCGCGTTCGGATAGTACTTTTTGAGGTGCTTTGCTGTCTCCAAACGGCTAAACGGGCGCAGTTCAACGTGCGTCGCGTCGGGCGGAGCTCGCAGATGGTCTCGCCGATGGGTCCGACAAGTAAAGACCAGTTTGACGCCGTCTGGCATCTCCGTGCGAATGAGGTCTGGCACGAAGGCCTCATCATTGAACTCAGTAGCTGCCATAACGGCATTGTCGGCAGCGTCGACTATCAAATAGAGATTGGCAAAGGGCGTTTTAGCCCGGAGCAGACCGACGGCCTGAGTCAGCCTTGCAATGAACGCACGCATGTACTGCTTGCTATCCGTTCCGCGGATTGGAATCAAGGGATTGCATAGCCCTTGAGCAGCGAGCTCATTTGCAATCTGCGGGAGGGCGTCTTTTTGTCGATGCCGGAAGTGTTGGGAGCTTCTGTACAGTCCGTCGCCAAAGCAGTCATAGAGCACCGCTACGGAACCTTCAGGGAAAGACTTAGAAAGTTGCCACGCGAGGATGGACTTCCCAACTCCTCCTTCGGCATGAAGGACGACGGGTTGAATGGTGGACTCCAGAATCGTGCGAATCTCTCGCTCCTGCTCGCGAGGAAATGCACCGTCGGTAGGCTCAGCAATCAGACACTTTGCAGGCCAGAGGTCCGCCTCGTCGGCCCCAAGTGCTCGCAGAACATCGAGGCGACGAATAGACGGGTTTGAGGCGTGCTCAGAGGTGGCCTTCTTAGTAACCAATTCTTTGAGCTGAAGTGGTGCGTCGGAGTCTGCCTCAGCCAAGTATTTTCCTACATCCTTGAACAGTAGATTGCGTTGATTCCACAGGTCGGGCTCACCTGCTTCCACGGAGAAGAGAGTGAAGAAGTTTGCAGTTTCGCTGTCGAGCCCCTTCACATAACCAAGTAGCGTCTTCGCGACTGACGAATGTCTCGCTGGCTTCCCCTCTGCAAGGTCTTCCAGCGACTCAGCCACTTTTTCATCGATAGGACGGTTGGTCGTGAAGGTAAAGCGCAACTTGTCCTTAAGCTCCTTCCAAGTGAACGTCTTACGCAGTTTCGCAAACCGCTCAGAGAAGCCTTCAAGCGTGTTTTTCAGCCCGCTGGCTGTCCAGGGCTTCTGCACACGTTGCGTGGAATGTTTCAGCTGAACATAGCGAACGAGGCGGGCGTCCTTCAGGGACTCGCTGCTAAAGTAGAACCCCACGTCGATGAGTTCGTCGCCTTCGTTGGCTGAGCCAGGGCCTTCAGCAGCCGATGCGCCCTCAATAGAGATGGCGACCAAGTCGCTCACACCAGGCAAGAGTGAGAGGCAGTGGCGCGCGGCCCAGTGGTAATGGAATTGGTCTCCGTCTCTGCTCATGCGCACCAAGTCGGAGTCGGTAGTTGCGGCGCTAACTGTAGTTGTTTTTGAGTTCATGAGGACTATGAGATTGCTTCCGAAGCGTCACGACGCAGTGCCACCAGCTACCCGCTGTTAGGTCGGGAGCTATATATACGTCCGCGAGACTTTCTCAATCACAGCTCACTAATTGAGACAGCTCTACTTTGAAACAGCTGCTGCTTACAGCTTCCACCAAATCCGACTTAGCGCACGCTCCGGTGTCTACGTTCTGATTATCGCCTGATGCTACATTTTTATACAGTCATTTTGCAACTCTACAAGCCATACCAGCCGTCATTTCGCAGACGCCACTCAAATCTCCGCCGGGCTTAACTGTCGACGTACCATACCGGCCCGTAGAGGAAAAGTGATGCCCTTACTAGAGAGTGGAACCGAAACAGTTTCAACAAGTCCCTTCATCAGATCGATAGCAAATGTTGATAAGCGAAAGCGGGCAACCATCATAAAGCGGCTCGCAGAAACTGGAGCAGCAGTCGGCAATGGACACCTAGCTATCTCAATGCCAGTGGCTCCCCCATACATCCAAAAGGAAAAGGAAATCATACAAACAAATGATATAAAAGCTGATACTTCAAATATTGATGACTTCCCAACCTAGAGTTTCAACGCCACCAAAAAATCAGACAGCACTCGGAAGGCAGAATATGCAGTACATTTATTACAGCGCGTGCTGCCTCCGCCACATATGTCGTTGCCAACATTGGAATCACTCAACCTTATAAATAAATTCATCTATAAATCCAAGGTACATCAGAAATTCCACAAAGTAGAATTCCAGATGTGAGGCCTTTGGTAATAAGGTGACAACTATCAAGCGTCTGCGCTCTGGCGCGTCTAACAAATCTGATATTGGCGGCGTATGCCCCTGCCACACTGCGTCGATGGATCATTTAGAATAAATAAACGCTTTTACAATATGGAATGAAACTACAATCGGTGGAAATCCTGAGAGCTTAATTGCTCAACTTACTACTTAACTTTAAATACACTTCAACCTGAGCCATAATTCAAGTGTAGTCCTTTGTGATCGCCATAGGAGAAAAACCATGCGTCTTGCTGAACTATTAGAGCCTCAAACACCTACTCCAAGGAAGAAGAGGACCAGCACGATTCCCCAAGTGTTTATTATCGAATCTTTGGAGTTAATCGACGAAACAAAAGAGCGACGGGAAGGTGCTGTACTAGCTGCAATTCTGAAAATGTGTGGCAAGAACCCTCTTTATTATTACATTAGAACAGTAGCAGAACTAGAACATATGGCTGAAGAATTTGAAGCCTCAGGCTACCGATATCTACACATCTCTTGCCATGGAGGTAAAACTTCATTGGAGACGACGCTTGATTCGGTTACTTATCAAAAATTTGCCAAAATTTTCGAGGGTAAGCTTAAGGATCGACGCTTGTTTGTGTCAGCTTGCAGCGCAGGGAATGAACTTTTTGCCGAGTTGGTAGGTAGCAAGAACCAAGACATTATCTCTATCGCTGCTCCATCAAATGATATTCAATTTGATCATGCAGTTGCCTTCTGGAGCGCTTTCTATGTTAAAACGTTCTCACTAAACTCTAAATCCATGAAATCTACGCGCATCATCGACGTCGTCAAGCCCCTTGCCGCCCTCTTCTCGGCGCCATTGCATTTCTCTCAAAAAGTCAAAAAAACGCAGTGGGTCCATGAGGTGATCAACGGCTAACCTATCGGTTAAAATGAATCTCATGCAACAAGGCGCACGAGTCTGGTTACGTTGAACGTTAGATGCCTTTCTAATCATATGCAATTCATAATCTATAAAACTTAACGAATTCAGGGGTTACTATTATGGGATTTAAATTATCAAAACCAACATCTATAAAACTTGAATCTATAGAAGATTTTTATAAGGATATTAAATCAAAAAAGATTCATGCTCCTTCACCCGAGCAGGCTGATATCTGGCGAGAGTATCAAAAGTCAGCATTGGATGCTAAAGATGTAGCACTACAACTTCCTACAGGTGGCGGTAAGACACTGGTAGGGGTAGCAATTGCTGAATGGAGAAGGCTAAAATTCAAAGAAAAAGTAGTAATACTTTGCCCAACAAAGCAGTTAGTGAATCAAGCAGTTGAACAAGCTATTGATAAGTACGGTATCAAAGCAAATGGGTTCACTGGATCAAGAAAAAATTATGCTCATGCTGCTATTTCCGAGTATAGGAGTGGAGAGCGTATCGCAGTAACCACATATAGTAGCTTGTTTAATGTTAATCCGACATTTAACGACGCTAATGTAATTATCTTTGATGATGCCCATGCCGCTGAACAATACATTTCTAAAATGTGGTCTTTGCATGTCAAAAACTATGAGGAGGAAAGACCACTTTATGATTCTATTGTAGATGTGTTGAAAGATGCCATGCAACACAACGATTATCAAAGACTAATAAATCCTGATCCTGAATATAGAGATGCAAACTGGGTTGAGAAAATACCGACACCTGATCTATATGAGCTGTTGCCTCGGTTAACTCAAGTAATTGATGCTGCACTTCATACATATGAGAATTTAGATGAGCAAAGGTATGCTTGGTTAGTTTTGAGGGATCATCTGCATGCTTGCAACTTATACGTTAGTGCGGGAGAAGTTCTTTTAAGACCCATAAATCCACCAACATCAACACACAGCGCATTAAACGCCGCAAAACAGCGTATTTATATGTCAGCCACTTTTGGCGACGCCGGTGAGTTAGAGAGAATTACTGGTAGAAGTAATATTCAAAGAGTTGAGGTTTCAGGCAGTTGGAATAAGCAATCCATTGGCAGACGTTATTTTCTCTTACCAGAATTGAGCATTCCAGAATCTGAGCAGATTGAATTATGTAAACAATCTTTTAGGAAATTTAGACGGGCCCTCGTGCTAGCCCCTGATAAAGCAAGGGCTAATAAATTTTATGATATCTCAGAGGAGTTGCATTTCAAACATTTTGAAGCAAACGATATTGAACACGCAAAAGAAAATTTCACCGCATCAGATAATTCAATAGCGATTGTTACCAATCGATATGATGGTATCGACTTCCTAGATGGGGAGTGTCGTTTGTCAGTTATTGAGGGATTGCCACGTGCCACTAATCTACAAGAGCAATTTCTTATAACAAGAATGGGAGCGGTAGGTGTACTTAATACTAGAATTACTACACGGCTAACACAAGCATTTGGACGTTGTACCAGATCGCCAAATGATTATTCTGCTGTAATTATAAGAGGTGAGGAACTTACGAAATATTTACTTTCTCCAGATAAAAGAGCTTTTCTTCATCCTGAAATCCAAGCTGAAATTGAATTCGGGATTGAACAAGGAAAAGAAGCCAACGTCATAAGTCATATCGAAAATATTGATTTATTTCTCGCACAAGGAGATGAATGGGAAGATGCAGATGAATACATCAAAACACTTAGGGAAAGCTGCTCGAAATCAATCACTCCGGGAGCTGAGGATTTACAAAAAAGTGCGAAATTAGAAAATCAATACACAGAAGCCCTTTGGCACAAAAACTATACAGAGGCATTTGATTTGGCTAGGGAAATCGTTTCTGTTCTCAACGAGCCACTGCTTAGAGGGTACAGATGTCTATGGCATTATTTAGCTGGTAGCGCTGCTTGGTTAGCATTTAAATCAGGAGATGCCGGATTCGATCAAATGGCCAGAGAGCAATACAAACAAGCCCTAAAGACTGAGAAGAGCATAGCATGGCTCGTTCCGTTAAGTAAGTTAGCAAAAGTTTCAGAAAGCGATAAACCCATCAACGATGTATATGCAATGAATATGATTGAACGGATTGAAACCCGATTTATCAAACTTGGAACATTGAAAAATAATAAGTATGAAACTGAGGTTGCGCAAATCAGGAATTTGATTACTAAAAATGATGCCTCATCATTTGAAAATGGACATGCTAAGTTGGGAGAGCATCTTGGATTCACCTCAGGAAATTCCAGCGATTCTGCTGCGCCAGACCCATGGTGGATTGTAAACTCCAAACTTTGTATTGTTTTTGAAGACCACTCTGACGCTGCAGCAACAAGCACTCTCGATGTCAAAAAAGCAAGACAAGCTTTTAGTCATCCCAATTGGATTAGAGCAAACTTAAAAAGTGAGCTAGATCCCGACGCTCAGATTGTCACAATATTAATTACTCCTGTAACAAAGGCAGAGAAGGAAGCGATTGATCATTTAACAGATGTTTATGTCTGGAATTTGGAAGACTTCAGAATTTGGGCGAATAAAGCAATAAGTTGCATTAGAGGACTAAGATCTGAATTTCCAAATTCAGGTGATCTGGCATGGAGAGCAAGAGCAAGTGAACAATTAGAAAAATGCAATATAAGCCCGGATAACCTACTTGCGCATATTGGAAAAAAGGGTACGGAGTATTTCAGTATTACAGACCTGTAAGATTTACTATAGCTATTCAGGTTGGACTGAAATTCAGCTGACTAAATTATCAGGCAGAAAAGCATGCAGCCGTGAATATAAACCCTTATTTGTTTGCGCGACTTTTGCGCGACTTTCATAACCTCAATAGGCCTTTATAGGCTATTTGATTGCAACGAACGCCCCTAACCCATTGATTAATATATGCGTCACTCCATCCCCAGAAGGCTACGAACCAAGGGGTCAGGAGTTCGAATCTCTTCGGGCGCACCAAATTTTCAAAGGGTTAGCTTAGGCTAACCCTTTTGTTTATCTGTTCCATTGATACATTCGCAATCTGATCATAAGCAATAGCAAATTTAATATAGAAGGCTTACGGGTTAGCGTTTCTATATTCTTCACCTCACTCTGGGTTTCGATATCCGGCTTTTGCATTTCCAATTAAACCCACTCATTCCTCACTTTGAGACAGTAGTTGAATCTCCCACCAATGCTGCTCACCGGTTCATTCCAGCTTTTTCATGCAGGCTTGCAGTATTCATCTACAATTTTTGCAGGGTTATCCCGCATTAAACGGCGTCACGCTCACAATCAAGAATAAGACTGCCTCTTATTTTCCATTCTTTCCACTGTACTTCTTGCCCTGAATTCCAGTTCTGGTGCGGCTTTTCTGCGGGTGATGCATTGTCAGCCTAGGCTATTTCGATCGCTTTACTATCACCAAGTGTGTGTTGGTACAGGTTGGCACATCACTTGCCATTTATTAGGCATACGATGGCTCACCAAGGACGAGCGACATGCTGCACCCTCAATACCCAGCAGATACAACGCTGCCTATCACTCAGCCGCGACATAAAGCAGCTGAACAGGCGGACATCTCTCTTCATTGTCCTGAGGAAATTGCTATATCGCTGCATGGTAGGCAATCACCTTGCCGCCAGCGACTGGAAGATTTTATCCGTGAGAAATACTGGTCTATCCATGCGGCCAATATTTCGCATTTCATGCCAATGATCATGAGCTTGAATAACCGCAAGGGCGAACTATTAGCCACTTGCGGGCTGCGTCGCGCGAATGAGGAAGACTTATTTCTTGAACATTATCTGGATGTTTCAGTAGAACAGGCATTGCAGGATGCGACAGGGCAAGCAGTATCACGCGCCTCGATCTTTGAGATCGGTAACTTTGCCGTACGCCGCCATCATGACATCCGCACCTTATTGTCTTGCATCAGCCAACACTTACATGAAACTGCCACTGAATGGGCCGTCTTCACCGCGACAACAACGCTCTATAACTCACTCCAAAAACTAACCATCCCCATGGTGACGCTAGGTGAAGCCCGGCTGGAGAAATTACCGCCAGATACCCGCGATGGATGGGGCACTTATTACGATTGCGAACCCAAAGTATTGGCTATTGCCAGGAACAGGAGCACATCATGATGGCTTGCCTAGAAGAAACCTCGGCGGATAGCTTGCTTTGGGAGCAGGAGCCAAACAATTTAGTTATCCTCGCCCTGGCGCATGGTGCGGTGCTGTATCCCACACGGGTGGCGGTGCAAGATGAAAATAGCGCTTTGACTTATGCGGAACTGTTCCAAGCCGTGCATTCGCTTGCCAGCCAATTGCAGCCTTATCAAGGGCAGGCGGTGGGCATCTTCATGGATAACTCCATCAGTTGGATGATTGCCGACCTGGCTGGCGCATGTGCAGAAACCATTGTTGTCCCCTTGCCTCTGTTTTTCTCTGCAGAACAATTGCTGCACACAGCACACGACGCCGGATTGCAGATGCTGCTCACTCAGGAAGGCATGCCTATTCTGGCGCTGTACCAATCCGCTGGCTTAGTAAATGCCAAAACACAGGCATGGCAAGATGCTTCCGGGCAGCACACAGTTGGCATGTATGCGTTGAGCAACCCTCATACTGCGACCTTTCCCAAGAATACAGCCAAGGTGACTTACACCTCGGGTACCACAGGCACCCCAAAAGGGGTATGCCTCTCGGCAGATACCATGGCACAAGTAGCGAACTCATTAGCAACGGCATCATGGGCCAGCCAGCGAGATAAGCATCTCTGCGTATTACCACTTTCCACTTTACTGGAAAACATTGCCGGTATTTACGCCCCCTTACTAGTGGGCACCAACACCACGCTCTTGCCGCTCAATAAGCTGGGGCTGACCGGCTCTTCCACCTTTCAAGCTCAACTGTTGCTAGATCAGCTTAAACAACACAAGATCACGACAGCCGTACTCACGCCAGAGCTGTTGTATGGCCTGGTTGTGCACCTAGAATCTTCACCAAGCCCCTTGCCCGATTTGCGTTTTATTGCCGTGGGTGGGGCCAGCGTATCGCCTCGACTGCTGCAAAGAGCAGAAGCCCTCGGTCTACCCGTATTTGAGGGTTATGGATTGTCCGAATGCGGATCCGTGGTCGCCCTCAACACGTTGCGCAAGCGCAAGCCGGGCAGTGTAGGCAAGCCGTTACAGCACGTGCGCCTCAACTTTGCGGCGGATGGCGAAATCATCGTGCACTACCCCGCCATGCAAGGCTATCTGGGTGCTGCAACACAGACATCGCAAAGCATATACACCGGAGACATCGGCCACCTGGATGCCGATGGCTTCCTGCATATCACAGCACGTAAAAAGAACGTCTTCATCACTTCCTTCGGGCGCAATGTCGCACCTGAGTGGATAGAGCGCGAGCTATGCCTATCGCCCAATATTCACCAGGCAGCAGTATTTGGCGAGGCAAAACCATGGAATACCGCCGTACTCGTTGTGGATGTCGAGGCCACCGACGCTGCCGTTGATGCCAGCCTGCACGAAATCAATCAAACCCTGCCCGATTATGCCCAGGTACAACACTGGATTCGGGCTTCCGGCCCGTTCACCCCCGCGAATGGGCTAACGACGAGTAATGGGCGCATCAAGCGTGCTGCCATTCAAGCCACCTATGAAACCCAATTGAATGCCTTATATGGAGAAGTCTGAC
>VFQO010005656.1_pt1 | contig 49795 bp, 83 predicted proteins | sample 3512331 | NCBI WGS metagenome assembly VFQO01 (sample SAMN10412371, study PRJNA504923) | tailings metagenome | isolation source: Replicate 3 from Balatoc abandoned mine | place: Philippines: Itogon, Benguet | collected 2017-08-28 | reverse complement strand
AGAGCGCAGCCCCGCTCAACACCGATGCCGCGCTGCGCCAGGGCGGCAGCGCGCGCTACGGCCGGCGACAATGCATGAATGCATGACCTACCCTTGCGCACGGCCAGTTTGCTGCCGCTGTTCTGCCCACCGTGCTCGGCTCCTGATCCGCCCACCTGGCCCTGCCGTTGGCGTCACACACTGCGCCTTTCAAACTCGGTCGCCCTCGCAGCTCGCCACTGGAATCACGCAGCCATGCTGACCGCACGCACCGCCGCGTCCCACACGGCAGCCAGCCGCGCAGCTGCCCGCCCTGGCCTCTCTGCGCGCCGCTGCGCCGCCGCCGCCCCGCGCGCAGCTGCGGCCGCGCCTGGCAGCCAGCAGGCCCCTGCCAATGTCCCTGTGACCTTCAACCTCAACCACAAGGCAAGACACGAGCTGCAGAAGCGCGGCTGGGGGTGGTAGGGTCCCAGGCGCCGCCGCCGCTCAAACTTAAACCAGCCGCCGCCACGGCTTGAATCGACGCCCTGTCATCGACGGCATTCTGTTGGCATTTCTAACCCTGCCCTCTGCTGCAACCCTCCCCTGACAGGTCAACTTTGGCCAGGAGGTGCGGCTGGTGGGCTCGCACGAGGCGCTGGGCGCTTGGCAGCTGGACAAGGCCGTGCCCGCCACCTGGAACGAGGGCCACCAGTGGAGCGCGTCTGTCGAGCTGCCCGCCGGCGCTCAGCTGGAGTTCAAGTTTGTGATTGCCGACCCCGCCAAGTGAGCCGGCTGGGAGCACTAACGCCTGGTTGGATGCGCAGGGAGCAGCTGGGTGCTGGTCCTGCGGGCGGGCTCAGTTGCAGCGGCAGCACCCAGCTGCAGCTGCCGACAGCTGCGCACAGGCTGTGTGCATGCATCGCTCCCAGGCCCCCAATCCAGCTCCCATCTTACACCCGCAACTCTGGCTGCCTACCTTACCTGCAGCGTGGAGTGGGAGGCGTGGCAGGCGGCCTCCATTCCAAGAACTCACCACCCACTTTCCTCCTGCACACATCCCTCACCTGGTTTCCTTGGTGCGTCTTCCCTATGCAGCGTGGAGTGGGAGGCGGGCGACAACCGCAGCCTCACGGTGGATGCCGCCGCTGCCGTGCTGGCGGGCAGCTGGGGCCAGGCGCTGGTGCCTGTGGGCGTGGCGGTCAGGTGGGTGCTTTGTGTTTGGATTTATGGGGAGGAATGAGATTGGTTGCTGTGCTAGCGGCCAGCAGTAGTGGCCAGCGGTTGGTTTGGGGCACCTGTGCAGCGCCTGCATGGTGGCGCAAAGGAGGCATGTTGGGGTGGGCCGGCTGTGCAAGGCTGGCGTGGCTCCTTCCATCACTTCAACCTCGCAGCTACGATGCTGACGACGAGGAGGAGCAGTCCTCCGCACTGACCGCTGCCATCAAGGCGGAGCAGCAGGAGAAGGCCGCCGCACCTGCCGTGGTGCAGGCCACTGCCGCTCCCAAGCCGGCGCCTGTGGCCGCTGCGCCTGCTGAGAAGGTGGAGGTGGTTGCCAAGGCCAAGGAGGAGGAGGCTGCCGCAGCTGCAGCTGCTGCCGAGGAGGAGGAGGCCAAGCAGGCGGCCCGCAGCGGCGTGGTGCTGGGTGCTGCCGCCGCGCCCGCACCCAAGAAGCCCGCCTCGGAGATCAAGCTCAGCGCACAGGTGGGTGCTCGGGCAATGGTATGTGGTTGGAACGTTGATTGGATTAGCGAGGGCAAAGGACGCCCTGGTATGGCAGGCATGTGTGCACAGCTGAACTTGCTGCGCTTGCCTGCGGTTGTCAGTGCGCCTGCGCGCAACGCTTAGCCGACACGGCCACATCTCTCAACCCACTTACCCTCCCGCTGCACTGTTCTCTCCGCCGCTCCGCAGGCGGAGGCGGCAGTGGGCGGCCTGATTGAGCAGGCAGCCAAGCAGGCGGAGCGTGTGGCAGCCGACCTCGCCGCCGCCACCGCTCGCGAGCTGGCAAAGGCTGCTGCACCTGTGGTGAAGGCAGCTGCGCCTGTGGTCAAGGCGGCTGTGCCCGGCGTCAAGTCTGCGGCCGCGGCCCAGGTGGGTTCAAGCTGGGTGATTGATAGGCTGAAGCAACGCCCTGCTTGGCCGCTGGGTGCTGCACTGGTTGGGGGACGCCCTGCTTGGCCGCTGGGTGCTGCACTGGTTGGGGGACGCCCTGCTCTGATGGTACAGCCCCTCACCTGCCGAGTGCTGCCAACGGTCCTGCTCGTGCGCTGACATGCAGTTGGTCAAGTGCTGTTGCTATCTCAGCTGCCTGCAGCTCCTCGCCAAACTGATCCTGCACTGGCATCATTGCACGCTTTGGCTAAGCTGCTGCTGCACTGCCCTGCTGCCCGATGCTGCAGCCCCAGGCCGGCTCCGCCGCCGCCCCCAAGCGCCGCGCCGCCGCCACCAAGGTGGGTAAAAGTGCGGGCAAACTGCTGTCGCAGGCTGTGGTTAAGGACGGGCCGTTGCCTGCACTATGTGTTGATCTGCTTCTGCACTCGGCGCAGCGCGCAGCTGACGCATCACCATGCTCCCTGTCGCTCCTGCCCTGCAGCCCAAGCGCGGCACCGCTGCCAAGGCCAAGCCTTCGGACAAGCAGTGAACGACTAGCGGCAGCCAAAAACCAACCTGCTTCCCAATGTCTCTACTGTGCAGTGCCGTCCTGTGCCAAAACAAATGCGTTTGATATCTAGATGTACTCCAGTCCCGACCCTCTGACTAGGCGTGCCTGTCCTTTGACAACATTGTTCCCTCGTTCTTCAGCGCTCACCCCTCCAGTTAAGCCCTTGATTTGCTCCCCTCTGTCCCTCGGTAGCCTCTCTGTTTCGTTCCCTAGCCCAGCAGCAGCGCCAATAGCTACGCGCTAGATAGCTAGCCTAGCACCTGATGCACAACCCGTGCCACCCCCTGTAATGGTGTTTGTGAATGCAGTGCGGTACTGGGCAGTAGGGGAGTTAGCTGGGGCCAGGCCAGGTGGATGGTGCGCTCAGACGCCCCCGAACAGCGGCGCATGGGCAGGCACCTCGACCTCGCAGCCTCGGCAGCCTGCCAACCCCAAGCCTGCTCGACTTCCCAGGCCCGTGCTCCCTCCCACCATGGCAGCCGAGCTGCCTGGGGCCGCCTTCCTGCAGCGCCGGCTGGCCAGGGCGCAGGCCGTGCCTCCAGCCGAGCGCAGCCCCGAGGTGCAGGCCTTCATCACGTCCGTGGAGCTGGGGCAGCACGTGTGCGAGCTGCTGCCGCTGCGGCGGGGCGGCGCGGCGGCCCTGCCGCTCCGCGACCCCGCCACCGCCCGCAGGCAAGCGCCCCTCAGCGCTGCCGAATCCTGAGCAGTCCTGTCGATACCTCCTACACTCACTGGCTGCCACGCCTTCTCGACTTTACAGGGTGCTGACCGCACAGCTCAACCTGCTCCAGGCTGCATATATCTGCCCTTGCAAGCCAGCGTATCCAAGCCCCCCGCACCCCCACCTAGCTGCCTACCACACCACCCTGCTAGCCATCAGCGAGGGACAGCTTGCCGTGGCAGGCCTGTCCACCGCCGCTGAGCAGGCGGGTGCACAGCTGCTGGCGGCTGCTCTGGACCAGCACTTTGCAGCAGATGGCCCCGCAACGACGACCGAAGACGTTTTGGCCATCGTCGTGCATTTGCTCAAAGCAGCGCGCCTGCTGATGCGACGAGACGCACAGCAGCAGCTCAGGCAGGCAATGGCAGCCCTGTCAGCGGGACGGCCAGAGGGCCTGCCCCCCTTCCTGCTGCAGCAAGCTCAGTACGCCTGCCTCAACCATGCTGTCGGCTCTGTGACTGCAGCTACCGCACGCTGCACCAGTGAGGAGCAGCTGCAGGCACTTGTGCAGCGCCCAGACGTGATGGAGGCTCAGGCCGCTGCCACACGTGCAGTCAGCATTCTTGAACAGCTGGAGCCAAACAGCCCCGCAACTGTCGCGCATGCGTCGCTACTGCATCAAGCGGCGATGCTGCAGTCTCGCCCCAGTTCTCAGGCAGATGTGCAGCGCCTGCTGCGGGCTGCGCGGCGGGCGCAAGCGCAGCGCAGCGATTACTGGGACATCCGCCTGACAGCTGCAGCGGCGATGACGTGCATGGGCGTGCAGGACGCGCCTGCGGCCGTGGTGCAAGCGGCAGTGCAGAGGCTGGAGGGCATAGATGCAGCTCTGGCCAGGTGCAAGCGGCTGCTGCCGCAGCCGTGGGTGATCATGCTGCAGTCCGGCATCGCCATGGCCAGGGACATGCTCCCCTTGGTGCACGCCAGGCTGGCAAGCCTGCTTGCTCGCGAGAGCGGTGACCCCGCTGCTGCGGCTGCTGCTCGCAGCCTGGCCGACCAAACGCTGCGTGCCGCGTCTGCTGCCGTCAGCGAGGGGACAGCCTGTGTGATGCCAGACTACACCTGCGCTGGCTGCGGCAAGCGCGCAGTGGGCCTGCGGGCCTGCGCCCGCTGCCGTGCAGCGTACTATTGTTCCGTCCAGTGCCAGCGGGTGCATTGGCCTCAACACAAGCGCGAGTGCCGGCCCGCCTGAGCCTTGCTTGCTTGGTGAAGGGGGGGCAGAGCGAAATGTAATGCCCCCAACCTAGCTGCACTTGATCATTGCATCTTCCTCAGCCTTTCTGGTTCTGCTTACCAGCCTTTCCCCAGTGTGGCACAGCTCCGTCCTTCCCTGCCTCGCTCTGGTTTCTGCAGCTTTCCAACTGGCTGTCGCCTGCCGCTGCTGCCTCCGTTGTTTCACATGCAACCACCGCCCAGCGCCAATACTGCGCTGCTCTTCCCCTGCACCGGCTTGCAAACCATGTGTGACCTTCACATGTTGGCCTCCACCTGTCCTCTGCGTTTGCTTCCCACGAGCCCTTCTGCATGCCCTGTCTGCCCTGTTCCCATGCCTTTAGTGGCCACTTTTAAATGCTAGCATGCATCTTCGACATGTGAGCGTGCATACAGGCCAAAAGGCAGAGGTGAAGAGCTAGCCAAAAGGCGGGTTGCAGGGATGTCGTGGCATCCCAAAAGCATGACGCAGCTCTAATGATACGCGAGAGCGCTCTAGCAACGAAAGCAGGGGGGATGAATCTCTCTAGACGGGAGTGCAGAGCAGAGAGCGGGGGCACAGGGTGAATGGGGTAATGCACAGATGACTCGGTAAGGGGCTGGGTTTCTGGGGTACAGGCAAGTGCGGCGAACAAATGAGGGATGGGGAGCATAGCGTGTTGCGGGGTTCGTTTGTTCGTTGAGGCGAAGAAATGCGGTGGCAAACAAGATGGGGCGCGGCGGCGGCAACGCTAATGCGGAGCTAGCCAGAACACATCACAAAAGCTGGCACAAGCTTGAGTTGGGTACAGAGGCTCAGCTAGCTGAGCTGGCTTGGCTTATGCCAGCAGCGGAGGAGTGGCGGCTGGAGGGGTAGGCAGGCTGGAAAGGTCGAGCGGGGGCAGGCAGCCGCCGGTGGCATCCCGCCAAGCCAGCAGCACGCGTACCGCCTTGTAGTGCACACAGGCCGCCACAACCACTGCCACGTGGAACAGCTGCAGAGGAGGGTGAAGAGGGGGGGATGGGTGGGCGAAAGGTGAAGCCCAAGTGGGCAAGGTGGCAGAGAAGCTCAAAGCCACGCTGCTGGTATGTGCGAGGGGGCCACCACATGCCGCACTACACCCAGTGCTGGCCCATGCAGCACGTGAGCACAGCGCGCGCCCAGTCAGCGCTGTAGCTGCACCAAACTGGCAAGCGCTTTGCAGACAGAAGGTGCCCCAACTCAAACACACTAACACTGTCCCCTGGTTACTTTTAACGCGGGAAAGTGGCAGAGCAGATTGTGAGGCTTGCCTGGTGGGAGTGGAAGGCCACGTCGAATGCGCCGGGCTTCCAGCGCTCTGGGAAACGAGTGGCATAGATGGCGGCGCCGCCCTGCCAAAGGGCGATGGACAGGCACACAAACGGGGATCAGCAGAGGAAGCAGGCACTGCAGGCTCGTGATGCCTCTTCAACCCCAAAAGGCACAATGACAGCACCCCCAAAAGCAGCCCGCTGCCTCAACACTGAGCGGCAGCCCGCCTGCCTCAACGCTGAGCAGCGCCCAAAACTCACAATGTAAATGGCCCCCATCAGCAGGTCCAGGGCCAGCACTTGGGTTGAGGCGGCCTCCCCCGCATTGGCCAGCCAGAGCAAACAACTTGCCTAAAGCCAGCCAGCAGCGCCCAAACTCACAATGTAGATGGCCCCCATCAGCAGGTCCAGCGCCAGCGCCTGTGTGAAGGCGGCCTCTCCAGCGTTGGCCAGCCAGCCGTGCAGGCCGGGCACGAGGCCCCACAGCCCCAGCGCCACAAATAGCAGGGCGCGGTAGCTGCAGGGGCAGTACGGAGGAGTGCAAGGGAGCAGGTGTGAGCGAGCTTGCAAACGCAGACATGCAGGTCGTATGCAGCTGCACTTGCATCACTGCAGTGCCAGCTGCCTGCATTCCCAAGCAGAGTGCCCATCTGCCGGGGCTGTGAAGCCCAGCCTAGCTCCACAGCAGCCAACCCTTGCACACCACAACACCCCGCCCTGCCTCACGTCTGCCACTCGGTCTTCTGGAACTGCGACAGCAGCGTGACGCACAGCGTGCTGAGGCCCAGCAGTGAGGTGACGATCAGGTAGGTAAGGCGGGTCCAGGGCGAGCAGAGGAAGCCTGCATAGGGTGCAGAGAGAGCAGAGGCAGCGGAGCCACTTAGGTCCAGCAGGGAAGCGCGCCCTTAGCTTCATGTGTGTGCATCAAATCAACTCACAGGCACCACAGAGATCGCAAGTCAATCACTCACCATAGTACACAGGCGGGAAGAAGGAAGCCACGATGAGCACCCACAATACTGGGCTGAAACATCAACCGAAACGCACCCAACTTGCCAGACAACATGGCTTGCTCACACTCAACCGCTCACCGTAGTACACAGGTGGGAAGAAGGAGGCCACGATGAGCACAGCGATGCCGGCGTAGTCAAACCGCCACAGCACGGCTGTCACGTGGGCGGCGCAGCAGCCAAACAGGTGGCATGTGGCCGAGGTGAGCAGGCACACCATGGCGCCGGCTGCAACCAAGATCGAGTTGGAAGGAGGTGCAGAGCTGTCAGCACTAGGAGAAGCGGCTGCAAGGTAAAGCCACCAGCGCAGGTGAGCATGCACACCATGGCGCCGGCTGCAGGGAGATGAGGAGTGGGTGCAGTGAGAGGAGATGGGCTGGCGAACTTGGGGCAAATGGCATAAAGGTAGCATGAAAAGCTGCAGCCAGTCACGCACAGCACAGCACATGCATCCTACCACAGCCGCCCACCTGTGAACACACAGATCGGCCAGCGGCTGACCGCACATACATCCGGCACAGCACAGCACAGCAAAGCAAAGCACAACACCTGTGAACACGTAGATCGGCCAGCGGCTGACGGGCCAGCGAACCTCCAGGGCCGCTGCCAGCGCATCGTGCACCGCTCGCTCCACAGTGGACAGCTCGGCTGCCAGCTCAGCGCCCGCACTCGCTCCATACGACCTGTTGAACGGTGGGCATGGGAGGGGAACAGCACAACGCATTGGTAGGTGCGCATAGGATGGTACAAGTATGCAGGCAGCACGGGCGCTGCACACCCAATTGATTGCCCTGGCGGCACAGCTGCTGCGGGTTGCCCGATGTGCGCAAACATGCCCCTGATCCACACAAGCACGCCTGCATGAATCACCTGATGCGCTCCCCCAGCTGGCCCAGCTCCTGCAGGTTTTCGCGGCCGATGCGCGCCACATGCTCCTCCAGCGCCCCCAGCCGATCTTCCAGTGCGCCCAGCTGGCCCTGGCCGTACCGCACGACCCGCTGCTCCCATGCCTCAACCGCCTGCAACAAGATGGGCAGGAAAAATAATGGCAGGTTGTAAGGAGTTGGCAAAGGTGCCCTGGCCGTACCGCACCACGCGCTGCTCCCATGCCTCAACCGCCTGCAATACACAATCAGCAACTGAATCCATTAATCAATCCACCACCGGCACAGCACCCACACTGCTCCCAGACCCTGCACGGCGGCGGCAACGACAGCAGCAGCAGCAGCAGCAGCAGCGGTGCGAACTAGCGGTGCTGCATCCACCAGCCCTGCACTCCAGCACATGCCTGCAGCAGCTCCAGCACGTTGCTCTTGCCATCGGCCACCCTTGCACACACACATGTCACCCTTGCAAACATGGACACAACAATAAGCAAACAACCAACCTGCAGCAGCTCCAGCACGTTGCTCTTGCCGTACGCCACCAGCTTGTGCTCCAGGCGCACCAGCGCCTCGGCGCCCAGCCGCTGCAGAGAGAGGAAGGCACACGGCATTGGTTCACCAGATGTGAGACATCTCATGCGCCTGCCTGTGCTCTGGTACTCCAGGCGCACCAGTGCCTCGGCGCCCAGCCGCTGCAGACAAGAAGGGGATTCTTTCCATTCAGAACACAGCATCCTTAGCAATGGGAAGTGAGCCGCAAACAGCTTCTAGAATCAGCGTCATACAGCCTCCAAACAGCCTACCCCAGCCCCAGCCGCGCAGCTGCCACACATCACCCCCAACAGCTGCTCCACATTTGCTACACACTGCCACAGCCTTGTCCTCCAGCGCACCAGCGGCGCTGGCTTGAGGTGCATGGTTGCAGCGGTGAGGCACACAAAGATGATGAAGCCAATCTGCGAGTGCAGGGGGCCGTTGAGTGCAAGTACATCAGCAGACGAAGCATGCATCCCTGTCACAGCATGCCAAGCCACAGCCGCAGCTTTTCAGCGCATGCCAATGGCTCCACACAATGCCCTCGAGGCAAACACTACTACAAGGAACCATGCCATGCAGCATGCAAGCACGCAACACGCACCAGGTGGCTCCAAACATTGCCCGTCTCGTTGTGCAGCCGGAACAGCGAGCCCAGGTTCTTGCGGAAGCCGCCCGGAGGGCGATACCTGCGGCAATAACAAACAGCGCAGCGGCGCAAGTGCATGAAACACAGCGAGGGCTGAGGTGGGTTTGCTGCCGGCGGCGGCCGCGGGGTATGCAGTGCAAAGTGCGCAGCACAGGCGTGGTTTGCGATGCAGCCGGTACAAACGTGGGTGACGATCAGATAACAAGTACAGCAGCGCATGGAGGCTCGAAAGCGACAGCATGCAGCACACAGCAGCACTTGGCGCTGGTGATGAGCGGGTTAGGCAACTGGTCAGCAGCTGGGCAGGGCATCAACCGCAGTATCGGGCACAACTGCCACGCACCAGCCAAGGATGTGGGGATCTTGATAGTGCTCCGGCACCAGCTCACGCGGCAGCACCGCCCGAGCCCGCTGCCGTGCGGGGCGGCGGCGAGGCGCGCCGCCCGCAGTCGCAGCCACAGCGGCATCGTGAGCGGCGGCGCTTGGGGAGGCGGCGCCGGTAGCGGCGGCCTCCAGGGCGGGCGCTGCTGGCTTGCCGGCCTCGCCACATGCCGGGGCGGCGCCCCGTCGGCGCAGGGCGGCCATAGGGCCCGGCGCAGGAGCTGCGGACAGGCCGGCCAGCGCTTGGTCTTCTGTTTGGGGCTACGAGAGGGCTGAGACCGGCGATCGCAGTCGAGCAAGGATGTGCACACGCCGAGGAATCGAGCCAGGCGGCCGCCAGCTTCGCGTTTGAGCGGCCCAGTCGACAGCAGGCGGGGCAGTGCCCATGCAGGCCCTGGCAGGCGCATGCATGTATGCCGCATTATTTGCACGGCACTGCTGGCGCTTCAGAGAGCTTGCAGGCAGCGCGGGCGGGCCCCACCGCTACATGCGACACTGAAGGTCTCGCTGCACAAGCGGCAGCCATGCCCAAGGCCCCGGCAGCAGCCGAGGGTGGCGATGCAAAGCTGCAGAAAGACGTCAAGGCGCAGCTGGCCAGCCTGGGCTTCGGCTCGGGAGGCGGCGGCTTCAGCGACGGCGCCTTTGACGACTTTGCGCCCGAAAAGGCCAAGCAGAGGATAGGGGGAGGCCAGCCCAAGGGCCAGGCGGGCCAGCAGCAGCAGCGGCGGCAGGGCGCCGGCGGGCGCGGTGACGGCAAGGCGGGCGGCCGTGGCACCGGCCGCGGCGATGGCAGGCAGGGCGGCCGTGGGCGCGGCCAGGGCCAGCAGCGCGACGGAGACAGGGGCGGCCGTGGCCAGGGGCAGCAGCGCGACGGAGACAGGGGAGGGCGTGGCCAGGGGCAGCAGCGCGACGCAGACAGGGGCGGCCGTGGCCAGGGGCAGCAGCGCTGGCAGCAGGGCGGCGGCGGCGCCGCCGCGGGCCAGCAGCAGCGGCGCTCGTGGGGCGGCGGCGGCGACGGCGAGGCAGCGCCGGCACCCAAGATCCCAAACGCCAAGTCCATCCTTCCGAAGGATGAGCCCACCATCTGGCACGAGGCGGCGGGCACGCTGCCGGCGCTGGCAGCACCCACAGAGGAGGCGGCGCCGGAGCTGGTGGCGGCCAAGCGCAAGCAGGCGGAGCGCCTGCTGCTGGTGGAGGAGCAGGTGGGAACCAGGGCTGCAATTTTAGCTGTTGCTTTGGCCCTGAGTTTCACTGTGAACTACAACTCGATGAGTCGAGCTGCTGCCTCTTGGCTGCGCCATTCCCCGCTTGATCGGCTGCCCTAAGCCGGCTGTGCCTGCGAGCAGCTCCCCACTGAGCATTTCTCCGGCGCCAGCACTCCCAAACGGGTAGCTCCCCCAGCAGCTCAGCTTTCTTTACGGAGGGCGGCTGCTGGGGGGCAGCTGTGACCCGCGGGGATCCGTCGAGGCGCCCAGAGCACACCCCACGGCCTCAATTAATTCTGCCCCCGGTTGCCGCTGCCGCGGGCGGGCCGCAAGAGCCCGACATTCTACATTGCCGCTTGCAATATCGCATCATCCCTGCTCAAGTAGCGCTTGCTGCACTGCCGACCAATTGTCACGGTCATGCTGCTTCCTTGGTCCTGCTTTCCAGGCTCTGTCGGGCCACCAGCAAAGCGACCCCAATTTTCCTAACCACCCTGCCTGCTCGACTGCCCCCAGCTGCCTCCTCACCTGCCCTCTCCGTCTGCCTGCCACCTGCTCTGTGCCCAGGCCTTTGAGCAGAACATGGGCCGCCGCTCCTCAGCTGATGCCAAGTGGCTGCAGCAGGTGCGCTGTCCTGCTCCTCACACTGTGTTATTGGAGGGGCTGTACACCAGTTGTGCAGCAAGGTTGTGGCAGTTGCTAGCTGTCTTGGTCAGATGCTAAGTGGCTGCAGCAGGTGTGCTTCCCAGGTCCTGGCTGTGTGCAGGGTAAACATGCTGTGCCTGGCAACTGCATGGCAGCAGCGGGCCCTGTTGTCGGTGTGCTTGGCCGTCTAATGCGCAGTGTCGCTGCTGCCAGGTGGGGGGCATGTGCAGCATTGTCTAGCCCTTATTGCGGTGCTCGCCTGCCTCCCTGCCTGTCCCGCAGGTGCGGCGCAGCGGTACCACGGCGGATCGCGTGGCAGCGATGTCGGTGCTGCTGCAGGACGGCGCTGTAGCCAACCTGCCCTCGCTCGATGGGCTGCTGGCCATGGTCAGCAAGAAGGGAGGTGAGGCCCAACGGTGTTGCATTGCTGTGGGTGTGCTGGTTGGGTAGTTAGGTCATTATTGACAGATCTGCCCTCGCTCAATGGGCTGCTGGCCATGGTCAGCAAGAAGGGAGGGGAGGCCACGTCTGGTATCCCATGGCTATCTAGCGTGCTTGCTGGCCCTGCCAGGCCTGGGTTGGCTCGGCTGCAGCTGTTCAACAATCCTGGACTCATCATAAACTCACGTGCTGCCACCTGACATGCCTTGCTGCCTGCTTGCTTGTTTATCCACAGGCGCCCGCGCTGTGGTGGGCAGCGCGATGGACGCCCTGAAAGAGCTGTTCACCACCGTGCTGCTGCCGGACCGCAAGCTTCGGTGAGTTTGGCATAGGTTGATAGCCTCATGCCTTATTGACTTGTTTGAATGAAGTAACGTTTCACCACCGTGCTGCTGCCGGACCGCAAGCTGCGGTGAGCTGCAGCCCACCATTCGGGTTGTTTTGTCGTGCAGGCTGGCAGCATTGGCTGGAGTCGGCGGCACGACTTTCACACCGACCCGGCTGCCGCTCACTTTGTCCATTCCTGGTGCATCCCTACCTCTGCAGGTTCTTTGAGCAGCAGCCACTGGACAAAGTGGAGGCAGGCAGGGAGGGCGAGCGCCGCCTGCTCTACTGGCTGGTGGAGGATGGCGTCAAGAAGCGGTGCGCATGCACTTTGAGTTGGGCTGTTTTGAACTTGAAGTGTTGGGGCTTCAAATGGTTAGAATAGCGCCTTGGCTTTTTGAAGTCATCCTGGGTAGAAACCTGCTGAACCCCAGCTTAATAATATGCGCCTCTCGCGTTCCCGGTTGCAGCTACGCGACATATGTGGACGCGCTGGAGGCCTGCTCGCGCGACAACCTTGAGTACGTGAAGGACCGCGCAGTCAAGGCGCTGTTTGAGCTGCTGAGCGCCAAGCCGGAGCAGGCAAGCGATGCAGGCATGCTGCTTTTAACTGCATGTTCTGCAAGCCGTATAAATTGCTGCTGTGCTGCTGGGGCAGTGAAGGCGCGGTTCGAGCTGCTGAGCCCCAAGCCGGAGCATGCAAGAGATGCGAAGGGGTGCTGGCTTTGAGTGCACGCTTGTGTGCTGCTGTGCTGCTGCGAGGTTGAGGTGCTGTTTGGTCTGCTGAGTGCGTGCGTCAACAGCCCCTCACTGCTGTTGTTCTGATGCAATGCAGGAGGCGCGCCTCCTGTCGGCCCTGGTGAACAAGCTGGGCGACCCCGACCGCAAGCTGGCATCCAAGGTGAACCATGTGGCTCGCTCAGCAGTGCTGCCATGCTTGCCTCTCGGCTAGCTTATCAACATTGGCAGCCAGCCCAGCAGAGCCTCAGCAGCTGAGCAGCTCGCAATGCTTGCTCCTGCACCCTTTGCCAAGTCGCACTGGAAGCATAGCACTAAGGCAGTTTCATGCATCCCACCTGCGATTCTCATTTTCTCAAACTCTACCTCCTGACACACAGGTGGTCGACCTCTTTACGCGCCTGCTGTCGGAGCACCCGGGCAGGAGCGTGCCGGTGGTTCGCGAGTTGGAGCGTTTCATGTTTCGGTGAGCATGACTACTTTCGTTTTCTCGTTTGTCTCAAAGGCACATGCAGGCTGCGCATGTCGTGCTGGCAGCCCTGCAGTTGCCGGCGCTGTCACTGCCGCAGCTGCTGTTGGCTGCGCCTGCTCCTCAACGCCACATTCGCATCCCCCTGTCCCTTGCTTGCAGGCCGGGGCTGCAGGAGCGGGCGCGGTACTACGCCGTGGTGTACCTCAACCAAATGGTCCTGAACCACAAGCAGCAGGCGCAGGCCGCAGGTGCGTGGTTTAAGTGAGGGGTGCACTGCAGCCTTTCTATAAGGGCTCTTTTACCTAATGGTGCCGAGCCACAAGCAGCAGATGCAAGCCACCGGTGCACAGCTGCGGGAAAAGATGAGGGTGATTGCTGCGCGGTTGGCTTGCACTGAGCAGCAGCGAGGGCGATGTGACTTCTTGCCGTGCCCTTGCCACGCTTCAGCTTTTCCTCCACCCGCCCACCTCTTACCATCCATTGTCTGCCTCACCCATTCATCTGCAGCTGGCGGTTCTCTGGCCCGCCGCCTGATCGACGTCTACTTCACCGTCTTCAAAATGGTGCTGGACGGAAAGATCGGCACTGCGGCGCAGGTAAACTCACCCCAAAGCTGCCTGCTGTTGCTGCCGGCTGCTGGACGGCTGCACATAGCCCTGCACGACAAGGGCGGCCCCACAGCATCATGTCTTTGCACCTCACTGGGCCGCGCCATGCTGTGCCCTCCCGCTCCGCAGCTGGCCAAGGCCCAGGCTGACAAGGCGGCAGAGGCGGCAGCCAAGCGCAAGAAGGGAGAGGCAGCCAAGGTGTGTGGGAAGTGAAACTAAGATGTGGTTGCCAGCTTGCAAGCTGTGAAATGTGGCGCCCTTGGTATCTTCGCACTGCCGATCGTCTGCTACCCCTATGGCGTCTTGCAACCTCGCTGACTGAGAGCCCCTGCCCCTATGCTCTTTTCCAGGCCCGCGCCGCGGACCAGGTGCGGCTGGCTGTATCCGAGTCGGCTTTTTCACAGCAGCTAACCCTCATCAAGCCTCTGCTACCTCCCCTTCCAGGCTCGCGCCGCAGAGGAGGCGCGGCTGAATGTACCGCAGTCGACTTTTATAAAAACTGTTTTTCCCTCTTCTACGTTGTTTACCAGGCCCGTGCAGCGGAGGAGGCGCGGCAAAAGGCGGCGGCCGCCGCGGCCGCCACCAGCCAGCAGGGCAGCGGAGAGATGGACAGCCGCATGCTGTCGGCGCTCATTACAGGTGCGAAAGTTGCACAGCGGGTACTAACTGCTTGGTTGGCTCCTTGGGTGGCTGGATGAGCTCCTTTTCTGGCACATAACTAAACGGTTTGCTGCTCTTATCTTGCACAGAATCCCCTGAGCGTGCGTGTGTGCTTGCCGCGCGTCCCTGCAGGCGTGCGCCGCGCCTTCCCGTATGTGCCGGCCGATGAGGTGGAACCGCTGATTGAGGCGCATGCAGGTGGGCGGTTAGAAAGCTTTCAACCGCTTGGTTGTTGTATACCAGTTGATGGATGCACATTTGCCGGCTGATGAGGTGGAGCCACTGATTGAGGCGCACGCAGGTGGGTGTTCACTACCTAAGGGTGCAATTGGTTGGTGTTTCACTAGCAATTTTGTGTGCGCCTCGTGCACGCCTGCTCGTTTGCACCGCAACTTGAGCGCTGCTGCTGCTTCCGGTGATGATGATGATGAGATTTGTTCACACACACCCCTCTCAACCACAACCCCACAGATGCCTTGTTCCGCCTGGTCCACGCTCGGTCCTTTGGCGTGGCCACCCAGGCCCTGCTGCTGCTGTTCCAACTCATGAGCTCCCGCTCGACCGTCAGCGACCGCTTCTACCGGTGCGTTGATGCATTTGTACGGAGATTGTATTGGAGTGCGGCTGACTGACTGCTCTTCCAGCTGATGAGCCTCCTGCCAACTGACCTGCGATGCCACATTCCACCCTCCTCTCTGCCTCCCTCTGGTTTTGCAGTGCCCTTTACGCCGTGCTGGGCAGCCCGGAGCTCTATCGCTCACTGTCACTTCGACCTGCAGTTCTGCAGTTCTAGGCAAACTTCTGACAACTGATCTCCCTGGCCCTGCAGTGCCCTTTACGCCGTGCTGGGCAGCCCGGAGCTGTACCGCTCCACCAAGTCACCCATGTTCCTGTCCCTGCTGTTCAAGGTGCGCTGCGCTGCGCTGCGCTGTGCTGTGCATGCTGTTCATGCTGTGCATGCTGTGCTGCAAAACACTGGCCTCTTCAATGTCTGTGTCCCGCCAGCCTAGCGCCTCCGCCAAGCCAGTCCCAGTACTTTCAGTGCATCCATGCTGCACACTCCTTTTCCGCACACCTCAAATGCGTGCCGCTCGCTTCCATTGGCACGCTCTGCCCCTTGCACCGCCTGGCGTCTGCTGTTGGCGCGCCTGCATGCCATGGCGCGCCGACTAGGAAAACACAGGCCAGAGCAGAGCCCAGCCGGCGTTCTGCTAGAGCGGCCGCGCGGCAGCCCCCGCCGGACCGTGTAAAAACCCGCCGGCACATTTTTTTACAACTCTTGCCACCACCTCGACTCGTTACAAAGTTGCCCAAGCTTGCTCAACTTCCTCGGCTGCAACGGGCTCCTCTCCACGCAACCACACACTGCGCTCGCTCTTTTCTTGCAGTCTGCCCCCATCCAACCTCCAGCCTCTGCTGCCCTGCTCCTTGCTCAACCGCTGGCCTGCCTGCCCTGCCCTGCTCAGGCCATCAAGGCAGACGTGTCGGCCAAGCGCACCGCGGCCTTTGCCAAGCGCATGCTGCAGGTGGGTGGGCAGTGGGCGGTTGGTTGGGCAGCATGGGCGGTTGCAGAGGCTGCACGTCGGCGGCATGCCCGGTCGGCTAGGATGCCAGCGTGATGTTTTGCTTGCTGCACTCACTCCCTTGCGGATCTGCCCATTAATTCGATACCCTGTCTGCCAACGCTTCTCCTGGATCCGCAGGTGGCTCAGGAGTCGCCCGCCCATTTTGCCTGCGGCTGCCTGCTGCTCACCTCCGAGCTGCTCAAGGTGAGGGCGCATTTTGTGAAGGCGGATGCATGTTACTGCTGCGTTTGATGTTCGTTCGAGCTCTCACACCTGGCCACTGCGTGTTGCACCCCCCAGCCATTTTACAGCTCTCACGACGACCGCCTAGAGTGTCCCCCGCCCCGCCTTACTGTTGCCCTCCCGCAGGCGCGCCCCGCGCTCTGGGGCGCCGTCCTGCAGCCCGAGGAGAGCGAGGCAGATGGCTTGGAGCGATTCCAAGACGCTCCAGAGGACGGCCCTGCCGCAGCGGCAGGGCAGCAAGCAGAGGGCGGCAGTGCGCGGCGGGCGGGCCGGCGGGCCGCCGCTGCTGCCGGCGGCGGCAGTGATGGCGAGGGCGGCAGCGGTTCTGAGGACGGCAGTGATGCAGAGGAGGAGGGTGGGCAGCTGAAGCGGCTGGCCGGCAGCGGCAGCAGCAGCGAGGAGGAGGAGGAGGAGGAGGGAGATTCAGCAGGGGAGCAAGACCTCATGCCAGGCCTGCGGCAGCAGCAGGCGGCGGCGGCGGCCGCCGCGGCGCAGCGTGCGGCCAAGCAGGCGGCGGCGGCAGCAGATGCGCAGCGCTGGCCGGCCAGCAAGGAGGCATACGACCTGCACAAGCGGTGAGGCTGGGAGGGTGCTTTGCTGGTTTTAGTGCGTCTTGTGAGTCAAAGCCAGCATCCAACGCCGCCCCACCTTCAGCAGGCTGCCCTTCCCTGCTACCTGAATCACTCTGCCCCGCCAGCCGTAGCCCTCCCCTCCTCTTGCCACGCTGACCTGAAATGCCTCCTGCTCCGCCCCGTCCGCCCCGCCCCTTGCAGCGAGCCGCAGTACAGCAACGCCGACCGAAGCTGCCTGTGGGAGCTGACCAGCCTGGCGGCACATGTGCACCCCTCAGGTGAATGGCTGTTTGCGCAACGTGTTTGCATTTTTAGGGCCGGTCTGCAACTGCTGCCTCAGTGTTGGTGGCCAACAGTGAGAGCTGACCAGCCTGGCGGGGCACGTGCACCCTTCAGGTGTGTGGTGCAGACGGCAGGCCTGTATGCAACTGCTATTTTTTCTAATGCTTGCATCGGGCGGCTGACTGTCCTGGTGGCGCCATTTGCTCGCTTGTTTCAGCCCTGCTGATGCACGCCGTTCCGTGCATGTGCACAGTGTTTTGCGCGTCCCGCTTGTTCAACTGCCTGCAGTGGCGGCCATGGCGCACACCCTGCTGGCGGGGCAGAGCATGCCTCCTACAATGCCTCATTAAAAGCTCGCAAGCGTGCTCATAGAATGCCTCGTTCCATCCCCAAACTTGCCTGCAGTGGCGGCCATGGCGCGCACGCTGCTGGCAGGCCAAAACGTGCTGTATGACGGAGACCCGCTGCGCGACCTCACGCTGGGCGCTTTCCTGGAGAAGTTTGTCCAGAAGAAGGCCAAGGTAGGTGCTGGATTTCCTTGCTTTGGGGGGTTGGGGGGAGCACCCGCTGCGCGACCTCACGCTGGGAGCTTTCCTGGAGAAGTTTGTCCCGAAAAAAGGCCAAGGTGGGCGCTGATTTTCGTTGCTTTTGGGGGGTTCGGGGTAGGTCCCGCTCCGCAAACGGACGCTGGGCGCTTTCCTGGAGAAGTTTGTCCAGAGAAAGGCCAAGGTGGGCGCTTTGACAGCCCGCCTGCTGATGTGGTGCAAGCCTGCTGATGTGGTGCTGTGATGTTGCGCGGAGTAAAGCACTAGAGATGCAAACATCATGCAGCCTTGCCCACATCGGTCCTCTACCCACTCACTCGCCCAGCCACCCCTACTAGGATAATAGTATTTCCCATTCCTCATTGCCCGCAGGCGGGCGCCAAGGGCGATTCCGCCATGCAGCCGCTGGCGGCACGGCCCGACGCGTCCGCCGGCCCGCAGCAGTGGGCGGCGCTGGCGGGCGCTCAGGCGGACGCGCTTGCGGCTCTGGCGGGTGAGAGCTGTTCTTGGGAGGCCTGGAGCGGCCTCTTGAGAGGCCTGAAGCAGCCTGTTGTATTCTTGCACAACGGCGCTGCCTGTTGTGCAGCCTGCTGCTGTCCGACTGATGTTCAGCGCCAACTCTGCGCGCACCCGCTCCATTGCTCATTGATTCCCTCCCTGCACTGTTTTGACTTGCAGAGAAGGAGGTGCGGCCCGACGACATGTTCTTCCACAAGTACTACTCGCTGCAGGTGGGCCTTTGAAGCGAGTTGTAATGTTGACCGCTGTAATTGGGCAGCCGGGCTGGCTGGTTGGTTCACAAGCAGCAAGTGCTACTCGCTGCAGGTGGGCGTGCGCTGCCCCCCAGGCGTATGTATGGCCACTGCATTCTGCCATTCGCGCTGCTTGTCTGCACGACTGGAGACCTTCGGTTGAATCTTCTGAAGGGCGTATTCTCCCATCGTATGCGGGGCTAGTCGCCTCCCTATCTGCAGCATGCCAACCACCCCAGCATCTCCATCTATGAATTGCAGGCCGTGCAGGACAAGGCGAAAGCCAAGAAGAAGAAGAAGGGAGAGGGAGAGGACGAGCTGCTGTCGGATGCCGAGTCGGAAGATAGCGACGCCGCGGGTGAGACACGCGTTCAACCTCTCCCGCCTTTCAGAGCCGCTAGTTTGTGTGCTTGATAGAGTCGCCTTCGTGCAGCGCTTCGAGCTATGCACTGAGTGTTTGCTGCGCATGCGTTGAGCTGACTTGCTTTCCCCCGTTCCTTCCTCTTTGCTTTGCCTCGCAGACGACTTCCTGGTGGGGCAGGAGGAGGGCGGCGACGACGGCATCGGTGCAGACCCAGGCAAGCTGCTGGGATCGTGCACTGCTGCATGTACACTTTTCCTGGCCTTGTGACTGCACTTTGGGCCTCGCCATGCCCACTCCAAGCGCTGCCAGTGCTTTGCATGCCGAGTTGAGCCACCTGCCAGCTTTCCGACCTGGCTGCTGATGCTCTTTGAGTCCTAAATTACCTTGTGCAGACCGGTCGGGCAGGGACTACGATTATGCTGACCTGGCAGCCGCCATGGACTCTGGGGACGACTCCGATGCAGCGGGTGCCTCCGACTCAGAGCTGGATGCTTCTGAGGACGAGGAGGCAGGCGGCCGCTTCAGCTCCAAGTTTGCCGCTGCCGCCGGCGGTGGGGATGACAGCGGCAGCGGCAGCGAAGGGGAGGCAGCGGGCGGCTCCGGCTCAGATTGGGACTCGGAAGGGGATGCAGAGGAGCTGGCAGGGGCCACCTTTAGCGACATGTCGGACTCAGAGGACGAGGAGGGCGGTCCCGGCAGCGGTCCCGGTGGCCGCGGCGGTCCCGGCAGCGACAGCGAGCTCAGCGGCAGCGAGCGTGGGGAGGGTGACGATTCGTCGGACGACGGATTTGAGGCTGAGTTGGCGGCTGAGGACTTCTCTGAGGGTGAGTTATTTGCTTGGTTTGCTTGACATCTTGCTGGCCATTGCTTGGCAATTTGCATGTGTATCGTCGCTGCCCTGCCCTGCTGGCGTCATTCCTGCCTCCCACCTGGCAGCTGGTTGCCGCAAGTTCATGCCCCCCAACTTGCAACCCATGCCCATTGCAGACGAGGATGAGGATGGCAGCGGCAGCTCTGGCAGCGAGGAGGATGATGCAGCGGCAGATGCTGAGGTGGCAGCCCTCATTCGCAAGCACAAGATTCAGCCTCTGGCTACAGCAGCAGCAGGCTCTGATGAGGAGCTGAATCCATTTGAGCTTGCTGAGGCCAGCAGCAGCGATGATGATGATGCAGGGGCAGCCGCGCCGACAGCCAAGGCCGGCGGCAAGCGTGGCCGGCAGCAGGAGCAGCAGGAGCAGCAGCGGCAGAAGGCTCGGGAGGCTCGGAGGGCCGCCAAGGTCGCTGCGGCGTCTGATGCGGCGGCAGCGAGCGGCGGGCGGCAGAAGCGGAAGAAGAGCTCGGACCCAATGAGCATCTTTGCATCGGCGGATGATTATGCCGAGATGATTGAGCAGGATTTGGCGGGGGGAGCCGGCCTGGACGACGGCGAGGAGCCAGCCGGCAGCCGCCCCTCTGCAGGCGGCAAGCAGCGGCGGCCGCGGCACGCGCAGCAGCCCGGCGGCGGCGGCGGCCGGGGCGGCGCGCCCAAGCGGCAGCAGGCGCCTGGCGGCGGCGGCAGGCCCGCCAAGCAGGCCAGACGGCAGCGGTAGGCATTGCCGTCTACCCTAGCTGATCCTTCTTTGCTGTGTTGAACAACTTGTTAATCCTCTCCACCACGGTTTGCGGCAGAATATTGCAACATTCAGACAGACAGCAGAGAGGGATCCCGTGCACCGCTGCCGGCGTCGGCGGCAGGGTGCAGCAAGTGCGCTGACCCCCATGGCGATCGGCATCTAGCCTTTGCAGTGGCTCCTGTGCCTCAAAGGCCGTTGTGATAGCCTCCCAGTGGCCGAGCAGAACCCTTGCTCGTCCATGGTGCCTGGGAGGACTGCCTGCGCTCCTGTGTGAACTAGGACACGATCCAGCGGTGGATCAGCGCATGGAGCAGCCCTCAAAGAAGAGCTCATGCGGCCTCCGAGCTGGCGACCCACGTGCTGGTCCTCTGGCACCGCCCCTCGCCCCCTCCCGACACTCTGCACAGCTCCCACGGTGCCCCAATTACCAGCCCGCACCACTTGGTAATCCCCCTGCGGGACTCGGGTCCCACGCCCCTTGCGGCCTCCCGCGCCACACAGCAGCCAGCCAGTGACGTCCGGGGCGCGTTTATCAAGTGCCCGCGCCCGCACCAGCGCCGCACAGCCGCCACCCGCCACCGCCGCTCCTCGCCGCTCCCTCTTGCCGCTCCGGCGGCGAGATGCTGCTGGGTGTCTACATCGGACTAGGAGCCTTCCTCGCCTGCCTTCTGCCTGGCTGCATGTGCTTCTTCAACGCTCGGCGTTATGCCGCCGAGCGGGATGCCCGCGTCCGTGACCTCGAGGCGCAGGCGGCACGGGCGGCGGCCGCCGCCGAACGCGGCGATGCGCCGCCGCCGCCGCCGCCCCGGCCAGCACCCACCTCCCAGCCGCGCCTCAGCCGCGACTCGCTGCGGGCCCCGCTGCTGGACACCATTTCCGAGGATGCGTCGGATGCAGGGGTGCAGCAGCCGGTGCAGGCCTGGGACGAGCTGCCCGCCTGCGTCAAGACCTTCCTGAGCAAGGCGGTGCGAGATGGGCGCCGCTTCAAGTGAGTGGGTATTTTGGGCAGGGAAAAGGGGAATGCAGGAGGTATTATGATTGGGAAACGGGACGAAGCAAAGCTGCTGGCTGGTGGGCAGAGGCCAATACCTCTGCTGGCTCGCTGCACACAAGCCCAGGCAGGCTTCTGCTCAAACGCTGCGCGCGTTTCAATTTCCCCACCCATGTGCAGGATGTTCACGCTGCTGCAGACCGGGCGCATGAAGCTCGACCCCAAGGGAGGGTGGAAGCACACCGACGCGGTGCAGGTACGTGTAGAGCACAGACGGGCCGGGACCAAAGCGTACAATGGCAGGGGGTGTCATCAGTGTTTCCGAAGTCTGCTGCCGAGCCCCTGCCGCTCTTTAGTTGTGCGGGCTGCCGCGCGCTCATGATTGAAGCACATTACGCTCTGCCCTTCCCGCAGCGCGCCTGCGCGCTGGAGCCTGCATTCGTGTGTACTGCGCATTCCTGCGTGCTGCTTCGCATCTTCATTCATGCTGTCTGCTCTGCGCCCCTTCTTGCAGCGCGCCTGCACTCTGGAGCCTGCATTTGTGTGGACGGCCACCGCCAGCCTGGCGCCGCTTGTCAGCGTCAAGGGTGCGCCAGCTGGTTTGGGTGCTGCTAAGGTTCAACCATTGTTAGTGGGCTGTTGGGTTGTGTACTGGCTCTGCTTTGCCTGCATACATGCCTGCATGATACCGTGCTGCTGGCTTGCACTGTCAGCGGGTTGCCCTGCACAGCTGCAGATGTTCAGATGCGGGCTGCTGGTTTGGGTGCTGCTAGTTTGCACACATGTCAGCGGTGTGACCTGTCCAGCTGCCGGTCTTGCTGGCCAGGGAATGGCTGTATGTCCATTGATGCCCCACTCTGCTGGCCGTCCTCCAGAGTCAACCCACCTGCTTCCCGTGCACTTGCAGGCTGCGACAGCTTGGTCAACGGCAGCGGCTACTGCAGCTGGCAGCTGTGGGGCAGCGTGGCGGCGGCGGCGGGCGGCGGGCCAGAGGTGGAGCAGTCGCTGCGTGTGCGCTGGCTGGCAGGTGAGAGAGCTGCTGTGTGTGTGTGTTGAGTGGCAGCTAGGTTCGCTGCGAGAACGGCTGCAGTATGATCCTGGACATGCACCGTATTTCGTTGCATGGCCTTGCTCCTATCGCCCTGCAGAGGCGCCCTGCTTCCCGCCGGCGCTGCAGCACAACCGCTTCCGCATCCTAGTCCAGACACATTATGCTTTACTGATGTGTTTCCCATTGCCTGATGCCTTGCAGAGGCGCCCTGCTTCCCGCCGGCGCTGCAGCCCAGCCGCTTTTTGCGGTGGGAGGAGGTGAAAGGAGAGCCGCAGCGTGAGTGTTCCAGCACTTCTGCACTTCTGATGTGTATTGGTGGCACCTTTCTTAGCGGTTGCATTGTTGTCAGTGTGGTGCGAGGAGGTGAAGAGGGAACTGCAGCGTGAGTGGCAGCAAAGCTAACAAGTGGCCACCTGCTGCTACAGTTGCTGCTTGCTGACCGCGCCTTGGCTGCTACACGCTGGCTGCACTCTGCTGGCTGCATGTTGCATTGGCTCCGCCACTGCCACGGCCGCCCTGCTGCACCCACTCCTCTGCCCTTGCTCACCCCAGCCTCCCTTCCTGCCGCGCTATGCTGTGCTGCAGAGGCGCAGGCGGTGCTGTCGTGGGGCGGCCCCCCTGTGCGGGCCACCTTCACATTCGACCGCTGGGGCCGCGTGGCGCGCTTCAGCTCCCACGACTTCTTGCGGCGCCTGCCGGACGGCAGCTTTGAGCAGGGGGAATGGCAGGTGGCGTACTCGGGCCACATGCTGTTTGGGTGAGTGTTGGGTGAGCGGCTGGGAGGGCGCGTTGGCTGTTGGTTTGTGTGCAGATGGCTTGCTGGCTGTGGCCACGTGCTGGTGGGGTGAGCTGGGCAGGCTTGGTTGCTGATTGTACTGGTTTACAGGCGGTCACATTAGGCCGGAGAGCTTGCTGAGGCAACTCAGGGAGCAGTCTACTCAATCGCTTGAAATACACGCCCTGTTGCGCTGCCCGCAGGCTCAGCCCGCAGGGCCCGGTCATGCAGGAGGAGATTGCCACACACGCGGGCGTGTTTGTGCCCACAAATGTTGAGGCGGCCTGGGTCTTGCCAGATGGCAGCCGCTGGGTGTATGCCCAGATGACGGTCAGCAAGGTGACGGCCAGCATGTGATCCGCTGTTGTGTAGCGGGAGGGCAGCTCAACTATTGTGCCGCTCTGCCAATTAGGGTGTGGCCCGCAGCGCACAGCTGCTTGGCTGAGCCCAACTTTCCCCGCCGGCTGGCCAGACAGGGGGCAGGCGCGCCTCCTGATCACAATCGATGCCATTCTGCTCATGCAGCTACATTTTCGTTTTGCTCCCTTTTGTGCCTTGACGTTTTGTGCCATCGAATCCCTCTCCGTGCTTGTGTGTTGCGCCCCTTTGTTCTTTTGCACTGCTCATCCAGCACGCTGCTTCGGCGTTGCCTAAACCAGAGGATTGTAATAACCAGCTCCTTCAGCAAAATGTGCGCAATTGCATGCTCTGATCTGCTAGAAACATTACACGCCATTAGCAGTGCAGCTTGCAATTTGCAATCACGAGTCGGTCCCGGGGAAGCACTGCTATACACAAATCAACGCAACAGCTCAGTAGATCAGCAGATCAGGCCCCGGCCAGGGTCTAGCAAGCCCTCCAGCCGGTGCCGGCAGATGGGGCAGTCCCGGTGCCCGGCCTTCCAGCACTCAGCCGCGCAGCCGGCGCACAGCGAGCGGTGGCCGCAGGGCACTGCAATCACTGTCGGCTCGTCATGCAGGCACACACAGCATTCAGCAGCTGCCTCCTCCTCATTCTGCTGCTGCTGCTGCTGCTGCTGCTGCTGCTGCTGCCTCCACCCCGGTTGCCAAGCAGACACCTGGGGCGCTGCTGCCCGCTGCTGCTTCCCCTCTGCCGCCACAGCTGGCGCAGCTGCCGGCGGCGCTTGCGGCAGCATAGCGGCGAGCACGGCTGCGGGGCGCGCCACAGGCCGTGGTGCACCAGGGGGTAGCATGGCTTGCAGTACAGCTGCCATGGCAGGCTGCTGCTGCTGCTGCTGCTGCTGCGACGCAGGGCCGGCAGACCGCCCTGCCCAGACTGCTGCAGCTGGCAGCGTGGGCGAAGCCATTTGTGCCACACCCAGGCCTGGTGTCACTGGCAGGGCTGGTGTTGTTGGCAGCGTGACCCTCCCTGCAGCTGCTGCACTGCTGGCAGCTGCCTTGCCAGCCTCAGAGGGCAGCATCTGAGCCAGCATGCTGTGCACGCTGGGAGCGGATGTGTTAGGGACCGGCAGGGGGCTGGCAGCTCGGCTGGTCGGTCCGCTGCCTGGCTGGCTGGCGCCTGCGCTGCTGCTAGGTGAAGCTGCTGCTGAGCTGGCAGCACCAGATGCCGCTGCACCGCCCTGCTGCACCTGCTGTGCCTGCTGCGCCTGCTGCTGGTGCAGCGGCCGGTACTGCCGCCGCCCGCCGCCTGGTACAGCCGGCAGCGGCGGCGGCGAGAGCGGGGGTGCCACCTGGGCCGTGGCGGCCGCATATGAGACTGCTGCTGTGCCCCCCGTTGCGCCTGCTGCTGCTGTGCCTGCTGCGGTACCAAGCTGTATGCCGGCTAGGCCTGCCTCAAGTGCAGGCACACTGCCTTGCTGGGCCTCGGGTCGCTGCTTTGCTGCGCCCTCAGCTGTCGCCGCCGGCTGTGCCTGCCGGCTCAGCTGCTCAGCTGCTTCTGCCTTCTCCCGCCGCTGCCTCGCCTCCTCCAGTGCCGCCTGCCTAGCTGCTGCCAAGGCTGCTGCCGCCTCCTTCTCCTCTGCTGCCGCTTTCCTGGCCGCCTCCGCGGCTGCCGCCTCCTGCTGCCGCTGCCGCTCGGCCACCGCTGCCTCCTCTTCTCGCTGCCGCCTCGCTCGTTCGGCAGCCTCCCGCCGTTGCCGCTCCTGCTGCGCCCGCTCCTCCTCCTGCTGCCGCTTGCGAGCCGCTTCCGCCGCCTGCTGCCGCTTGCGCGCTTCCTCCACCGCCTGCTGCTGCTGCCGCTTCTTGGCTGCTGCCTCCTCTTTCCTCCGCGCCTCCTTGTCCTTGCGCTGCCGCTCAGCCGCCTCCTCTTCTGCCAGCAGAGCTGCGGCTGCCTGCTCCGCCGCCGCCGCCGCCGCCGCCGCCTGCTCCGCCGCCGCAGCAGCAGCCGCCGCAGCTGCCTGCTCCGCCGCAGCAGCAGCCGCAGCCGCAGCTGCCTGCTCCGCCGCAGCAGCAGCCGCAGCCGCAGCTGCCGCCGGAGCTGCTTGCTTGCCCTCCTCGTCCTCCTCCCCATCTGACCACACCACCCCTCTGATTGCCCCTTTCGTCTCACTCAGCATCTGCACGAGCTGCCGCCGCAGCTCTCCCAAGTGCTGCGCGCTGGCGGGCGGGTGCGCCGCCTCGGCGGCTGCCAGCTGGTCTGCCGCCTTGCCGCACGTCTGCTGCAGCTCCTCAAAAGCAATTGCCTGCCCCAATCCATCAAGGTGCTCAGCTCCAGAAAAGTGGCGCTGCATGATGTCCGCCGCCTCGCGCAGCTCCTGCAGCACGGACAGGATGGAAACGATGGAGTGTGACATCACATGGAAAGGATGAGTGTTGCATCAGTTCAAGCTGTACACGCTCCTGCGGCAGGCTGTGAATGGGCTGGAAAGCTGGCAGCCCGCTTGCTTGGAGCAGCGACGAGGGCGCCGCATGGCAGGCAAAGTTGAGCCGCCAACTGACTTGCCCCGCCCTGCGACACTACGCCTACCGGGGACCGGGGGCAGCCGACTTTGCCAGCCTCCCCCATGCCACACTGCACACTGTCATTGTAATCACCCAGCTACCAGTGTCAGCGTACCGAGGCCAGGCCGTGGCTCTCGAAGAAGAGGAAGAGCGTGGGGCGGCTCTGGCAGAGGACGATCAGATTGGACACGCCCGCTGCAGGCAGCACGTGGGGGCACACATGCATCAGATGAATGTGCCAGCAGCCTGACAGGAAGGCGCAGCACTACTGAGAGCACAGCGGCCAGCACACAGGCAGCGCAACGTGCGCGTTCTCTGGCCGGGGCGGCACAGTGTGGCCAGCTGTCGCCACCCCATGTACCTTGCTTTCATGCACAGCACCGTTTCCAGCACGCCACCAGAATCCCTGGATGACAGCAGGGCGGCTCACATGCTAGGTCTGCAAACGTTGCCACGCAGCGAACACAGTCGTTGCCGTGCTCCACAAAGTGGCGCCGCCCAAAGGTCACAGCCCCGTGCATGGACCACTTGGACAGGCGGCCCACGTCTGTCGGGAGGGGTGTTGCAAAGGTGTTAGCTGCAGCTCACTGGTACGGTGTGCGGCGCGTCGATCGCCCGACAGATTGCAGGCAGCACAGCTGCGCCTTGCTGGTATGCGGTGGGGCACACTGGCTGGATTGCACAGGCTGGGCGGTTTGGCGGGTAGCGGTGCCTCGTTCAGCTGGTGCCCTGCAATGCCATGCAATATGCTTGAACCAAACCAGGTGCACCTCTCTGCGAATCACACTCAGCGACAGCCTGGGGCTGAGCTGCCGACCCTGTGCCCTGCCGCGCACCTGCCAGGCGATGCATGGCCTGCTTGCTCATGAAAGGCGACCAGACAGCTGGGTTGTAGGCTTTGAACGTGACTGCATGCCCGCATGGGTGGGGTAAACGTGGGTGAAACGAATGTGGGCAGAAGGTCCCATGCCATCTATGGCCTCCAAGCGTACGCAGGCAGGCATGGAACACGCAGCAGGGAAGCCGTCAGTAGAGAAGCAGTCCTGACGCCTCACTCATTGCATCCAGGGTGGCCTCGGCCGCCTCGCGCTTCCATTGCTCGCTCCACACGCAGCCTTTTTGCGCAGCGGTGGCCCACAGTGCTAGCGGCGTTTCCAGCGTCAGCTGCGCGACAGTTGGAATGGGGCGGCAAGGGCTGCACTGTGACTGCGCCTGTGGCAGCAACCCTGCAAACTCCTGCACCCACCTTAGCCACTTCACCACAACGGTATTGCTGCCAGCAAACCAGCCGCCTCTCGGACATTGTTGTGCACCATCCTTTCACACGCAAGCTGCAAGCTGCAAGCCTTGGCGCGCGATGCGCATGCACAGCCCATTCCACCGCAACCCTTTCCTTCCAAGCCATCAACTCATCTCTTACCTCATACAGCTCCGTCCAGCTAAACCCAAACTCAGATGTGTCTGGAATCGGGGGCGAATCGTTGCCGCCGCTGTCCTCTCTACCCTCCCTGCCGCCACTGCCGTCCTTTCTGCCGTCGCCTTGCTTGTCACCACTACCCTCCTTGCTGCTGCTGCTGCCTGCTTTGCTTTCGCCGCTGCCCAACTCGTCGCTGCTGCCGCCGCCCACTCCGGCAGACGACTCCTGTTGCTGCGACCGGCGCCAGGCGGCAGTCACGACGCTGCTGGCCAGCCGGGCTGCTGCAAGTCCATAGTACACTGCAACGTGTTGTCAGGGCGGTGCACAGCAGCGCGACTCACTTGCGATACAGTGATTCAGACACAGGGCCGTGTGGCATTGAAACAGTCGCGGCAGGCAAAGCAGACTGCACAAACTCTGCAGAGCAATGAACATCAGTGACAGCAACTAGCAAGCACAAGTGCCGCACAGCGCGACCTCGGGCCAAACGCAGACTGCAGCTGAACCGAAGCCAGCCACATAGGACAGCATGCGGCTGGCGGTGCCGCCAGTGCATGCAAGCACAGCACGCCACGCAGCAGCCATCGCCACAGCGCATGCCAGCACACAACAAAGGCCTGCAAGAAATAGAGCACGCCACACACTGCGCTTAGCAACGGGCTTATTCGTCTGCTCCTCGAGTGCCAGCCGTAGCTGCGGAATCAGCTGCTTCTGGACCACGCTGCTCCGAAGCACTTTGGTCTGCGGCAGTGGAACGGCAGCCCAAGCAGCAGTTGGAGCAGGAGGAGAAGCAGCACAGCACGTATGTGACCATTAGGCAGCTGATAGCATTGCAGGGCAGGCGAAACAAGATCGTGCAATGGCAGCATGCCGCGCAAAAGCCGCCGAGCAGTGATGCAACCGCAGTACGCAGCAGCATTCAGCGCACGCTGCAACGGCATTGCGCTCGCCTGTACGTCTGGATACCGATCAGCCAGGCGGGCCAGCACCGCCATTGAGCTGGAGATGATGCAGCAGGGCAGGGTGGGAAGGCTGGGCTGGCACAGTGCGCGCAGCAGCGCGGGGGCAGCGTTCGCCTGTACAGGAGGGAGGGTGGAGGATGGCAGGGGAGCGAGAGGGGGTTGGGTCAGTACAGCAGGAGCGGACGAGCCACTCCCAGGCTAAAGCCAAGGGCCGCAGCAGCGAACGCAGCAGCGCCATGTACTGCCTTGTCCTGGCCTGCCCTGCCCTTGCGATGCCCATATGCATCACCGCCAGGCATGGCAGGGCAGGTGACGAGGCTCGCCAATCGGGGAGCTCGCCCTCGTGCTGCCGGGCTGCACTTAAATGCCTCACCCGGTGCAGCTGCCCCAGCACGCGAAGGCCGGTGCCCCAGGTGCTCAGGTCCACACTGAATGCAGCATCTGAAGCCGCCCCCGACCCCAAGCTGGGTTCCCTGCCCCGGAAGATGTGCGGCTGCTCCGCCACCTGCGCCAAAACAGCAGCAGACGGCGGAGCATGTGTATGCTGCGCTGCCTGAGCGCACACTGGGGGCAGCTGTATGCCCACACTGGAGTGCCAGGAGAAAGGCCGCAAGCGGTGGCACGCTACCCGCACAGGGCCCGTCATCTGCCGCAGCACAGGCAGCAATTGCGCGAGAGCGCAAGCCTGGACGATTGGATAGGTAGCGAGCGGAGGCCGGCAGTCCAACACGTTTCCACCAAACAAAGTGTCCATCCAGGCTGGCACTCACCATGCGTAGGGCCGCCACCATTCCCATGCACGTTTCCACTCCAATATCGGCCTCTTCAAGCGCGTCCATGGCTTGCCGTCCTGCAGCACCGCAATCTGGGGCTTGGGTCAGTCCATGCTGCGGCCACACATGCACCGCGACATCTCGCGCTGCACCGCACCAATGCTCCATATATAATACAAACTTTGCACTGCAACTTTCACTGCAAACGTTGCACTGCGAACTTTGCACTGCAAACTTTGCACTATATAACCCCCTGCTTGCCTTCACCGCTAAGGTCTCCTATCAGGCCCTGCAGCAGCCAGAGCAGCAGCGGCGGCTGCATGCCCGGCAGGCGCGCCACCGTGCTGACCAGCCGGCAGGACGCCTTGACGCCCTCTACCGCTGCAAGGGGTAGTTTTGGGGAGGTCTTCAAAGTATGACAAATCAAACGCGTTTTTTAGTGGTGTGGGTTGTTGGACAAAGGGCTGCAAGGGCAGAGAGTGGCAATAGGGTACAGTGCAGGAGTGGGTGTGTCACAAAAGGGTGCGCCACTGGGCCAGGCAGCAAGCAGTCACGCCCCGGCCAGCTGCATGCACCCCATTTGCACCAAAAAAACGAGCAGCTGCAGCGGTGCAGGAGAGGGAGGGGTCCAGACCCATGCTGGACGGGCAGGGCGGCAGGAATGCCGGAACGACCTGGCAGGCGCTACAAGGGCAGGGTAGCCAAGGCGGCCACGACTGGTGCGCCCACCTGTTTCTGTGGCGATTCTCGTGCTCCGAAATATGGTCTGCAGCACATGTGTCAGATTGCGCGGCAGAGGGTTGCGGCTGGCGGCAGCAGCGCGGCTCAGGAGAGTTGTGCCAGGGGCGCCGTTGCAGCAGCGCTGACTAGCAGCTGTGACACAGCGCCTGCCTGCTGCATTACCACAATGGCAGGCGGATCATCTGACCAACGAAACAGCCTGGTTGCCACAAAGAAGGGTTGGGGTTGCAAGCTTCCAGTGCTCTCACCAGCAGTGCCATGCATTCAGCGTGCTGCGATGCTCGAGCCGCAGCCGGCAGCCGCCGCAAATACACTCCAAAGCTGTCTGCAACGCCGGGCAGGTAGGACCACAGAGACTGCTCAGCAAGCAAGGCAAGAAGGGTGGCAGAGCAAGGGCACGCCACCAGCCTTGCAGCCCGCCATGCTCGTGCCGAGCACTGCTGCAGTGTACCAGGCTGCAGCAGAAATGGCAACGCTCGACCATGCCCCAAACATTGGTGACGTGGGTGGAATGGTGCCGGTGTGAAGGTGTTGGGCGCGTGACAGGTCAGTGCAAGGCGCAGGCTCTCAGCACACTACACGTGCGCAATATGCGCAGCCCTCTACCATTCCAACAACCATTACTCACCCATCACAGCGACCAGACCCTCCAGAATTTTGCTCACGGTCGGTTGGGGGCAGGCTGCCCGTAGGTCCTGGCCTGCGCTTTTGATTGTGGAATGCACCGCGCCCATCAGGGGCAGCGCGCAGGCTGTGAGGATGTGGGGGCGCCTTCTGCATGCTATCGCACCCTAAGCACGCGCGCCTGCCAGCCGGTCACGGCAGGGCGCACCCAATTCAACTGCCAGCCTATAGCAGGCTAGGGCAGCGCCCCCCAGCAGCTCATGGCCCGGATAGCGCCACATCAGCTCCTGCAGAAAGCGCATCACGCCTGTGGAGGGGTGCAGGCACAGAGGCAGCGAGTGGCACTGTTGACAATCACACGACGCCCATGGCTAGCGGCAGAAGGCCGCACTCAACATGTTTACCAGACTTGCAAGAGATCTGGTTGAGCTGGGGGCACACTGAACGGGCATGGCGGCGGTCGCACACAGCCTGTTTGCCCGCCCAAGGCCGCAGCTAGACGGGTGGATGCTCACGTTCGGCGAGGGCTTGCATCGGCAGCACGCCCACGGTGACAGTCAGGGTCGTGCAGCAACGGGACAGCAGCTCGTGCACTGTGCCAGGCGTGGAACACAGTTCGTGGTCCCCATCGTACGCCTCGGCCTGTTGGGACGGAGCGAGGATGGGCGTTAGAGTATGGGCGGCGCAAGAGTGTGTGTGTGTGTGTGGGTGGGTGGGTGGTGAGCGGTTTGTAGCTGGCAAGACGGCAGGGCAGCAGCAGCAACGCATGGTCTGGCAGATTGCGGCAAGCAGAGAGGAGCTATGTCATGGGGTATGCACAGCCACAACAGCAGGCGTTGCTTCGAGACTGCATGCAGCCGTGCAGGTGCTGCCGCTGATGCGGTGTGGGGCAGCGGGGCGGTGGCGGCACTGCTTTCACCGACTGGCAAACTCACCAGCGCCATTGCTAGCTCAGCCAGCTCGTCGCCAGTCTCAGACTCGGGCGGGAACTGCTCCATTGCAACATGTCCCACACGCAGAATCTGGACCACAAGCTGCTGCATCTCTGCAACGCACGGCCAGGGCATGCGCAGGCGGAGACGAGGGGGTGGGAGACGGGGGAGCACACACGCGGCCTTGTGACAGCCACCGGCTCGCCTTGACAGCCAAGTAAGTACGGCTGAGGCGCAGGATGAGCGCATCCAGGGAACACAGGCCGCCTGCCAGCCATGCCGCTCAGACGCTTTCTGCGCAGCCAACTCGCGCTGCCGTCTGCAACACACAGCTTCCATCTACCTACCTGTGGTACAGCTGGCTTTCGGCACATTCATCACAATGTCATTGGCCAGCCGAATCAGCATTGTCTCCAAGTGACGCTGGCTCTCTGCACACGTGGCGTGGAACACAGGGCAGCACGCTGCAGGCTCGGCAGGCGGCTTCGAAGGCAGCACAAAACGGTGCGCACTGACCAGCACAGCTGGCCCGCCTGGCGCCGGCATGCTGCAAGTTGCGGCAGCCTGCAACTAGCAAGCATCGACTCGAAATAGCTCGCAAAGACAAAGCCAGCCAAAAAAAAACCTTGCATGGCCAGCCCTGACCTCCCGAAGCCAATCCTCCAGCCTGCATTGGAGCACGGTGCAAGAGGCCGCTTGCTCGCTGCAAACCCGCCCCGCCGTGGCCCACCTTCCTCCTGGCCCAGCAGCGTCAGCTGTTCTTGCTGCAGCGCCCAGTTGACAGCTGTGAGCAGCTGGCGCTGCTCCTCTTTCAGATCCATCATCTCCCAGCCAAGCATTGCCATGTCTTGCCTGCAGCTCATCCAGCGCTGGGTGGCTGCACGGGCGGGGAGGGGCCAGGACGTCGTGTGCTTGCCATCGGCATTGCTTGAGGCTGAGCTGGACGGGGCGGCTGCCGCGGAAGAGGGCGAGCTCCGCTGCATCAAGCAAAACCAAGCAGGCAGCAACCAGGCTGCACTACATGCACAGCACGATGCATTCCCCGCCCAAGCAGCCCCAAGAGCAGCCAGTCAAGGCTATCACTGAGCTACCGCTGCCAACAGCCGCACCCGCCAGCATCTGGGCTGCCCGCATGCGCTGCAGCGGTGGCAGGTCGGCTGCACGGAACACATGGGATGCCCGCCTGACCACCATTCCTGCACAGCGCAGCAGCATGCAAGGCGTAGAGCGGTTGGCCAGGGCAGCGGCCAGGCAGCCAGGCAGGCCAGGCAGGGTCAGTACAGAAGACTGCATGTACAGGCATGCTGTGCTGTGCTGTGTTGTGCTGTGCTGTGCGTAGCAGGCAGGGCGGCGTGCACTATCCGCGCAGCTGGCGGGCATTTGGTGATGGCCAACAAACCAGTCGAGACGAGTCAGGGTTTGCTTGCAAGTCTGGGCAGGCGTTCAACGGATTACCTGCGGGCAGCCGCTCTCCGTCGCATAAGTTCATGCGCCACATCAGCAGCCGCGTCCAGCTCAGCATGACGGACTCAAAGGCAGCTGCGCCGCCTCGCTGCAGCGCCCACGCATCCTTCATGGCGTGTATGCTCTGCCCGCCGCCTGCCACCACACTGCCGCGCCGCTGCTTGTGGCCGTGGCCGTGCTTCTTGGTGCGGCTGCTGCCGCCGCCATTGCCGCCGCCGTTGCTGCCGCTGGTGAAGCCCAAGCCTTCGATGCTGAGCTTGTCGCAACCCTTGTGCAAGAAATCCCAGACAAATGCCACCGCATCGTCGGGCCTGCAGGCAAGGCAGCCAGCCCAACGTGGGGAGGCAGGAATGCCTCAGAACCGGCCGAGCAACGGAGAGCAGCGACGCAGCGCTGCCGCTTGCAAGCAGCCTCGGCAGCCAGCCCTACAGTAGCAGCAGCCGTGCTGGGACTGCACCCTGGTGCCAGGCGAGCGGCGCGGCACACCCCCAAACACAGCCAGGCGGGCTGCAAAGCAGCCAGCCAAGTCGCAAGGGCAGTGGCACCACAGTCCGGCACCTCAGCGGCCACACACCGATCAAGAGCCTACTCCAGAACCAAGAAGCAGGGCGCCGCCGCCGCCGGCTGCAAGGGGCAGGGCAGGGGCGGATGCATCACGTTGCGAGTTGGCAGGAGCGGCGGCGGCGGCGGCAGCGGCGGTATGGCGCAGCGCGGGGGCAGCGGGGAGCGCTCGAAAGCTTACTTTGGAAGCTGCTGTCAGCTGCTGTGGCCTCAGCGACGGCCGCCAGGAGCTCGGCGGCTTGCTGCGTCCACTCCTCGGGCGGGTAGGAGGCCAAGTCCAACATTGTCGGAGACTGCTGAAAGTCAGAATTCCATTGCAGCGCGGCAAGCCACTGCTCCCTGGCAGGAGGCCGAGAGTGCAAGGGCACGCAGGGCGCTCGCAGGCCGGATGGCGCGCCGAAAAACCGTGCGGAAGTCGGTCTGCAATGTGAATTTGACGAGCGCACCCTTGCATTCATGCGGTATGCAGGCTGCCGCTGCTCTGCGCCAGGTCGGCGCATGTCGCACGCCGGCACATGCGGCTGCTCACGTGTGTCGCAGCAGGAAGGCCCTCGTGCCGACACCACTAGCCAGTGAATGCACTGTGCAGCGCTGGCTCGAGTCCACTGCACATTGGCAACCCGCACTGCATGCACTTGCAGTCCGCTCTGTGCCGCAGCCAAACTCAACTCCTTTAGGGCCTGCTCCTTGCGCGAGGCGTTTACATGGAACGATGCACATCGAAGATTGCACGGGGGCGACAACAGTTAAACGCAGTGTTCTAAACTAAAGCAGGGAAGAGAAACGCAGCACACGGCTCGCCTGGTGTCGCCGCTGCGCTCGCGCCAAGCAAGTCGCCACAAGTGCAGCACTGCTGGTGCGCTGCTGAGGGCCCACCATGAGTGCGCCGCCATCGCATGCCCCGCCCGACTCCGCAGCTGACAAGCCAAGTAAGCTTTAGGCTCACCTAGCTTCTGGGCAGCGGCTTGGTCCGTTCCTGGAGCAGCCATTCAGCAGGGTCATGCGGGGCAGAGTTCAGCTGGCAGGACCATCCCCCTGAAGCTTGCCTTGGCAGCAGGTGGGTGGCACAGGGTGCGTATAAAACGCCCTTTGACAAACGCCCGCGCAGCACCAGCCGCACAGCAGGCAGCATGCAGAATCAAAGGCAAGCAGGCACTGACCGGGCAGGGTGCGCTTGGTTGGCGGTCAAGGCAGGGACCCAATCGGAGGCAGCAGCGGCTCACCTTGCAACGCTGGCCTGAGCAGCCGGCTGCCCCACACTGCACCTTAGTACTGCTGCGGAGGGCCGGAGGGCGGCGCACCAGCCGCAACAAAGCCGGGCAGGCCGGGAGGGCGCATACCGGGCGGCGGCTGCTGGCCGGGCGGCATGTACTGCTGCTGAGGTGGTATGCCCTGCGGGGGCCCCATAGGGCCGCCAGGGGGGGCGCCAGGGCCGCCCGTCATTGGCGGCTGCATCGGCTGCTGCTGCATCTGCTGGCCCTGCAGGCAGGCGGGGCATTGCGATGCAGGCAGCAGTCAGTGTGACACAGTTGGGTGGCACCTGTTGGGTGGCATGCCGCACAGGGTGCACGAGAGCGGCAGCAGCAGCATGCACAGCCCAGGGGGTGTAGAAGCAGCGATAGTCAGAATGGACTGCACCGCACAAGGCAGCAGTCAGCTCATAATCACCTGCATGGGGCCGGGCGGCATGCCCTGCTGCGGCGGCATGCCTTGCTGCGGCGGCATGCCCGGGGGCAGACCCATGGGCCCGCCAGCCATGCCCGGATGCTGGTGCTGCATGGGCATGCCCGGAGGGCCTCCCATGCCCGGGTGCTGCTGCTGCTGGGGCGGCATGGCGCCTGCAGGCGGGCCGGGAGGCTGGCCCTGAAAGGCAGAGCGCGAGGCAGGCGGGGGTCAGGGGTGATGGTGTGCCTAGGTGCTGCTGCCGCGGCGGAATAACAACATGCTGCCAGCCAGCATGCCGTGCCTCCTCTACAGCAGATCCAGAATTCACAGCACACCGCTGCACTGCAAGGCACGGAAGCCTCACCATCGGGGGCGCAAAGCCTTGCGGAGGAGCCATGCCGGGCGGGCCATGCTGCGCCTGCTGCTGCGGGGGCATGCCCGGTGGCGGGCCCATAGGGCCTCCCGGCATGCCGGCGGGAGGGCCGCCAGGCTGGCCAGCAGGGGGGCCCCCAGGGTAGGGCGGCTGCGCCGGCGGCTGGCCCATCCCAGGATGGCCCAGACCAGCAGGCCCGGCCGCCCCCGGCTGCTGTGCGGCCGCAGGCGGGCCGCCGGGGGCGCCAGCCGGCGCCGCCTCGGCAGCAGGCTTGGCTGCATACTTGGGCAGCTGCGCCCGACGCTCCTCTTGGCTGCACTCCTCATCCGTCCAAATCAGGCCATCCACAGTTGGACCAGCCGGCTTGGCAGCCGCTGCAGCCGCGGGCGCAGCGTTGGCGGCGGCTGGGAAGAGGGCACCGCCGGCGGGCGGGGGCGCGCCGCCGGCAGCGGCGGCGGGGAACAGCGGTCCGCCGGCGGGGGCTGCGCCTGGGGCGCCGGGAGGCGGCATGCCGGGCCTGCATGGGGCACGTTTGGAGGGTTGGATATGAGTGTACCGGCAAGCGGTGCGCTGCAGCTGCTGGTGCACTTCGTTCGTGGCTGGGGTGCCCAAAGGTTTCAGCATGATGCAAGCCGATCCTCTGGCAACAGCAACCCAAGCAACCCAAGCAACCCAAAGGTGCCAGCAGTGGATGTAAGAAAAAATCATGAAAACGCACCCGTAGCCCGGGGGCGGCATGCCTGGGTGCGGCATGCCCGGGTGCGGCATTCCGTAGGGCGGCCGCATGCCGGGGTGGCCGTAGGGGCCTGGTGGCGGCATGCCGTAAGGGGGCGGAGGCATCATGCCGGGAGGGGGCATGCCGTACGGCCTGTAAACAGGGTGGGAGGCGAGAAAGCACGGCAGGAGGTGAGAGGGCGGGGCAGGTGCTGTGGCCAGAGTGCTGTGCTTCGCACAATGCAGAGCAATCAATCTGCAGCAAGTCCAGCAGGCGGGCAAGCCAGGCGCACAGCATGCACAAGAACACAGCAGAGTAACCAGAGCACATCCAACCGACTCACGGGTAGCCGGGGCGGGGCGGGTAGGCGCCCGGCGGCATGCCCATCCCAGGCGGCGGCAGCACGGGCCGCGCGATCGGCGGCAGCCCCGGCGCTGCCGGCATCATGGCACCCGGCATACCGCCCGGCATGCCTCCCGGCATGCCCCCCGGCATGGGGCCGGGGGCGTGGGCGGCTGCTGCGCCGGGGGCCGGCGGCGGCTGGCCCGGCTTGAAGCCCGGGGGGATGGGATCCGACACTTTCATGCCAGGCGGGATACCCGCCATGCCAAAAATGTCCCATGCAGGGTCGCCCCGCCCCTCCAGCGAGCCAGGGATTGCCGCCAGCGAGTGCTTGTGCACGTTGAGCGTGTGCACCGACAGCGCCTTGGCGGTGGCCAGCTTCTTGCCGCACTCCTGGCACCTGCAGTGGTTTGGTGACACAGAGGGGGTGGGTGACACTCCGAGGCCAGCGTGAGCACAAGTGGCAGGCAATCAATTGCAACATTGCAACGTTGCATGCTGAAGGCAGGCAGAAGGGTCGCCAACAAGGCAAGAGTCGCGCACTGCTGGCCCCACCAGTCCCGCTCACTTGTAGTGCTTCTCGCGCTGGTGGGTGATCAGCGAGGCCTCATCGTTGAACTCTGCAGCGGATGGTGTTTGGCAGGGATGGAATATATGGGGTCAGACGCAACAGCAGTGACACTTGGAGCGACGGCGGCAGTTCTCAACCAAGTGTGCGTCCGGCCAGGGCAGACGGTGACGAGAGAATGCAGCGCCCTGTCACTCACCGCGGCAGCACAGGAAGCACCAGGGCTTGGCCTCCTCGGCCTCGCGATTCCGCTTCTTGCGCACCTGCAGGCGGGCAGGGCAGAGCAGCAGGGTTGCCGTGCGGCCAGAGCGGCGGCGGCAGCGGCGCAGGTAGGGCAGCTGCTGCCAGCAGTTCTGGGGCGCGGAGAAAGCAGCTATAGAGCTGCAGAGCACATCCGCGCGGTGCAGGGCGCTGTAGGCCAGCAGGCGGCGAGGCGGGAGGCCGAGCCGACGCTGCAGGCCTTTGCAGGAGGCCGCTACCATCTGCAAGCATCCTAACTTCACCGCCATGCCCACAGCAGGGCGATGGGGGCGGAAAGCAGCAGCAGGACGGCGCACCATGTGGCCGCGAGCAGCTCAACGACGCCCGACCGCAGTTACTTGATCGGCTAAGCGCTCCGCAGTATAGCAGTTCGCGATCAGGGCCATTAAGGCGAGTGCCGGCCTGCATGGGGGCTCGACCTTCTTTCCTCCCGTGCTGACCAGGCCGGGCGCCCTGGCGTGCTCAGCTGCAGGTGAAGTTTCGGCACTGATCGCATCAGGTCGCCACGCAGCCTTCAGAGCAGCGGGCCGAACGAAACGCTCGGCGAAGCACTCCCACACCACTTGCAGCGGGTCCCGACGATTCAGAGGCGCTGATCACAATCTCGGAAGCGCCTCTAGCCGCCTGCCATGGGCTGTGGCTTCAGCAAGGGCGGCGGGCTCCGCCGTGGGGCCGTGGCGCCCGCCCCCGAGGAGCCAGCGCAAGCCGTGGGCGCCCAGGCAGGGCCTACAGGCGGCCCCACTAAGCGGCGCGGCTCGGTGAGCATCCGGCGGCGGTGCGGCGGCAGCGCACAGCCCGCTGCCCTCCCCTTCGCCTGGACTGCCTTGATGTGCTTCGTTGTTGCTCACCTGCCCAATTCTGGCACCCTCCAGGTGTCTGCGGAGCCGTCGGGTGTGTCGCGCTCGCTGTCGCAAGCGGCTGGGCGGCAGTCGGTGGCCAACCAAAAGGCGCTCGGCACACGGGAGCGCATCCGCGCGATTGTCAAGAGCACGCTGCTGTTCAAGGGTGCGCTGCTGCTGCTGTGTCAGAATATTGCAGTTCGCTGGCGGGTTGTTGCGGACATGACAAGGTAGTGTTTGCAGCAGGGGAGTCGCTGCAATGCAGAGAGCCGAAAGCCATGCACGATGCCGCACGTGCACCTTGCTGGGCAAGCACCTTGCATGCTATGATGCTATTGACCAAACCAGCATCCTTCCCACCCCCAAATCCTATCGCAGGGCTGGATGAGGAGCAGCAGGGGCGCGTGATTGACGCCATGGAGGAGCGCAAGGTGGCAGCGGGCGAAGAAATCATTAAGTGAGCCACTGGTTCATGCTTGAAGCATGCTGCCCCTGGCTGCCCAGCTGTAGGCCTGGTACGGCTATCAGTTGTCAGCTGGGTTGACATGTACGCTTTCAGTTGCAGCTCGTTGTGCCGAAGGCTGCTGCCCCGCTCTTGCCCAGCCGAGTTGGACCTGGTTCGCAAGCGATCTGCACCGTGCTCCACACCCTGCTGACGCAAGCCGGGCCGGCGCCTCCCCCATGCTTACCCATGCCGCAGGCAGGGCGAGGAGGGCGACAACTTTTATGTTGTGGAGAGCGGGCGCTTCCGAGCCACCAAGAGCGGCGCTGAGGTGGCTGCCTATGATGGAGCGGGCTCCTTTGGAGAGCTGGCGCTCATGTACAACTGCCCACGCGCCGCCACGGTGACGGGTGAGTGGTTCCGAGGGCTGCATGGCATGCAAGAAAGGACTGCGCAAGGGCTGCAGAATTGCGTTTTTTTGTGGCAGAACGTGGGGCTGCCGGTGGCGCGTGCCACACTGCAAACTCCCAAATTTCACCCGCATTGCCATTTCCATTCCTGTTCTTTTTTCCTGCAGCCCTGAGCGACGGCGTGCTGTGGGCGCTGGACCGCGCCACCTTCCGCGCGCTGGTGGTGGGGTCGATGGCGGAGCGTGCACAGCGCTACGAGGCCAGCCTGAGGCGCATCCCCATCCTGCAGCACCTGAGCCAGGTAGTGAGGAAATGTTGCTGGTTTGTGGAAGGTGGCGCCATGTTTGGGGTGAGCGGCCTTGATATTTGGGCACAGGCGACAGGTGTGCGCACGTGCACTGATGCCTGCGCATGTGCTGTTGGCAAGCGGCCAGCTGCTCTGCTGCTGCGCTTGCGCTGCTTGCAGCGCTGCTATTGGATCTCGCATGCTGCTCCCCCTTTCTGCCGCGCAGAAGCAGCTGGCCGCTCTTCTGCTGCTGCTGCGCATGCGACTTACTGGCTGCACAATCCGGTGCCCTCCCTTTCCTGCCTCGCACGAGCAGCTGGCGGCCATCGCAGATTGCCTGGAACAGGAGCGCTTCGAGGTGCGTGTTTGACAAGTGTTGGTGGTTGCTGGAGGTTGCTTGAGCCACTTGTGCACGTGTGCGCACGGCAGTCACGCCAACTGTGCATTGCGGTGATTGAAAGAGCTGCACTGCCACCTGTGAGACGCGCTGCATGTGCTGCCTGTGGCGATGACTGAAGTTGGGTGAAAACACTGCCTGCCTTTGCCTTTCCTACAGCCCGGGGAGTACATCGTGTGGGAGGGCGCCTCGCTGGACGATGGGGCCAAGTTCTACATGATCGAATCCGGCCGAGTGGACTGTTTCAGAACCTTTGAGGTGTGCAGCTGGGCTGGGTTGGGTGGGGCTGGCTGGGCTGCACTGCAGCTGTGCTCTGGTGGTGTGCAGCGGCTGCCCATCCAAAGCTTGCCGTGGCTGCAAATTCCGAGTGTGTTTGCCAGCTTTTCAAGCCCGCCAAAGTCTTCCCTCCCTGCGAATGCACCTGCAGGGACAGAAGCGAGCGGTGAAGGGCCTGCGGGCGGGCGATGTATTCGGAGAGGTGAATGGGCCCTCATGCACCTGCGCCTACGTTCTGCCCGATTTGCTTGCTCCGCGCCTGCATTCTCCAAAGATTGTGTGCCACCGTTGGCAGCATCTGTGCATCATGCATCATGCAGCCCAGCTGCATCATTCTACACAGATGCTGGCGTGCGGCATGGCAACCGTCTGTGCTGCCCTTGCACTGCAGGTGGCTCTGCTGACCAAAGCTCCCCGCCAGGCCGACTGTGTGGCCGCCACCCCGTGAGTCTGTGTCTGCTGCTAAGTCGTGCAATGGGCTGTCGCCAGCTCCTGCTTCGCACTCTGCAGGCACTCTGGTGCAGTTGCTGCTGCTCTCCCCGCTCCTGCTGTTGTTAGGTGTTGCATGGCAGATGCAGCACGGCACGTCGTGCCTGCTGTGGCGTTCCCAGCCCCATGCCTTCCAGCATTGCAAGCCGGCGAGCCCATCAGCATTCTGCCTGCCCTGCAGGTGCAAGTGCCTGACGCTGAGCCGAGCTGCGTTCGAGCGCCTGATGGGTCCGGTGGAGCAGGTGGACACTGTGCTTCGTCTCATGCTGCCACCAGTTTGCCATTCTGCTTACGCCGCCGCGGAGCCAACAACAGGCGGCAGGCGTCAGGCGGCAGCTGCTTGGTGCACATCAAGAGCTGCCGCTTGCCTCCATTTCCTGCACAAATCACCTTCTGCCCCGTCCACATTGCCCTCCTGCAGGTGCTGGCACAACAGATTGCCCAGTACCAGGCCTCCAATGCACAGGTGACAGCTGGCATCGACACAACCACTGCCAGCGGCGGCCTGCCCAGCCTTCGTGAGGAAGCTGCAGCAGCTGGCAGCAGCGGCGCTGAGGGCGCTCCTGATGACAGAAACGGGGCAGCGAGCAGCCCATCACAGCCACCGACATCTGCAGGCGCAGGCAAGCCGCCTGCCCGCCGCGGCAGCAGCCCCCGCAGCCCCGCCGCCGGCGGCGGCGGCAGCCCTGCCGCGGGCGGCAGCGCGGCGGCGCTGCTTCCGGGCAGTCCCCGCCCCAGCATGCTGTCTGAGGGCTCTGCTGGATCTGGCAGCTTTTCTCGCAAGCGCAGCAGCCCGCGAGCCACCAGCAACTCGCTGGGAGCGCGCAGCGCGCGCAGCACAACCAACTCCGACTCAGCGCCAGCTGGCGAGGGCGACTGCCCCTTGGGAGCAGCAGCAACAGGCGGCGGCAGTGGCAGCGGCAGCGGCGGTGCTGCAGAGCTGGCGGCGGCGATGGAAGAGGCGGCGGCTCTGGCAGAGCAGGAGCCCGTGTGTCACCTGCCACCCATTGCTGAGGAACCTGCAGAGGGTGCCACCCCTCGCACCAGCAATGCCAGCAGCACCCAGGGCAGCCTGCAGGGCCAGCCCCTTGCAAGCAGCAAAGAGCGGCGCAGCACCACCAGCGGCAGCGCAAAAGGCGGTGCAGGGGAGACGTCTTCTAGCCGCCGCACGAGCAGCGGCAGCGCTGGCGGCAAGGGCAAGGGGCCAGGCAGCAAGCCGGGGGCTGGCAAGCCGGCGGGTGCGAAACTCAGGACAGGTGGCAGCAAGAAAAAGTGACAAGTGCAGGGGCGCTGCCTGGGATATTGAATAAGCAAAAGCACACGCATGCACTATTTTTCTCCTGACTGAGCGACAAACCAGCAACTATTTGCCATGCAACGGGCCCTCTCCATGCATGCTCTCACTATTGCATCAATATTGTCCTCCGGCCCATTTCGGATTTCACTGGGACGCACCGGCCGAGGAGTCGTTACAAACAGTGCTGTAAGAATGCGTCAGAAAGGAGGTGTCTAGAACTGTAGTGTACAATCGTTTCCACCCGGCCAGGGTTGCTGCCGATGGGTTGAGGCGCCAGCTGCCTAGATGCTCGAACAACATGCTGGGCTGCTCAGGCTCTTACACCAGCATGCCCACTGGCGCGGGGATCTCATCCCAAAACACCTGATAAAAGTAGGCGGGAAGGAGGCGGGAGGTATAAGCACATGGAAGCCGGCACTGCAAGTCGACTGGACAGGCAGCATGGCGCCCGCCACCGCTGCCCAGCCACGCATGCAGCCTGCCTCTCCACATGCAGCACTTAAGAGTAGGGTTGACTGGCACGCTACAGCCATTGCAAGCGAGCAGGTAGGGGCTTACCGGCTGCTGCTCTGGCGTGATCATCCGCCGCTCCGCGCCGTCCTTGCTGATGGTGACCAGCCTGCACAGGTTGTTGGATGCAGCATGGCACCCTGATACGTATGAAGGCAACGCTACCCTGCTTCAGCAGCGGCGGCGGCATAGCATAGCAACGCAGTGGCAGCAGCAGCAGCAGCGTAGCATATCACCATCACCACCACCAGCAGCAGCGGCAGCAGGCCAGCAGCAGCAAGCAACAGCAGCAGGGAGTCAGCAGCGCACCGAATCACGCCGCCCGACGAGCCGTCTCGCGACATGGCCAGCGCCAGCGCCGTGGCCACAAGGTCCTCTGCTTGCTGCCGCGACATGCCCTCCCTGCGGCAGCAGGCAGGGTGGTTACAAAATGTTTGTGGGTGGGGCCCGCAGCTCTCCAAACCACGCACAAATTTTCTGCGTGCTGCCTGCAGCATGCTGTCAGTGAGAAATACAACATCTATCAGCAACAAGACACACTTGTACTCCGAGTCCAGGAAGCCCCACAGGAAGGTGCTGTTCATTTGAATCAGAATAAGACGATCACAAACATTAGCTAAATTGAACTCACTTGTACTCCGAGTCCAGGAAGCCCCACAGGAAGGTGCTGCCGGAGCCGTCGGTCGCCCACTGCTCCCGCACAATGGTGCCGCCGATGGGGCAGCCGTACACCTGTTGGGAGGGCACAGAAGGGCGCAGCAGTTGTTCAACTGATGAAGACCAATGGAGCCGCCGAACACCCATTGTGTTTCACGGGAGGCGAGGGAACGGAGAGCGGCTGGGGGCCGGCAGCAGCTGCAGCCCAAGGCACGGCAGCGGCTGGGGGGCAGCAAATGTTCTTCATCATCCGCGGAATCCGCCTGCAATGACAGGTCCCCACCTAGCCGCCCTCCTGCTCGTCCCACCCCGCCACAATCAAGCACTCATTCTCCTGTGTAAGTCTCATGCACATGCAACCCACAGCACACCATCTGTTGATAGCCATATAACGCTCATAAAACAAATGCACACCTGGCCGCCCTCCTGCTCATCCCAGCCCGCCACAATCATCGCGCCCACTAGGTGCTTGTACTGGTAGTTCATCTGCGGTTGGTTATGGAAACAGAGCACTTCCGTCCACTCCTCAGGCGTGCGGGCGGCAGCGTCCGGCACTGCCTGAGCTTGTATGGGTAAGTGTACCCACCGTCTTTGACGCAAGACTTGATGGATGTCTGGCAAAAACCACAAGTGTCAGCACTGCCCGCCCCTATTTCCGCAACAACCAAAAGGATCTGCGCTCAAAACAGACGAGCGCCGCACCTCCTTCACCATGTTGGCCACCGCCCACACGCCCGGCGTGCGCTGCAGCTGCATCTCGTGCTGCTCCGTGAAGTAGCGCACTGCAGAAACGGGTGGGATGGTAAAACAGGTGTGATGGGTGGAAGGAAGCAGGAAAAGCAGACTGGAGGCACCGGCAGTCGGCGCATCTCGTGCTGCTCCGTGAAGTAGCGCACTGCAAGCACAAGTATGATGGGTGGGAGGAAGATGGAAAAGAAGACACTAAGGGCCGGCGATCGGCAGGAGCGGCAGAGCCAGAAGGCCGGAGGCGAAGGAGGCGGCGGCGGCCACGGCCTGCCGCCCCTCCGCCCGCTGCAGCCGCCTCCCGCCGCCCTGCCGGCAGCCTCCGACAACCTCACCATAATCCGCCACTGCCTGCGTGTCGGCCGCGGATCCAGAGCGCAGCAGGTAGACATTGTCGCAGAGCGCGGTGATTTTGTCGCTGGCTCGGTTTGACACATAGGTGCCTGTGCTGACGCGCGAGTCGGCACCAATGACCACTCCGTCTGCATAGCTGACCGCCACGATGGTCGTGCCCGTGTGGGGCGCAGCTGACAGGCTGGGCGGGCCGTCCATGGCGGCTCGGCAAGCGACCAAGTGCGCCGGCGGCTGGGCGGGCGGTGGCGGTGGTGGGGTGGCGCGACCTGCAGGGAGCGGCGGGACGGCAGATGGCTGAGTTGTGCGGCTACGAGCAGCGCGTGATGCCTTGATGCGCGCCGAGACGCCGGGAGAGGCGGGACTGGGCGGTCGCCGGCTGCTGGGCTGCGGGGCGAGGGGCCAGCGGCGATCCGCAGGGTCCCTGCGATGCAGCAGCAGCAGATCGCCTCGCCTGGGGGCTGCCGGGCTACCAAAGCGACGTCGGCAGTGATCGTGTGAGCGCAAGCGCTTGCAGAGAGCTGTTACGCAGCGCTGGAGGTGATGATGGCACGAAGCGACACCGATCGAGGCATCCAGCGCCGCGGGCGCTCATCAAGCCCGCCGCCGCCGCAAATGCTGGCCGCCACCGCCCCACAGCGTGCACTGTCGCCGCCGACTGGCCTGCTTTTGCTGGGCAGTGCTTTGTGTGCAGTGCTCCGAGTTACAGAAAGCTGAAGCTGACGGTTCAACCAATGTGCATCAAATCAATTTCACAGTGCAGCAAGGCGCTCAGCCGACGCTGCCGCCGGCGTCCTTCGGTGCACAGCCACGGTGGGGCCGGGCAGCAGAAGCTCGCAGCAGCAAGTGCTCTTTGTTGTTCATTCCTTTCCTCAACGCTCCGCCGTCACACAAACTCGGCGTAGCTGATGTCGCCGCAGCCCGTCGTGCGCTCGTTGACAAAGCCGGCGCCGCACTGCGACACGCCCGACATGAGGGCGTCGGGGCCGCGGCGCGACAGCCGCAGCAGCTCCACCTGTGGGAGGAGGGACCGAAACAGCAGCTGCCTGTGAAAACTATGAGAGCAAACACTTGGCAAGGCATTTCCTTCAAGAGCAGGCAGTGCAAGCTGCATTAGCCAGCAATGCCAGCAGCTGCATACTAGGCAACCGGGCTGCATTGCATGCTGGTTGCATGCTGCCGCACCTCGTACTGCACAGTGCTGCCTCCAGGCACCTCACCTGTACACCAAACGGGGGAGGAAGCTTTCAAGGTGAGTCACTATCTGGTGCCATGCGAGAATTGCATATGCACTGCTGCGCCACCGCCTGCCCCAAGCAAACCATGCGGCGTCCTTCAGGTCGGATCCATAACTTCTCACCATAGGGCCCCAGCACAGTCTGACCGCCAAAGCCGAGCGTCGGCGGCACCGTAAAGGTGCGCCGACCGCCGACCGCCATGCCTGCAATGCCGGCCTGCACAAGCGAGCAGGCAGGGCAGACAGAGAACGGAGGTGATGGACTAAACTCATGGCAGTGTGCCAGCTGTGCACTGCGATGCCTGCAATGCCGGCCTGCATGGGTGACATGACGCTGAGTGTGCGCAGTGAGCCCCCCTCAAAAAGCCGGCGTTTCATCACAGCCATCGATGCAAGGAGTAGGAGAGTGCTGGTCTGCATGAGTGCGCAGCGGCAGTTGGGATGTGCACGCCCCAGGCCCCGGCCTGCAAGTTTGCACTACAAGTTTGCACCACGAAATCTGAGCAGCCCCTTACCTGCAGCCCAGAGCAGATGCCGGGCACCGGCGAGCCGCCCAGCTGCACGATCACGGGCCGTAGCACGCCGTTTCCGCCGTCGCGGTACTTCTGCAATTTGGAGAAAATGGAGAAGCGCGGTGCGTGGAAAAGCAGACCGTCGGTGGAAAGGCACGGGAGCAACTCGGCACTTCTGTGATGGGGCGATGCCATGTGGCAGGGGTGTGGAATTGCTTTAAGGCGGGGAATGGTGGTGGGGAGAGGGTGGGAGGGCAGCAGCAGGTGGCAGCGGGCGGGCGGCGGCATGAATGCATGGGACAAGACGGTAGGGACAGCAGTGTGGCAGCTGGGCAGTTCAGTCAGCATGGCAGGAGCAGGGAGAAACCAAGCACCCAGCCGGCAACAAACCCACCTGGCCACCACGTGTTGAGTCAAACAGTGCGCCGCTGCCTGCAACTGTGCCGACATAGTGCACGAGGACCAGGTCGCCCTGCCGCGCTCGGGCTGTGCCACTGCCCGGTGCGTCTGCTAGGACCTCAACAGCCGGCGCCTGCTCTTCGGCACGTGCCGCTGGCGGCAGCGGCGCCAGAGCGGCGGCGGCGGCGGCGGCGGCGGCGGCGGCGGCGGCGGCGAGCCAGGCGCGGCGGTGCAGCTGCGGTGAACTTGTGATCTGCTCCTGATGCGGCTGCAATGCGGCTGCGACGGTCGGACGGCGCAGAGCCTGCCTCCCAGCCCCTGGCCGGGTGGTAGAGCGCGGCTGCAGCGTGCGTGCCGTCATTTCGATGTATTCTACAACCTCCAGTCTCACAAACAGCAGCTCAAGCGAGCAGGGCAGGTGGGCGGGGCAAGGCGGGGCGCAGCGGGCAGCAGCGATGGCGCCGCATCACGTTGCCGCAAACCGGCTGGCCTGAATTGGATCAAAGGTTCCTCTGCTTCAGCTTACAATGCAAAAAACATTCCGAACGAATCATTTTAAACGGAGCGAAGCCGCTGCAATGCGCCTCATGCGCTTCCTCGCCTGCCGATGCGCAGCCGGTGCGCCGCCAGCCAGAGCTCCAGCAGCTGCATCACTCCTGGCTGCAGCTGCCCAGCCCACCCCGCCGCTCTGCACACCCGTAGGGCGGCAGCCATCTGCTGCGGCGCTGCCCCGGTGAGAATGCGGGGCAGGGTCTCGCTGAGCACTGCTGCCAGCTGGCTGTCCAACGAACCGACTCCTGCCCATGCCAAAATGCAGCGCAGGAGCAGCCGGCGATCCCGCTCCAACGCCTCAGCGGCGATGCCCCGCCCAAGCGCAGCGTGATGGGTGCCCAGCATGCGCAGCAGCTGAGCGCGCAGCACAGGGGCCGCCTCCTGTGCCTCCGCTGGGCCCAGTGCCGCCGCCTCTGCAAACAGTGCGGGCACGACTGCCGGGCTCATCTGCCAGCCGCCCCAGAAGCACGCCCTTGCGGCGGCAGCCAGCTGCCGCCCGTCCATCAGCGGCAGCACCCGCAGCAGCGCCGCCTCTGCCACAGGGGCGACCACGCTCAGATCCTCTTCATCCAACAGCTTGGGCGCCGCCAACAGAAGGTCAGCCACTTCAGGTGCAGCAGCCATGGGCAGCAGCCGCAGCAGCGCGCGCCGCACTGCCTGCGTTGCACGCTTGCCCAGCTGCCAGCCATCCAGCTGGTGCTGCCTGCCGCGCGCAGCGGCTGTGAGTGTCTGGGATACCAGGGGAGCTTCCATGCGAGGCAGGTGCCACCAAAGTGCTGAGCTGGCAGCGGGCGATAGCGCCCCCGGCAGCGGCCAGCGCAGCATGCTCCACAGCCGCAGGCTGACCGCCACTCGCCAGGGTGCTGCCTCTCGGTCCCTCAGCAGGCGCAGCAGCGCTGGCTGCAGCTCCGCCTGTGCGCCGACTGTGAGCGAGCTGTCACCTTGAGGGGCAGGGGCGGCAGCGTGTGGGGCGCCAGCACTGCCGCTCGGCTCATCAGCCGAACAGTCAGAGGTGATGCAGCTGTCGCTCAAGTCCCCGCCGCAGCTGCGGAGCCCGAACAAGGTCCACTCTTGCAGCACGCCGCTCAGCTCATCCAGCTGCCCGCTGTGCAGGCTCCAGCGCAGCAGCGGCGTGCAGGCCGCGGCATGGTCCTGGCTGCCAGGTACCGCAAAGCACAGCATTGCCTCTGCCAACAGCTGGCAGCTGGCGGCGCTGAGGCTGGGCAGGGTGCCAGCTGCCGCATGCAGCAGGCTGCGCAGTGCTGCGGCATCGTCGGCTCGAGGGCAGGCCCAGTTCAGGTCCCACATCCGCTGCAGCGCCAACAACAGCTGCGCCTCGCTGCATTCCGCGAAGGGCCGCTGCTTGCGCACCCACTGCAGCTCCCGCTGCACTGCCCTGAACACAGCTGCACAGCTGGTGGCCTCTGCCACAGCCGTCTGCAGTGGCGGCGGAGGCTGCGGCCGCTTGGGTGCTCGAGGCTTGGACGGCGCTTTGCGGGGGCGCACTGTCTGGCTGGGCTTGCTGGAAGTTGCAGGTTGAGTCTGTGGCGGGCCCTGCATGTGGGAGGGAGCACCCATTCAACATAATGACGATGGGCGGGCGGCGGCGACGGCAGTGGCGCTAGCGACGACAAGAGGCGGCAGGGCAAGCTCACCTCGGCTGGCTGCCGCTGTTGATATGCAGAAGTGGCTACTGCAAGCAGCCTCCGACCGCTCGCAGGCAAGGCGCGAGTGGGCGGCGCTCCTGCCGCACGCAGCGGGTTGCAGGCAGCTGGATGGCCTGCCACGCACGGGTACGTCATCAGAACTGCGCTGGATGCTGCAGGCAGCCCACGAGCGCGCGTTAGCGGCGGAGCCACCAGCCCTGGCAAGCTCAGGCGCAGCTCGCTGCCTCAACTTCACGGAAAATGAGTCAGACTTGCAAAACGGCTGTACTGAAGCGAGCAGGGCCGCAGCTGGCACTGCTGGAAGTCCATTAGCCACGGCGCAGCGGCAGAGCGTGTGGCGGCGGCAGGCCGCAGCTGGAGTTGTTGGCCTGTTGAATCGCCCTCGCGCATGTGGACCAATTGCGTGACAGACAATACATGATGCTTACAAAAGCCTGCTTTGCAAAGCGACGCTGCCTGCTGCATGGCGGCACAGCAGCTTTGGCACATCGGCCAGCTTGCTGCCGCTGCTCACACGCTCGCCTTAAAGCCTGCTGCGAGGAGCCGCTTGCTGCTGCCGGGACGCCTGCCCCGCTCCAGCCGCCGCCGCTCCGCCCCCTGCTGCAGGCCCTGCCGCCGCTTCTCCCGCTCCGCTTGCAGCACTGGAGCCGCTTGCCAGTGCCGCCGCGCGCTGCCGCTGCTGGTCAATCAGCACCATGATGGGCGGCTCGTTATCGGCTATGTACTTGACGTGCGTGCCCTGTGGCAGCAGAAAAGTGGCAGGGCAGGCACTCAGGATCGTCGGCATGAACGTTGCATGTAGCAGAGGTGCGGGTGTTGCCCAGTTCGGCACAGGAGCAGGAAGCAGCGCCATCCTCAGTTCTCCGGGGCCCCAGCCAAGCCTTCCGCACAGTTCAAATCCTAAGCAAGCCATACCTGTGCCAATAACAACCCACTGGCGGAAGCCTGGCCACCCACGGCAACCGGCAATAAAGACAGCCGCAAACATAATCAGGAGGCGTGCCAGCAGTCACACACCTGGGCCACCAGCGCCCCATTGGCGGCGTCCTTTAGCCGCACATCAATGGTAGCAATCCGCTGGCCCACCCGCACCACCTGCAAAGCGAAAACGAAGTGCGGTAGAAGTGAAGTCCACGTGCTTCTCTGGCCGCACGTGCCAGGGCACATACAATCAAGCAGGCAGCTTGCAGCAGTTGAGCTTGCGTTTAATTGCTGCGCAGCGCACCTCGGCCTCAATCAGCACTGTCCCTCCAAGCGACACTTTGGACAGGTAGTTGACCTG
>VFQO010000380.1_pt1 | contig 49869 bp, 45 predicted proteins | sample 3512331 | NCBI WGS metagenome assembly VFQO01 (sample SAMN10412371, study PRJNA504923) | tailings metagenome | isolation source: Replicate 3 from Balatoc abandoned mine | place: Philippines: Itogon, Benguet | collected 2017-08-28 | reverse complement strand
GGCGATCACGATATCGACTGCCGGATCGACGGCATCGGCGCCATGAAGCTGAAGTCGGAATTCGTCAAGAAGGCCTGAGTCCGCACATGAGCTCGCACTGCCAGTCTTGTGGCGCCTGCTGCGCCTCGTATCGCGTGTCCTTCTACTGGGCCGAGAGCGATGCGCATCCGGACGGCAGCGTGCCGGCAGAGCTGACCACGCCGATCAGTCCGTACCGGATCGCCATGCGCGGCACCGAGAGCACACCGGTACGCTGCGTGGCGCTGACCGGCCGCGTGGGTGAATCGGTGGGCTGCAGCATCTACGCGCAGCGATCATCGACCTGCCGCGACTTCACCGCCGGCGACGATCGCTGCGCCGAGGCGCGCCAGAAGCATGGTCTGCCACCCCTCCCGGCGGATGTCGCCAGCGCCGGTTAACGCCCGCCGGCTGCCATGATGCTGCGTGCCACGGCCTCGGCAACCTTGATCCCGTCCACCCCCGCCGACAGGATGCCGCCGGCATAGCCCGCGCCCTCGCCGGCAGGGTACAGACCTCTGGTGTTGATGCTCTGGAAGTCCTCGCCGCGCTTGATGCGAATCGGCGACGACGTGCGCGTTTCCACGCCGGTGAGCACGGCATCCTGCATGGCATAGCCACGGATCTGCCTGTCAAAGGCGGGCAGGGCTTCGCGGATGGCGTCGATGGCGTAATCCGGCAGACTGGCATCCAGCTCGCCCAAGGTGACGCCTGGCTTGTACGAGGGCAACACGCTGCCGAACTCGGTCGATGGCCGCTTGGCGATGAAGTCGCCCACCAGCTGGCCCGGCGCGTTGTAGTTGCTTCCGCCGAGGACGTAGGCCTGCGACTCCAGCCGGCGCTGGAAGTCGATGCCGGCCAGCGGCCCGCCCGGATAATCCGCCGGCGAGATGCCGACCACGATGGCGCTGTTGGCGTTGCGCTCGTTGCGCGAGTACTGGCTCATGCCGTTGGTGACCACGCGCTCGGGCTCCGAGGTTGCCGCCACCACGGTGCCGCCCGGACACATGCAGAAACTGTAGACCGAGCGCCCGTTCCTGGCGTGATGCACCAGCTTGTAGTCCGCCGCGCCGAGTATCGGATGGCCGGCCTGCGGCCCGAAGCGGCAGGTGTCGATCAGCGACTGCGGGTGTTCGGCGCGGAAGCCGATGGAGAAGGGCTTGGCCTCCACGTAGACGCCACGGTCGTGGATCATCTGGAAGGTATCGCGTGCGCTGTGGCCGACCGCGAGCACGACGTGATCACTGCGCAGCTGTTCGCCATCGGCCAGGGTGACACCGCGCACCTGACCATCCTCGATGTGCAGGTCCTCGACGCGCGCGCTGAAGCGGATCTCGCCGCCGAGGTCGATGATGTTCTGGCGCATCTGCTCGATCATGGTGACGAGCTTGAAGGTACCGATGTGCGGCTTGCTGACGTAGAGGATCTCGGCTGGGGCGCCGGCTTTCACGAACTCGGTCAGCACCTTGCGACCGTGATGCTGCGGGTCCTTGATCTGGCTGTAGAGCTTGCCGTCGGAGAAGGTGCCGGCACCGCCCTCGCCGAACTGCACGTTCGACTCCGGCTTCAGCTCGCGACGGCGCCACAGGCCCCAGGTGTCCTGCGTGCGCTCGCGCACGGCCTTGCCGCGCTCCAGCACGATGGGGCGAAAACCCATCTGTGCCAGCACCAGCGCCACGAACAGGCCGCAGGGACCGAAGCCGATCACCAGCGGACGCAGATAGTCACTGCCCGGCTCGCCTGGCGCTGGCGCCCGTGCCACGAAGCGGTAGGAGGTATCCGGCGACGGCCCGACCTGGGCATCCCCGGCCAGACGTCGCAGCACCGCGGCCTCGTCACGCAGTTCGATGTCGAGGCTGTAGATCAGGACAATCTGGCCGCGCTTGCGGGCGTCGTAGCTGCGCTTGAACACGCTGTGGCTGATCAGCTCGTCGGCGCGAATGCCAAGGCGGGCGATGATGGCTGCCGGCAGGGCATCGTCATCATGATCCAGAGGCAGCTTGAGGTCGGTCAGTCGCAGCATGGCAGTGTTCCAGGATGATCGGCAGGCAGGGCTGTGCAGCCCGTGCAGTGAAGGCGCATTTTAGAGGCTGCGCCGGTAAAGCTCTTCCACTTTCTGACGCGACCACGGCGTGCGGCGCAGAAAGATCAGACAAACTGGCCGGCGGCATGGCCGGACGACCACGCCCACTGGAAGTTGAAGCCCCCCAGCCAGCCGGTGACATCCATGACCTCGCCAATGAAATGGAGTCCCGGCTGCAGCCTGCTCTCCATGGTACGCGACGACAGCTCGCGGGTATCGACCCCGCCCAGCGTGACCTCGGCAGTGCGATAGCCCTCGGTGCCGGACGGTTTCAGCGTCCACGCCTGCAGCTCGCCGGCGAGTGCCAGCAACTCGGCATCGGGAATGTCCGTGATGGCTGTCTCGGCCCGGGCAGGCCAGAGCAGCGCCTGCAGCTCAAGCACCAGCGCCTTGGCCAGTCGCTCGCCCAGCACGGTGCGCAGCAACGTTTTCGGATGTGCGCGCTTCTGTGCCTTGAGCCAGTCCGCCAGGTTCTCGCCGGGAAGCAGGTCGACCGAGAAGGTCTCGCCCAGCTGCCAGTAATTCGACAGCTGCAGCACCGCCGGCCCACTCAGGCCGCGATGCGTGAACAGCAGGGCCTCGCTGAAGGTCGCTGCCGGCACGCTCACTGTCGATGGCAGCGCCAGCCCGGACAGGCGCTCGGTCACGCCCTTCATGGCATCGCTGAAGGTGAAGGGCACCAGACCGGCACGCGTCGGCAGCACGCTGTGCCCGAACTGGCGCGCGATGTCGTAGCCGAAGCCGCTGGCGCCCAGCGTGGGAATCGACAGACCGCCGGTGGCCACCACCAGCGAATGCGCGGTCAGGTCACCCTTCGCGGTCTGCACGCGAAAGCGCGCCTCGCCGTTGTCGATGGCCGTGATGCCGGTGATCTCGACATGGGTGCGGATGCCGACCCCGACCTGTTCGCATTCCGCCACCAGCATGGCCAGGATGTCCTTGGCGGAGTCATTGCAGAAGAGCTGGCCATGCAGACGCTCGTGCCAGGGAATGCGGTGCTTGTCGACCAGGGCGATGAAGTCCCACTGCGTGTAGCGATCCAGCGCGGAGATGCAGAAGTGCGGATTGGCGGACAGGAAGTTGCCCGGCTCAACATAGAGGTTGGTGAAGTTGCAGCGGCCGCCGCCCGACATCAGGATCTTCTTGCCGATCTTGTTGCTGCTGTCGAGCACGAGCACGCGCCGGCCGCGCTGACCGGCGGTCATGGCGCACATCAGGCCGGAAGCGCCGCCTCCAATGACAAGGACATCAACATGCGTCACGGGCAGCTGCTCGCAGGAAAGAGGGCGCGATTATAGTCGCGCCGGCGGCGCATGCTAAAATTGTCGTCTGCATCACTACGGTAGCCACCTCATGAGTCTCGCCAAGCGCATCATTCCCTGCCTCGATGTCGATCAGGGCCGCGTCGTCAAGGGCGTCAAGTTCCTCGACATCCGCGATGCCGGCGATCCGGTCGAGGTGGCGCGCCGCTATGACGAACAGGGCGCCGACGAGATCACCTTTCTCGACATCACCGCCAGCGTCGAGGGCCGCGACACCATGGTGCGCACGGTGGAGCGCATGGCCTCGCAGGTCTTCGTGCCGCTCACCGTGGGCGGCGGCATCCGCGAGGTCGCCGACATCCGACGCATGCTCAATGCCGGCGCCGACAAGGTCAGCATCAATTCGGCGGCCGTGAAACGGCCGGAATTCGTCGCCGAGGCCTCGCAGCGTTTCGGCGCGCAGTGCATCGTGGCAGCCATCGACGCCAAGCGCGTGTCGGCAGCTGGCGAACCGGGTCGCTGGGAGATCTTCACCCATGGCGGCCGCAACCGCACCGGCATCGATGCCGTGGCCTGGGCCGTGCGCATGGCGGACTACGGGGCGGGCGAGATCCTGCTCACCAGCATGGATGCCGACGGCACCAAGGCCGGCTACGATCTGGCGCTGGTACGCGCCATCAGCGATGCCGTCAGCGTGCCCGTGATCGCCTCCGGCGGTGTCGGCAACCTGCAGCACCTTGCCGACGGCATTCTCGACGGCGGTGCCGATGCCGTGCTCGCCGCCAGCATCTTCCACTTCGGCGAGTACACCATCCCGCAGGCCAAGCTGTACCTGGCCGAGCGCGGCATCACCATGCGACTCTGACCGGCGCGCCAGCACGCGGCACGCCGGTCATCCGCCTCAGTAGTTGCACCAGTTTCCGGGCTGGCTGGGACGGCCACGCAGGCGGGTCTCGAAGTAGAGACCCGACTCGGCCTCGCCTGACCCTGCACCGACGGTGGCAATGCTGGCGCCTGCTGACACCGACTGGCCGACCTTTGCCTGCAGGCTCTGGTTGTAGCCGTAGAGCGACATGAAGCCGCTGCCGTGGTCAATGATGACCAGCTTGCCGTAACCGCGCAGGAAGTCCGCATAAAGAACCTTGCCGGCCTTCACCGCCTTCACCGGCGAACCACCGGCTGCCGCGATGACGATGCCGTTCCAGCGCAGACCGCCACCACGCGGCGCACCGAACTGGGCACGGATGCCGCCGGATGCCGGCAGCGCGCAGTTGCCCTTGTACGGCGTGGAATAGTCAGGCTCCTGACTCCAAGCCGCCGTCGGTTTTTTCGGCTCGGGCTTGACCGGCTTGCCGGCTTCGCGCGCCAGCTGCTGCTCGCGGCGACGGCGCTCCTGCTCAAGACGGTCGGCCTCGCGGGCAGCACGCTCGAGACGACGCATCAGTGACTGCAGCGCAGCCTGGTCCTGCTTCAGCGCCTTCAGGTTGCGATCCTGCTCGCGAATCTCACTGTTCAGCACCTTGAGCGCCGCCGCGCGCTGATCCTGCGCCACCTTGAGCTGCTTCTGATCCTCTTCGAGCTTGCTGCGGAGCTGGGCAAGGGCAGCGATCTGTGTCGCTTCCTCCTTTTCCAGCGCCGCGATCTCGGCCAGCGTGCCATCCAGCTCGCCGATCTTCTCGCTGCGGGCCTTCTGCAGGTAGCCGTAATAGCGCAGCTGACGCGCCAGCAGGGCCGGGTTCTCCTGGTTCAGCAGCAGCTTGAAGTAGTCATCCTGGCCGGCGCGGTAGGCCTGCTGCATGTCCTGCCTGAGCGCTGCAAGCTGCTCACGCTTGTCTTCCATCAGGATGCGCTGACGCACCTTGAGCTCGGCCAGACGCTTTTCGCGCTGTGCCGTCTCGCTGACGTTGGCCGCCATCGACGCCTGCAGCGTGCGAATCTGCTGCTCGGCATCCTTGAGGGCTTTCTGCTGCTTCTTGCGTTCAGCCTGGGTCAGGCGCAGCTTCTTCTGCGCCGTGGAGATCTGCTTCTTCACCGAAGACAGCTCGGACTGTGCCGAGCGCGCCTGGTCACGCAACTGGCCGCTGGACTCGGCGCCAGCTGGCAACGACCACATCAACAGCGGCAACAGCGATACCGCGAGCACATGCCGCATCGAAAACATGTTCACCTCAAGCAGGGATCACAAGCGTGTGACCCGTCATTTCCGGGGGCTGGGGCAGCCCCATCAGGTCCAGCAGCGTCGGTGCCACATCGGACAGCACGCCACCCTCGGCAATACGAACGCCGGTACGCTGTCCGAGGTAGACAAACGGCACCAGCTCGCAGGTGTGGGCAGTATGCGCCTGACCGGTGCCGGCATCCTGCATCTGCTCGACATTGCCGTGGTCAGCCGTGATCAGCATCTCGCCACCCGTGGCACGAACCGCCTCGGCCAGACGGCCGATGCAGCGGTCCAGCGTCTCGCAGGCCTTCACGGCAGCCTCGAAGACGCCGGTATGCCCCACCATGTCGCCATTGGCGTAGTTGCAGACCAGCACATCGAAGTCACCGGAATGAATCGCCGCCACCAGCTTGTCGGTGACCTCGTCGGCACTCATCTCGGGCTGCAGATCGTAGGTGGCAACCGCCGGCGACGGCACCAGGATGCGCTGCTCGCCGGGATAGAGGTCTTCGCGGCCACCACTGAAGAAGAAGGTGACATGCGCGTATTTCTCGGTCTCGGCGATGCGCAGCTGGGTCTTGCCAAGGTCAGCGAGGTATTCGCCCAGGGAGTTGCGCAGGGACTCGGGGCTGTAGGCCACCGACGCCGGAATGGCCGCCGAATACTCGGTGAGCATGACAAAGTCAGCCAGCGCCGGGCGCACGGCGCGCGTGAAGCCCTTGAAGTCGGTGTCGACAAAGGCCTTGGTGATTTCACGGGCACGGTCGGCGCGGAAATTCATGAAGATCACGGCATCGCCATCGGCAATCACGGCAGGCGCCTGTCCCGGCCCGGCAATCACGCTGGCCTTGACGAACTCGTCGGCAACATCCTCGGCATAGCTGAGCTGCAATGCCTCCACGGCCGTGGCACAGGTGCGCACACCGACACCCTCGGTGAGCAGGCGATAGGCCGCCTCGACACGATCCCAGCGATTGTCGCGGTCCATGGCGAAGTAGCGACCGATGACCGAGGCGACACGACCCTTGCCAAGCCGCGCCAGATGCGCCTCCATGGCGGCCAGCGAGGGCTCGGCGGAGCGCGGCGGCGTGTCACGGCCATCGAGGAAGGCATGCACGTAGATGGCCTCGGCGCCACGCGCGGCGGCAAGATCCACCATGGCATGCAGATGGTCCTCGTGCGAATGCACGCCACCCGGCGACAGCAGCCCCATCACATGCACGGCACGACCGGCCTGCACAGCCTTGTCGACCGCGGCGCAGAGCACCGGATTGGTCTGGAACTCGCCCTCGCGTATGGCCTTGGTGATGCGCGTGAAGTCCTGGTAGACGACACGGCCGGCACCGAGATTGACGTGACCGACCTCGGAGTTGCCCATCTGCCCGTCCGGCAAGCCGACATCCTCGCCGGAACCGGAGATCAGGCCGTGCGGCGTGCTCGCCAGCAAGGCTTGCCAGTTCGGCATCCGTGCTGCCTTGACGGCATTGGATGTCGAGGTCTCGCTGTGGCCGAAGCCGTCGAGAATGATCAGGACGTGGGGTTTGCGGGACACGGACGTTACCCTGGTCTGCGGACGATCGCTAAAGTGTACCAGCGCTGACGGGTCCGGGGGATCCCGTCAGCCATGCCGGATCACGGCACGCCGGCAACAACCGCTCAGGGCTTGCGGCTGATGTTGCGCTGCGCCTCGACCTGATCCTCCACGGTCTCGATGAGACCCGAGGCGAGATCGCCGATTTCCTTGTTGACGCGGCGGATGGTGTCATAGACCACGCCGATGGTTTCGGCATGTGCCGCCTTCGCCGCCTCGGGATCGTCACCCAGCAGGCCGCGCCGGGCAAGGGCATCCAGCGGCATGCTGGCGATGGTCTGGTGAATCTGCTCGACCGTGGTGGCGCCCTTTTCGACGGCCTCCTGGATCAGATCCTTGATTGCTTCAACGCGGGTGAGAAAAGCCATGGCAAAAATCCTCCGCTGCCGTGGGCTGTGGCCACCACCTGAATGCCAGGCGCAGGTGCACAGAGTGCTGACTATAAACGCTCCATGCCGCCGACCACAGCCCGGGGATGCTAGAATCCCGCGATCCGGACACGGGATACTGGCATGGCGTTGCGCGAAGAGAAGAAACAGCAGACACGGCAGGCGCTCATTGATGCCGCCTTGCAGCTCATGCACGACGGTGGCGGCTTCTCCGGACTCAGTCTGCGCGAGGTGGCACGCGAGGCCGGCCTGGTACCGACCGGGTTCTATCGCCACTTTCCGGACATGGACAGCCTGGGCCTGGACATTGCCAGCGATGCCTGCCAGACCTTGCGCAAATCGCTGCGTGACGTGCGTCGACGTGTCGAGGGCGGCGCCGCCATCAGCGACTCGATGAGCGCGCTCGCCAGCTTCATCCGGGCACAGCCCCTGCATTTCGAGTTTCTTGCCCGTGAAAGTGCGGGCGGGGCGCTGCCATTGCGGCGTGCCATTCAGACCGAAATGCGCGCCTTCACCAACGAACTGGCCGACGATCTGGGGCGCTGGCCCGCCTTCGGCAAGCACACGGCCGAAGACCTGTTCATGATTGCCGACCTGGTGGTGCAGGCGGTGATCCATCTCGCACTGGCCCTGGTATCACGGACACTGGACGAAAGCGAGGAAGCGCTGATGCAGCGCACCGAGAAGCAGCTGCGCCTGGTCATGCTGGGCGCCAGCATCTGGAAGCCACGCGAGCAGGCCGGCCCCGGCTGAGCGGAGCCGGCCGGCTGATCAGTTGCGCAGTGCGGCAGGCGCCGGCGCAGCGGCCGCGCCGCCACGCTCGCGGGCGATCAACGCATTGACCACCTCCAGCGTGCGCGCGCCTTCACCCGGCACCACGTACTTGCCGTTCACCACCATCGCGGGCACGCCGGTCAGGCGGTAGCGGGTGGCCAGATTGCGCGACTGCGCCACCTTGGCGCTGACCGCGAAGGACTGGTAGAGGCCGTTGAAATTGGCCTTGTCGATGCCATGACCGGCGTAGAAGCCGGCCAGGCTGGCCTGGTCGAAAAGCCGTTCCTTGCGGATCTGGATGGCGTGAAACAGCGGACCGTGCGTCTTCTCCACCAAGCCCAGCGACTCGGCAACATAGAAGCCGCGGGCGTTGTTTTCCCAGACCGGGTTCAGCGCTGCCGGCGTGCGGATGAACTTGACGTCGGCCGGCAGGGTCTTCTTCCAGGCCACCACATGCGACTCCAGCTTGTAGCAGTGCGGGCAGCCGTACCAGAAGAACTCGCGCACCTCGATGACTCCCGGCTTGGCGGGCGTGGGGCTGGCAATGCGTGTGTAGTCCTTGCCTTCAACCGGTACCAGGGCCATGGCCAGGGCCGGCCACAGTGCCAGCAGAGACAGAGCAAACCATTTCTTCATCGCATTCATCCTTGCGGGACAGATCAGGGGATTCAGTTTCCAGCTAACGAGTGGCGAGAATAACGGATTACCGGCAGCGCAGAAACACGCCATGGCAGCCCCTCGTCGCTGTCATCCGGGCATGAAAAAACCCGCCGCGGCGGGTTTCTTCACAACATCACGCGGGCGTCAGTTGCGCAGGCCCTGGATGTAGGAGGCCAGTGCATCGATGTCCTTGTCCGACAGCTTGGCGGCGATCATCTGCATCGGGCCGAGCTCGAGCGGCTTGTCCTTGTCATGGATGCGCTTGACGTCGGTGTTGTCGTCACGACCGGCGGCACGGAAGGCGATCAGCTGGGCCTTGGTGTAATCGGCGTACTGACCGGCCAGGCGCGGGTAGGCGGCATACTGGTTGCCTTCACCAGCCGGGCCATGGCAGCCGGCACATGGCGCCAGACCGACCTGCTTGTTGCCACCACGGAACAGACGCTCGCCCTTCTTGGCCAGCTCGGCATTGGCGGCACCACCCGACATCTTCTTGTCCGAGAAGTAGGCGGCGAGGTCAGCCATGTCCTGATCGCTCAGCGGCGCTGCCATGCCCATCATCAGCGGGTTGTTGCGGGCACCGGTCTTGAAGTTGTGCAGCTGCTTGTAGATGTACTTGGCATTCTGCCCGGCAATCTTCGGGAACGTCGGAGCCGGGCTGTTGCCGTCCATGCCATGGCAGCCGGCACAGACCGCGGCCTTGCCGGCACCGGCGGCGGCATCACCCTTGGGCATCGCATTGGCATGCGCCAGCGAGGCGGTACCCAGCATCAACACGACAGCGGCGAGAGTCTTGTTCATCATGAGAATTTCCGGTGGCAACCTGTTCTGTGAAAGCAGGGTGGAATCAGACCCGCGACATGACGCAGCCACGGGTACCCATAAGGCATCATTTTATCCGAGCGAGTATATCGCAGTGCCCATAAGCGGTGTAGCCCTATAAACTATACGCATTCACCGCCCGGGCCGCGACATGACTGATGCCGAATACATGCTGGTGCAGCTGGCACGCGCCAGCTTTCTGACCAGCGCCCCCACGCTGGCGCTGTGTCCTGCGCCGACCGGCCACGAAGTCGCCTTCGCCGGTCGCTCCAATGCCGGCAAGTCCAGCGCCATCAACACCCTGACCCGTCAGCGTCAGCTTGCCCGGGCCTCGAAGACGCCGGGACGCACGCAGCTGATCAACTTCTTCCAGATCGACGCGGACCGTTGCCTGGTCGACCTGCCTGGCTACGGCTACGCCAAGGTGCCGGAGCAAATGAAGCTGGAGTGGCAGAAGCACCTCGCGCACTACCTGCGCGCCAGGGACTGCCTGCGCGGCCTCATCCTGCTGATGGACGTGCGTCATCCGCTGACGCCGTTTGACCGCAACATGCTGAGCTGGGCCCAGGAGCGCCAGCTGCCGGTGCACATCCTGCTCACCAAGGCCGACAAGCTCAATCGCGGCCCGGCCATGAACGCCCTGCAGGAAGTGCGTCGCGGCCTGGTGAGGCTGGGCTTCGAGGCCACCATCCAGCTGTTCTCGTCGGTCAGCCGGCTCGGCGTCGACGAGGCCGCCCTCAAGCTCGCCGACTGGCTGGATGTCACGCTGCCGTCGCAGATCGTGGCCGAGGATGCCACCGACATCGCCTGACGCAGACCGGTCGACAGGCGATCAGCGGCGGCTGTGGCCCGCCGGAATGCGGGCCGGCGCGGACCATGCCACGCTTCAGTGCGCCTCGTCCCAGTTGCTGCCCGTGCCCACCTCGACCTCCAGCGGCACGGTCAGCGCGGCTGCCGCCGGCATCTCGCGCTGCAGCAGGAGCCGCACCGTCTCGACCTCGGACAGCGGCACTTCCAGCACCAGTTCGTCATGCACCTGCATGATCATCGCGGCCTTGAGCCCCTGCGCTTCGATGGCGGCCTGCACGCGCAGCATGGCGCGCTTGACGATGTCGGCGGCCGAGCCCTGCATGGGCGCGTTGATGGCGGCGCGCTCGGCGGCCTGACGCACGGCCGGACGACTGGCGTGGATGTCGCGCAGCATCAGGCGACGCCCGAACAGGGTTTCCACGTATCCGGCACTGGCCGCCTGCTGGCGGGTGCGCTCCATGTAGGCCTGGACACCGGGATAGCGGGCGAAATAGGTGGCGATGTAGCTCTGCGCCTCGCCACGCGAGATGTTCAGCTGCCTGGCCAGACCGAAGGCCGACATGCCGTAGATGAGTCCGAAGTTCACCGCCTTGGCGGCACGACGCTGATCAGCCGTGACCTCGGCGGGCGTGATGCCCAGCACCTCGGCAGCGGTGGCACGGTGCACGTCGAGACCTTCGCGGAACGCCTTCAGCAGACCCTCGTCACCCGACAGATGCGCCATGATGCGCAGCTCGATCTGCGAGTAGTCGGCGGCCATCAGCACATGGCCGGGGGCAGCCACGAAGGCCTGGCGGATGCGTCGTCCTTCCTCGGTGCGGATGGGGATGTTCTGCAGATTGGGGTCGGATGACGACAGCCGCCCGGTCGCCGCCACCGCCTGGTGGTAGGAGGTGTGCACACGACCGGTGGCAGGATGAATCATCTCCGGGAGCTTGTCGGTGTAGGTCGACTTCAGCTTGGCCAGGCTGCGGTGCTCAAGCAGCACGCGCGGCAGCGGATGCTCGAGCTGCTCGAGCACGTCCTCGGCCGTGGAGTACTGGCCGGTAGCGGTTTTCTTGCCGCCGGGAATGCCGAGCTTGTCGAACAGGATCTGGCCCAGCTGCTTCGGCGAGCCCAGGTTGAACTCCTCGCCGGCAATCTCGTAGGCCTGCTGCTCCAGCCAGTGCAGGCGCGACGCCAGCGACAGCGACTGCAGCTTGAGACGATCCGGATCGATCAGCGTGCCATGCCGCTCCATGCCCTGCAGGACACGCTGCACCGGCAGCTCAAGCTCACGCAACAGGCTGTCCAGCTGCGGCGCCGTCGCCAGAGCGGCATCGAAGCGGCGGGCCAGGCGCAGCGTGAGGTCGGCATCCTCGCCGGCATACGGTGCGGCCACGGCGATGGCGATCTGGTTGAAGGTGAGCTGCTTGACGCCCTTGCCGGCAATGTCCTCGAAGGCGATGGAGTCGCGTCCGAGATAGTACCTGGCCATGTCACCGAGGTTGTGGCGCGTGGCGGTAGCATCCAGCACGTAGGAGGCCAGCATGGTGTCGTGCACGATGCCGCGCAGGGTGATGCCGGCATTGGCCAGCACGTGGGTGTCGAACTTGCCGTGCTGCAGGATCTTGCCGCGACCGGCATCCTCCAGCAGCGGCTTCAGGGCGGCAAGCACCTGCTCGCGCGGCAGCTGCTCCGGCTCGGCGGGACCGTCGTGCCCGATCGGCACATACCAGGCCGCGCCCGGCTCGACCGCGAAGGACAGCCCCACCAGCTGTGCCGACAGGTAGTCCAGGCTGTCGGTCTCGGTGTCGAAGGCGAACCGCGTGGCCGAGAGCAGGGCCGTTCGCAGGGCTTCCAGCTGATCGGTGGTCAGCACCACCGTGGTCTCGGTATGTTCCGGTCCGTCATCGCGACCGATGTCGGCGACCTGCCCGGTCAGACTGGCCACGTCGGCTGCCTCGCCAGCCGGTGCGGGCTCGGCACGCGACCAGGTCGCGGCGCCGGGGGCGGCCGCTGCCGCCGGGGCGTTGCCGAGCTCGTTGAGCCAGCTGCGGAACTCCAGCTCGCCATAGAGCTGACGCAGCGCGTCGGTGTCGCTGGCGCCCAGGCAGAGGGCGTCAATGGCAACCGGCAACGCCAGGTCACAGCGTATGGTCACCAGATCGCGGGTCAGCGGCAGCATGGGCTGGTGGGCACGGAAGCTCTCGCCGGTCTTGCCCTTGATGGCTGCCGCCTGCGCCTCGATGACCGCCAGCGAACCATGCTCGGCCAGCCACTTGGCGGCGGTCTTGGGGCCGACGCCGGGCACGCCGGGAATGCCGTCGGAACTGTCACCGACCAGCATCAGGTAGTCGATGAACTGGTCAGGACGCACACCAAACTTGTTGAACACGCCGGCCTCGTCGAGCACCACGCTGGTCATGGTGTTGACCAGGGTAACCTGCGGCGTCACCAGCTGGGCAAGGTCCTTGTCGCCGGTCGATACCAGCACCGGCCAGCCGGCAGCTTCGGCCTGTCGCGCCAGGGTGCCGATGACATCATCGGCCTCGACGCCGGGCTCGCAGAGCAGCGGCAGTCCGAGCGCACGCACCAGCGCATGCAGGGGCGCGATCTGCGCGCGCATGTCATCCGGCATGGGTGGGCGATGCGCCTTGTACTCGGGATAGAGGTCTTCGCGAAAGGTCTTGCCCGGGGCATCGAAGACCACGGCAACATGGCTGGGCTGGACCTGCTTGATCAGGCTGCGCAGCATGTTGATGACGCCCTTGATGGCGCCGGTGGGCTGACCGCTGCGTGTCACCAGGGGTGGCAGGGCGTGGTAGGCGCGATACAGATAGGAGGACCCGTCAACCAGGACCAGGGGCGGACGCGCAGACATGCGGCAGACTCGGCTGTTTGGCAAAGACCTTATGTTACACTGTTACATCTTCAACGCTGCGGCCATTTCCTGCCCGGGGCCCCATGTCGATCCGCTCCATCACCTCCCGCGCCGGTCAGCGCGCCGACATCCGTCCAAGTCTGGCGCATGACCACAGCCAGTGCATACGCATGGCACTGAGCCAGGCGGAGCGGGTCTGTGCCGCCGAAGGCGCACGCCTGACGCCGTTGCGGCATCGCGTGCTGGAGCTGGTCTGGGCCAGCCACCGGCCGCTGGGTGCCTATGACCTGCTCGACCAGCTCAGCAAGGAAGGTCACAAGCCGGCACCGCCCACCATCTACCGCGCCCTGGACTTTCTGCTCGAGCACAAGCTGATCCATCGCCTGGCCACGCTGAACGCCTATCTGGGCTGCTCGCATCCGGGCGAGGCGCATGGCGGCTTCTTCCTGATCTGCCAGGACTGCGGCACGGTGGAGGAGGTGCGCGATCCGCTGCCGCTGTCCGCGGCTGTCGAGAAGCTGGCCGGACAGGCCCGTTTCCAGGTCAGTCAGAGCGTGCTGGAAGTCACCGGTCGCTGCCAGGCCTGCCAGTCATGACCGCATCCGGCACCCTGCTCACGCTGCGCGACATTGGCTGGCACCATGACGGCCGGCAGATCCTGCGCGATGTCGACCTCACCCTGGATGCCGGCGAGATTCTCACCGTCATCGGCCCCAATGGCGCCGGCAAGACCTGCCTGATCCGCATCGCCCTCGGCCTGCTTCAGCCCGACCATGGCGAGCGCTGGCTGCGCGCGGGCACGCGGGTGGGCTATGTGCCGCAGAAACTGCGCCTAAACAGCTACCTGCCACTCACCGTGGCGGAGTTCCTCGCCATTCCGCCGCATGCCGGCGGCAAGGGGCCACGCCGGTTGTCGACGGCGGCGGTGACACGGGCCCTGGCCGAGGTCGATGCCGATCACCTGCTGCAACGCCCGACCCATGCGCTCTCCGGCGGCGAGCATCAGCGCGTGCTGCTGGCGCGGGCCCTGCTGCGCACACCGGAACTGCTGGTGCTCGACGAGCCGGTGCAAGGGGTCGATCTGGCCGGGCAGGCCGCGCTCTACGCGCTCATCGGCACCCTGCGCCAGCGCCTGGGCTGCGCGGTGCTGATGGTGTCGCATGACCTGCACGTGGTGATGGCCGCCACCGATCGCGTGCTGTGCCTAAACGGTCACGTCTGCTGCACCGGTCATCCCGAGGCGGTCAGTCGCGACCCGGCCTACCGCGAACTGTTCGGTGTCGCCGGGGCAGGCAGCCTGGCGATCTACACCCATCATCACGATCACCACCACACCCTGCATGGGGACGCCCGCCACTGCGGCGAGGAGTGCCATCATGACTGAGCTGCTCTGGCCCCTGCTCGGCGGCCTCATGACGGCGGCACTGGCCGGCCCGCTGGGCGCGCTGCTGCTGTGGCGACGCATGGCCTATTTCGGCGACAGCCTGGCACATGCCTCGCTGCTGGGCGTGGCCCTGGCCCTGCTGCTTGAGCTGCCGTCCGGGCCCTGGGTGGTGGCGGTGTGTCTGGCGGTGGCACTGCTGCTGAGCCGGCTGATGCAAAGCCAGGCTCATGGCATCGACACCTGGCTCACCATCATGGCCTACAGCGGGCTCAGTCTCGCGCTGCTGCTGACCGCCGTGCATGGCGATGACGGCCATGGCCACGGTCATGATCTCGAGGCCTATCTGTTCGGCGACCTGATGGCGCTGACGGCCAGCCAATGCGGCTGGACCGCGCTCGGCCTGGCCGGGGTGGCCGCCGTGCTGTGGCGGATCTGGCCGGCCCTGCTGGCCATGGCCGTGGACGAGGAAACCGCCGCCGTGGATGGCTGGCCGGTGCAGCGACTGCGTCCCGTGATGCTGCTCCTGCTCGCGGGCGTGGTGGCGGCGGGCGCCAAGCTCATGGGCGTACTGCTGATCAGCGCGCTGCTGGTGATGCCGGCGGCAGCGGCACGCCTGGCCTCACGGACACCGGGCGGCATGGCACTGGGCGCCAGCCTGATCGCCATGCTGGCGGTGCTGGCCGGCTGGACCAGCCATGTCTGGCTGGCCACCCCGCCAGCCCCGGTCATCGTGCTCAGCGCCCTGGCCGTCCTGCTCGCCCTGATGCTGCGACAACGCCTGAGCGCCTGAGCACTCAGGGCTTGAAGCGGATCACGCCGGTGTCGTGGTCGTGCTCCTCGTCCGGCTCCTTCATGGTGACCTCGGTCGGGCGCGTGTCGGTGTAGTCGCAGCGCACGCACTGCACCCACTCGCGAGCGTCCTCGGTGCACAGCTGCAGCTTGTCCTCGAGTCCGCATCCCGGACATTTGGCGCCGGCAATGAAACGACGCAGCACGCTCATGCCGCCACCTCGTCAAGCAGTCCCGAGTGTCGCAGCAGCGCCTCCGGTGACGGATCACGGCCGCGGAAGGCACGGAACAACTCGGCAGCAGGACGACTGCCCCCCTGGGCCAGCACGGCCGCGCGAAAGCGCAGGCCGGTGTCGGCATTGAACACGCCTTCTTCCTCGAATGCCGCGAAGGCATCGGCGGACAGCACCTCGGCCCACTTGTAGCTGTAATACCCGGCGGCATAGCCACCCGCGAAGATGTGCGTGAAGCTGCAGGGGAAACGGTTCCAGCGCGGCGGACGCAGCACGCTGGTGAGATCGCGGATGTCCTCGAGCAGCGTGAGGGCACGCGCGAAGTCGACATCCCGCTGACGGTGGATCTCCAGATCGAAGAGCGAGAACTCGAGCTGGCGCAAGGTCATCAACCCAGACTGGAAATGACGGGCGGCGAACAGCCGGTCGAGCAGGGTCTGCGGCAACGGCTCGCCGCTGTCGACATGGCCGGAGATCAGCGCCAGGCCTTCCGGCGTCCAGCACCAGTTCTCCAGGAACTGGCTGGGCAGCTCGACGGCATCCCAGGCCACGCCATTGATGCCGGACACCGCAGCGACCTCGACCTCGGTCAGCATGTGATGCAGGCCATGGCCGAATTCGTGGAACAAGGTGGTGACTTCGTCGTGGCTGAGCAGGGCAGGCTTGCCGTTGACCGGCGGATTGAAGTTGCCGGTGAGAAAGGCGATGGGCAGCTGCAGCGTGCCGTCCGGCAGCCGGCGGCGCACGCGGGCATCCGCCATCCAGGCGCCGCCACGCTTGTTGGCGCGGGCGTAGAGATCGAGATAGAACCAGGCCCGGGTCTGACCATGCTCCTGCACCGCCCAGGCGGTGACATCCGGATGGTAGGTCTCCAGCTCCGGGGCCGGCACCAGGGTGATGCCGAAGAGACGCTGCACCACGGCGAACAGGCCCTCGATGACGCGTGGCGCCGGGAAGTAGGGACGCAGGTCCTCCTGGGACAGCGCATAGCGATGCTGCTTGAGCTGCTCGGCGGCGTAGGTCATGTCCCAGGGCTGCAGATCGTCCAGCCCCAGCTCGGCGGTCGCGAAGGCCTTGAGCTCGGCGAAATCGCGCTCGGCGCCGGGACGGGCGCGCCGGGCGAGGTCATGCAGGAAGTCCAGCACCTGCTCGACGCTGTCAGCCATCTTGGGCTCCAGCGACAACGCGGCGTAATGCGGGAAGCCCAGCAGCTCGGCCTGCTGCTGGCGCAGCGCAAGAATCTCGCTGATCAGCGGACCGTTGTCGAAGCGTCCTGCCTGCGGCCCCTGATCGGAGGCGCGGGTGGCATAGGCGGTGTAGATCTGCTCACGCAGAGCGCGATCACGGGCATGGGTCATCACCGCCAGGTAGCTGGGCATGTCCAGGGTGATGCGGAAGCCGCTGTCACCGGCGGCCTCGGCCAATGCCGCCAGCAGCTGCAGGGCGTTGGCTGGCAGACCCTGCAGGCGGCTGTCATCAGGCAGGGTCAGGGACCAGGCCTGGGTGGCATCGAGGACCTGGTCGGCGAACTGCGAGGTCAGGCGCGACAGGCGCTCGCTGACCTCGGCGAACTGCTGCTTGGACGCGGCCGGCAGGCCGATCCCGCTAAGCCGGAAATCACGCAGGGCATTGCTCACGGCGCGCTGCTGCGCCACCGACAGGCTGGCGAAGGCAGGGCTGTCATGCAGGGCCTGCCAGGCGCGGAAGAGGGGCTCGTGCTGGCCGATCTCGGTGGAAAACGCCGACAGCTTGGGAATGCAGGCGTTGTAGGCGGCACGCCAGGCGTCGCTGTTCATCACCGCATTCAGCTGCGAGATCGGCGCCCAGGCCGCGTTCAGGCGCGCGTCCATGGCTTCCAGCGGAGCGGCGAGACTGTCCCAGGTCGGCTGCGACTGTCCGGCGAGACGTTCGACCTCGGCGCGGTAGTCCGCCAGCAGTCGATCCACCGCCGGCTCGACATCCTCGGGCGTGAGGCAGGAAAACACCGGCAGGGCCGGCGGGTTGAGCAGCGCTTGCATCAGGTTCACCTCAGGCAGAAAGTTCGGCGCGCAATTGCGCCAGCACCGGGGCGGTATCGGGCCGGACACCGCGCCAGAGCAGAAAGGCCTCGGCCGCCTGCTCGACCAGCATGCCGAGCCCGTCACGGCGATGGCAAAGGCCGGCGTCCCGCGCCCAGGCGAGGAACGGGGTATCACGGCCATACATCATGTCATAGACCGCGGTCTGCGCATGCCAGCTGCCGGCGGGCAGGGTCAGCGCAGCACCGGACAGGCTGGCGCTGGTGGCATTGATGACCACATCGGCCGGCGCGTGTGCCGTCCCGGCCAGCCAGTCTGCCTGCCCCATGCCCGTCACCCGTGCGGTATCGGCAAACAGGTCGGCCAGCGCCTCGGCACGCTCCGGGGTGCGGTTCACCACCCGGATTTCCGTCACGCCGGCATCGAGCAGGGGCTGGATCACGCCGCGCGCGGCGCCACCGGCACCCAGCAGCAGCACGCGTGCACCATTCAGCGTCCAGCCGGCATTCACGACAATGTCAGCCACCAGGCCGGCACCGTCGGTGTTGTCACCAAAGACACGGCCATCCGACAGCGGCATCAGGGTGTTGACGGCGCCGGCACGGCGAGCGCGTTCGCTGAGCTGCTGGCACAGCGACCAGGCGACCTCCTTGAAGGGCACCGTGACGTTGGCGCCACGACCACCGTCACGCAGAAACTGCTGCCAGGTGCCGGCAAAGTCGTCCAGCGGTGCCAGCAGCGCGTCGTAGTGCAGATCCTGACCGGTCTGGACGGCAAAGGCGGCATGGATGCGCGGCGACTTGCTGTGTCCGATCGGGTTCCCGATGACGGCGTAGCGATCGGTCATGCCGGCACATCCCCGGCGTCAGCCGTAAGCGCTGGCCACCACTGCCGGTGCGGCAGAAAGCGCGTGTACAGCTCGGCCTCGGGCGACCCCGGCTCGGGCTGCCAGTTGTAGCGCCAGTTCACCTGCGGTGGCAGCGACATCAGGATGGACTCGGTACGTCCGCCCGTCTGCAGGCCGAACAGGGTGCCGCGGTCATAGACCAGGTTGAACTCGACGTAGCGGCCGCGACGCAGGCACTGGAACTCGCGCTCGCGCTCGCCGTAGGGCGTGTCGCGACGACGCTCGACGATGGGCAGGTAGGCATCGAGGTAGGCGTTGCCGACCGCCTGCATGAACGCGAACGAGGCATCGAAGCCGTCGTGGTTCCAGTCATCGAAGAAAAGGCCGCCGACGCCGCGCGCCTCCTGGCGGTGACGCAGGAAGAAGTAGTCGTCACACCAGGCCTTGAGACGCGGGTAGACCTCGCTGCCGAAGGGCGCGCAGGCCTCGGCGGCGACCTGGTGCCAGTGCCGGCAATCCTCTTCGTTGCCGTAATAGGGCGTGAGGTCGAAACCGCCGCCAAACCACCACACCGGCGCCTGGCCATCGGCTTCGGCAATGAAGAAGCGCACGTTGGCATGCGACGTGGGCACGTACGGATTGCGCGGGTGGATCACCAGCGACACGCCCATGGCCTGGAAGCGCCGGCCGGCCAGCTCGGGACGGTGGGCCGTCGCCGACGCCGGCAGGGTCGCGCCCATGACATGCGAGAAGTTGACACCGCCTTTCTCGATCAGGGCGCCATTCTCCAGCACGCGGCTGCGTCCGCCGCCGCCTTCGGCGCGCGTCCAGCTGTCCTCGATGAAGGTACCGCCATCGGCGGCGGCGAGCGCCGCGCAGATGCGGTCCTGCAGATCCAGCAGATAGGCCTTAACAGCCTCGCTGTTGACGTGTTCCATCGGGTCTCCTAGCCGCCGGCGCGTATCACGCGGCGGGTTTTCAGGTCGCGGATTTCCGTCGGGCGGGCAAGACCGCCGACGTCGCCGGGAAGAATATAGTCAAGCTCGCTGCCCAGACGTTGACGCACCTCAAAGCGGCGGCGCGCGGCCGGCTTGCCGGCACGATTGGCACTGGTCGACACCAGAGGCCCGCCAAAGGCATCGCAGAGGTCGCGCACCAGCGGATGCGCACTGACCCGGAAGGCCACGGTCTCGTGACGGCCGCGCAGCCAGCGCGGAAAGTCGTCGGGCACCGGAATCAGCCAGGTCACCGGCCCTGGCCAGGTGGCCTGCAGCGCAGCGATCTCGTCATCCGTGAGGTCATGGAGCCAGGGCGCGACCTGCTGCCAGCGGCTGGCGATGAGAATCAGCCCCTTCGCAGGGTCGCGTCGCTTGATGTCCCAGATGCGCTCGACCGCCGCCTCCTGCCAGGGGTCACAGCCCAGGCCCCAGACCGACTCGGTCGGGTAGGCAATGACACCACCGTCACGCAGGGTTCGGACGGCGAGGGCGCAATGCAGCGGCGACAACATGCGAGAGCACTCCGGGATCATGAACGGGGAGCGTCGAGTCTATCATGCCACCCTGTTGTCATCAGGCGGACAGCTGCTGGTAGCCGCCGGGCACGGCGGCAATCCAGCCCGCCACCTCGAGCTCGCCAAGCAGTGCCAGCAGGCAGGGCGCCGCCAGAGCCGAGGTCGCCGCGAGGCGGTCCAGATCCCAGATGTCCCAGGCCATGACATCAAGCAGGGCCTGTCCGCCGGCCGGCAGCGACGGGCGCGGAGCCGGCGAGCCCTCCGCCGGCAGCGGCAGGGGGGCGGCCAGGCCGTAGAGCGTGCGCAATCCGGGCAGCAATTCGCGCATCACATCCTGCGGGGTCTCTGCCAGCACCGCCTGGCCTCGCTTCAGCCACTCGTGACAACCGCGCGACTGCAGACTGTGTATGGAGCCCGGAACCACCATGACCGGGCGACTGAACTGGTCACTGGCCGCTGCCGTGATCAGCGAACCGCTGTCCGGGCCCGCCTCGATCACGGTCACCGCCAGACTGAGCGCGCTGATGACCACGTTGCGCCGGGGGAAATGCCGGGCTTCAGGCGGCGTGCCCGGCACGAACTCGGAGACGCAGAGGCCGCCCGCTGCCGGAATCTCCCGCATCAAGGCCTGATTGGCCGGCGGATAGCAGCGATCAAGACCGCAGCCCATGACCGCGACCGTGACGCCCGCCCGCGCCAGGGCACCACGATGTGCCGCGCCATCGATGCCGCTGGCGAGACCGCTGGTGACCGCAAGCCCGGCCTGCACCAGCTCGCCGGCCCAGTTCCGGGCAATGTCCAGCCCGTAGCGCGTGGCGGCCCGGCTGCCGACCAGAGCCACCTGGGGCAGGCCAAGCGCGGTCTCGCTGCCCTCCCAGAACAGCAATGGTGGCGGATCCGGCAACGCCGCCAGCGCCGGCGGCCAGGTCATGCCGGGCGTAGCCTGCCAGAGGCCGCGATTCGCAGCCTCCAGCCACCTCAACGCGCGATGCCAGAGCTGGCGCGGCGCAGCCGCCAGCTCGCCATCCGGCCAGGCCCGGTACAGCGCCGTCGCCGCGGCGAGTCCGGGCCAGCTGCCATCGCGCGAGCGCGATCCGGGCCATGCGACATCCCAGGCGCCCGGGCCTGCGGCGAGCGCACTGGCGGCATCACCAAAGTGACGGCACAGCGCCAGATAGCGCTGCGCCTGCTGTCCCAGCACCAAATACAGCTGCAGCGCGGCTTCCTCGTGCATGCCTGTCTCCCGGCCACGCCCATGGTCATCGCCAGCGCCGGCCCGCTTGCCTATAATGTCGCCATCGGGCTGCTGCCCTTCCTGCAAGAGGTTTAGACCGGCCTGGCCCGTTTCGCCACTCCGGACCACACATCATGGCTCTGTTACCCATTCTGGAATTTCCGGATGTCCGTCTGCGCACGGTGGCCAAGCCCGTCATCCAGGTCGACGAGCACATTCGTCAGCTCGCCCGGGACATGCTGGAAACCATGTATGCCGCACCCGGCATCGGGCTGGCGGCAACCCAGGTCAATCATCACGTGCGCCTTCTGGTGCTGGATGTCAGTGAGGACCAGTCGCAGCCGCAGGTCTTCATCAATCCCGAGATCGAGCCGCTCGGGCAGGAGCGCAAGACCTATGATGAAGGCTGCCTGTCGGTGCCCGGTTTCTACGAGACGGTCGAGCGCCCTGACCACATCCGTGTCAATGCCATCGACCTGGACGGCAAGCCGTTCACGCTGACGGCAGACGGCTTGCTGTCGGTGTGCATCCAGCACGAGATCGATCACCTCGACGGCAAGCTCTTCGTCGACTACATCTCGCCGCTGAAGCGCAACCGCATCAAGAGCAAGCTGGAAAAGCAGCACCGGGCACGCGCCTGAAACCCTTCCCTGAACAGGTACCCCCCGTTGGACAGTCATTTGCGCATCGTCTTTGCAGGCACCCCCGAGTTCGCGGCTGAAAGCCTGCGCGCCCTCCTGCAAGGACACCACGACGTCATCGCCGTCTACACGCAGCCCGATCGCCCGGCCGGTCGCGGCCGTGGTCTCAAGGCCAGCCCGGTCAAGGAACTGGCCCTGGAACATGACATTCCGGTCTGGCAGCCGCACAGCCTCAAGGATGCCGATGCCCAGAACGAGCTGGCCGCGCTCAAGTCCGACCTGATGGTGGTGGCCGCCTACGGTCTGCTGCTGCCGCAGGCCGTGCTCGACATGCCGCGTCTCGGCTGCATCAACGTGCATGCGTCCCTGCTGCCGCGCTGGCGCGGTGCCGCGCCCATCCAGCGTGCCATTCTCGCGGGCGACCGCGAGACCGGCATCACCATCATGCAGATGGATGCCGGCCTGGATACCGGCGCCATGCTGTACAAGGCCACCTGCCCGATCTCGCGCAGCGACACCGGAGCCAGCCTGCACGACCGGCTCGCCCTGCTTGGCGGCGACGCCTTGCTGGCCGTGGTCGACTCGCTGCGTGACGGACAGCCGCTGAGCGCGGAGCCGCAGGACACTGCGCTCGCCACCTATGCCGCCAAGCTCAGCAAGGAAGAGGCCCTGATCAACTGGCAGCTGCCGGCTGACGAACTGGCGCGACGCATCCGCGCCTTCAATGCCGTACCGGTTGCCCACAGCACGCTGGCGGGCCAGTCGGTACGTGTCTGGCAGGCGCGCACGCTGGTCGACGAAACAACCACCGCCACACCCGGCATGATCATTCGCGCCGACAAACATGGCCTGGCGGTTGCCGCCGGGGAGGGCACCGTGCTGCTGATCGAAACCTTGCAACTGCCGGGCGGCAAGGCGCTGCCCATCGCCTTGCTGCTCAATGCCCGCCGCGACGAGCTGCAGCCCGGCACGGTATTCGGCGCATGAGCCGCCCCCAGACGCCACGCAACCCCGGCAAGGGCGGCACCGGCAGAAGCAGCCGTCGCGAGCTCGGCGTACGTGCTCTCGCGGCCCAGGCCCTGGGTCCGGCACTGGCCGGCGAGCGCTCGCTCAGCGCCACGCTGCCACCGGCGCAACGCGCCTGCCGCGGCGAGGACGTCGGTCTGCTGCAGGAGCTGGTGCAGGGCACCGCACGCCATGCCATCCATTACCGCACCCTGATCAAGCCGCTGCTGCAGCGCGCCACCAAGGACAACACCGTCGAGGCGCTGCTGCTGATCGGCACGCACCAGCTGCTGGCCATGCGCATCCCTGATCACGCCGCCATTGCCGAGACCGTCGAGGCCGCGCGCCAGCTCGGCATGGACAAGCTCACCGGTTTCATCAACGGCGTGCTGCGCAGCCTGCAGCGCCGCGAGGCCGAACTGGTGCATGCCGCGCTCGTCCAGGAGCATGCGCACCCGGCCTGGCTGCTGCGCGCCCTGCGCGCCGACTGGCCGGACCAGGCCGACGCCATCATTGCCGCCAACAACAGCCCGGCGCCGACGACGCTGCGGGTCGACCGCAGTCGCAACTCGCGGGACGCCATGCTGGCCACGCTGGTCGAGGAAGGCCTGCCGGTCGAGCCGACCCGACATGCCCCGGATGGCCTGCGCCTGACCGAACCGGTGCCGATCCAGGCCCTGCCAGGTCTTGCTGAGGGCCTGCTGTCAGTGCAGGACGAGGCCGCCCAGCTCGCTGCCTGCCTGCTTGCGCCGGCACCCGGCGAGCGCGTCCTTGACGCCTGTGCCGCCCCCGGAGGCAAGACCGCGCACCTGCTGGAGATCCAGCCGGACATGGCGGCTCTGGTCGCGCTCGACAACGACGAAGACCGCCTGCGTCGTGTCGAGGAAAACCTCGCTCGCGCCGGCTATCCGGCCGGCAGTGCGCAGGCTGCCCATGTGCAGGTCCGCTGCGCCGACGCCGAAGACCTCGACAGCTGGTGGGATGGCGAGGGCTTCGACGCCATCCTGCTCGACGCCCCCTGCAGCGCCACCGGCGTGATCCGCCGCCACCCGGACATCAAGCTGCTGCGCCGCGCCACCGACATCGCGCAAACCGTGGCCATCCAGGCCAGCCTGCTCGACCGCCTGTGGCTGACGCTGAAGCCGGGCGGACGCCTGCTCTATGCCACCTGCTCGCTGCTCAAGGCCGAGAACGAGGACCAGATCACAGCCTTCCTCGCCCGCACCGCCAACGCCCAGCCGCTGCCGCTGCGCCTTGACGGCGAGATGCCGGGCCAGTGGCGCCCGCAGGGCCGTCAGCTGCTGCCCGAGATCGACGGCCATGACGGCTTCTACTACGCGCTGCTGAGCAAGGTGCCGGGACCGTGACTGCCATGACGCTGCCAGCGCTGCTGCCCGACTTCATCGATGCCGCCCTCATCCGCGACCTGCTGGCATCACTGGCCTTCTTTCTGGTGCTGATGGGCGTGCGCATGCTGCTGCGCCGCGCCATTCTCAGTCGCGAGGCGCTCGAGCCCGAGATGAAGCGGCGCTGGCTGGTCAGCCTGCGCAACGTCATCCTGATCATCTTCATGCTCGGCATGGCGCTGATCTGGGCCAGCGAAATCGAGACGGTGGCGGTCTCCATGGTGGCCTTTGCCGCTGCCCTGGTTCTGGCCACCCGCGAAATGATCCTGTGCCTGCTGGGTGCGCTGTACCGCGCCAGCACCAATGCCTACGCCATCGGTGATCGCATCGAGATCAACGGCCTCAAGGGCCAGGTGATCGATTCCGACATGCTGTCGACCACGCTGATCGAATCCAACCAGGCCACCGCGCACAAGGGCACGGTCGGACGCGTGGTGACGTTTCCCAACAGCCTGCTGCTGATGCAGCCGCTGTTCAACGAAAGCACGCTGGGACGCTATGTCATTCACACCGTGCACGTGAACATCCGCCGTGACGATGACTGGCAGGCGGCAGAGTCGCGCCTGCTGGCGGCGGCCCGCGAAGAAGTCAGCCAGTACAGCAAGGATCTGGTGCGCCATGCCCGCGAGCTGCAGCGCAGCTACGGCCTTGGCGCACCGGCACTGGTACCGCGGGTGCGCATGGTGCTCAGCGATCACAAGCAGATCGAGCTGCACCTGCAGCTGCCGACTCCCATCAACGAGCGCGTGAACGTCGAGCAGCGCATCCTGCGCAGCTACCTCGCCGGCCATGGCACGATCGGCACTGGCGAGATGGCGAAGGCGCCGGACCCGTCCGTCGGCTGAGCCGGCGCGGCCTCTCATCTGCCGCCGAGAAACCCCTTGAGCAGATCGATACCCTGGCTCAGCACGTCACCGCCCTGGGGCAGCTGACCATTGGGCGACAGCTTGTCGATGATGCCGGGAAGAAACTCGGCAATCTGTGCCGCCGCCTGCTGCGGGTCGATGCCGAACTTGCCGGCCAGTGCCGCAATCTGCGGACTGCCCAGCACCTGCTGAATCTGCTCGGCGCTGACGGGCAGATTCTGACCGTTGCTCAGCCACGACTTCAGCTGCTCGCCAAGACCGCCTTCCTGAAGCTTCTGTGCCAGGCCCTGCAGTCCGCCACTGTCGCCAATCAGTCCCTGCACTGCAGCCAGCACGCCCTGAGCGCCCTGGCCACCTGCGGCATTGCCGAGCAGCGAGCTCACTTCGTCGAAAATACCCATGTTGCCGTCCTCACCGGTTGTGATGCCCGGGATTATGCGCCGGTCAGGCGCACGACACCGGGCAGGGCGACAAACGGACACATGAAAAGGCCGGGCATTGCCCGGCCTGTTTCACACGATACGCCTTGACTCAGCGGCCGAGGATCTCGCGTGCGACCACTTCCTTCATGATCTCGCTGGCACCACCGTAGATGCGCTGGATGCGGGCATCGATGTAGGCGCGGGCAACCGGGTACTCGAGCATGTAGCCATAACCGCCATGCATCTGCAGGCAGGCGTCAGCGACACGGCCCTGCAGCTCGGTGGCATAGAGCTTGACCGCGGCACCGGTCGGGATGTCCAGCTTGCCTTCGGCATGCAGGTCAATGCAGTTGTTGACGAACGCGCGGGCAGCCAGGATATCGGTCTTGCAGGTGGCCAGGGTGAAACGGGTGTTCTGCAGCTGGGACAGCGGCTTGCCGAAAGCCTTGCGGTCCTGCACGTACTGGATGGTGCGCTCCAGGGTGCCCTCGGAGGCGGCGACACCGATCACGGCGATGTTCAGACGCTCGCGCGGCAGCTCGTTCATCATGTAGGCAAAGCCCTTGCCTTCCTGACCGAGCAGGCATTCTGCCGGAACACGCACGTTGTCCATGAACAGCTCGGAGGTGTCCTGCGAGTGCAGACCCATCTTCTCCAGCTTCTTGCCTTTCTGGAAGCCGGGCAGGCTGGTGTCGATGAGCAGCAGCGAAACGCCCTTGGCGCCAGCGCTGACATCGGTCTTCACCGCCATCACCACGACGTCGGCGTGCTGGCCGTTGGAGATGAAGGTCTTGGAACCGTTCACCACGTAGACATCACCGTCACGCACGGCGGTGGTGCGGATGGCAGCCAGGTCGGAGCCGGCGCCCGGCTCGGACATGCCGATGGCGGCAACCGCGGCACCGGACGCCAGCTTGGGCAGCCATTCAGCCTTCACGGCATCGGTGGCCAGGTGCTCGATGTACGGTGCGCAGATGTCCGAATGCACGCTGACACCGGTGGCCAGCGAGGCCAGACCCATCTTGGACATCTCGTCGAGAATCACCATGGAATACTGGAAGGGAACGCCAACGCCGCCATACTGCTCGGGCTGGTCAACACAGAGCAGGCCGTTGTCGCCAAGCAGGTTCCAGATCTCGCGCGGCATCCACGAATCCTTTTCCCACTGCTCGTAGTGCGGCTGGATCTCGTTCTCGAGGAAGCGCTTGACGTTGTCGCGGAAGAGCTGAAGTTCGGCCTGATCGATGCTCATGTGTGTTCTCACCTGTTATGCGTTGTGTCGGCGTGACATACCACGAAGGTCGCATTTTATGTCAACCGTGACTGAACGGACAGAACAAATGCCGAACATTGCCTGACGCCCTATATACTGTCGTGCATGTCAGCAGCGCATGATGCACGCCGTGTCTTGCGCCTGAGTCTGTTCACTGTCGTGTCGTACCCGGAGGCCGTTGATCATGAGCACCGAAACCCTGCTGGCCGGACTGCGCCGCGAACTGCTGGACTTCGAGGACGTGCAGGACAGCATCCTGGCCCGCTACGACTACCACCCGACGGCCTTCGACAACGGCGAGCTGCACAATGCCGCCGGCCAGAACGAAGGCTCATGCCGCCTGCTTGCCTTTGCCCTGCTGAACAGTCTCGACGAGCAAGACACGCTGCTCTGCTTCGGCCGTCATTACCGCCAGGTACTGGCCACGCCGGAAGGCAGTGACCACGGCAACATACGAAACTTCATGCGCCACGGCTGGTCGGGCGTGCGTTTTCACGGTCAGGCATTGACGGCAAAGCCCGGACACTGATTAATCTCGTTCCCATTCTGTCAACCGCACAAGCGCTTCCGCGTTTGATGACCACACACCGATTCCAGGAGATCCCTGATGAAGCACCTGCCGCTGCACGCCACCCTGCTCGCCACCCTGCTGGCCTCCACCGCCCATGCTGCTGATGCCAATGTCGGCCTCGGCGTCAATGTGGGTGGTTTCGGCGCCAAGGCCGAAGCCAACGCGTCGGTGAAGACCGATGCCCAGCAATCCGCCCAGAAAACCCGCGATGCGGCCGTCAACGCCGGTCTCGGCGCCCTGGCCACCGGCAAGGGCGTGGCTGACAGTGCCAAGGCTGCAGGCCAGAGCGCCGCCAGCAGCGCCAAGGCGGAAGCCCAGGCACGTGCAGACCAGGCCAAGGCCGCTGGCGAAGCCAAGGCAGCTGAAGCACATGCCCACGCCGAACACGCCAAGGCTGCCGGCCAGGCCAAGGCAGAAGCCGCTCAGAACAAGCTCACTGGCCAGGCCAAGATCGCTGCCGGCTACCGCCAGGCTGCCGCCGACCGCATCAGCCTCTCCGATCGTGCTGCCGTGGCCAAGCAGGTCAGCCTGAAGCAGGCCGGCCAGGCCACCGCCGGCAAGCTCATCGGCAGCGCGCTGGGTGTTCAGGGCCAGGCCAAGGCTGACATCGTCATTGGTGCCAAGCTCCCGGCCAGTGCCTCTGCCTCGGCACAGGTGGTCTCCGCAACGTCGGTCAAGGGCCTCGGCGCCCAGCCCAAGGACACCAAGCTCGTCGTGGTTGGTCAGCAGCTGGTGCGTGTCAATGCCAAGACCAACGTCGTGCTGGACGTCACCAGCATCTGATCTGCCTCTGTCGCCGTGACCCGGTCACGGCACAGGTTGCATCTCCCGAGGGGTCGGCCATGCCGGCCCCTCGGCGTTTCCGGCATCCGCAGACGATGCCGCCTGCACGTGAACAGGCTTGGGTTGTTGCCGTAATCGGGTATGATTTCGCGCTTGATCCGAGCTCACGCTGCCGGTGCCCGCACGGGCATCCGACGCGCCGGGACCATTCCGACAGGACTTCACCATGACACAGACCGCGCAACCGATTCAGACCTTCCAGGGCCTGATCCTGGCGCTGCAGAACTTCTGGGCCGAACAGGGCTGCGTGGTGCTGCAGCCCTATGACATGGAAATGGGGGCGGGCACCTTCCATACCGCCACCTTTCTGCGCGCGCTCGGTCCGGAGACCTGGAATGCCGCCTACGTGCAGCCCTCGCGCCGCCCGGCCGACGGCCGCTATGGCGAGAACCCCAACCGCCTGCAGCACTACTACCAGTTCCAGGTCGTGCTGAAGCCGAACCCGAGCAACATCCAGGAGCTCTACTTGGAGTCGCTGCGCCGCATCGGCGTCGACCCGACGGTGCATGACATCCGCTTCGTCGAGGACAACTGGGAATCGCCGACGCTGGGCGCCTGGGGTCTGGGCTGGGAGGTCTGGCTGAACGGCATGGAAGTGACCCAGTTCACCTACTTCCAGCAGGTCGGCGGCATCGAGTGCTACCCGGTCACCGGCGAGATCACCTACGGCCTGGAACGCCTGGCCATGTACCTGCAGGGCGTGGATTCGGTCTACGACCTGGTCTGGACCGACGGCCCGTTCGGCAAGGTCACCTATGGCGACGTCTTCCACCAGAACGAGGTCGAGCAGTCGACCTACAACTTCGAGCATGCCAACGTGCCGGAGCTGTTCAAGCTGTTCGATCTCTACGAGAGCGAATCCAACCGCATCATGGCCCTGAAGCTGCCGCTGCCTGCCTACGAGTTCGTGCTCAAGGCCTCGCACACCTTCAATCTGCTCGATGCCCGCCGCGCCATCTCGGTGACCGAGCGTCAGCGCTACATCCTGCGTGTGCGCACGCTGGCGCGCGCCATCGCGCAAAGCTATCTGGAATCGCGCGCCGCCCTCGGCTTTCCGCTGGCGCCGGCCACCCTGCGCGACGAAGTACTGGCACAACTGGCCGCACAGGCGGCCTCGCAGGAGAACAAGGCATGAGCGCCCGCGACTTTCTGTTCGAGATCGGTGGCGAGGAGCTGCCGCCGAAATCGCTTTCCGGCCTCGCCAGCGCCCTTGCCGATGGCGTGCTCGACGGCCTGACCAAGGCCGGGCTCAGCCATGATGGCGTGACCTGGTTCGCCGCACCGCGCCGACTCGCCGTGCAGGTTCGCGCGCTGGCTCCGCAGCAGCCTGACCGCGTCATCAGTGTCGATGGCCCGCCCGTTCAGGCCGCCTTCACCGCCGACGGCCAGCCCACCCAGGCCGCGCTCGGCTTTGCCCGCAAGAACGGTGTCGGCATCGACGAGCTGGATCGCAGTGGCGACAAGCTGCGCTTTCGCCGCGAGATTCGCGGCGAGCAGACGGCAAGCCTGCTGCCCGGCATTCTCGATGCCGCGCTGAAGAATCTGCCCGTTGCCAAGCGCATGCGCTGGGGCAGCAGCCGAGCCGAGTTCGTGCGACCGATGCACTGGCTGGTCATGCTCTATGGCGAAGACGTGGTACCGGCAACGCTGCTCGAACTGGACAGCGGCCGCATCAGTCACGGCCACCGCTTCCACCATCCGCAGGCGATCGAGATCGCCAGCGCGGCGGACTACCTGCCGGCCATGCGCCAGGCCCATGTCATTGCCGATTTTTCCGAACGTCGCGAGCTCATCCGGGCCCGTGTCACCGAGCTTGCTGCAGGCGAGGGCGGACAGGCCCTGATGCCCGAGGCCCTGCTTGACGAGGTGACCGCACTGGTCGAATGGCCGGTACCGCTGGTGTGCAGCTTCGAATCACGCTTCCTCGCGGTGCCCCAGGAAGCCCTGATCTCGACCATGCAGGACAACCAGAAGTACTTCTGCCTGGTCGATGGCGACAACCGCCTGATGGCGCGCTTCATCACCGTCGCCAACATCGACTCGCCGGCCCCGGAGAAGATCATTGCCGGCAACGAGAAGGTGGTGCGCCCGCGCCTCACCGATGCCGAGTTCTTCTTCCAGCAGGACAAGAAGATCACCCTGGCCGAACGCAACGAGCGCCTCCGCAACGTAGTCTTCCAGGCCCAGCTCGGCACCGTCCATGCCAAGTCCGAACGCGTCTCGGCACTGGCCGCCCACATTGCCGGCCTGATCGGTGCAGATGTCGCCCAGGCTCGCCTGGCCGGCTCGCTCTGCAAGTCCGACCTGGCCTCGGAAATGGTCAGCGAGTTCCCCGAGCTGCAAGGCATCGCGGGCTATCACTATGCCCTTCACGAAGGCCTGCCCGAACCCGTCGCCCTCGCGCTCAACGAGCAGTACCTGCCGCGCTTCGCCGGTGACGTGCTGCCCACCCAGGCCATTGGCCAGGCGGTCGCGCTGGCTGACAAGCTCGACACCCTGACCGGCATCTTCGGCATCGGCCAGCCACCGACCGGCTCCAGAGACCCCTACGCCCTGCGTCGAGCTGCCCTGGGCGTGCTGCGCATCCTCATCGAAGGCGAGCTGGCACTGGATCTCGAACAGCTGGTGCTGGCCGCCACGGCGCAGCATGGCGCAGCGCTCACGTCCTTGACCACGGCAGCGGATGTCTTCGACTTTCTGCTCGGTCGCTATCGCGCCATGTACGAAGAGCAGGGTTTCACGGTCGACGTCATCCAGTCCGTGCAGGCTTGCCGCCCGAAGATGGCGCGCGACTTCGACCGCCGCGTCCGGGCCGTGGCGCAGTTCCGGCTCTTGCCGGAAGCCTCCGCCCTGGCTGCCGCCCACAAGCGCGTTTCCAACATCCTTGCCAAGGAAGCCGTGAGCGGCGGCGAGATCGAGCGCAACCTGCTCCAGCCAGGTGCCGAGCAGGCTCTTTTCGATGCCATCTCGCGTCGTGCTGCCGAGGTTGCGCCGCTCTTCGCCAGCGGCGACTACAGCCAGGCCCTGAGCATTCTCGCCGGCCTGAAAGAGGTGCTGGACGCCTTTTTCAACGAGGTCATGGTGATGGCCGAGGATGCGGCGGTGCGTGCCAACCGCCTGCGCCTGCTGTCCTGGCTGCGTACCCTGTTCCTGCGCGTCGCCGACATTTCCCATTTGTCGCAAAACTGAGCAGCGCCGGCCTGCGGAGCGTAATCTGTTCCCTCAGGCCGGGCCCGTGACACATCCAGGCAGCAGTTTCCGGTCTTCACAGGAAGACCCGTCACTGCTGCTTAGACATGTGTCCAATTTACTCTCGTGCCCGAGACCTGTCGCATTGCTGCCAATGCGCTACGGCTCATACCCTCGTATAAAAGCCGCCGACTTGATTCCATAACCTACAAAGGTGTGACCATGCCCGCTTACAAGGCTCCGCTGCGCGACATGCGCTTCCTGATGAACGAAGTCTTCGACTACCCGAAGCACTACGCCAATCTGCCCGGCGGCGAAGAAGCCAGCCCGGACCTGATCGACGCCATCCTCGACGAGTCGGCCAAGTTCTGCGAGAACGTGCTGGCTCCGCTCAACCTGCCGGGCGACCTGGAAGGCTGCCATTTCGAAAACGGCGAAGTGCGCACGCCCGCCGGCTTCAAGGAAGCCTACGAGCAGTACGTCGCTGGCGGCTGGCAGGGCCTGAACTATCCCACCGAATTCGGCGGCCAGGGCCTGCCGTTGTCCATGGGTCTGTTCCGTTCGGAAATGATGGGTACCGCCAACTGGTCGTTCACCATGTACCCGGGCCTGTCGATCGGCTGCATCAACACCATCATGCTGCACGGCACCGACGAGCACAAAGCCACCTATCTGCCGCCGCTGGTGGAAGGTCGCTGGACCGGCACCATGTGCCTCACCGAGCCGCAGTGCGGCACCGACCTCGGCCAGGTCAAGACCAAGGCCGAGGCGCAGGCTGACGGCAGCTACAAGCTGACCGGCACCAAGATCTTCATTTCCGCCGGCGAACACGACCTGGCCGAGAACATCGTGCACATCGTGCTGGCCCGCCTCCCGGACGCACCGGCCGGCACCCGCGGCATCTCGCTGTTCATCGTGCCCAAGTTCCTGGCCAATCCGGATGGTACCCTCGGTGAACGCAACACCGTCGCCGCCGGCTCCATCGAGCACAAGATGGGTATCCGCGCCTCCGCCACCTGCGTGATGAACTTCGACGGCGCCACTGCATTCCTGATCGGCCCCCCCAACAAGGGTCTGGAGTGCATGTTCACCTTCATGAACACGGCCCGCATCGGCACGGCCATCCAGGGTGTGGCCCACGCCGAGCAGTCCTACCAGGGCTCGCTGCCGTACGCCCTTGAACGCCGCTCCATGCGCGCCCTGTCGGGCAAGAAGGATCCGGAATTCGCAGCGGATGCCCTGATCCACCACGGTGACGTGCGCCGCATGCTGCTGACCCAGAAGGCCATCGCTGAAGGTGGTCGCGCCATGGTCTACTTCGCTGCCCAGTACGCCGACAACATGGCCGTCGGCATTAACAACGGCGACAAGGAAACCTACGACTACTGGGATGACAAACTGGGCTTCCTGACCCCGATCCTCAAGGGCTGCCTGACCGAACTCGGTCTCGAGGCTGCCAACCTTGGCATGCAGGTGTTCGGTGGCCACGGCTACATCAAGGAGCACGGCATGGAGCAGATCGCTCGTGATGCCCGTATCTCCACCCTGTACGAAGGCACCACCGGCATCCAGGCACTCGACCTGCTCGGCCGCAAGGTTCTGCTGACCACCAAGGGCAAGGCCGTCCGTGACTTCACGGCCGACATCGCCAAGTTCTGCCGTGACCACGTCGGCAACAAGCAGATGCGTCCGTTTGTCTGGGAGCTGACCAAGATCGCTACCCAGTGGAACTACCTGACCGTGCGCATCATGCTGCAAGCCCGCAAGGATCGTGATGTCGTCGGCACCGCAGCACATGACTTCCTCATGTACTCCGGCTATGCCGCACTGGCGTACTTCTGGGCGCAGATGGCTGCCGTTGCCTTCGAGAAGCTGGAGAAGGGCGGCAACGACGAACCGGCGTTCTACCAGGCCAAGATCGAGACCGCCGAGTTCTACTTCGAGCGTCTGCTGCCGCGCGCCAAGGCCCATGCCGAAACCATGCTGAAGCCGACCAAGTCGCTGATGCAGATGGACAAGGCGCGCTTCAACTTCGCCTGATGCCTTCAGGTCTGCGTTGAACCCGAAAGGCCTCTGATCGCTCCGATCAGAGGCCTTTTTCATTTCCGCAGCGCCAATTCGAACAGTGCTAGCATCAGCTCACGACAGCTGATCTCCACTAGTACAAGGCCGACTCCATGACCAGAACCGCCATCATCATTGGCGCCAGCAGCGGCATCGGTGCCGCGCTGGCCGAATCCCTCGCACGTCGCGGCCATGACCTCGGCCTGACCGGTCGCCGCACCGAGCGCCTGCAGGCACTGGCTGATCAGCTGCGCGAACGCTTCGGCATCCGCACCGAGGTACGCTACCTCGATGTCTGCGATACCGCCGCCGTGCATCCGGTGCTGCTGGAGCTGTCTGCCACGCTGGGCGGACTCGACCTGCTCGTCGCCAATGCCGGTCGCACCGGGCGTCGACGTGCCGGCAACGGCCGCATCGACATTGATCGCGACATCCTCGATACCAACCTGATGGGCGCCATCGCCTGCATTGATGCCGGCATGGCCATCTTCAAGCAGCAGGGTCGCGGACATCTGGTCGGCATCTCGTCGATCTCGGCCTTCATCGGCCTGCCCGGCAGTGCCGCCTACTCGGCCTCCAAGGCAGCGCTCACCAACTACCTGCAGGCTCTGCGCTGCGAGCTGGGCAAGGGCAACATCCATGTCACCACGATTCATCCCGGCTTTGTCATCACCGAGCTGACGCCCGACATGGAGAAATACCCCTTCGCGGCAAAACCCGAGGTGGTCGCCGAGGGCATCTGTGCCGCCATCGAACGACGTGCCAAGGAGGCAACGGTACCGCGCTGGCCATGGGCACCGCTCATGCCCATTCTCAAACGCCTGCCGGACAGCCTGATTCGCAAGGCTTTCTGATACGCTGCAGCAGGAGCAGTATCCCAGCTCCCGGTCATGCTGCAGGAGCCCCTGATGTCCGTGCGACCCACACCGCTGATGCGCCTGCCGCTGCTGGCAGGCCTGTTTACGCTGACCTACCTGACCTACAGCATCCTGAGCCCGTTCCTCGTGCCTCTGGCCTGGGCTGCGGTCCTGGTGTTCGTCACCTGGCCGCTGTATCGCCACCTGCTGCGCCTGTGCGGCCATCGTGAAAACATCGCGGCCGGCCTGATGACTGCGCTGCTGATGCTGCTCATGGTCGGCCCCCTGGCCTGGCTGCTGGTCATGCTGCAGGCCGAGGTACGCATCATCTACGCCCATCTCAGCGAATTCCTGCTGCGCGACACGCTGGACCTTCCCGAGATGGTGACGAGCGATTACCCCTGGCTGGCCAGCGAGATACAGCGGCTCTGGGTGCTGGTGCACGAGAACCCGGCCATCCTCAAGGACAATCTGCGCGGCGTGGTCGATGTCAGTTTCGTGCAGCTGAAGTCGCTTGCCGGCGGCATCGGCAAGAACATCGCCAAGCTGCTGTTCACGCTGCTCAGCGCCTTCTTCCTGTACCGTGACGGCCCGCGCATCATTGCCCAGCTGCGCAGCGCGCTGGCGCACACGGCGCCCGGCCATGGCGAGCGCTACCTGGGCGCGGCGGCCAACATGACCCGTGCCGTGGTGTTCGGCATCGTGCTGACGGCGCTGGCGCAAGGCGCGCTCGCCGGCATCGGCTATGCCGTTGCCGGGGCACCGAACCCGGTGTTCCTCGCCGTGGTAACGGCCCTGTTTGCACTGATTCCCTTCGGCACGCCGTTCGCCTGGGGCGCGGTCGCGATCTGGCTGCTTGTCTCCGGCGACACCATTGCCGCTGTCGGCCTGGCCATCTGGGGTACCGCGGTGGTGAGCTCGGTGGACAACATCGTGCGACCGCTGGTGATCTCCAGCGCCACCCAGATCTCCTTCCTGCTGGTCATGTTCGGCGTGCTTGGCGGACTGGCCAGCTTCGGCATGATCGGCCTGTTCATCGGCCCTGTGATACTCGCCGTGGTGGCAGCGATCTGGCAGGAGTGGCTGAACAAGCCGGTTCAGGAAGAAGAGCTGCCTGAGGCCTAGGGCGCCTCTTCGCGGTAGGCGAGGCCGCTGCCGCGCAAGCGATCGAGCAGGGCGTCACCCATGGCCTGGGCTGGCGTCAGCACGCCCGACGCGGCCGGCAGGCGCTCGCCGTCAAACGCCAGGCACAGGGCACTCTCTCCGATCATGCGGGCAGTTTCGTCATAGCCCGGATCACCGCCACAGAGCACCGTGCGCACGTGGTGCTGCTCGCGCATGCCGAGGCGAGCAGACGCATTCATCTCGACGCGGAACCAGTGATGCTGACGCTCGCGGGCATTCGGGCCTTCGCCACTGCGCTTCCACTGGCTGAGCAGCTGGCGGGTCGACTCCAGGCGTGAGCCCAGCCATACCCCGCCGAGACCCGCAGCCGCCATCAGCGCTTTCGGCGCACTGCGTACCAGCAGCTGATGGCTGTAGCTGAACTCGCGGCCATAGAAGCCGTAGCTCTGCGCAGAGCGCGCAATCACCTGCGGGTCTATGGTCGGCAAGGGCAGGGCCCAGCCACCCTCCACACGCTGCGGGCGCTGACTGACAAGCTCGATCTTGCGTCGTGACTTGCGCTTGCCCGGCGCAGCCTCAACCGCCTCTGATGCGGCGGCGGCCCCGGAAAAGGCGTGCAGGGCCGACTGCCAGGTGCCGCCAGAGATCTGTCCACGCGCCTGGACGCGCCCGACCACAGACACCTTGGCCTTGGCCATGCGCTCGCTGCCGAGACGGTCCTGCAGCAGGCGCAAGGTGAAGTAGACGCCCATGTCATGCGGCACGCTGTCAAAGCCGCAGCAGGGCACGATGCGGCGGCCGGCACGCTGAGCGCTGGCACCATGACGGGCCAGCAGGTCGCTGACAAAACCTGGCTCACCCGCAAGATCCACGTAATCGGCGCCACCGGCGATGCAGGCGGCCACCACCGGCTCACCATGCAGCGCATACGGCCCCACGGCTGACAACAGAACGCGCGTTTGCTGCGCCAGGGCCAGCAGCGTTTCAGGCAGCTGGTTGTCGGCCAGCAGCACATCCGGTATCTGTCCACCGGCATGCTCGCATTCGGCCTGCAGGCGTGTCAGGGCATCGCTGCGGCGGCCGCTGATGGCCCAGCGCAGGGCCTGGCCCTGGCGCGAGAGATAGAGGGCAATCAGGCGGCCGGTGAAGCCGGTGGCGCCATGCACAATGACATCGTAGCGTCGCATGCGAGAGATAGTCCGGAAGCTGTCACCCAGCACCATAGCGCAGGCCGCGCTCATTGGCACAGGGCCAGGATGCTTTCCCGACAATGCAGCTGTTTGATCTGCTGAAAGCGCGCCGCCGCTTCGGGATAGACGGCCGTGGTCATCGCCAGCCACTGCTTGTAGCGTCCGACACAGCCCCGGTCCGGACCCTCCATGCTGCGCAGAAAGGACGCCTGCCAGGCATCCAGCGCTGCCCAGCCCAGCGGCTTCTGTTCCGGATGGCGCAGGCGCTGCACCAGATCCGGCTCGCTGACGGCTGCGCGGCCAAGCATGAAGTGTGCACAGCCACTGTCTTCCGCACATTGCCTGAGGCTCTCGGCACTGCGTATGTCGCCATTGGCAATCACCGTCCAGTCCGGGTAGCGCTGGCGCACACGCCCTACGGCGAGCCAGTCGACAGGCGGTCGATAGCCCTGCGCGCGCGTGCGCGCATGAATGGTGATCCAGCTCGCGCCGGCATCGTGAACTGCAGCTGCGTTGTCGAGCAGGGCATCGGCATTGTCTATGCCAAGACGAATCTTGGCGCTCACCGGGACGTCGGCAGGCACCGCACGACGCACCTGGCTGACCAGCTCATGGACAAGCGCTGTTTCCGCAAGCAGGGCTGCGCCGCCCCGATGCCGGTTAACGGTACGTGCCGGACAGCCGAAGTTCAGATCAATCGCGGGTGCCCCGAGCTCGGCAGCGCGCGCGGCATTTTCGGCCAGCGCCTGGGCATCACTGCCAAGCAGCTGCAGATGCACCGGCGTGCCCGCCGCTGTACGCCAGCCAGTCTGCATCTCGGGGCAATGTGCGAGAAAGCTGCGTGCCGGATGCAGGCGATCCGTAATGCGCAGGAATTCGGAGACACACCAGTCGTAGTGGCTGATCTGCGTCAGCACATGGCGCATGGCAGCATCTGTCAGCCCTTCCATGGGCGCGAGGACAAGGACAGGAGGCATGAGAGAGGAGAGTAGGCGCTGCGGTTCATGTTTCACGTGAAACATGAACCGCATCAGCCTCAGACGTCGAGATTGGTCACCAGCAGGGCGTTGTTCTCGATGAACTCGCGGCGCGGCTCCACCGCATCACCCATCAGCGTGGTGAACATGAGATCGGCACCGATGGCATCTTCCACGGTCACGCGCAGCATGCGGCGCGAGTCCGGGTCCATGGTGGTCTCCCAGAGCTGGTCCGGATTCATCTCGCCAAGGCCTTTGTAGCGCTGGATGTTGAGACCGCGACGCGACTCCTGCATGAGCCAGGCGTAGGCCTGACGGAAGTTGTCGACCTGCAGCTCGCGCTCGCCGCGACGCACCAGCGCCCCCACTTCGATGAGGCCGTCCAGTGCTCTTGCCAGCGCGTCGATCTGGCGATATTCGCCCGACGCCAGGAAGTCATGGCCGATCCGGTAGGTATACGGCACGCCGTGAGCCATGAGCTCCAGCTGGACCTGATGCCGATTGTGCTCGGGGTCTTCCACAACCTGCACCAGGAAGCGCTGGCTGGGGTCGGCAGCGACATCCAGCACGCGCTGCAGCTGGGCAGCCCAGGCGGCAACGCGGGACGCGTCGGCAAGGTCATCCGGCGCCAGCGACGGCATGCCCAGCAGCTGATCCAGGAACACCACCGGGTAACGTCGGCCGAGGCGGTCCAGCAGATGCAGGAAGTCGCGGTACTGGTTGATCAGCGCTTCCAGCGCCAGTCCCGACACCGCCGGAGCATCGGCATTGACGCGCAGCTCGGCACCATCCACGGCAACCGATGTCAGGAAGGTCTCCATGGCATCGTCGTCCTTGAGGTACTGCTCCTGCTTGCCCTTCTTGACCTTGTACAGCGGCGGCTGGGCAATGTAGATGTAGCCGCGATCGATGAGCTCGGGCATCTGACGGAAGAAGAAGGTCAGCAGCAGCGTGCGGATGTGCGAACCGTCGACGTCGGCGTCGGTCATGATGATGATCTTGTGGTAGCGCAGCTTGTCCGGGTTGTACTCGTCACGGCCGATGCCGCAGCCCAGCGCGGTGATCAGCGTGCCCACTTCGGCCGATGACAGCATCTTGTCGAAGCGCGCCTTCTCCACGTTGAGGATCTTGCCCTTGAGCGGCAGGATGGCCTGCATCTTGCGGTTTCGTCCCTGCTTGGCCGAGCCGCCGGCGGAGTCACCCTCCACCAGGTAAAGCTCGGACAGGGCAGGGTCCTTTTCCTGGCAATCGGCGAGCTTGCCGGGCAGGCCCGCGATGTCCAGGGCGCCTTTGCGACGGGTCATTTCGCGTGCCTTGCGCGCAGCCTCACGGGCGCGCGCGGCATCCAGAATCTTGCTGACGATGGTCTTGCCCGCCTGCGGATTCTCGAGCAGGAACTCCTCGAACTTTTCGGTCATGGTGGCCGCAACCACGTTGGTGACCTCCGAGGACACCAGCTTGTCCTTGGTCTGGCTGGAGAACTTCGGATCCGGCACCTTCACCGACACGATGGCGGTCAGGCCTTCACGCATGTCCTCGCCGCTGGTGGCCACCTTTTCCTTCTTCAGCAGACCTTCCTTTTCCACGTAGTTGTTCAGGGTACGTGTCAGCGCCGTGCGGAAGCCCTGCAGGTGGGTGCCACCATCCCGCTGCGGGATGTTGTTGGTGAAGCAGTACACCGCTTCCTGGTAGCTGTCATTCCACTGCAGCGCTACTTCGACGCCAATGCCGTTGGTGGCCTCGGACTGCGGCACCATGAAGTGGAAGACGCTGTTGAGCGGCGTCTTGTTGGTGTTCAGGTAGCTGACGAATGCCGCCAGTCCACCTTCGTATTCGAAGATTTCCCGGTGCTCGCTGCGCTCGTCACTGAGCACGATGCGCACGCCGGAATTCAGGAAGGACAGCTCGCGCAGACGCTTGGCCAGAATGTCGTAGCTGAACTTGATGTTGTTGAAAGTCTCGCCGCTGGGAAAGAAGCGGACTTCGGTGCCGCGACCCGCGGTGGTACCCACTTCGCGCAGCGGGAACTGCGGCTCGCCATGGCAGTAGACCTGCTCATAGACCTTGCCGTCGCGTCGGATGGTCAGACGCAGCTCGCGCGACAGCGCATTGACCACGGACACGCCGACGCCGTGCAGACCGCCGGAGACCTTGTAGGAGTTGTCATCGAACTTCCCGCCGGCATGCAGCACCGTCATGATGACTTCGGCAGCAGAAACGCCTTCCTCTTCATGAATATCGACAGGAATGCCACGACCGTTGTCGGTAACGGTGATCGACTCATCGGCATGGATGATCACGTTGACCTCGGTGCAATGCCCCGCCAACGCTTCGTCGATGGCGTTATCGACGACTTCAAAGACCATGTGATGCAGACCGGTGCCATCATCGGTATCGCCGATGTACATGCCCGGGCGCTTGCGCACCGCGTCCAGACCTCGCAACACCTTGATACTGGAGGAGTCGTAGCTGTTTTCTTCTGACATCTTCTGCTCCTGACCGTCTACTCATCAGCCAGGCTGACGCGGCCTTGTTCCACGTGAAACATCCGTACAGGGCGACTGCCCCACATGCCCGTCAATTGGACGGGCTCAATGCAAGTGAGAAACGCCTGGACGCCCAGCTCACCCACCCACCTGCACACCTTGCGACGCGAATCCACGTCGAGCTCGGAGGGCAGGTCATCCAGCAGCAGCACCGGCTGTGTTCTGCCTGCCTGCTGCAGGCACTGCACCAGCGACAGCTTCAGTGCACAGGCCGCAAGCTTGAGCTGACCGCGCGACAGTCGCTCATCCACGGCAGCGCCCTGGCAGCGAATCCGCAGGTCGGCACGATGATGGCCCATCTGGGTAAAACCACGCTCACGGTCGCGCTCTCGCTGAAGTCGCAGTTGCTCCATCAGCGGCTGACTCAAATCCCAGCCGGGATGATATTCAACACGCAGTGCAATATCCGGCAGCAAGCGGGCAAAGGCGTCATCAAGAAACGGCAGCCAGCGCGCCATGAATGCCTCGCGCTGCCCATGCAGCGACTCGCTGGCCACAGCCAGTTCGTCTTCCCAGACCTGCATTTCCAGGTCGTGCATTTTAGCAGTTTTCAGCAATGAATTCCTTTGCTGCAGGGCACGTTGCGCGCGCAGCCAGAGGGCCTGGAAGGCATGTTCCACGTGAAACACACCCCAGTCCAGCAGCTGCCTGCGCGGTTGCGAAGGCCCGGCAAGAATGCTCAGGGATTCAGGATCAAAGAGCTGGACAGGAAGCTGCTGGGCCAGCTCGGCCAAGGTCACGCCAGAGCGGCCGTTGACGCGCACCACGGTCTCACCCGTTGCCGACTTCTGTACGCCTAGCGCATGACCAGCCTGCGTACGGCCGAAAACGACTGCCGCAGCCTGGTCATCCTGCACCAGACGGCGCGCCTTGAGGGTACGGAACGAGCGCCCGACACCGAGCAGGTGAATGGCCTCAAGCAGGGAGGTCTTGCCGCTGCCATTGGCACCGTGGAAAAGATTGATGGCCGCTCCGGGTGTCAGCGCAACCTCGGAGAGGTTGCGCAACAGGGAGACCTCAAGCTGGGTCAGAGACACCGGGAGCAGGCCGGGGAGATGGCATCAGAGCCGCATCGGCATCACGACGTAAAGCGCGTCAGCCTGATCATCGGCATGATCACGCACGAGCGCGGAACTGTTGGTATCGCCAAGCGTGGCGCGGATGTTGGCGCCGGTGAGTGCGTTCAGCACATCCAGCAGATAGCCGACATTGAAGCCGATCTCCAGAGCCTGACCGCTGTAGTCGACCTGCAGCTCTTCTTCCGCTTCTTCCTGATCCGGGTTGGTGGCAAGAATCTTCAGCTCGTTGTCAGCCAGCTGCAGACGCACGCCACGGAACTTCTCGTTGCAGAGAATCGCGGCACGCTGCAGCGATGACTTGAGCTCTTCACGCGCAGCCACCAGCACGCGATCACCGCCCTTGGGCAGGACGCGCTCGTAATCCGGGAAACGTCCGTCAATCAGCTTGGAGGTGAAGGTGACGTTGCCGACCGTGACGCGCAGGTGGTTGCTGCCCAGCGTCAGCGTGACTTCCGCCTCGTCATCGGAGAGCAGGCGGGAAAGCTCCTGCACACCCTTGCGCGGCACGATGACCTGGATACGCTCCGGCACCGAGACAGACACGTCGGCATCACACAGCGCCAGACGGTGGCCATCCGTGGCGACAACGCGAACACGACCTTCACTGACCTCGAAGAGCATGCCGTTGAGGTAGTAGCGCACGTCCTGCTGGGCCATGGCGAAGGCGGTCTTGTCGATCAGACGCTTGAGCGCGCGCTGGCTCAGACTCAGGCTGAAGGAACCGGCCAGGGTATCCTCGAGGTTGGGAAAGTCATTGGCCGGCAGCGTCGACAGGGTGTAACGGCTCTTGCCGGAGCGCAGCAGCAGGCGTTGCGCATCGAGCGACAGTTCGACCTGGGCATTGCCGGGCAGGGCGCGGCAGATGTCCAGCAGCTTGCGGCAGGGCACCGTGACCTGGCCACTGGAAGACGGCGCATCCAGCGCCTGGCGTGCCACCAGCTCGACCTCCAGATCGGTACCGGTAAGTGACAGGCCCTGCTGATCGACCACCATCAGCACATTGGACAGCACCTGCAGGGTCTGGCGCTTTTCCACCACGCCAGCAACCTGCTGAAGCGGTTTCAGAAGCTGGTCACGCGTCATCGAGAGTTTCATGGGTTTCTTCCCTAAATGTCAGGCCTGAAGCTGGCGCAGCAAGTTGTTGTAGTCTTCGTTCAGATGCGAGTCTTCGGCCCGCAGTTCGTTCACTTTTTCGCAGGCATGAATCACCGTGCTGTGATCACGGCCGTCAAATGCCTGTCCGATTTCCGGATAGCTGTTTCCGGTCAGCTCGCGTGACAACGCCATGGCAATCTGGCGCGGTCGGGCAAAGGAGCGGTTGCGTTTCTTGCCGGTCAGCTCGCGCAGCGGAATCCGATAATACTCGGCTACCACGCGCTGGATGTTGTCGATATTAAACTGCCTCGCACGCACAATCAGCACATCCCGCAAGGCTTCCTTGACCAGCTCCAGACTGACCGGAAGGCCACGGAATCGCGCCGTCGCCATGACCTTGTTGAGCGCACCCTCGAGCTCGCGCACATTGCCCTGGACATGCTCGGCGATGAAGTTGGCCGACTCCAGCGGCAGCTCGATGCCGGCTGAATGCGACTTCATCAGAAGAATGGCAATGCGCGTTTCCTTGTCCGGCGGATCCACCTGAATCGACAGGCCCCACGAGAAACGGGACTTGAGGCGATCATCCATCCCATTGATTTCTCTAGGTATTCTGTCAGAAGTCATGATGATCTGACGGGATCCTTCGAGCAGCGAGTTGAAGGTATGAAAGAACTCGTCCTGAGTGCTTTCCTTGCCGGCAAAGAACTGGATGTCGTCAATCAGCAAGGCATCCAGTGACCGGTAGACACGCTTGAAGTCCGGCATCATGTTGCGCTGCAGTGCCGTGATGAAGTCACCCACGAAGCGTTCCGAGGTCAGGTACATGACCCGCGCACTGGGATTGCGCCGCAGGATCTCGTTGCCGACCGCATGCATCAGGTGGGTCTTGCCGAGACCCGTGGGGCCGTAGATGAAGAGGGGATTGGAATTCGGCGATCCCGGGTTGTCAGCCGCCTGCAGACAGCCGGCATGTGCCAGCTGCGTGCCTTTGCCGGCAACGAAGTTCTCGAAGGTGAAAAGCGGATTGAGACTGCTTACCGGCCTTGCCATGACTTCCGATGCCGGTGCGCTGCCCTGGCGCGAGGCACGGTCACGAATCGCCGTCATGTCCGCCGCCACGGAATTCACTGCTGCCACCGACTGCGCCGGTGACGTCGACGCCGGTGTCGCGGAAACCGCTGCACGATCACCGCGACTGCCGACACGGATGCGCACATCCTGGACACGGCCCTGACTCAGTTCACGCGCCACCTCGCGGATGCGGGGCAGGAACTTGTCGATGACATGGCGCACAAAAAACGGGTTCGGAGCCAGCAGTTCAAGACTGTCGACGTGATGCTCGGCCTGCAGGGGACGAATCCACATCTGAAACAGGTTGGCGGGATACTCCGCCTCAAGACGACCCAGCACCTCTGGCCAAAGATTTCCTGACATCGAGGTTATCCACATGCAAAAGCAGGATTCTACGGGCCTTGCTGCAGCAGGGCTAGTCATTCATCCACACCTTTTGAAGTGTTGTGGATAAGTCTGTTCATGAAGGCGTCAGCCAATGCCGTCACCGCTGTGGATAAATCAGGTGTCCGAGGTTGTCCACACTCATGCACAGCTTTGCATCCGTCTCCCGACGCCATCGTTCAACATCATTTGACTAGTCGCAAGGTCATGAAAAATAGCGATAAATAGTGGTTATCCACAGAAAGGCTCGTGCTAATAAACAAACATCACTGCCTTTAAAAATCTAATACGTTATTTATAAGCGCTTGAAACAAGGTCCTGTGCATAACCGCAGAAAGAGGATTCGGAACTGGTGTTCATGTCACCATGAAATGAACTTGGTGTGCGGTATCAATTGACATCAATGTCCCGGATCACTACTATTTCGCTCCTTTCCGCCCGCACGGGCCAGACAGATCGGATCACAGATCATGAAGCGTACTTTTCAACCCAGCACCCTGAAGCAAAAGCGTACCCACGGCTTCCGCGCTCGCATGGCCACCAAGAACGGCCGCGCCGTGCTGGCTCGTCGTCGTGCCAAGGGCCGCAAGCGTCTGACTGTCTGAGTCAGTGACTGACCAGCACTATCCGCGCGCGCTGAGACTGCTCGCAGCGGCTGACTTCAAGCAGGTCATGGATGGTGCGGTGTACAAGGCCAGTCAGCAGAATTTCCTGCTGCTGGCCACGCCTTCTGCAAGACCCCACAGCCGCATCGGTTTCATCGTCGCCAAGAAGAAAGTTCGTCTGGCGGTGGATCGCAACCGCATCAAGCGCTGCATGCGAGAGAATTTCCGCTTCCTGCAGGCTGACATGCCGCCCATGGACATCGTCTTTCTCGCCCGCAATGACCTCGCTGCACTGACCAATCCGCAGTTGCATGCTGCCTGCCGTGACAGCCTCAAGCGTCTCGCCAGGAAGGCCGCCAAAACCGCCTCATGAACCCCCTGGTCTGGCTTGCCCTGCTGCCTGTCCGCATCTACCGCTATGCCATCAGTCCGATGCTGCCACCGCGCTGCCGTTTCATGCCCAGCTGCTCGGCCTATGCCGAAGAGGCACTGCAACGACACGGCCTGCTGCATGGCAGCTGGCTGACATTAAAACGTCTCGGCCGCTGTCACCCCGGCTGTCAGGGCGGTTATGATCCGGTGCCCGAAGAACGCACATCCGGCCCCCGTAAACGTCAGGATCCGTAAGCATGGAAATCCGCCGCACACTGATCATGATTGCCATGGCAATCGTCAGCTATTTCATTTTCCTGTCCTGGCAACAGGACTACGGCACCAAGCCAGCCGCACAGGTTGCAGGCACTGCAGCGACAACGAGCAGCAGTCTGCCGGCAGCGACAACGGTTCCGGCAGCGAGCTCGGGCAGCGAACTTCCGCAGGCTCCGGTTGCCATGACGGCCTCGGCAGCACCAACGGCTGCAGTTCCGGTTGCCAGCGTCAGCCAGGGTCTGATCAAGGTCAGCACCGACGTTCTTGATGTCCTGATTGATCCGGTGGGTGGCGATCTGGTCCAGGTCGCCTTGCCGGCCTATACGCAAAAGGTGGATGACAAGACCCCCTTCGTGCTGATGGAGCGTTCGCAGCAGCGCACCTACATTGCCCAGAGCGGACTTGTGCGTGCCCCGAATGCCGGCCAGGGACTCAGCGGTCTTGACGATCAGGCCGCAGGGCGGCCGCTGTACCAGGCGGAAAGCCAGCAATACAGCCTGTCTGAAGGCGACAAGACCATGACGGTCACGCTGACCACCAGCACGGCTGACGGCATCCTGGTCAAGAAGCACTTCGATTTCACGCGGGGCGACTACCGCGTCAAGGTTCGCTACGAGGTCGTCAACAACAGTGCCCAGCCATGGTCTGGCGTGCTCTTCGGCCAGCTCAAGCGCGACGCCACCGTTGACCCCAGTTCGGAAAATCATTCCTTCGGCATGGTCACCTTCCTGGGTGGCGCCTGGTGGACCCAGGAAACCAACTACAACAAGCTGGCCCTGGCTGATTTTGCGGAAGAACCGGTGAGCCAGACGGTGACCGGCGGCTGGGTGGCCATGGTGCAGCACTATTTCGTCACCGCCTGGATTCCCGCCAAGGACAGCAAGAACCACATCAGCACGCGTTCCGACAACCAGGGTGCCGACAACTACATCGGCTTCACCGGGTCGCCGCTGCTGGTGGCGCCGGGTGCAAGCGGTCAGGTGGCTGCCGATTTCTATGCCGGCCCCAAGATCCAGGATCGCCTCGAAGCTCTGTCGCCAGGTCTTGAGCTGACCGTCGATTACGGCTGGCTCTGGCCCATCGCCCAGTTCCTGTTCTGGCTCCTCAAGTCCATCCATGAAGTGGTTGGCAACTGGGGCTGGTCCATCGTTCTGCTGACGGTGATCGTGAAGGCGGCATTCTTCCACCTGTCGGCAAAGAGCTACCGCTCCATGGCCAACATGCGCCGTGTCATGCCCGAGATGCAGCGTCTCAAGGAACAGTACGGCAACGATCGCGCCAAGCTGTCGCAATCCATGATGGACCTGTACAAGAAGGAAAAGATCAATCCGCTCGGCGGCTGTCTGCCGATCCTGGTGCAGATGCCGGTATTCATCGCCCTGTACTGGACCCTGATGGAATCGGTCGAACTGCGTCACGCCGGCTGGATCCTGTGGATCAAGGACCTGTCGCTGCTTGACCCGTACTTCATCCTGCCGCTGCTGATGGGCGTCACCATGTATGTCCAGCAGTCGCTGAACCCGGCGCCCCAGGACCCCATGCAGGCCAAGGTCATGAAGATCATGCCGGTGATCTTCACCGTGTTCTTCCTGTGGTTCCCGGCTGGCCTGGTGTTGTACTGGTTCGTCAACAACCTGCTGTCGATTGCCCAGCAATGGGTGATCACGCGTCAGATCGAGAAGGCGGGCGCCAGCGCTCGCTGATCAGTCGATACCCGCGTGCTGGATACCATTGCGGCGGTTGCCACCCCTCCCGGTCGGGGAGGGGTGGGCATCATCCGCATTTCCGGACCGCGTGCCAGACAGATCGGTCTCGCGCTGTGCCGTGACGGCGTCAACGAGCTGACCCCTCGTCACGCGCTCTACACACCATTTCTCGATGTCTCCGGCCAGCAGCTCGATGAAGGGCTGCTGCTCTACTTTCCGGGTCCGAATTCCTTTACCGGCGAAGACGTGGTCGAGCTCCAGGGTCACGGTGGCCCGGTGGTTCTCGATCTCCTACTGCAGACCGTGCTGGCACGGGGTGCACGACTGGCCCGTGCCGGCGAGTTCAGCGAACGCGCCTTCCTCAATGACAAGATTGACCTGGCCCAGGCTGAAGCCATTGCCGACCTGATTGATGCCGGATCTGCCGAAGCCGCTCGTGCCGCCCTCGGCAGTCTGCAGGGCGTGTTCTCGCAGCGCATCAACGACCTGGTCGAGGCCCTGATTCACCTGCGTCTGCATGTCGAGGCAGCCATCGACTTTCCGGAAGAGGAAATCGATTTTCTGGCTGACGGCGTCATCGTGGCTGAATGCCAGGCCCTGCTGTCCCAGACCGAGGCCGTGCTGCAGGAAGCCGGGCAGGGCGTGATCCTGCGTGAAGGCATGAAGGTGGTCATCGCGGGCCTGCCCAATGCCGGCAAATCCAGTCTGCTGAATCAGCTCGCCGGCCAGGACGTGGCCATTGTCACCGATATCGCCGGCACCACGCGTGACGTGCTGCGTCAGCACATCCAGATCGACGGCATGCCCTTGCACGTGATTGATACCGCGGGTTTGCGCGAGAGTCCGGACGTGGTCGAGCGTGAGGGCATACGTCGGGCCCGGCTCGAGATCGAGCAGGCCGACCGCGTGCTGTTCGTGTGGGATGCCAGCCTGCCCGATGCCTGCCCGGAACAGCAGCTGCTGGCGCATTTCGGCAGCTTGCCCGAGCGCATGACCCTGATCGCCAACAAATGTGATCGCCGTGGTCAGGCTGCCATGCTCACCCGTCTGGCGCTGACCGGCGTGGAATACCCCTGCATCGTGCTTTCTGCCAGCCGTGGCGAGGGCATGGATCTGCTCAGGCAGCACCTCAAGGACTGCATGGGCTTCAACCAGTCCGGTGGCGGACAGTTCTCGGCCAGGCGGCGACATCTCGATGCCCTGACACGGACGCTGACTTGCCTGCGCAATGCGCTGGTCATGCTCAGCGAACACCGTGCCGGCGAACTCGCCGCCGAGGATCTGCGTCTGGCGCAGCAGGCGCTGTCGGAAATCACCGGCGAGTTTTCGCCGGATGACCTGCTGGGTCGCATCTTTTCCAGCTTCTGCATCGGCAAGTAATCCCGGATGACCGTTCATCGGCCAGAACTGGCCAATTATTGAGCTTTGCCTTAATTGGTACCATAGTACAACTTGTGACGGGAGCTGACCCGTACTAGACTGGCCGAAAAAAGTGCACCTGGAGGCACCATGAAGAAGAACGTGTGGGGCGTGCTCGCCCTGACCGCGACGGTGGTGGTTGTTTACGGCGTCGCCACCTTGCCTCCAGCCCCTCCTGCCGTCCCGGCGGTTCCTGACAGCATTCCGGTTCCGGTGGTGCCTGCCCTGACCGCCTACGATCTGCCCACGGGCAACGTGCCGGTGTCGGTCGAACCCTACCGCTCGACCTACCGCAGCATTTCCCTCGATGGTCTGGCGGAGCGCAAGCTGCTCACCGGGGTCTACCAGGGCACGCCGTACTGGAAGCAGCGCGAGCAGTGGTTCAAGGACAACTTCTACGCCACCCTCGCGGCCCGCAAGGTCTGGAAGGAGGGCACCGGCCCTGATACCCACAAGCGTGGTGATCCGGTGACCTGGACCAGCGAGCCGATTCCCCAGTACGTGCCGCCGCCCTGCACCCAGGCCCAGCCCACCGGCTATGACGCCGAAGGCTGCCGCTACGTGGCGCAGCTGTACAAGGATGTCGAAGCCAACGATCCGGCCAAGGCGGCGGAAATGCGCGAGCAGGTTCGCCGTGGTCGCGATGTCTGGTTCAAGGGTACCTTCGGCAACCAGGACGAGAACTATCTGCATCAGTCCCGGGTGGTCGGCAAGGAGAACATGAACTACCCGTGGCTGGACACCCGCACCCGCCCGCACCGTTTCACCAAGTGGGGCCTGATCAACGATCCCGACTGCGTCCAGGGCGACGCCTCCACCAACTGGTACGACAAGTGCCAGGATCCGCATTCGTCGGGTGTGCTGGGCTACCGCAAGTACTACGCCGATCCGGTTCGCGACAAGGCCGGCAAGGTGGTCTACGACCCGCGCACGGCACCCTATGATCCCAACGAGATCAAGCAGAACAAGCGCTTCGTCATCGGTCATCCCTGCGTGCAGTGCCATGTCGGCTTTGACCCGACCAATCCGCCGGCCAACCCCAACGAGCCGAAGTGGGAGCACCTGAGCGCGACCATCGGCAACCAGCACATCGTGCAGCCCGATGCCTTCTTCCATGGTGTGCCGACCAACAGCCCGGCACGGCAGATCCTCAAGGGTGGCCGCCTCGGCACCATCGACACCTCGCTGGTGGCTTCCGACTGGATGCACAACCCGGGCACCCAGAACAACATCATGGACTTCCACAACAAGCGTCTGTTCGAGCACGTGATGAAGGACCCGGTCAGCGGCGAGGTCAGGAAGGCCAACACCCGCCATGTCCTCAAGGGTGGCGAGGACAGCGTCGGCGAGCACCTTGCGCTGATCCGCGTCTACGTCAACATCGGCATGTGCACCGAGGAATGCTGGACGCCCAACTTCCCCTACCCGGGTCG
>VFQO010005655.1_pt1 | contig 49906 bp, 81 predicted proteins | sample 3512331 | NCBI WGS metagenome assembly VFQO01 (sample SAMN10412371, study PRJNA504923) | tailings metagenome | isolation source: Replicate 3 from Balatoc abandoned mine | place: Philippines: Itogon, Benguet | collected 2017-08-28 | reverse complement strand
GCACTGAGGATCGGGAATGCCAAGGATGCACAGGCACAGCCGCGACGGGCAGGCTGCATGTAAGCATGCTAGTGCCCTGCAGCGGATGCACACCCTGCTAAGAGCACCATGGTGCAGCTGTCCCTATGCGCACTGTGGTGCACGCAACATCCACACGGATCTCGAACAGCTGAACGCGGCCGCTGCCCTGCGCACCTCTGCCACAACCACCGGCCCGCCGCCGCCTCCAGGCCGTTCCGAGGTGATGAGTTCGTCCAGCAGCACACAGGTGCGCAGCACTGAAGCGTCTGCATCCTTGCTCGACTTGCTGCACAAGACACAGAGAAATAAGAGTGACTGTTTGTGCAGTGACCTCACTTGCTGCACATACATTCACTGCACCATATTGCAACAGAACGGCACAGTTGCCTCTGCAGAAACAACACAACAAATACAGATGCACACACATGTAGTCGCTGCACACGATGATGCGGCGCGAGTCGGGTGCCGCCACCATCTTCAGGGAAACAGGGTCCAGCGGGCTGCCCTGGCGGAACACAAACTGTAAGGAGGGTGGGCCAGCAGGCGCAGCAGGCAGTTTAGGATCAACAAGGTGACAGCGGACTCAACTCAGCAGGGCAGGGGGGTTTGTCACACGCACCGATCGCATGCAACACAGCCTTCCCAACCTGGCGGCTTGCCCAGCACAGAACAGCCATGAAGTGCCAGGCCAAGCGGCTGAATGTGCTCACCCGTGTGCCGTAGCGCCGCTCCTCAGGCACCGCCTCCCGAAACATCTGCTCCATCTCCAGCTTGCCTCGCTGGGCGGGCAGGAAATCAATTCAGCATGATTAGTCCAACGACAATGCAAGGCGGACCAAAAGGCGTGCCGCCTACATTGTGCAGGCATAAGCACGCATGGGCCAAAGCATGCCAGAGCAGCAAGCGACTGGGCATAAAGCCTGCCAACCCCGTCTCACATGCTGGCACAGCACCACCACCACGCCTCCGTTCTCCCTCCGGTTGGCGGCACACAGCTGCGACAGGATGCGCGTGAGCTGGGCGATGTCCCGTGAGGATTCGCACCACGCCAGCACCACTGCAAAGCATGGGGGAGTGATTGCCAGCATGGTGCTGGATGGCGCAGCAGGGTGCATGCCTTGGCCTTGGCAGGTGCAGCGTGCAACCAGCACACTGCCTCAGCAGCAGTGCCGGTGGCAGCGACGGCGGCAGTGCGCTTGTTGGCAAAGGTGCACCTGTCCTGTACACAACTCCCTTCCAGTGGACCACAGCACAGCACAGCACAGCACAGCGCAGCGCACCCGTGTGCCCGTTTTCATAGCAGGGCGACCCTCGCTTCACATTCGCCTCCAGCACTTCCAGCACCACCTGCAGACGTGGAACGAAGCGCATGTCGGGCCCGATGCACCACACCTTCCGCTGCGCGTCGCTCAACTTGCGCCAGCACCGCCGCACCAAGCATCAGCACGCAACTTGCCAGCCAAGCACGCAGCTCTTGAAAGGCCGACACCCACCTGCTCAATCAGCGCCAGCACCAACGCAAACGACGCAAGACCGAAAATTGCCGTGAGGATGGCAAAGATCTGCAGCACAGAGCGAAGATTGAGAGCATGTTAGCCCTGTCAGGTGCATTGCGATGCACATCTGCAGCTGCAACTATGGCGTGCAGCTAGGGCGGAAACCCACTGCACCATGCATGGCCATCATACGACGTACACGCGTGCGGGCTCAAGGGATTTTTAGTGGCAGCATACCTGCGATGGCCAGCCCGCCTGCTCTGCGGGCGGCAGGTCCTGCCTGCACAGCGGGTCGCACAGCAAGAGGCCGGCGGGCAGTGAGTAAGGTGCGGCGCATCTCATGCGCCATGCACGCTGCGCCTCTCACCCCTGCTTCCGACAAACTGTACAGCTTCAGCCATGCTGCACTTGAGCACCCTTTACAGCTGCACTCACCCCAGCACCACTACAAGTACGCTATAAAGATTATACCACCTGCAAAAAACGTCAGAACAAGCGCAGCAGAGTGTGAGGAAATGGGGCCAGGCCGGACTCTGGCCAGGCGTCACGCTAGGCAGGGCAGCAGGCCGTGCCACCCAGCAGCCCATGCTGTGGTCCCTTGGAACGACACAGCATGCACAGCACGGCCTCACAGCGCCTGCAGCACGCCCGCATCGGGTGGCGGGGCAACCGACTCGTCGAAGTAGCGAATGATGGCGCCCTGTGGAGTTGGCACACGAGGTGAATGGAGGAGGGGCTGAAGTCGCAGAAAACCACTTGCAAGATGACCACCGCTCATGCAAAGCGGCAGGTAACATTCCTATGGCCACACAGGCAGGGTATGGCCAGCAGCAGCCTGCCGCAGAAGCCTGCCAGGCACCAGTCACACGTCAGCTGCATGGCCCAGCAGCAGCCTGCAGGTGGGGGCTCACTCACCTCCACCCAGGCCCCCGCCAAGAACACAAACGCGTTGAGCAGCATGAAGAGCTGCAAATCTGACCACGTGTCCTGCCGCCAGTTAAAATACTGCAGTGAAGCAACAGGGGGAGCATCTAGCCGACGGCATGGCATCCATGGAAGGTCAGCGACCAGGGCAGGCAGGAAATGGGCGAGGGGAAGGCGCCATTGCTTCACTCAAAATCTGGTTGCCGCCGCCCTACCTTGTATTGCAACTCGCCGAACCAGCGAGCGGCCAGCTGGTGCCAGGCAGGCTCCGGCCTTGGCGGCGCATCCCCGTCAAAGCTCGCTGTCGACTGCATGCTCTGTCCCCCGTTGATGTTCTGCTGCAGCATGCCGGGGTCGATAGGGGCAGGGCCGCCGCTGTCTCCCCCTGATGAGCCGGGGCTCAGCCGATTCTCATTGCCCCAGCGCGGCCTGCGAAGCAGCAGCAGCGAAATTGCTGTGTATCCCACAGCAAAGGCCAGCGGAATACGCGAACAGCTACGCGAACAGCAGAGGCTGGAACAGGCCTCACCCTTGCGCCATGGTCGGCAGGCAGCGGCGGCGGCGGCAGCGACGGCCCGCCCACTGCCGCGAAGCGAGGAGCGGCTGCCTCTGGCTTGGCAGCCATGTTTGTGACGACGTCTGCATGGTGAGCGCCCTCCCTGCGCGCAGCGTGCTGCCTTCCGAAAGACCTCCGCTGGCTGAGAGCGCTGCGCGGCTTGATGATGCTAGATTCTGAATTCGATCGCAGCGCAGTTGGATTTGCCGCCGGGGCCAAGTTCACCGCTCACTTGCATGCTGCCGCCGCTAGGCGGCAGCGGCGGCGCCGCCCCACGTGCATGGCGCCACAGCTGGCGACCACACATGCTCCCGACTTGCGGTAAGCGACCTTTGAACAAATTGACTATCGTCCAAACAAAACCATGCAGAAATAAAACAGCAGCCAGGCACAGCACCTGGGAACACACAACTTGGGCTCATGCACTGCAGCTGTTTGTGCCAATGTGCCGGTACACCGCCATGCCTTCTGCCTCTCAAGTGTGCACAACCACTTGCACCTGTGCTCGGCAAAACAAATGTACACATGCGTGAGACACAAACCGTGCATGCAAGCACCTAGCGCACCACCGCCCGCTGCTCATGCTGCCGCTGCTCATGCTGCCGCCGCTCATGCCGCCGCCGCCGCCGGCACCGCCACAGCGGGCGCGCCGTGCATGCGCAGACGGTAGAGGCAAGTGAAGCCTGGGTGGCCCCAGTTAGAGGAGACCACCAGGCGCACATGGTCGATGGCCCGGCCGGCAGGCAGGGCAGTGCTGTCGACTGGGAATGTCTGCACGGCGTGCGCGCTGTGCACATCATACCGCCACTGCCCCAGCAGTGTGCCACCCGCCGCCAGGGCGGCAGGCACGGCGGCAGGCTGAGAGGGCGCAGCAGTGGGCTGGGCATCGCTGGGAGCTCCTGCATGGCCGCCCTCGCCTGCTGCGCCTGCTGTGCCACAGCCGGCGCAGTCAGCTGAGGCAGCGCCGCCGTCGCCACTAGCTGTCGGCTGGGCTTGGGCAGTAGGCGGGGCAGGTGGCTTTCCAATGTACGCCAGCAGCGAAAGGCTTCGAGGCGCGGAGCGCAGGTCGTGTGCGATGGCTGCAGGGATGTGCTCGTAGGTGAAGCCTGCAAGAGACGAGGGAGGATACAGAAACAATGGGTAGACTGTGTGATGGCTGGGAGCAAGCAGCTGCGCGGGTGTACCGCTCGAGCAGCGACCGATGGCTGGCTGAAGAAGCGCTGCTTGGCACATGGCACAGCATGGCATCAGCAGCCGTGCCACCATTTCTTCGGCTCAAACCAACTTCTCAGTCAGCATGCACCTGTGGGGCGGATGGGCAGCGCCAGGCGGATGTCCACCCAGCCAGACGGACCCACCAGTGGCAGGCAAGCGCCGGGCTGGGACAGCGGGGCCAGCAGCAGCTGCGATGGGTGGGGTAAGGCAATGGGCAGACGCGTTGGAACATGGTAAATAAGGTTTGAACGAACAGGAGAATGACAGAAATACCCAGCAACCCCACCCTCACAGCTCCCACACACTTCACCTTTGCCCCCCGCATAGTGCACCCACCCTGCTGGCTTGAGGGTGCACCCCTCCGCCCTGCAGCTTGGAGTAGAGGGCTCCCAGTGCGCCGCCCGCCCCCTGGCCCGCCCCTGGCGGCAGATGGGCTGGAGAGTGGGCCACTACTGCTCCGCCGGCGGCGGCCAATGCATAGTCTGGCATGCCGGTTCGGTCGGCAGCAAACTTGTGCAGAGCAGCCGTCACCTCCTCCCGGGCCACCTCTCGCACGCGCTGGCCCCCTGCTGCGGCCGCTGCAGCCGCCTCGCTGACGTTGCCCGCCTGTGCAGCAGCGGCGGCGGCACCCAGCTGCAGCTGCGCAATGTCGTCCCTGGCGGTGGTCAGCTGCGCTCGCAAGTCGGATGAAGCGGCCGCCCGGGCGCCACAGGTGCGCTCTAGCGCTGCCAGCTGGCCGGCAGAGGTGCCCAGGCGAGCACCCAGCTGCTCCAGCGAGCGCTCCAGCGCCGCCACCTGCCCCTGCAGCTGCTCCTGGGAGGCAGCCGCAGCGGCCTGCTGGCCTTCCAGCTGCGCCTGTAGTGCCGCCAGCTGGCGGCGGTGCGCCCGGCCCTGGCGAGCCGCCAGCAGACCGCTGCCCAGCAGGAGCAGCAGCAGCGTCAGAGCAGCCGCCGCTGCACGGCCGGGGCGGCCGCCAGTACCGCCCAGGGCTTCAGAGGGATACAGCTTGCCGCGGGGCAGCAGGGCGGACAGGCGGCGGCCCAGCCGGCGCAGGCGCCCGCCCGGGGTGCCCCCACCTTCGCCCTCCTCCTCCTCCTCATGGCCGCCCAAGCGCCCCGGTGGGTGCCCACGCCCGTCTGCGCCCTGCTCAGCTGGTTCAGGAGGCGCCGGCTCCTGGGCCTGCCCCCGCAGCGGCTCTTGCTCCACCTCATCGCCCTCCTGCACATGGCAGGGTTCAGCGGGCGATGCCGCAAGCATATGTGACAGGGCAACGGCGAAGAACCGAGGGGGCAACCGCGGCGCAGTGCCAAAGCACCAATGCCAAAAGCAGGGCCGCAGCACAGCGGCAAGGCAGGGCCAGGGTGCCCCTTCATCTGCCCCGCGCAGGTCGGCGCCGCTGGCCATGGAGCAATGCGGCGGAGCAGGCGCACCTCGGCCTTGGATCCCCCGCCCAGCTGGCTCAGCTGCTTCAGCGACTTGACCAGGCGCTGGCTCAGCGTGGGCTGCGGCTGGGTTGCCTCGTCCTGCTCCGTTTGCTGCGTAGCCGTGGCCTCGGTGGCGGTGGGGCGAGCGGCGGCAGGGGCGGCGGCCGCCGCAGTCACCGAGCCTGCCCGGGCGGCCGGCGCTGCAGGCGCGGCTTCCACCTTCTTGGCGGGCCGCTTGCGGCCCTTGGGCTTGGCCGGCGCGCCGTCCATGGCAGGGAGCGAGGGTCGCGCGCTCAAAAGGCGCCTCAGGGGCTATGGGCGCCTTTGGCAGGTGGTAGGCGCTGGCTTGTGCCCGATCTTGTCGCTGGGTGGGGCGCAGCAAGCGAGGGCGTGCCGAGCGCCCCTCCCAGGTTTGGGTTGGGGTGCTTGGGCTGCTGCCAGTCGTGATCAAGAAAGCCAAGCCGATGCAGGCAGCTGTGTGAGGGATGCTGGTGTGCTGCACAGTGCTGTGCTTGGCATGAGCGCCCGCCGGCTTCATGCCGCCTGCCGCCGCATCGACAAGGTGAAGCCCCTGAGGACATTGGACTGGCGCTGTAACCTGCAAAACATGCCTCAGATGCCTCCCATCGGCAATCACAGTGGGCCAGGGTCGCGTGAGGTTTACATTGCTGTTCGCTGCTGTCGTGAGCCACCATGGCGCAACCGTCCGAGTTGCGAGGTTGGGTGCCATGAGAAGACAAGAGAGGTGCCACTGCCGTGAACCGCCATGCTGCATGCAAGACATGCATGCCTCAGGACACACCGCATGAGCCAGCATGCAGCTGCAGATGCCATGTGGCATCTTGAGGGGCCTCGAGCATTGCCCTGCTCCTGCTGCTGCTGGAAAGGCGGCAAGCGTTGCCCATGCCTGCCCCGCAGTGCATCGAGTGCTGCAAACTTCGCCTCAGCAACGAGGGTGGGCCATATAGCTGTTCTGGTTGAGATGCCAGCCCAAATTCACAGCTTGAATCTCCATTGCTGGCCAGAATTCTGCCATCCGTCGGGTCGACCAGCCCGCTGCCGCCGCCGCTGCCACCGCCGTCCGACTGCCTGAGCAGCTGGCGCGAGGCCTGCTGCGTGATCGGCATTGATCAGACCTATCTCTGCCAGGGAAGCAGCTCAGTTCACGCTTGCGAGCGCCTGCAAAACAGGCTGGCCACCTGCAGAGCCCTAGGCGCAGCGCCGCTGCCCGGCACTGCCGTGATCGAGTTGAGAGCTATGTACAGTAGCGGGCAGCGCCCCGATCCGGGCTCCTCCGCGCCCTGCCCTCTGCATTTGCGGCTGAGCTGGCTTTCCAGCGCTGCCACCCGGCCTGCGGGGCCCCCATCGCGTCGTTGTGCGCAGCAATGAGCGACCCGGCAGCAGCAGCGGCGCCTGAGGGCGTGGTGGAGGCCGGAGCCGTGCCCGCCGAGGGGGCCCCGGCGGAGGCACCCGCCCTGGACCCCGCGGCCCTGCAGAGCCTGACCGACCCTGCCCAGCTGGCGGCGTACCAGGCGATGCTGCAGGCGGGGGCCTTCGGCTTCCAGCCGGTGAGCGAAGCCGAGTCACCCCACGCTGGCTGCCTTGCTGGGCCCACGTCGGCGCTCCCCCCGCGCACCGCCCGCCCTCACACCCCGCCCCTGCCCCTGAGCGCAGCCCTTCGGCTACCTCCCCGGCTTTGGGCTGCCCGGGATGGGCGCCTTCGGCCTGCCGGGCGGCGAGGAGGGGACCAAGACGGAGGGGCAGGAGGAGGGAGAGGTGAGCAGCAGGGCTGCCACAGAGCAGGGTGCCGGCGCAGCCGCGGGGCGGCGCGGCCCGAGTGACGCAGGATGACGTGGCATCGCCTTGCTGGCCGCCACACTCAGCACACACTCCTCTCCCCTCACCACCCGCAGGACGAGACCGAGGACGAGGAGGAGGAGGCGGAGGACAGCGACAGCGACGGGCGGCCCAAGCGCAAGCGCTCGGCGCGCCGCAACAAGGGCGACGTGAAGAGCCAGAGCAGCGCGGCGCTGGCCATGCTGGCGGGCGCCGCCTCCAAGCCCACCTCTGCAGCTGCCGCCGCGGCGGCCGCAGCCATGCAGCAAAACCTGGGGGAGCTGTGGGGCAGCCTGAATGGCGCGGGCGGCCTGCCGGCGGGTGCCTCTGGCATCGACCTCTCCAAGCTCAGCACCGAGCAGCAGCAGCAGCTCCTGGCCAACCCAGAATACGCGGTGAGGCCCGCTGGGTGTTTTGGGATACTGGCGAGTGACCAGTGACCAGTGCGGTGCAGCAGTAGGGGCGCAGGCGGAGGGGCTGCCGCCTCCGCTGCCGGCTGCCTCGCTGCCACACGGGCACGCATCAGCGCCAGCCGGGCGGCACATGCATGTGGCACCGCTCACATGGTCGCAAGTGCCCCTGCCTCCTTGCCTTCCTGCTGTCCATCGCTTGCGCCTGCTCCCAGGCACCCTGTTTTATTGGCCAGCGTGATACCCTTGCTTGCTGTTTTACCCACCCACACCACTGCTTTCTGTCGAGGCCGCTGCTGAGTGTGCTGCATCTCCGCCCCGCCTTACCACGCTGCACCGTCCATGTGCCCCTCCACCCCGCGTTGCAGGGCATCTCAGATGAGCGCGAGGTCAAGCGCCTGCGCCGCAAGCAGTCCAACCGCGAGTCGGCACGGTGAGCCAGTGGGAGGGCAGGAATAAAAAAAATGGAAGGGCTGGGCTGGGAGGCGACTGGGGGAGACAGCTGGAATTCTGTTCCCAGCGCTGTTGTTGGCTGGTGTCGAGGCTGCATTGGTCGCTGCTGCACAGCCACAAGGTGTTGCCTTGCGCCCGAGCTGAATCGTTGCACCGATGCCACGCCTCCTGGCCCTCGCGTGCAGGCGGTCGAGGCTGCGCAAGCAGGCGGAGACGGAGCAGCTGGCGCGGCAGGTCAAGGACTTGGCCACAGGTGGGCTACCTGGCTGAGCTGCTTGTGTCTCACACGTGATTGACATGTGATGGAAGGTGCAGGCGGGAGCTGTTTGCTGGTTCAACACACGTTTTCCATCACGTCCTGCTGTTCTGCTCATTGCGACTTTTTACCCGCAATCGCTGCAGAGAACGCGCGGCTGAAGGAGGAGAAGATGCAGCTGGTGGCCCAGATCGAGATCCTGAACGCCAAGCTGTCCATGAGCGCGTTTGGCGCCATGCACGGGCTGGCGGTGAGTGCCGGCTTTATTTGTGCCCAGGTTGCCTGCGCGTCCCTTGTACAATGCAGTGCCCTTGCCGCTGCTGTGAACAGCGCGAACATGCACGCCCAGCCTGCTCCTGCTGGATGCTGCTTCTGCCTCCCGCATCGGCCAGTTTGTCACCTTGTGCTGCACTGCGCCGCTGCCGCAGGGCGAGGCTCCCAAGCTGGCGGCGCAGGGGCAGGACATGCAGAGCGTGCAGATGGCGGCGGCCATGGCGCAGGCGATGCAGGTGGGACGAGGCAGGAGCAGGCTGGGGCTGGGCACGCTGCGCATGCCATCTGTTTCAGCTGCTTCCGGCACACGTTGTGCACCCGCCTGGTCGCAGCTACTCCAATGCACCGCCCGCCCGTGGCGCTGACTCTGACCCTCACCCCTTTGGCTCCACCCCTTTGGCACTGCCGTGCCTGCCCCTGCAGGTCAACCCCGGCGCTATGCTGGGTGCCGGCCTGGGCATCCCAGCGCTGGATGCCAAGCCTCTGGACGGCACTGATCCAGAGGCAGTGGCAGCGGCGGCGGCGGCGGCAGCAGCGGTGGCTGCGACGGGCGTTGACCCAACTGGTGTGCAGGCGGCACAGGGAGTTGAGGCGGCATGAGCGGCTGCCTACCTGCCCGCCTGATGAAGAACAAATCGAATTCATCCAAGCGCCCCGCTGTTTGCCCATATATGCCTTGCCTTGTGTTGCTGTTTGCTGATTTGCAAGGGCCAGAAGGCGCAGCGCTGTCCACACTCGCTGCACCTGCTGCCGCCCCTGCGTTTTTGTATCATTCCGCTTGCTGTCCTTTACGTTCCTGCATGCATGCCTTGCTTATCGGCGGCTGCTTGCCGCGGCCGCCACCTGCTCCCAGCTGCCTTGTCTGCTCCTGACTTTCCACTGCCGCACCCCACCAATTGACCGCGTTTGTTTGACCCCATTCTTCGGCCCTGTGCGGCCCAACGTCCTGCAGAGGCCACTGCGCCTGCCCCTCCCCACGCCCTATCACTGAATTGCTTCGCCCGCTGTAAAGCCACCAGGCTTACAACAACAGGGAAGCGCTATCAAAGGGTTGGGATGAATGCCAAAGACCGACGACTAAAGCACTGAGAATCGGACAGGATGTGGGCATGCTGAGCTAAGCAAGGTGTCAAAAGTAGGGAGCAGGGAGTCAAAATGCAGTATTGTCAGTCAGGGTCATTACAGGATGTGCTTCGAACACCGAACATCGAGAGTTGGTTTGGCATGCCGCTGCCCTCGCCGTAGCTGTTGTCAGGCAGGTGCATAGCAGGTCAGGCAGGTGCATAGCAGGCTTCGAACAGGCAGCCTTCTGCTGGTCATGCGCGGGCAGCTGCCCGGCCGCCCAGTGCAATGGCCCCCAGCCTCTGAAGGTCGTCAGTGGACTGGCTGGGGCTCTCTGAGCCGGGGACGGGGGCGGCTGCCGCTTCCTTGTAGTGAACGATGGCGGACCCAGGCTGGTGGCCGCAGATGATGCGGTTGACTGCGGTTGGCGAAGAGAAGGACGTACAGGGTGAGCAGCACCAGCGGCGTGCGCCAAGCATCCGTACCAGCCAGCATCACCGGGGAAGACCCAGGGACGCGGAAGTTGAAGGACACTCGCCTGCTGTGAAGAGAGGGTACTCGAGTTCCCAGCCCTTGCGCCGCAGAATCTCCTGCACCTCCTGGCTGGTCAGCACGCCCTGCAGCTTCTGGCCGTGCAGCAGCGAGGCCTGCGGGTGGCAGGAAGGCAGGGGAGGTTTAGGGTGGCAGGAAGTGAGGGGGCAGGCGGAAGTGGACATGCAGCAGGGAGGCCTGCGGGGGCGCGAGGGGGAGGCAGGAGTGGCAGAGAGTCAGTAGGCGTGGTTGCTTGTGTCATCGAGCTTTGGCACCTCCATTCCCTTGCTTGGGATAGACACCCATCGCTAAAGTCATGGACCAACACATAGCCACTTACCTCCAGCTCCTCAAAGCTGCATGGCTGCCCCGCCTGCTGCGCCTCCACCAACGCTTTGGCCCACCCCCTCCCTCGCACAAGAGGACAGCAGTTGCCCGATAAAGCCACTTACTTCCAGCTCCTCGAAGCTGCGCGGCTGCCCCGCCTGCTGCGCCTCCACAAACGCTTTGGCCACCAGCCGGTTGCGGCCGCCGCTGCAGGTGGCAATCAGGTCGGCAATACCGCAGCTCTCGAAGAACGTGGCATCCCTGCGAGTGGGTTGGTGCAGAGTTGGTGCAGGCTAGTGAGCGTAAGCTGCATGAAGGCAACCAGACCAACCAGCTTGCAGGTCTTCAGGAGGGAGTGTCCCTTGGTACAAAGCAAGGGCTGACCTCATGAAATGCACCACTACATGCGGCACACCCTCGGCCTGCAGTAGCCCCAAGCCGCTCGCCTGACGGTGGGGTACAGCGCCTTGGCCAGGCGCCGCATGTCGTCCAGCCCGCCCCGAATGATGGCCGCCCGTGTGTTGGGGCCTGCAAGGTGGGCACGCATTCACACTAGGTGATCAGTGCATGCGTCGTGCATACCCGGGATTCAGGCAGCAATGGGCGGGGAAAGCTGCCTGGGCAACGGGCTGAGGCATCGCGGCATGCCGTATGCTATGCACAGCAGCAGCGTGACTACAGCAAGCACTGCACACAACCAGCCCAGCGCAGCATGTGGCAGCAGGCGCACCGTAGCCCAGCCCCTCCACAAAGCCGGCCGCCAGCGCCACAATGTTCTGTGTGTGGGGAAGCGTTGGTCATGGGTGCGGTGGGTGATAATTGACAATGCATAGACCCACCGCTGAGGCTGCATTACATGGTGCAAGATCCCAGGCAAGGCATGCGACATGGGGTTGCAGCTCCTTGGCCAATGGCGGACAGAACAGCCTGCCCAGCCCTGACCTTGAGCGTGCCGCACATCTCTGCGCCGACCACATCCGGCACCAGCTGGGTGTAGAAGTAGGGGCGATCAAACACATCCTACGAAGTGGGAGTATGAAAGCGCGTTTTAATGTGGGGAAGGGAAACCGCAAGGCGTCAGCTGAGTGTAGAAGTAGGGGCGGCCAAACACGTCCTGCAGATGCCGGATGAGAAAGTGCGGTTGTGGGGTTGAGCAGACGCAGTGCAGTGCAGGCATGCTGCGTCATTGTGACACGCAGGCGAGCCTGCGGCGCAGCGCGCTCGTGGCAGGGCTATACTGAGGCACAGCTCAGGATAAACTCAGCAGCAGACTTGCCTGCAGCAGCTGCCCGTTGGCCAGCACGTTGTAAGCAATTGTGGCCTGCAGCAAGAGGAGCCACAACACCACACATGTTTCTGCTTGACATGCGCAGCATGTTCGCGATGACGCAAGTTGCTCCCCCCGCCCCTGCCCAAAGTCCAGCAGTGTGACAATGCTGTTGGCAGGAGAGGAACAAACCTCTGACAGCTCGCCGCGTGCAATGTCCGCCGCAATGTTGGCGCCCATCAGCACGCTGCAAGGGAATTGGAACGGCATATTGAGGGCTACTCGAGTGTTGGCGCAGCGCGCAGCTGAGAGCAAGCGCCTGAAAGGTGGCCCAGCAGCAGCCCAGACATGGCAGACATTAGCACTCTCAGAAACTAGCGCTCTCTGCTATGCGACTAACTAACTAACTAGCGCTCTCTGCTATGTGCGCAACTCCACCCACCTGCAGTCCAGCCCCAGCTCTTTGCGAATCATCTCGGAGATCAGCTGCGGGCCATCAGGCCGCACACGCATGCCCTGCAGCAATGCGGAGTTGAAAGAGTTGAAAGAGCCGGCAGGCTCTGGGGCACGCTGATCCGGGGCCAGACCAGGCAGTGGCCACTACAGGCCTGCACACCCTGGAGGCCCCATCAACCGACCATTGGAATGCCTGCCACGCCGCCAGTCACAAACCCACCTTGGTGAGCGAAACTGCGATGGCGTCCTTGCGTACGTGCCCCGACAGCTGCTTCACCATGCGGTGGATGAACTGCGGCGACGGCCAGGGAGGCAGGATGGTTTGGCCCTCAAACAGCAGTGGGGAGGCGCAACTGTCATGCGGCCATTGGTCAGCGGTTGATGCGCTGCCAAGCGGGCAGCAGAAGGGGTGGAAAACACGCCACAGCACAGATGCAAGTTGCAGGAGGCAGCATGCATGCATACATGCAGCGCAACGGCTTGGGGCAGCGGCGGCAGGCCCTCACCTGGTGCGGGGAGCAGAACACCAGCACATGAGCGTCCCTGCAGGGAGACAGGCAGGCGGGCGGCGCGGCAACAGGATCACAGCACGAGCCGCAGGTGCAGTTCATTTCAGCATAAAGCCAGATCAGCTGTTCAGCAGGCAACAGCCATGCTGGCCATGCTGCTGGTTCGCAACACATGCCGGGTACCCCAAATCAGGGCTGACCCCCACATGTGCCGACTGTAAGACAACGCAACCTCAAGCGCCGATGGATTATGCTCACTGGGACTGTCCCAATGATGTCTGGACACTCACTTGGCGGTCTCAATCAGGTCTGGGCAAGCCACCACGTTCTCCCCCAGCTGGACGCCAGGCAGGTCTGCAGGCATTTGTCAACAAGCGGCAGTACGGGGCATGGGATACCCTGGAGGAAGGGGCGTCTGTGTGGGGTGCACAAGGTGGTACTGGCTGGGCCGTGCACAATGCCCCTCCTCTCAGCTGTAATCTTCCCTTGGGCAAGCAAGCAGTGCACTGCTGGTGCCGCCTCCCTTTGCAAGCAAGCAATGTACTACCGCATAGAAATCAGCCTCACATTTGACGTTCTCGTGCGTCTCGTTGATCAGCTCCGTCAGCTTCCTGTGCAGGGAACATGTGTAGCGAACAATGCGACTGGCGTCGGCAGACACTTCTTGGCCCAAGCTGGCGTCGAGGTCAGTAGTGGTTGCACTGGGTGAGGGCAGGCGTTCGCTGCCCACCTCTCCCGCACACTCCAACGCTCTAGCGCCAGCTTAGGTGTCAGCTCAGGCTCACCTGCCGTCCACCTCTTCCTCCCAAACGTACATCCTCACTTCTCGCACAAACTTGGCCGCCTTTTCTGGGCTGCATGCATGAGAATATGTGCGGTTAAAAGGTAACTGCACCGCTGCAGGCCAGCCTGCTGTAGGAGGGATGGTCGGGCGCTGCTCTGCTTGCGGCATTAGGACGCTCCCAGGCTGCACAAAGCAACCATGCGACCATGCCGCCGCCCAACTTGGCTCGAGGCCCGTAGCCCCCACCCCGCATGCCCAGCCAGCTGTCTGGATGTTTGCAGCAGCCGGCGGCGACTCACCTGCGCAAGTTCTCTGCAATCATCTTGACTGCTGTGCACGCCCACGCGCCTGCGAGCAACCAAAAGGCGGCATGCCATGCATTTGGTTTGGAGAAGGGCGGCTGGATGCATGCATCGATGCATGCATCTTGGATGGCGCGTTGCAGCCACACCTGCCGCACAGCCTGCCAGCAGCGGCACCGCACCCGCCCGCCATTCACCTCACACAAGCCTGCAGGCGCACCTGATCCAATCATGGCCACGCGGTACCGCGGCAGCGCGTCCCGCAGAGCATCCAGGCTGGTCACGAACCAGTCTGCAGAGGCTTTGACCACCGGGCGCTCCACAATGCCTGAAGAGGGGCAGGTTGGGGAGCAGGCAGACAAGCGTGGCTGGGCGGGGCTGCTTGGCTGTGCAGCCGGCATTTGCAAGCCGTGTGCAGCGTCCGACGAGCAGCCTGTCCACAAGTGCTGGTTCACATCTGCTCTCGACACTAGCACGGAGACGATGCCAAGAAGAAGCACGGCTGGCATCGAACGGTATCCCCTATCACTCACCACCAAAGCCGACAAACATGTCTGCGCCGCCGCTCTCCTGCACCGCTTCAAGGTCGGTGATGCCGTCGCCCACCATCACCACCTGGTCAACAATGAGAGGAGGAGCACAGCATGCACATTCCTGAGAGGCCAGCGTCGCCAATGCATTTAGAGCAGCTGAGTTGTGCCGGAAGTAGGGGATGCCACACGGCATGCCACAGCAGGTAGCGTTGCGCTGAGCGGCACAAGGGAGCTGAGCAGCAGACAACAGGCTAAACAACGCTCACCGTTTCGTAGGCTGTGGCACGAGGCGCGCAGGTGGGAGGGGAGGGGAGGCAGCAAAGGTAAGACACTGTGGATATCTCAATGCTTGCCTCACATTGCACACAGGCCATTCCAAAGCGGCAGCAGCAGCTGTCGCTCCGCTCGAGCTGTACTGCTATGACACCCCCCTCAGCCGCGCAGCCACCACACCCCCTCAGCTCACGGTAGAGCGCCCTCAGCGCGGCAATGGCACGGGGCTTGCCGCCCTGGTGCCCTGTGGGCTCCCGCAGATCGAAACCAACCAGCTTGGTGGGCATGCCTGCATCGTGAGGACACGGGGCAGCATCGGCAGATGGGAGATACACCATTCAGATCGCGCAAGGGCGCCCGTGGTATCTGCTGCCACAGCATGCTGGGTGCGCATCTACACTCTGTGCAACAGTCAGTTTCCAAGAGCACCAACTTCAGTCGCTCACCTGTCTCGTCGTCCACCTGCCAGTTCATGCGGTTGGCAAACAGTTGGGCGGGCGGCACGCCCAGTGCCCGCGCAATGGGCAGGCACAGCTCCCGGAAGCCGCCGCTGTTAGGTGGAGTGGGGCAGGGGCGGACTGTTGGATGGGTGCTGTAAATGGTAGCCAAGGGGCAGCTGCATGGCATGGCAGCTGTGTGATGGGCAGCCACGGCCAGCCAGGCCTGGCACGTGCACTGGGTGGTGTGCAGTTTTTGTGGTCACATACAGAGGGAATAGTTGATCGCCAATGCACCGGCATTCCAGCTCACCTGATGAGGTACACTGCCACGCCCCGGCTCTGCAGCTGCTCAATCAGCGCCTTAGCGCCCTGCATGTACGAGGTGTGGAAGCAGTGGCCAGCAGCTGCGATGGATGGTGGGCTGGTTTGAGCGGCGGCGAGCAACAGCCAGCCAGCTGAGCGCGCAGTCCATTTGCAGCTGCGGTTAAGCAGACTCTCCTTCAACAGCCGGATTTCAGCAGCGTGTGCTCGCAGGAGGCCAGTCACCCCCTGCATGCTTCCTCAGGGTCAGCACATTAGCATTGGAACACGCACTGCTCACCGGCACCAGCCGGCTCTCGGCGGGGTGCGCCCGCAGGAAGGCCTGGATGTCTGCCGGGGTGCAGTTGATGATCTCCAGCCGCCTCTCCAGTGCGTCCTCCAGCGACATGCTGCCGTCCATGGCCTGCATACAGGTGGAACACGCTCAGCATGTGGGAAGCGCTGATCACGCGTGTAGTGTGACAAGCAGCTGGCCATGGCAGGCGGTAGGTCTCATGCAGCATGCCGCCTCCCATGGCCAGTGCAGTGTGGGAACCGGCTGCCTGTGCAGCATGCCCTCCAGCTTGCAGTCACTCTGCTGCTGCTGCCCGGCTCACCGAGTTGGTCAGTGCGGCCACCTGCTGGCCCACCCCCATCCACTCAGCCAGCAGGTCAAGCTGGTCATTGTTGGCCACTGTGCAATCCACATCGAAGCACACAGCAGACGCCGTCTGCCAGAGCTGCAGTACGCGCTCCGAGGGGCGGGTGTGGTCCTCCCCGGCCAGCGCCCGCCGCGGCGCCGCTGCCACCCGCTCCTGCGTCCGGCAGGAGCGGTCATATTGCAGAAGCTCATACGCTGTGGTGCCAGCAGTGTGTTGAACTTGATGTGCTGCAGGTAGGGCGGAGGCTGGCCGACAAAGCAGCGCTGCTGGCAGCAAGGTGGCGGCGGCGGCGGCGATGGTGCCTGTCCCTGATACCTGCGCCGGGCGCTCGCCCGCCGCCCTCGGGCTCATAGATGCGATGCGCTCGAGCATGGCGGGACCCCTTTGCCCTTTCTCTCGCTCTCTTCTGCCCCGCGCGGGTCAGCGCCCGAGCGGTCCAAACTGGCTGCTGGGCACGCTAATTGTACGGTAAACGGTGATCGGAAACACCAGCGATCGGCGCAGGGGAGGCGCTGCTGTCACACAATTGCCGGCGGCGAGCGGCGGGCGGCGGCAGCGCGATGGAGGCAGGGCAAGCATGTGATAGTCCTGTGGCAAGTGCTGCGCCCCGGCCTGCCAGCATCACCCGGCATTTCAAATTTGCCACCCTACAAATGCCGCCACAGTGGCTTGAAGCCGGCATTCAAGTCAGCGCAGGTGCTGACGCGCATGAAGTGCACGCTTCCCGCAATGGTGCCATGATGCCCAAAGGGGGCCGCCCAGCCAGTCAACCCACCATTTCCTCCTGCTGTTCGCTGCTCCCACACATCCACAATGAAGGCCTTCGCCGTGTTCGCCTGCCTGCTCGCGTGCGCCTCCCTGGGTGGGTGGGCCCTCCCTCTTCCCGCGCGCATTGCGCGCATCGCCTGGCGCATTGCGCCCTGAGCATGCTGTTGAGGTTGAATTGCGTGCGCGCGGCGCGGCGCTGTGGCCAGGGCCGCGGTCCCAGAAGCTCTCCAACACGCTGGCGCGTGCGGTGCCAGCGCCCTAACCTGCCTCCCCCTCCCTCCCCACCACACAAATGCTCCAGGCCGCGCAAACATTGTGGATGTGGCCGTGAGCGTGCCCGACCTGTCCACCCTGGTGGCCGCGGTGCAGGTGCGCCCAAGAGTTGCCAGCACGCACGGCTTCCGCCGCTGCTGGCAGCTAGCGTGTGCATGCACCCACTACCATGCATGGCTGGGAAGCTGCTGCCTAGCCAGCTGTGAACACGTTTGTAGTGTGCACGTTCTCAAAATAAGCAGCCGTGATGGCTGAGTAGCTGGGCCCGTTAGCAAGCGCTCACCGCCGGCAGGGACGGGTGGTCCCCACATGGCGGGGGGTGCATGTGCTCGACCGCCTCGCCTACCCTGGCCCCTTGTTCTCACCTTTCCTTACCTGTTTCTCCACATCCACACTCTTTCTCTGCCGCGGGCCACCGGTGGCCCGCCCTCTCCAATGCGCTGGCCAGTTTCCTCACCTCTCCTCTCGCCCCGCAACCCGCTCCACCGCAGGCCGCTAACCTGACTGACGCCCTGGCCAACCCCGAGGTGAGGTGCAAAGGCAAAGCAGGCCTCGGTTGAAATGGAGGGCAGCCCTTCTCGCCTCAGCCTGGCGCATCGACAGGGCAGCAGCGTGTGAATGCAGCTTGCGCAAGCCGCTCACCATCCACGGCCTTGCCCTGCTTCCCATTCCCATTTTTCATTTCCCTGGCTCCGCTTTCTTGCCCATCCCACATCAGGTGCCCCTGACCGTGTTTGCCCCCACCAACGAGGCCTTCGAGCTGGCTCTGGGCGCGCTGAACGTCACGCTGGAGGACGTGGTGGCCAACACCGAGCTGCTGACCAACATCCTGGCGTGAGTGCAGCTGCTGCCTTTTGCTGCGGCTGGTCGGGCGGACATTGTCCTCAAGGCCAGCTGGTGGTCTGCTGCAAGCATTGTGCGGTGGCGCTGCACTTCTACTGCTGCATGGTTGTTTGTGGTTGTGCGACGCGGGAGCCAGGCTTGCAGCGCAGCTCCCCGTGTTGGCAGCAGCTCCGACAGGCGGCATGCATGCGCATGTGTGTGCAGCCTCAGCCAAGTCGATGACCCACCCTCACCATTTCTCTTGCTTCCTTTCCTTCCCGCAGCTACCACGTCGTTCCCGGCGTCGCCGCTCTCTCCACCGACCTGACTGACGGCCAGGTGCTGCCCACCCTGCTGGGCCAGAACATCACTGTGTCCATCGGCGCCGACGGCGTGAGCTTGATCTCGGCCAACCCGGCTGTGCCCGCGGCCAAGGTCATCCAGGTGAGGAAGGGAAAGAGGAAGGAGGAAGCTGCACGAAACTGCTGCGCCTGCCGAGCATTTGATCTCCCGCGCAAGTTCCCCTGTCACCCGCCTCCTGCCTTTCCTCCTTGCCTGCAGGCCGACGTGGCCTCTGGTGATGCCTTTAACTCGGTCGTGCACGTCATCGACTTCGTGCTTGTGCCCGAGCTGTAAGCAGCTGTGCGGTGTACGTTGTGTCTGTGATGATACACATGCGAGCGGCGCTGCCCGGGCAGGCCCAATTGGCCCGCCCGCCCACGGCGCCGCCCCTTGATGCCACCAGTACCCCATTTCATTCTGACCTAGCGCGGCCCTCTGCTCCCCAGCCCACCCACCCATCCTCTGGATTGCTCCCACCATCCGTTCATTGCAATTCCCTAGCGCCATGCCTGCCGGTGATTGTAATGCCGCGACCACAGTGAACGCCCGGCGCCAGGGTTTGTGAGGCTGAGCAGCGGGCAGTGCAGGGCGGTGCGTGGCATGATCACAAGCACGCGGCGGTGGTGCTGCACGGCAGCTGTGATGCAGTAAACTGAACTCGCTGCTGGGCAGGCACAGGGTGTGGCTCGCGCCGAAGGAGCCGGTCTTGCAGGGAACCGGGTCCAGCGTCCCCCGCGCCTCCAGGCGACCGTGCTGCCTCGCCTGCACATGCAGAAGGTGGGGCGCGGCACGCCGGGCGTGCAGGCGGCCTCCCTCCCCAGAAGGCCTGCCCGTTGAAAGCTGGGGCTTCACACACTCTCTGCCCTCGCCCCCGTGCAGAGGGAGCGCACTGATGGCGAGCCTGCGGCCGGTCGGCCCAAGAGGGCTGCCGCTGCAGCTGCCGCCGCCGCCATAGCCGCCGGCGCGCCGGCTCCTGGCCGGCAAAGGAAGGCCAGCGCATCTCCCCCTGAGAAGCAGCTGTCAAAACCAGCCAAGCCAGAAGATGAACAACCGCAAGCGGCTGGAGAGCAGGCTGCGGCGGTTTCAGCAGGCGCGCAGCAGGGGCGGGCGCAGCAGGAGCCGCCGGTGCCACAGCTGCCATCGCAGCCTCGGGACCAGCAGCATACACAGCCTCACGAGTTGGCTTTGCCACCGCCACAGCAGCAGCAGCAGGAGCAGCAGCAGTCGGTTCAGCAGGATGCAGGCGCAGCAGCCTTGGCCTCCCTGGTCAGCCCCTGGGTGTCCCCACACCGCAACGCCTTTGCCCCCACACCGGAATGGGGCTACCAGCACCTGCTTCCCGTCGCAGAGCTGCAGCTGCGGCTGGCGCAGCGGCGGCGGCAGCACTGCCAGCAGGTGAGCGCGCATGCGTGTGCATGTGGGTGTGCCGGTGGGCTGGACTTCGTGGGACTGAGCGTGATAGCACAGCAGTTGGCCGCGTGGACCGCTGGTCCCTGCCCAGGTACCCATTTGGCGGGGGTCTCCGCACTTTTTGCTTGCTTCGGGGCCACGGTTCGTTGAGCCAGCGGCTTCCGCTCAATGGCTGCGCAGCCATCCTGAAGCTCTCCACCCAGCATGCCCACCCATCCTGCCGCAGCTTGTCGCACAGCTGTCCCACACAGCAAACGAGGTGGCAATGCAGCTGACCCTGCTGCAGGCGGCCAGCGCCAAGGCGCTTGCCACGGCTGCCGCAGGGCTGCCAGGCATGCTGCCAGGGCTGTTTGCACCGATGGTGCCGCAAGGTGGTGTGCAGCCTCAAGGCGGCCGCCCCAGCAGCGGCAAGCCGGCCGCAGCCGGCGGCGGCGGCAGCAAGCATGACCCCGCCACGTGCAAAGTGCGCAATTGCCTGCGGTGTAGAACGGCCTCCAGGGCGCAAGCGAGCGCAGCTGGCTCCGTGGCAGCAGGGCTGCAGCCCACTCCAGGCAGCACACCTAGCGACACCCCACGTGTGGGCCAGCGGCGGCCGCGGCAAGACAGCCCAAACAAGCGGCTGGTTTTGCCGGCGCTGCAGGTGCAGGCTGCACCCACAGCTAGCAGCGGCGGCTCCGGCCTGCTGCCGGCGGCGGCTGCGCCACCCGCCATGTCTGCTGCGGCGCTGATGCTCTGGGAGTCGCACCAGCAGCTGGACACGCTAGGTGGGTGGCAGTGAGATTGGTTGGTTTGGGTGGGTGGGTGGGGGGTGGCCAAGTGAGCAGGTGGGCGAGGCTGTACTGCTGCTCTGAAAAATGCGCCAACTGCAGGGCATACATGCAGATCCCTCCCCGTGGCATTTAAACGCCTTGCCCCCACCTCACACAACGGCCTGCAGTGTGCGCCGCCATCTGCGAGGCGCTGCCAGCGCTGCCAGCGGCACAGGAGGCGGTGGCGGTCTGGTGCGAGCAGTCGGGGTGCAGCAGTGCAGCGGAGGTGGCGACTGCGCTGGACAGCAGCCAGCAGGTGAGCGTGCAGCAGTGGGCAGGGTCGCCATTGAACATCCCGAGCTTTTTGGGGTTGATCGGCATGCGTGGTGCCATGCCCATGAGACAGTGCAGTGGCTGGTCTGTTGCATGAAAGCCGCACCATGGACAGTGCCGTGCGTTTAGCGCACATTGAATTGGTGCATTCGCACATGGGGCATTGCAGTCCAATGATGTGAGTGACTATCCGTTGCCGTCCACTCGTGCCAGGTGTGGAACATGGCGCTCGCGGCCACCAAGGATGCCGGAGCCAAGCTGCTGCACTGGGCCGCCTTCCTGCAAGCCTGCAAGCGGGCGGCAGGCATGGCAACATAGCTGTGCACATGGCTCCGACAGCAGCTGCTGGGAGCAGCAGCAGTGGCAAGGGCTGGCGACCGCAGTTGCAAGGCTTGCATTGTCACACACTTTTGGGTGTAATACCCGATGATGTTGCTTGGATCATTGTGAGAACGCCATTGTGAGAATGCAAGTGCTCCCGCTGTGACGTGGCCGCCGGCGGCCGCGCTGGCAGCTTGGTAAAGGCTTGCATGCGAGCTGCGGCGATTAATCCTCAATCACAGTTGTCTTGAGGTGTTGTTTACTAGCCCCAAGAGGCTGTAGCATCGTCCTTTTATGCTCGCGTTTTTGCGGCGGGTGCTCGGGGGCTTTAGCGGAGCGGCCAGCACACGCAAGATGTCGGCCACCGCATCCGAAGGCCTGGAGGAGCGCCTCTTTGCCTGCCTCTTCCCCGGGCAGCGCTACTCGCCAGGCCAGGCAGCCCTGCTGGCGGGCAGGCTGCGGGAGGTGGCAGATTCGCTGGCGATGGATGTCCAGCGGCAGCCGGAGGAGCCGGCGAGCAAGAAGCGGAAGAAGGAGCTGCGCGGCCGAGGTGTGCCCGCCGCTGCTGCCGTTGAACGCCGCCGCTCATGGCGGCTTGCCATGATCCCCGCACCCTCGTTGGCCGTATGCTCTGCACCACCAGCAGGCAAGGATCTGGACTTCTCGGCCTACCAGCAGCGGTACGTGGCCCTGGAGCTGCTGTACCTCGGCCACGAGTACGGCGGGTTTGCGCGGCAGGACCACATGGATGAAACAATCGAGGTGCGCATGCCCTTTTGCTCTGTTGTGCCAGCGGGCATGCGCGCCCCGTGGCAGCCGATGCGCCCATCTTGCTGCAAGCGGCGGATATGAACATAACAACTGCTGCATGTCATTTGCCAGCTCAGCAAGCCTTTGAAGCCTCTAGAGCAAATCCAGCAATGTGTGCCCCCTGCCCACTTTGTGCAGGGCCACCTGTTCTCAGCGCTGCGCCAGACGCGGCTCGTGCCTGCAGAGGCCAGCTGGCAGGTGCGCGGGAGCGGCGGCATCTGAGTGGGCCCGTCGTGCTGCCTCCACCGTTGACAGCAGCTGAAATAGCAACGCCTGGTCACCACTGTATGCGCCCGGCAGCTCCGTGCAAGCAGCAGCAGCTCCCTGTCAACTGTGCTGTTGAGACTGCACCTCCCTGCGGCAGGAACTGCGGTATTCGCGCGGCGGGCGGACTGACAAGGGAGTGTCCGGTGAGCTGACTGCACTGTGTGCTGCTGGCGTCTTGTTGCTCTTGCTGCTGTCACCGCCCCGCCATGCGCACTGCCGCCATCAATGTGGGCTGGCCCTGCTGAGGGCTGCTGGGGTGATCCCACTGCCTGCTGGTGTGCACGCTCCTCCTGATGTGCTGCAAAGGCTGCTTCTGCTGCACATGCTGCTCCTGCTGCACTTGCTGAGCCTTGCCGTTTCCTTCGCTCCGCTTTCATGTCCCTCCCCGCAGCCCTGGGCCAGGTGGTGGCGCTGCTGCTGCGCTCCTCGGGGCGGCCTGGCCAGGCGGTACCGGCGCCCGAGGCAGAGCTGGACTACCCCGCTCTGCTCAACCGGGTGAGCTGGCTTTCGTTCTCGCTCCTTCCATTGTTGCGAGGGGGAGGCTTGCACAAGCGCTTGCCTGGGTTGGTTACAAGTCACGCCCCTGCTGATTCGTGCTCTGTATGAAGTAGCCATCACTTCTGCTTTCCACCAGGCCAGGCCCCACGGCCTGCGGCCTGCTGATGAAAGCGTGCTATGCGTGCCGTGCCGTGCTGTGCAGGTGCTGCCGCGTGACATCCGGGTGCTGGGCTGGACCGACGTGCCAGAGGACTTTAGCGCCAGGTGCGCTTTGTTTATGGCTCAACAGTGACACTGCCGAGGCATGTGCGCTGTGCGGTTTTGGAGCATCGAGAGCTCACGCTAGCAGGCACGGCAGGCTGTGCTGTAGTGTACGGGCATCCCGTTGCAGCTACAGAATCGCCATTACTTTTCTGCTGGATTGCGCTCACAGGTTTTCGGCTGAGTTTCGGGAGTACAAGTACCTCATTGCGCACACGCCTGGGATGAGCGACCAAGCGCAGCCTGCGCAGCAGCAGCAGCGGCAGGAGCAGCAGCAGCAAGACGTGCAGCAGGCGGCGGCGCAGCAGGCGCAGCAGGGCACGCCCCCATGCGAGCTGGATGTGGAGGCCATGCGGCGGGCGGCTGCCTTCTTCATTGGGGAGCACGACTTCCGCAACTTCTGCAAGGTGGGACTCGGGCTATATATATATAGTTTGCCAGTGTGACGCTGTTGCTGCGTGAGTCCAGACTGGCCTCCATGCTACAGCTTGCACGGCCCCGCAACCACCTGCCCGGTGAAGTCAGCTGCAGTTGCAGTGGGCATGTGCGCTGTGTCGGCCGTGGCATGCGGTGCTTCAGATGGAGATGTCGAGCAGCCCCAACCTCTTTGCGTCCGTCCTTCCCTCCGCCCTGCTGCGTGCAGGTTGATGTGGCACAGGTGCAGAACTTCCGGCGCAGCATCCTGGACTTTAGGCTGGAGCAGCTGCCGAGCTGCGCCTGGGGCGGCCGGGAGCTGCTGCAGCTGCACATCCGCGGCACAGCGTTCCTGTGGCACCAGGTGCACAGGGCTGGGTCCCAGAGAGAGTGCCACAGCGTTGAACTGCATGCATGCACTGCTGCTGCTGCTGCCGCGCATGTGCGTTGGTGTGCTTGTCCCTGCTCGTCAGCCAAAAATAACCACTCAGCTGCCTGGCCTGCAACCCTTGTCCGCCATGCCGCTCCCCCCGTTGGCTCCGCAGGTGCGCTGCATGGCGGCGGTGCTGCTGATGGTGGGGCGAGGAGAGGAGCAGCCAGAGGTGGTGCAGACGCTGCTGGACACGCAGCGCTGCCCCCGCAAGCCGCAGTTCAATATGGCATCAGGTGGGCTTGCAAGTGCTTCTGAAAACATGGCTTCAGGTGGGCTTGCAGGTGTTGCTACCAGTGTCACAAACACAGCTCGTTCTGCGGGTGCGTGGGGGGCCTGCAAGTATCGGCTTCACTGGGTGGGTGCTTGCTTGGCAAGAGGCGCCACTACCCGCACAGCACCCTATCACACCTTCCCTTGCTTGATCCACCGCTCCCCTCTTCTCCTGCCTGCCTCCTTTTTGCTGTCCCTGTTGCTGCAGAGGAGCCGCTGCTGCTGTACAGCTGCACAGGTCGTTTGCTTTACCCACCTGGATCTACCTATCCTGCTTGCTCCCCTTCGCTGTTGCTGCAGAGGAGCCGCTGCTGCTGTACAGCTGCGATTATGGCGGCCTGCAGTTCAGGCGCAGCGCGGCCAACTATGGGCTGGTGCGCTCGCAGCTGGAGGACATGCTCACCAGGTGTGTTGCTTTGGATTTACAGTGTGTGTGGAAGATTGAGGCTTGTTTGGTGTTGTATTGGAGCGCCCACAGCTGGAGGACATGTGTGCGGCATATTGAGACCATTGTGTTGTGTTACATTGCACCCTCGCCAGTTCCTGCGCTTTGCGCCCTGCCTGTTCGTCTTTGCCGCACAGTGACCCTTCTTGCTTCATTCTCAGAGCATCCCGGACCCTCCTGCTTCCCTCCCTGCTTCCCCTCCTCTCAGCCACATGGTCCGGGCGGGCCTGCTGCACACCATCCAGCAGCGGCTGGCTGGCGATGAGCTGGCACCCAGCACCGCGGGCGGCAAGCGGCAGGGCGGCATGCCGGGCACTGGCCAACGCCACGTGCCGCTGCTGCTGCGCGCCAAGGAACCGGCTGTGGAAGAGCGGCTGCTCAAGGTGGCGGCAGGCAAGGGGGCAGACGGCGCAGGAGATGCGGCAGCAGCGGCGGCGGAGGCAGTTGCTGGGGCGGGCAATGGCGGTGGCCCTTCAGAACAGGCTGGGCAGCCAGGCAATGGTCAGCCGGCATGTGTGCAGTGAGGCATGCATCTGTATGGACTTTGTGCGCTGTTTTGGTGAAGCTGTAATGCATGCCTGATGGTCCTCAGTGTGTGGGCTGCAGGCCGTTGGTTGTGGGCAATGTCAAGGCACACACATTGTAGCCGCTGTGCTCTGAATTTTGCCACTTCGTCGTTGCGGATGCACGCATATTTACAAACCGCTAGTGCTAGATGGGCACGAGCATGCAGGATGAATATGGGCAGACAAAGGCAGGAACACACGACAAAACTGAATGCAACATGCCAAACAAGCAAGCGGATGCATCGCAAAAAGAGTCAGCCACACGACAAGGCCAGAAACAAGCCAGTGATGGCAGGAGGCAGGTGCAGATCCGTGCGCTGCTGTGCACGTGCCAGGCACAGCGCAGCCAGGCGCAGCTGTGCAGCGTCCGCTGCGGGCAGGTGGCGCACCAGTTGTTGTGCCTGCCCAGTGCCGTGCTGCAGGGCTGCCGGCAGCAGGCTGCCAAGGCCAGGGCAGGGGCTGGGCAGCAGCGCCCACAGCGCGTCGCTCAGCGGCAGCCGGGCGGCAACAAAATCAGGCAGCATGTGCTGGGCGGTCGGGCCAGCATCTACCAAAGTCTCGAGGGCCAGGCCAGCCGACATTGCAGGCAGCAGCAAACGAGCTGTGGCGTCCCGCTTGCCAGAATCCTGGCAGTATTGCAGCGCCACGCTGAGTGGCGTCCGGCATTCCGCCGTGACGGCTGTTGCCAATTCGGGGCGGGCTGCCAGCAGCCGTGCCACCACGGCGACGTGGCCCATCTCAGCGGCAATGTGGATGGGTAGCACTGCATTGTCTTCCTCAGCAGCCAGCAGCGCAGCCTGAGGCACGGCAGCCAGCAGCAGGGCAACCATGCCCTCATGGCCGTACCCAGCGGCGACAGCCAGGGGCGTGCGGCCTTCTGCATTGCGCAACTGGCAGGCCTCCGGTGCAACCTCCAGCAGAACCTCCGCAGCTGCAACTGAGCCGTGCTCGGCTGCAAAGTGGAGCGGTGTGCTGCCATCGCTCGCTGTGGCCAGAGCTTGCTCTGCCGCGGGCGCGCTGTCGAAGAGGCAGCTGAGCACAGCGGGGCAGTCGTTGGCTGCTGCATGGTGGACGGGACGCCAGCCGTACACATCCTGTGCATTCTGGAAGCTGCCCTGAGGCGCGGCAGCGATCAGCAGCTGCAGGATTGGCAGTGCGCTGTCCCTCCTGGCGACATAATGGGCAGCAGTCCATCCATCTGCGTCGACTGCTGAAACAAGGTCCGGCCGCGCTGCAAGCAGCACTTCAACTGCAGCTGTGTTTCCACGGCAGGCTGCAAAGTGTATCGGCTGCTGCCCATCCTCGCTGCTCACAGAAGCTGTGATGCTGTCCGGCGCGGCATCCAGCAGCAGCCGCAGCACAGGGGCTGAGCCTTGCTCTGCGGCTATGTGTACAGGCAGCATGCCGTCATGGTTCGCAACCATAGCCGCAGCAGGATCGGCATTCACCAGCGCCCGCACCGCTGCTTCGCTGCCATGCTCCACTACAGCCCAGTGGAGGGGCAGCTCTCCCTCTTTGTCCGCTGCCATGGCTGTTTCTGGTGCTGCCTCGAGCAGCAGCCGAATCGTTTCCTCCACCGCCGCGCCCTCGGCTCCTCTCTGGCCAGCAAGGGCGGCCATGTGCAGCGGCAGTGCGCCAGTCTTGCTGCTGGGGCGTGCCGCCAGCGCAGGCCTCATCTGCAGCAGCAGCCGGACTGCAGCAGGCTGCACAGTCGAGGCTGCGTGATGCAACGTTGAGCTGTCCTCCGGATCCGACCTCAGATCCACGGCGGCGGGCATGGCTGACAGTATCGCCTGCATTATGTTGATGTGCCCTTCCTGTGCTGCATGGTGGAGAGGCGAGGCTCGTTCTGCGCCGCCTTTGGCTGCCGCGGCGCCGGGCTGCAGCAGGAGCAGCAGCTGCGCTGTGCACGCATCGCCCAGTATTGCCGCCGCCAACAGCAGCATGCCGGCCGCGGAGCATCCCGGCGAGGCTGCAACAGTGCAGCAGGGTGGCAGGTGGGGAGACATAAGCGGGGATGCGGAGATGCCTTCATGCACACCGCGTGCGCCGGCAGCCTGCTCCGCAACACAGCCACCGTCACAACATGGAAATCGCTCACCTCCATTGTGCCAATATTCAGTCTGCAGCTCCTCAACACACTCCAGCAGCTCCACCACCAGCCCCTCCCAGTCAGTGCTGTCAACCAGCTCAGCAGCCTGCGGGCTCAGCTGGAACCTGCAAGGTGTAAGGTGGGTACAGGTGGACTTGTCGCCGCAGACATTCCTGATAGCTGTTCGATAGGCTGGTCGTGTCCTACGTACGGGCACCCATCGACAAAACAATCGCGCCGACCCGCAGCACCCAGCACCCACTCACGTGGGCGGCCCCGCCTGGCTGCGCAGCCGCAGGGCAGCCAGCGGTTGGTGCTTGTCCAGTGCCGCCTTGACTGCGAAGCAGCAGGAGCAGGTGCGAAAGGGTCACAAGGCATGCATCAGCAGCGGGGAGTTCGCGAGGCATGCTAAATTGCTCAGGTGTCCGAGAGGAAGGGGGGTAACACACCCACCAGGCAGGGCAGCGGCTGCAACTCAGAGGCCCTCACTTACTTGTCAGCAGGTCACAGACCAGGTCTGCCTGGGCCTGAGAGGCCAGCGGCCCCACAGCCACCTCCTCCCAACCCCCAAGCCACACCGTGACCTGCAGCGGGCGGAGAGTGCGGCGGCGGCGGCGGTCGGGCGGCGGTCGGCAGCGGCCAAACAGGTTTGAGCAGGGCGGCTGGCTGCGATCTCGACATCTAAGCTAGAGTGCCTTTCAAGCTACACCCAGCGCAGCGCGGCCGAGGGCTGGGACGGGTCGCCCCGACCTCGGCGGCAGCCGTAAGGCTGCGAGGCCGGCTGCCGGGCCCACCTCGTACTGCCCGTCCTCCAAACGGGTGATCAAGAGGGGCTGCGCCATGCCCGGCGACGCGTGCGGGCCGAGCCAAACTGTTCCTCGCGCTCAGGGGCTGCTCAGGCAGCCGCAGGGATTGCACGGAGCAATTGAGTGATGGAATGGGCTCGGCAAGTCGGTCTCATGCACAGCACCGCTGCCGCCGCCAGCGGCGCTGCCCGCTCGCTCACCGTGCAGCGGCCATGCCGGCCAGTCAATGGCGCGGTCACAAATTGCCTGTGCATGTACGCTTACAAGATGTTCGAGGGAATCACATGCACATGCTGGGGAAAATCATACACGCAGGAGTGGGCGTAGAGCGACTTGAGGGAGCAGCTGACGGCAACATGGAAGAAGGCAGAGCAGGATCGTTGAAAGACTCAGCCACACGACAGAGACAAAAGCACGCCCGTGATGGCAGGAGGCAGGTGCACGCCGGTGCGCCGCTGGGCACGCGCCAGGCACAGCGCAGCCAGGCGCAGCTGTGCAGCGTCCGCTGCGGGCAGGTGGCGCACCAGTTGCTGTGCCTGCTCAGTGCCGTGCGCCAGGGCTGCCGGCAGCAGGGGGCCAAGGCCGGGGCAGGGCGCCAAGGCCGGGGCAGGGCCTGGGCAGCTGCGCCCAAACATCATCACTCAGCGGCAGCCGGGTGCCAACAAAGTCGGGGAGCAGGTGCTGGCTGTCCAGCTCAGCCTCTTCTTCCAGGGACTCGAGGGCCAACTCAGCCGAACCAGCAGGCAGCAGCACACGAGCCACAGCGTCCCGCTTGTGTGGATCCTGGCAGTATTGCAGCGCCACGCTGAGTGGCGTCCGGCATTCCGCCGTGACCGCTGTCGCTAAGTCAGGGTGTGCTGCCAGCAGCTGGGCCACCACGGCGGCATGGCCCCGCTCCGCGGCAATGTGGATGGGTAGGCCTCCGTTGTCCTTCTCAGCTATAAGTGCTGCCTGGGGTGCAGCGGCCAGCAGCAGGCTGACCATGGCCTCCTGGCCATACCAGGCAGCAGTGGAGAGGGCGCCATGCCAGCTGAGTTGCGCATGTGGCAGGCCTCTGGCGCAACATCCAGCAACACTTCTGCAGCCGCCACCGAGCCGTGCTCAGCTGCAAGGTGGAGCGGCACAGCATCGTCGTTGTCCGTGGCCAGAGCTTGCGGTCCCGAAGGAGCGCTGGCAAACAGGCACCTGAGTGCGGCGGGGCAGTTCATCTCAGCCGCGACGTGGGCTGGGAGATGACCATCTGCATCGCGTACCAGGGCACAGCTGCCATTTGGGGCGGCAGCCAGCAAGAGCTGCAGGACGGGCAGCTTAGCATCGCTGCTTGCCGCATAGTGCGCCGCAGTCCCGCCGTCCGTGTCACCCGCTGAAGCAATGCCGGGCCGAGCTGCCAGCAGAGTTGCTACTGCAGCCGTGTTGCCGTGTTTTGCTGCCCAGTGGATTGGCTGCTGGCCCTCGTCACCATCCGTGGCTGTAATGCTGTCTGGCTGGGCATCAAGCAGCAGCCGCAGCGCAGCTGGTGTGCCGCCGGCCGCAGCTTTATGCACCGGCAGCATGCCGCTGCAGTTTGCCTCCAGAGCCGCTGCAGGAGCGCCTTTCAGCAGCGCCCGCACGGCTGCTTCGCTGCCGGACAGTGCAGCCCAGTGAAGAGCCAGCTCTCCATCCTGGTCCCCTGCCAAGGCTGTCTCGGGTGCTGCCTCAAGCAGCAGCCGAATCGTTTCCCCCACTGCCTCCTCGTCCTCTGCCCCATCCACCTTTGCAACTGCAGCCATGTGCAGCAGCAGCACTCCAACAAGGCTGGGTTGGGCCACTGCTGCAGGCGCAACCTTCAGCAGCAGCCGGACTGCGGCAGGCTGCGCAGTCATGGCCGCATGGTGCAGCGCTGAGCTGTCTGTACCCGACCTCAGATCCATTGCTGTAGGCATGGCTGAGAGGATGGCCCGCATGATGGCGGTGTGCCCTTCCTCTGCCGCTAGGTGGAGGGGTGCAACTGCTGCAGCCCCGCCCCGGGCTGCTGCTGCGTCGCGCTGCAGCAGCAGCAGCAGCTGTGCTGCGCACGCGTTGCCCAGGGCTGCTGCCGCCAGCAGCAGCATGCCAGCCGCAGAGCATCCCGGCGAGGCTTCTGTGCAGGTAGAGATACGGGAGGTGTGTGGTGGGTGCATGAAAGGCAGCATGCACGGCTTCCCCCCTGCAGCGCAGCTTGCTGAGCTGCAGCAAAAGACAGTACTCACCCCCAGCATGCCAATCGTCGTCTTGCAGCTCCTGGGCACACCCCTGCAGCTCCTCCACCAGCCCTGCCCAGTCGATGCGGCCAATCCTCTTGGCAGCCCGCAGGCTCAGTTGAAACCTGAGCAGATGGCAGGGCGTGCAGGGATGAGTGCTTCAATGCGCAGTGTGAGCCTGGGATCATTCGAATTACTACAAGCAAACAATGACAGGGCGATGGCTGGGCGGGGCTCGGTCAACCCTCGTATGCCCAGCACCCACTCACGTGGGCGGCCCCGCCTGGCTGCGCAGCTGCAGGGCGGCCAGTGATTGGTCATTGTCCAGCGCCGTCTTGACTGCGAAGCAGCAACGGCAGTCATTAGAGGGCCGAGAGACATGCATCAGGTCATCAGCGGCAGGCAGCAGAAGGGCAAAGAGGCCCATGCTGTGGCTGATTGGCTGCGTGAGAGGCAGCTGGGGCAGACCATCCCACGAGTGCGAGCAGCTGCTGCAGTCAGCTCCCCCCAGCTCACTTGTGAGCAGGTCACAGACCAGGTCCGCCTGCTCCTGAGAGGCCAGCGGCCCCACAGTGACCTCCTCCGCACCCCCACGCCTCAGTGCGACCTGCGGTGGGCGGTGGGCGGCGGCGGCGGCGGCCAAGCATGTTTGAGGAGGGCGGGTGACTGCGATCTGGACAGCCAAGCTCGAGCGCCGTTCAAGCTACACCCAGACAACGCGGCCGAGGGCTGGGATTGGCCGCCCCGACCTCGGCGGCAGCCGTAAGGCTGCGAGGCCGGCTGCCGGGCCCACCTCGTACTGCCCGTCCTCCAAACGGGTGATCAAGAGGGGCTGCGCCATGCCCGGCGACGCGTGCGGGCCGAGCCAAACTGTTCCTCGCGCTCAGGGGCTGCTCAGGCAGCCGCAGGGATTGCACGGAGCAATTGAGTGATGGAATGGGCTCGGCAAGTCGCTCTCATGCACAGCACGGCTGCCGCCGCCAGTGCGCCGCCGCTCGCCGCTCACCGCTCGCCTCCGTCTTTGACACTATCCTGGCATTGAGCTGTGACCCAGTCAGCTATATATAGTAGCTAACAGCATGATGGTGGGCACATGTGAGCCAACAGGCCCCTAGCAGGCGGGCAGCACTGCCGAACCGCCCCGCTCGTGAGCGCTGGGCGGCAGCAGCGTGGCGCTGGCGCCGGTTCTGCGTCCTTGTTCGGGCTCCAGCATTCTGCATCTCATTTCGCATGGGCAAGATGGCCGATGTGCGTGCAGAGGCGTCCAGCAAACCAGCGAACGGCCCTCTCCCTGCCGCCGTCGCCCGCCCCGAGCTGAAGCAGGTGTGCCGCCCTGCTCGACAGCTGCTCTGAAGGACTGCACGCGGGCTACAGCACGCACGGAGGCCCGATCGTCCCGCCGCCCTCCCCGCCGCCGGCAGACCTGCGCCCGCTCACCGCCCACGTGCCGCCGTTCCCTGCCACTCATTCTGGCCCCTTGGCTCCGCACCCTCTCCCTCCCTGCAGGCCCCCGACCTGGATGTTGCGGTGATCGGGGGCGGCCCTGGCGGGCTGGCGGCAGCAAAGGCCATCCTCACCGCCAGGTTGGGGGTGGGAGAGCGGCAGCGGCGGCATGGGGAGCGACGGCAGCGGCATTGCAATGCACCGCCCGTGGGTCGTAGCCTGCACTGCTGCGCTACTGTGCTGTGACTCTGCAGCCTGCCCTGCCCTCGACAGCCGCGCTGGACGCGCATTGCCTGTTTCCCCACCCACCGCCCTGCACTGCCCGCAGGCCTGACCTGCATGTGGCGGTGTTTGAGCGCTCTACACTGCGCCCCCGTGGCGCCGGTTTGCTCGTGCACCCCAACGGCATCTCTGCCCTGGAGGCCATTGATCCGTCCCTGGCAGAGGCGGTGCTTGCGCTGGACTGGCCGCAGGGAGCTTGCAGGTCAGATCAGGCGGTGGTGCAATGTGCTGTAGGGGGTGCTGCTGAGCATGTCGTCTGTGCTGCCATTCGCAGGCAGAAGCGCGGCACCTGATACCGGCAGCCCATAGATAGATAGATAGATAGACGAAGCCCTTAGGCGTGGGTTGAGGGAGCCGGCCGGGTATTAAGCCACCGGCCGGCTACCATACCGGCAGCCCACCTGCATTCGGCAACCAGCACGCCTCATCTCCCCATCTCCTCACCTCCCCTGCTCCCCTGCCGTGCAGGTACCTGAAGCCCGATGGCTCCGAATCTGTTGTGCTGACTGGCGGCGATAGCCCAGTAGAGTACATCAGGCAGCGCGGAGGGCCCCTCAGCACCTGCCCCTGGCACTCCCTGCAGGCAAGCCACACCCATGCTGACGAATGCTCTGCAGCCAACCAGCCAGCCCAGCTGGGCACCTCATGGCCGCCCTCAGCTCATTAATGAGCAATTACCTCTGCAGCAGCGGACCACTGTTTTCTTTTTCAGCAAATCGAATTACCGTATTGAGATCCCACTCCGCCCCTCCACCCCTCTGCCGCCCCACTACACAGGCGGCGCTGGCGGGCTGCCTGCCGCCCGATGTGCTGCACCAGCAGGCGCCTCTGGACCGCCTGGAGGAAAGCCCCGACGGCTCCCACGTCACCCTGCACTTCAAGGGCGACCGCCCGCCGGTCACTGCCCGCCTGGTGGTGGGGGCGGACGGTGGCCAGTCGACTGTGCGCAGCCAGGTCATTGGCGACGGGCCGCCGCTGTTCCTGGGTGAGTGGCCTTGATGTGCTTAGCTTTGCATGGGATTCGCCAGGCCAAAGCACGAGCACAGGTAGCTGAGCTGCGCTGTGTGGTGTAGATATCTGTGAGTAGCTGTAGGTTGTTTGATCCCAAGCATAACTTGCCCAGCAACACAGGCAGATGCCACGTCGCATGATTGTTGCCCAATCCTGGCCGTATGCTCACCTGCCATGCAGGCCTGGCGCTGTGGCGTGCCATCGTGCCCCCGCCCGACTGGTGGCCTCGCGATGACCCAGGTGGGTGAGGCTGCGGACCGCTCTACTCCAAGAACTGCTGCTGAGCAGGCACAACCAGCTGATCAGCATTGGGTGCTCGCATCCTCTACGCAACCGCAGGTTTGCGCGTTCAGGTGCACCTCTCATGGCCTCCTCATGCTCGCTGCTGCCAAGTGCTTGCTCCCCTCTCACTGCCACCGAGGCAGCCGCCGCTCACATCCTGTCGCCCCTGCCCCTGCCCCTGCCGGCAGGCCTGTGCCAGATTTACGGCGTGCCGCCGCTCACCCTGGGCATCGGCTCCATGGCCCACGAGCAGCTGTACTGGAGCGTGAGTCGCACAGTGCCAGCTCTGTGCTTTGCTGCCCGAATTGATCATCGGTGCTGCTAAGATGGCTGTGCAGCAGACGTACAAACGTAGAATGCAGCAGGGCCTCTGGCATGCATGCAAGCACGTATCTCTCGACCTCTGCCTTGCCTCCCCGCCGCCCCTGCCGGCAGGCAGCTGCGCCCTGGCCTGAGGAGCGGCTGGAGGAGATTGGAGGACGGGGTGCTGCCTACATCCAGGACTACCTGGAAAAGCGGGTGGGTGGCGGGTGGCGGGGCTCGAGCTAGTGGCTGGCAGTGCACTGCGCTGCAGCACAGGGGCAGTGAACCTGCATCTACATTTACTGCGGTCACCACTCCGCACTCCTTGCCCTTGCATTTAAGGTGCTCACTGCACCTGCCATCAGTGATGCTGTTGTCTTGCCATGCTCAACAGTGGCTGTGATCACTGTGCTGTGCTGCGCAGGAGGAGGGGGAGAAGCGCAAGCGCCAGGTGCTGGACCTGTTCGGGGACTGGAACCTGCAGGTGAGGCGATCGAGCGTGTTGGGGCGGAAAGGCAGCGCGCACATTAAGCAGTATGTGTGCAAGCGGCCCTCCGCGAGTGTCAGTGCAGTAAGCGGCGCAGTCACCGCCGCCTGCACTAACGGTCGGCAGCGCACCACATGGCGTCCCAACATGCAACACAGCCGCCATAATTCCTGCCTGCCTCCCATCCCTCCCAGGTGCGCACCCTGGTGGAGGGGACCGACCCGCTGACCATCACACAGCATGCCCAGTTCTACCGCACACCCGAGGCTTGCAAGGTGGGTGGGCGGCTGCCAACTGGCATGGCTAAAGTGGAGCGATCGCGCTTGACTGCATGAGCGGGGCAAGTGCTGAGGGCAGCGGTCGTGAGCGTGCATTGGCATTGTTCCGAAGTCCTTGTACCGTTGACCGGATTGTTCCGGCGACAGAGCTGATTTTGAACCCATGCGTCGTGCAGGTGTGGGGCCGAGGGTGCGTGACGCTGCTGGGCGACGCTGCGCACCTCGCCACTCCAGGTGAGCTGTTGGATGAGCTGCCCAGCTGTGTCAATTCAGATTGATACACCTGGAGGGCTGGCTGCTACTGCACCCCAGCTCGGCCGCTGTGCATCAGGTAGCAACAGCTGGGCAGCATGGCACCCATGCAGCAAAAGTGGTTGTCACACAGTGAGGCAACCACAGTGGCTGTGACGCTGGCAATTGCATCGTTGCAGGCCTGGGGCAGGGCACGGCACAGGCGTTCCAGGATGCACTGGAGCTGGGCCGAGCGATTGGTGAGGAGGGAGTTCTGCGCAGTATACTGGGCAGCCTGCACCCTGAGTGGCCTGATGGAGGGCGTCCCTGTGGGCAGTCTCGCATGATGCCATGCTGCGTTCTTTGCGGCTGATGTGTGCACTGTCCATACTGGGACGGGCAAGTCCACTGGCTCAGCTGCTGTGTCTGCTGCTCTGCTGCGTCCGTGTGCAGGAGAGCATGGCGCCACTGCCGAGGCGCTGAGGGCGTACGAGGCGGTGCGGCAGCCGCAGGTGCGCCTGGGAAGCACGGCCAAGTGCCAGTGCACGTGCACATGTAGTTGAGATGACAGGCTCCCACCGGGCGGAGCGCCTGATGGCAAAGTGCCTGCTCGCGGCTTGCCTGCTTTGCTTCCGGCGTAGTCTGCAACCATCACGTCTGCCCTGTGTTTGCAAGCCAGGTGGAGCCGGTGCACCGCCGCTCTGTGGAGATGTACCTGCAGTTCAAGGCGGGCGGGCCGACTCTGCAGGTGCATGCGCCTTTTAGCCCTGGCCGTGCCGGTCTGTTGGTGCTGGAAAGACTGCGCAAAGAGCACCAACTAGCTGGAGTGTTTGATGCTGTAGCGACATGTGTAGTCCCTTTGGAACATACTGCTCTGCCCTGCTCCCCACCTGATCGCAGCATCACATCGAAAATGAGAAGCTGGGCACCTGGCCCAAGACGTTTGTGCCCCTGCCGCGGCCCCGCCCGCACCAGGCAAGCTGCTTCAGCTGGCAAGGGTCATCCATGCAATTTGTTTGAGTACAGTGTGGTGCAGATCACATGCACATGTGCAGACCGCTCGAGTGGAGTCCCTGGCCAGTCTTTGCGCAATCTGCACTCGTTCACCCTCCCACATTGCCCGCACACCTGCCACATCAAGCTGACAGGTCACTCAGGCCCCTTGGCTCCACGCCCACCCCCACCCTGCAGGCCCCCGACCTGGATGTGGCAATTATCGGTGGCGGCCCTGGCGGGCTGGCGGCGGCCAAGGCCATCCTCACAGCCAGGTGGGGAGCCGCTGCTGCGGCGGCGGCGGCTGCCGTGCTGTGGCGGCAACGCAGGTCCAGCAGGGGGCTACTGCTTGGACTGGCCTGCTGCCGCTCTGTGTAGCAACTCGTTGCACTCGTTTTTCTCCGCAACTGGCCGCTTGCAGGCCCGGTCTGCGGGTGGCGGTGTTTGAGCGCTCCTCACTGCGCCCCAAGGGAGCGTCTGTGATGGTGCAGCCTAACGGGGTCAAGGCACTGGCTGCCATCGACCCAGGGCTGGCTCAGGCGGGCGCCAGCAGCCACGCCTCATACACGCATCCGAAAGATGCATGCTGTGGTGCTTGGATATGCTGTGGTGCTTTGCCGTGGTCCAGCGACAGTGCAGCCGCCAAGTTCTGCCACCGATTGATGCCACAACAGCCAGCTGGAGCGTGCAGCATCGCTGCTCACCTCCTGCTCTCCTGGATGCATTCACCATGGCGCAGGGTGCGCTGGACATCAATTGCCACCTGGGCCCATGCTGGTGAGCGGCCAGCCGGTCGTGCAGTGCTCTAGCTGTGACGCGCTGCTTGAGGCAGCACATGCCTGCTGCTTAGTCATGCACATTTGCATAACTGGTGGCTTGACAAATGCAAACTGCGTTTGTTTGTGTTATAGCTTGCTGCACGCCGAATATCCGCACTGCCCCTTTTCTGCTGCAGGCTCTACCGCAACGACCAGCTGCAGCTGCTCAAGGTGAGGTGATGGGCAGCAAAGTGCTGGGGATGATCAAGTAGCATCCAGTGCAGCGGCTTACCTGCAGGGCGTCATGCACTGCACGCTATGTGCTTTGCCTGTTTGTCCATGCTGCAGGGCGCCGAGAACCCCACCGACTACATTGAGTCGCATGGAGGGCCCACCTCCTCCTGCGCCTGGCACGAATTGCAGGTGGGGCCAGCTGATGTGGTGCTGCCTGCAATTATGGACAGAGAGCTGTAGACAAGTCAGCGGTTGAGGGATGCCGAAGTATCAAACGCAGCGCCGCAGTTCCCCTGCCCCTTCCAGCATTCGTGCCCCTGTCACTCCCTTCTTGCCCCTCTCCCCAACCCCCAGTCCCTGCTGGCGCGCTCCCTGCCGCCCGGTGTGCTGCACCAGGAGGTGCAGTTTGACCGATTTGAGGAGGCGGCAGATGGCTCCTTCGTCACCCTGCACTTCAAGGGCGGCCGCCCGCCGATGACCGCTCGCCTGCTTGTGGGGGCTGATGGCGGGCAGTCTGGCATTCGCGAGCAGGTGCTGGGCGACGGGCCGCCGCTGTACCAAGGTGAGGGCTGCCCGTTGCTTGTTGGACCAAGAGGCGGCTGTTGTTTGTGACGCATGGCGCGCACTGCACCTGTGGCTTCAATTGATTACCGATTGAGCGTCTCACAGCTTCAACCTACTGTACACCCAACCACCTTCTGTCTGCCCACCACTTCCTTTGCAGACACCGCCATCTGGCGTGCCGTCATGCCGCAGCCCGACTGGTGGCCCTCCGACCCAGGCAGTTACTGCATCTGGGGCACCCCGCCCAACACAGTGCTGGCCTTCAGCCTCAACGGAGGCATGCTGGCCTGGCAGGTGCCGCGCCTGGCTGCTTGCTTGCATTCTGGGCTGCACACAAGGATGGCCCTGGCCAACCCTTGAAGGTTTGAGCGTGCCAAACAGGCCGCTTCATTTCACACCAGTGCAGCCAAACCTCTCGCACAAAGCGCATGCCCATCCATCGCCCTCACTACGGTGCACCCTGCAGGCCTACGCCGCCTGGCCCGCCGACCGCCTGGACGAGATTGGCGGCAGCACCGCCTACTACGCCCAGGACTTTCTGGCCAAGCAGGAGCAGGGCGAGGCGCGGCGCAAGCGGGCCCTGGAGGTGTTCAGCGGCTGGTGCCCCCAGGTGGGTGGGATGGGCATGTCTCACTGACGGGGTGGAGGCCCCTCTGCAGGTTACTTTGCGGGTGCATGAAGCGCAGTAGACTCGGGTCCCAGCCTGCCGCCACCCACCCAGTCTCAGCTACCTGCCGCCCAGCCGTCTGCCTGTGGGCTGCCGCCCCGCCCGGTCGCCCTGCTGCAGGTGCTCAGCCTGATTGAGGGCGCTGACGCGCTGGCCATCACCGAGCACGGCCAGTTTCTGCGCACGCCGGAGTCATGCCAGGTGTGCGTCAACCGTCAACGGCTTACTTTTGGTGCCCCATCAGCTCCTTTACAGTCTACATGAACGCGCAAGTGAACCAAGGAAGCCGCCTCCCTCTGCTGAACTCGCAGCCGGAATATGCCGCTCGTCCCTGCTGCAGGTGTGGGGCAAGGGCTGCGCCACGCTAGTTGGTGACGCTGCACACATGGCGACTCCAATGCTGGCCCAGGTAAGGTGCCACTGCCATCTCGCCGCTGCTGCACCTGGGGTCCGCAGCGTGATCGCCGCATGCAAGTCAGCAAGCTGCCTGCCCGCCTGTGCCTAAACCGTAATGGACTGCTATCCTGCCCTTGCTGTAGGGCACCTCCCAAGCCTTTGAAGATGCGGTGGCTTTGGGGCGCGCCATCGGTGAGCGTGGCATGGCACAGTGCTGTACGAGCGCTGAGGCATTGGGGGACGAGGAGCTGAGCAATGCAGCCATAACTGGACGGCGCACGATGTACCCATCGCACCCTCACGGCGCAAGTTGCCTGCTTACATTCCTGCAGGTGAGCACGGCGCCACCCCCCAGGCGCTGAGGGCATACGAGGCGGTGCGGCAGCCGCAGGTGAGACGTGCCGCCCACACCGCACCTTCCCAACACGTTCGGTTCACAGGCAGTCCTTGGGTCGATGCGCAGCTACTGCTGTGCTCTGCCCCAATCCTTCAACTTGCATGGCTGACTTGCCTCTCACAGCCGGACGGCATTGCTCTTTCCACCCATACCACGCAGATGTCGGTGGTGCAGGCCTCCTCGGTCTCGCTGTTCAAGCAGTTCAAAAAGGGCAACCCGGCCATGAAGGTGAGGGGCGGGACGGGCTGCAAAACTAGAAGGGCTGCGCACCAAGATGCCAGCATGCCTGTCCATGCACCGAGCGTGCTCAACGCTGCACATTGACTCGGTCTGCACATGCGCTTGCCATGAAACGGCAGCGGGCAGCCAGCGACGCGGACTACAGCCTGTTGCACATCAAGCCTGTTTGCAAAATGCCTGTCCCTTTCAGGAGCACAAGGTTGCAGAGGAGCTGGGCATCTGGGAGCGCAAGTTCCCGCCCCTGGCCGGCCCCAGGAGCGTGGTGGCCTGAGCGCTGCGTGCATCGCAGGCTCTGAGAGCACAACGCACAATTACAGCTCGTATCAAGTGCCAAAGGAATGCGTGCGGCAGCCTGCCTGGCCACAGCAATTTGGTTCCACTTTGCTTGCCCGAGCTGTTTTGTTTGATTCCTGCTTGCTGGATGATATTGGCCCAATGTCCCGCTCGTTGCTGTTCACCGTTCGAGAAGATATGATCCTGATTGATGAGAGTGAGAAGTTTTAGTTGTTTACATCATATCAAGTCGATTGCATTGGATCTTCTCATAGCGCACAATGCATGCAGATGCACACAGAGTAAGCAGATGATATTGGGGCAGGCAACTTCCCATACCTCATCCATGGATGGCAGGCAGGTTTCGATTTCAAACTAGGGCAGCTGGCGCATTGCCGCCAGGTTGCACACAAAGCAGAAGGGAGGCAGCTACTAGTGTCTTGATTCAATCTTGGAGGCGCCGCAGGGCTGCCGCAGCTGATGCTGCAAGCACACCGGCAAGGCCGAGCTACCGGCGCTTCTTGGCGAGTTGGATCAGGCAGCGGTGCTGCTGAACCGGGCACCGGCGCTCTTGCCTCAGGCAGCAGTGCTGCTGCTGGGGCGGGGCAGGGGCGCAAACGCGCGCTTCCACACGCCCAGCTTCTCAAGCTCAACGTGCTGCTGCGCTCAGGAAGGAGGGGAGCGTTGGGTGGTGTTCAATGCTGCTGCCGGGCGAAGCCCAGCAAGCCAAGCGGCAGAGGCGGGAAGGCAAGCGGACACTCCTGCCAGTGGCCGTCCATGGCAGCTGCCGGCAGGCACACTTGCAGCTCAGCAGAGCACGGCAGGCAGGCAGCCTGCAGGCGGCCGGCCATCAAGGCCCCTGACCGAACACATGAAACATTCCGGCATAAGCCGCCCACCTGGGGCACTGGGGTGCCAGGCTTGGCTGATTTGAAGTCCAAAAACAGCTCCACGCTCTTGCGCTGCACCACCTCCGCCTGCGGTGCATGGCAAAGGGCATGGCCACAAAGTGTTAGGCTAAGTGAAGCAGGCGCATCCGCCTGGAGCAGCTGTGCACAGGCTCCCATGCTGCTGGCCAGCTCCCATCGCATCTGGTGCAGCCGCTTGAAGCACTCCTGCTCTGCTGTGAGCCAAGTCTGGCACCACATCTGCCCACCTGCGGCTGGCGCACCGCCTCGTATGCCCTCAGCGCCTCGGGGGTGGCGCCGTGCTCGGCTGCGGGTGGAGGCAAGGGAGGCGGGCAGTTGTGCCGGAAGCAACATGGTTTCTGCCAGTGTGTGGCAGACAGAGATCAAACCTGCCCGTGCATACACCCATGCATGCGCGATGCATGCGACATTGCAGTGTGCCTTGACAGCAGTGGCGGTGGCAGTCGCCTGCATTGGCAAGTCCTGGCAGGCAGGCAGCATTTCTGCCGCCACGGTGCGCCTGGCGGCCACAGCACATGCGGCCCTTGAATAAGGCAGCACACTCACCGATGGCCCGACCCAGCTCAACTGCGTCCTCCATTGCCTGGTTGGTGCCCTGCAGGTAGGTAGGCAGGCAGGGGCGGAGCAGGCACTGGATCTTTGAACAGCTGCCCCAGCGCCATATGTAGCAGCGTATCTGTGATTAGCAGCAGTTGCATCAATTGCAGTGGAGGGGCGGAATGGCACAAATCTGACCTGCGCCAGCATGGGTGTTGCGAGGTGCGCTGAATCTCCCAGCAGCGTCACGGGCCTGTGGCCCCACACCTGGGAGCAACGAGAGGGATGGTATCGACGCTGAGTGTGCTACGCATTCCTGGCGAGATGGCAAGCAGGCCAGAGAAGTCACCGCCAACGCTCCCTAGAGGCCATCAAACTCAAGAGGCTGCCGAACAAGCAGCAATGCGCAATCCTACCTTGCAGGACTCGGGCAGGCGGTACAGCTGGGCGTGCCAATGTTCCCCAACCCTTATGTTCTCAAGATGCTGTTGAACACACAACACCATGCACACATGCAGGCGCACCTTGCACGACTCGGGCAGGCGGTACAGCTGGGCGTGCTCCGTCAGCGCCAGCGCGTCCACCCCCTCAATTAGGCTGCGCACCTGCAGGGCAAGAGGGTTCCGCCTTGCGCGTTGCACAGTGAGAGCGAGGGCAGCGCTGCATTCACAACCAGCATGCTGGACGCCACTTGAACAACCGCACCTGCGGGCACCAGTCACCAAAGACCTCCAGGGCCCGCTTGCGCCGCGCCTCGCCCTGCTCCTTCTTGGCAAGCGGGTCTTGCACGTACGTCACGCTGCGCCCGCCCACCTGCGATCGTAACACATATGGACAGCAAGCACGGCATATTGTGACGGCAGGCTGACTTGTGTGCTAGCTGTGGGCACTGAGCAGGGCAAAGGCTGCAAGGTGTGGGCGCTCCCAAAGCGAAGTGGAAAGCATGCCGCCTGACCTCTGCCCACTCTCACCTCGTCGATGCGCTCCTCGGGCCAGGCTGCAAAAGCCTGCAGGGCACCAGGCAGGGTAGACTGCTGACTGAGGAGGCGGCGGCACTGCTGGCGGCAGCGCTCATGGATGTGCCACAGTGAGAGCTATTAGGAGTGCCACCTCCACAGATGTCAATCATGCACATGCACTCACTGCTAAGGGCGCCGCCGCCACCCGCCCCCCTCACCTGCCAGGCGATGCTGCCGTCGTGCAGCGGGTTGGTGCCCAGCATGGTGGGCGGCGCACCAAAGATGCAGTAGCTGCCGGGCTCCTGGGGCCACCAGTCGGGGCGGGGCATGACGGCGCGCCACGACACCGCGCCTGCAACAGTTGCACAGGTGTGCAAGAGCAGGGTGTGCATCCGATGCATCAGGCAGGCACCATGCGAAGTGTCTGCATGGCACCAGTCCCCATGCGGCGGCCAGTTGGCGCCTGCTGCCGCCCCTGCTGCTGTGCCGCCCGACCCGGCTGCGCAAGCATACCTTGCCATGGCCATGCCGATCTGCATACTGCCAAGCAGTCCGGCCCCGTCTTGCCTGCCCCATCCACACGGCACACCAACCAACCCGAGCCTGCCTCTCGCCTGCATAGATGGGCGGCCCATCCGCGAAGAGCTGCTGGCGCACCCCAGACTGGCTGCCATCTGCGCCAATCAGCAGGCGGGCGGTCATCGGCGGGCGGCCGCCCTTGAAGTGCAGGGTGACGTAGGAGCCATCTGCCGCCTCCTCAAAATGATCAAACTGCACCTCCTGGTGCAGCACGCCGGACGGAAGGGAGCGCGCCAGCAGGGACTGGGGGGAGAGGGGCACTCGGCGGGGGGCTGGTAAGGCGAGGCATGTCGCCAATTAGATAGCAGGCAGGTGATGCTTCAAAATGCGGCAGTTGCTGAGCGCAGTGCCACCTGCCGGAAGCACACAATTGCAGGCACCACACACCTGCAGCTCGTGCCAGCTGACCATGCACTGGCGCCCGCCGCGCTGCCGAATGTACTCCTGCAGAAGTGTTGAGCACAGCAGAGGGCTGTGCTGAGCTGACCTGTTGGCACCGGGCCCAGGCGCGACCAAGGGTGTGGGCGGCACATAGAGAGATAGCGCAGCAGGCAGCGCTGAGCGGGCTGGCCTGGCTTGCCCAGTGTGCAGCCACTGCCTAATGGGAGCAGACCCCTCTGCATGTTGCCGCAAAGTGCAGGCATCCAGGTTTGAGAAATGGACTAAAGCAATTGGCATCGATCAGTGCTTGCCTGGGGGCTCTCCTTGCCCTCCATCAGGCTCACCACGCTGCCATCCTTACGGTGCAGCCTGCAAGGAGAGAGGTAATGCATTCTTCTTGCAATGGCGGTACAGAACGACGAGCACAGCAATTGGGCTGGACCAGCCAGGATGCACTTGCCAAGCATGGGCGGAGCGTGCACCCCCTGCCCCTCTATCAGCTGCCAGACCAGCAGCTGTGCACGATCGGCAGCCGGGGCGAGCATGCACGAGCCGCAGGCAGTGGGTCAGTGGGATCAGCGGGCGGAGCGCGAGCACTGAGTGCGCACCAGTAGGGTCCCATGTGCGGGTCCATAGCCATCAGACCATCTGCCAGAGAGGGGTCAATGGCCTCCAGAGCAGAGATGCCGTTGGGCTGCATGAGCAGCGCGGCGCCACGCGGGCGCAGGGTGGCGCGCTCGAACACTGCCACTCGCAGGTCGGGCCTGCGGGCGGCAAAGTGTGGAGAGATGAAGGGGGTGGTTGATGAGCAGCCCTTCAGCCAAAGTCTCGAGGAATTTCTTTTCATAGCCAGAGAAGAGTAGGGGGTTGTGCTGCCCCTGGTTGTGCTGTCTGCCAACACGCAGCCGCCGCCGCCAACCCCGCCACCTGGCGGTGAGGATGGCCTTGGCTGCCGCCAGCCCACCAGGGCCGCCACCGATAATTGCAACATCCAGGTCGGGGGCCTGCAGGGAGGGAGAGGGCGCGCGGTGCACCCTGTATGTTGGGAGCGGCAGAGCAGAAAATGGGTGGCTGGCGGCGGCAGGCGGCGAGCGGGCGGTGCCGCCGGGGCGGATGTCGGAGCGGCGGCTTCAGCGGCGGCTTCAGCGGGCCGCACACGCTGCTCTGGCGCATGTGCGACTGTCGAGGCGCCCCGATCACCGCTGCAAGGCCTTCAGGCTCAGGGACCCTCGACAGCCTCGCCTGTGTTGGAGCCATCGGCGCTTGCAGAGGCTTTACCGGCTTTGGGTCCTACTGCAAGCGAGATAGACAACACCGCAGGCCGTGGCGGGCCACTTGCATGCCCTGTCGGCGCCTTGCGGAGGTGAGCGGGCAGCAGCCAGCCCGCAGGATGCAACCCCCTCGCAGGCATCACAAGCATCACAAGCTTTCCTCACTATGCCAAGTAACGGGTGCAGCGCCATATGGATAGGCCTGGCTGCACAGGCGGGCATGCTCGCCGTGCGCGAAAGCGGCAGCGACAGGCGGCAGCAGCTTCGGCGGTGGGGGCGGTCGCTCCAGAGGCAGGTGCGGCTTGCTGACGCATGTATCTGCAATGCGCTTGACCTGCCGGAGAATGCACTGCTCGCAGAACATTTGGCCTATTGCAGCAGCAATGCACGAATGGCTTGCGTTAGGTAAATGCAGGTTGAACAGGGGCGGAACAAGGCGGTAGTGCAGATGGACAGCATGCTGACAGGTAGGGAGAAATGAAATTACCGAGGTCTCTGAAAGTGCAGGAGAATGTGTACATACGCTGACACTCAAGGGAGAAGGAAGTTGCGCTGGCTGATGCCGCCAGCAAGGCGGCGCATTGCCTCACTGCTTCTACTGCTCCAGCAGCACCAGCAGATCAGTCAGCCGCCTCTCCAGCTACTGCTGCTGGCCTGCCGATATGCGCGTCTCCACCTGCGCCAGGTCGCTCTTTTACTTCACGCCGCAGGCCGCCAAGCTCGCTCTTGACGTCCCGCCGCAGGCCGCCAAGGTCGCTTTTCAGCTCTTGCTGCAGGCCATCAAGGCTTGTGTCGATGGGGCTGGAAATCGTCCAGATCGCGCTGCTGGTAGATAACAGAATGGTCAGCCCCAGTGTGATCACAGCAGCATCCACGCGCCGGTCCTGCAAAGAGCATGCGACACGATGAGGTGCAATGGAGAGCACGGTGCTGGGCAGGCAGCGGACTTCAGCAGCTGTCATCCTTCATCCAGAAGCAGCTGCGGATGAAGGCAACCAGCCAGCCGCGGCAGGGGCGAGCCCACTTGTGAACGCGGCGCTTTGGGGCGGGGGCCTGCGTGGAAGAGCGAGGGGCGGGCGTGGGGCTGCCTTCAAATAGTCGCAGGCGCCGCCACTGCGCTTGATGCATAGTAGCTGGCTGCTCACCGCTCGCCCTCGGGTCGGGCGGCCCTGGCTTGTCCTCCAGGGCGCGCTGACAGGCGGCCTGGTGCAAGCTAAACTGGCTGCCATGTCGCGACAATGCCACGGGCTGGCCCAGAGTGTGTTGGAGAATGCAGGTTTGGCGGCAAGTGAACTCTCGCCACTGGCGCCGGCGCCTTGTGGCGGCGAGCGGCTTCACTTGATCGATGGTGGTGCTTCTTTGTCAGATGCCAATTTATGGGCGGCCTCATCGCAGGGACGGGGCCAACTTGCACAGTGCTCGCGACACCTGCCTTTATCATGCCTGCTGTCAGGTGGCCGGTGCAGCCGGCGGCGCCTCTTCCCTGCCCGGCCACCTCCTGAGAGCTCAGGCGCCCCAACGCACCGCAAATGCTTGCTACCATATACCCCATAAATAAAGAGTCCAGTGGATAGGCCCGGCTGCCAACATTGCTTGCCGTGGCGGCAAAAGCGGCGGCAAGGCGGCGGCAGGCGGCGGGTGATCACCCGTCATGACGGCGAGCGACGGCCGGGACCCAGAGGCAGAGAGGCAGACGCTGCGCATTGCTTGCATTAAAGCCTCCGCCGCAGCCCCAGGGGCAACCGAACCGAAGCCAACCAAACAGGGAGGTGAAACAAGCGCCCCAACAGAGCTGTGACATCCAACCTCCGCCACGGCGAAGCTGTCGCAACAGCCGCCATGCTGGGCGGCGGCCGCAGCGGCAGCAGCCTCTTCCCGTCCCTTGGCGCGATCGCCCACAACTACTGGCTTTCCACAACCCATCAACTTCATGAGGACTGAAGCGCAGCGCACATAAGGATGCGGCCAGCGGTTAAGGGCTTGCGGGGCCAAGGCGGCGCCCTGGCGGCAGCACCCAGCTTGCGGCTGCTGGGGCGGCTTGTTAGATGCCAGCAGTTGCGGCCGCGCCTGCCTGGAGCGGCTGTGCGGCGCGGCACGGCGGCAGCGGGCGCGCCGCCGCCCACCGTCGCCGCGTTCCGCAGCCGGCGGGTTGGAGCCTCCACCCGCTCGCAGGATGGGGCTGGGCCCGGCAGCAATGGCGCGGGGCCAGTCAAGTGGGTCATGGAGCGCGGGCCCAACACGCTGCACTCGGTGAGAACGGCGCCAGGACGCGCTCCTGGGCAGGGAATCTTTTGATACTCCCTCCGCCACTGCTTGCGTTTGGTTGCACCACCTCTGAATACAAGCACAACATGCGGATCGTGAGCATTGCTGTATACTGCCCACATCAGCTTTGCAGTCCAATAGCTCATATCAATGCCGCCGCCCGCCGCCGCCACCGCCGCCCGCCGCCGCCGCCGCCCGCAGGTGGACAGCGCCGAAGTGCGCGAGGCGAGCAGGCCGCCGCCGGCGTGGCAGCAGTGGCTGGGCCAGGGATTGGAGCAGCTCAAGTACACATATTTCAACTGGCGACAGGACACGTTGAGCGACCTGCAGCTCTTCCTGGGCTTCAACGTCGTGGTGTTCCTGGCAGGGGCGCTGTTTGAGGTGGGTGGCCAACTGTGCACTTCCCCGCTTGTGCTGCGCCAATTAAGCACTCTGCAGCCGCCACAGGCTGCTGCACACGGTAAACAAACGCTGTCATTTTGCCGCAGGGTGCGGTTATTCGAGCGCTGGACGACACGCTGCCGCCGCCGCCGGCTGGTGCTGGCCCGCTGCACACTCTGTAAGCGTATCGGTCCATTGTGCATGCCGATGGCAGTAATTCCCACTCAGCTGCACGTCGGCGGCAGACCCTGTCTGCTACCCAACACCTTGCTTCACCCCCTCCCTTGCCTGCCCTGCAGGTGGCACAATCTTTACACCGTGCTGGCTGTGGTGCTGGGGTGAGAGCAGCGGTCTGCCATGGAAACACGTATGCAGCCAACCCATTGCCTGCTTGGCAGCTTGGTGGCATGGAGGCAGGGATGAGCGGCGCACTGTGCCTGTGCGGTGCACCTCGTAGACCACCCGCAGTTGACCAGGTGCCCGCCTGCGCGCCGCTGTTGCATTTTGCAGGCAGGAGCTGCCCGCTGAGAATGCGGGCCTGGCCTCCCAGCTCTTTGCCGTCGTGGTCGCCATCTTTGGCTTTGCGTCCTTTGCCCTGGTGCTGGCGCTGATCGAGCAGGTGGGTGTTTGCAGGCGGCGAGCGCCGCGAGGCTCCCATGCAAGGGCGCCCTGGTATCAGCTGAAGCATGTTGGCCGTTTGCGCCCTTGCTGGTGCTACGGGTGGAGAGATGAGGGATGCTCAGCGCAGTTGCAGGTCTGACGCCTGCTGCCGTTTGCTGCGCCTGCTCCCAGGTGGTGCTGGAGGTGCTGGACAACAACGTGAAGCGCGGCTGTGCGGTGTACGAGACAGGTCAGCCGGCCAGCTGGCGCTGCAGCCGCCCATGCTGATTTGAAACTGTGGCAGGGGCGCATGCCATCATCAAGCTGCTTAGGTGGCAGCCCAATCGGCAGAAGGCAGGCAGTGCAAGTGGCCACAGCTGCGTCTCGATCTGCCGCCCAACCCATCCTGCCACCCAGGCCACACCGTGGTGCTAGCGTGGTGCGAATCGTCTCGCGGCATCGCCCAGCTGACGCGCATCCTCACCCAGCTGTGTGCCGCCAACCGAGGCGACGGCGGCGGCGTGGTGGTGGTGCTGTGCCAGCATGTGAGCTGCGGGCGGCAGGGCCGTTGGTGCGGTCCTGCACAGTGCAGTCGTGCTCTGCTCATGTACAATTGGCGCCATGCCGCTGGTCGGGTTGATGGCTACTCTGTGCACACCCCGCGTCTTCCGGAAGTTCCGACCACGTGCCTGTTCCTGTAGCGCTAACTCACCATGCTGCTTGGCTGTTGCAATCCAGGCTAGTCATGTCCTGAACTGTTTGCCTCACTTTTGCAGCGAGGCAAGCTGGAGATGGAGGAGCTGTTCCGGGAGGTGGTGCCGCTGCAGCAGCGCTTTGGCACCAAGGCAAGACAGCTTTGATTGGAACTGCAGCAGGGGCTGTACGGATGGGACGGCACCATCTGCGGCACAGCAGCAGATTGAGTCGGATTGATTGTATGCTAGTTGCTGAGCAAAGCGCCCTCAGCTGCTGGGTTGCCTTGCTGAGTGCCACGCAGCGGCGGCTTCTGCTCTGTGGCTGCTGGCATTTTTCGCTTCTCGCCTGCTGCACCACTGACCTTGTGCCCCATCCTCCTTATTGCAGTTTGTGTTCCGCCAGGGCAGCCCGCTGGACCCGACAGCCCTGCACAACGTGGCAGCAGCAGACGCCTGCCGCATCATCGTGTGCAGCGACCACAGGTGTGTGACGTGACTTGAATGCTGCGGGTGGCCAGGAGAGGCAAGGCACGTGTTGTCCAAGCAAGGAGAGGAAATGCCCACAGCGGCATTTACCACTCCTGCGGCTTGCCTGCCTGCCGCATCATCGCCCCTCGCTCCTGCTTTGTTGTGCCCGCAGCAAGCAAGGCAAGGATGCGGATGCCCAGGTGCTGCGCACGTGTGTGCTGCTGGACGAGCTGGTGATCAAGGAGCAGGGCGAGGGCGCGCATGGACCCGTGGTGGTGGCGCAGGTGGGGCGGCGCTCATCGGGAGTTTGGAGCACACGGAGGTTGCTGTCGTTTGGCGCACCCCCCGCGCTGCTGTGGCGGCACACCAGGCCAGTTGTGGCTGTTACATGAGTGCAGCTAGTTCGCCCGGCATGCTGCAAACCACGCATTTGTGCGCCACCTCTTGCCCCGCCCCAGATCAAGACGGAGGACGCGCTGCCGCTGGTGCGCTACGCCTGCAGCTCCCGAGTCATTGCGGTGCCCACCAACAAGGTCAACGCGCGCAGGTGCGCTGTGGCTGCCTGTTGAACCGCCACTGCTACTCCTGAGATGATGACTGTACTTCATCCGTCACCACAGCTGCTCAACCTGTCTGTGTCCGCCCTACACTGTACTGCACGCCAGGTATGTGCGGCTGCTGCACAACCCCATTGCAACGGTGTTCAGTCGCAACCTGATGGACTTCTAGTGAGTATCCAACTTGGATGAGCGCAAATCTGCGATAGCCTGGGTTGTGGATGGCCCTCGCCCGCTGCCCTGGGGTAGCAGCCAGAATGAAGCACAGTTGTGGGCTGCTGTGTGCACCTGCCTCCGAATGTCCACCCATTGACTGTGCACAGCCCACCTCGCCCGGCCGCAGCTCTCGGGCGCACGCCTTCATCGATGCGGTACCTGAGGTGGAGGGGTTGGCCTTCAAGGATCTGCACTTCCGCTTCGTGGGTGAGGGAGGGGCTGTGAGCGCTGCTAATGTGCGTTTGGTGGTTGCGTTGCCAGACCTGCTTAGGCTTTGTTGACTGCCCGATGGTGCAGCCAAGGTGTGCTGCGACTTGTGCTGCGACTTCCTCCTGCTGACCTACTGCCCGTGCTGCTGTGACCAAGCGCAGACGCGCTGGTGGTGGGGCTGCACAACTGCGTCACGGGCCACACGCAGCTGAACCCGCCGCCCGACCGGCTGGTGCGGCCGGGAGACAACCTGATCACGCTGCGCCCGGGGCGGTGAGCTCACGCTGTTGTGCATCTCTGTGCAAGGCTGTGTGCCAGGGTTGGCACCAGGCTGCACTGCAGGTGTTGGGAGCTCAGCCGTGCCGCAGCTGGGCAGCGGGGTAGCTATGTTGCTGCTGCACTGAAGCGCTGGCTATCAACTGCCCTTCCGTTAGCCGCTAACCCTAACAAGCCCACTGCTGGACTCTCCCTGCTCTCCTCCCTGCAGCATGGGGCTGGCGCCGCACCATGCGCTGCCGCAGGCCGTGCCAGTGGACCTGGGTGGCTGGACCCCGCAGCAGTACACGCTGCAGTGCGTGTTGGGGCAACTCGGCGGGGGTGTTGCTACTTG
>VFQO010000379.1_pt1 | contig 50079 bp, 47 predicted proteins | sample 3512331 | NCBI WGS metagenome assembly VFQO01 (sample SAMN10412371, study PRJNA504923) | tailings metagenome | isolation source: Replicate 3 from Balatoc abandoned mine | place: Philippines: Itogon, Benguet | collected 2017-08-28 | reverse complement strand
GCCAGTGCATGAAGGGCTGCGAGTTGATGTTCTCGTCGTCCTTCATGAAGTCCAGCCCGCCCTTCAGGCCTTCGTAGACCACGCGGCCGTAGTTGCGGCCGGACAGGCCCAGCTTCGGCTTGGTGGTGGCGCCCAGCAGCGGGCGGCCGAACTTGTCGAGCCGCTCGCGTTCGACGATCAGCCCGGTGGGCGGGCCCTTGAACGTCTTCACGTAGGCCACCGGCACGCGGATGTCCTCCAGCCGCGCGGCCTTCAGCGGCTTGAAGCTGAAGACGTTGCCGATCAGGCTGGCCGTCATGTTGGCGATGGAGCCTTCCTCGAACAGGATCAGGTCGTAGGCCACCCACGCGAAGTACTGGCCCGGCGTGCCCGGCACCGGCTCGACCTTGTAGGCCTTGGCGCGGTAGCTGTCGCAGGCCGTCAGGCGGTCGGTCCACACCACCGTCCAGGTGGCGGTGCTGCTCTCGCCGGCCACCGCCGCGGCGGCCTCGATCGGGTCCACGCCCTCCTGCGGCGTGATGCGGAACAGGCACAGGACGTCGGTGTCCTTGGGCACGTAGTCGGCGTTCCAGTAACCCATCTGCCGGTACTTCAGGACACCGGCGCTGTAGCGCTTCTTCTTGTCGGTGATCTCGGTCGCGCCAGGTTCGTCGGTCTTGTGCATGCGGGTCTCCGGTCGGTGTGGCTCCGACTCTAGGCAGCCCGACACTTAAAAGACAGTTAGATGTTTCAACGCATCAGTTAAGCTTTGTCTTATCCATGAACATCACCTTCCGACAGCTTCGGGTGTTCGTCGAGGTCGCGCGCTTCAGCAGCGTGCAGCGCGCCGCCGAGGTGCTGCACCTCACCCCGCCCGCCGTGAGCCTGCAGATCAAGGAGATCGAGTCGCAGGTCGGCCAGCGCCTGTTCGACCGCGCCAACCGCCGCATGACGCTGTCCACCGCAGGCGAGTACTTCCTGGTCTACGCGCGGCGGCTGCTGGGCACGCTGAAGGACGCCGAGGATGCGATGGCCCGCTTCTCGCGGCTGGAGACCGGGCGCCTGACCATCGGCATGGTCAGCAGCGCCAAGTACTACCTGCCGCAGCTGCTGGCGCAGTTCCACACCGAGCACCCGGCGGTGGACGTGCGGCTGAAGCTGGGCAACCGCGAGCAGCTGGTGGCGCTGATGCGCAGCAACGAGGTCGACCTGTGCGTGATGGGCCGGCCACCGGTGGACTTCGCCAGCCGCGCCGAACCGTTTGCGCTGCACCCGCACGTGCTGGTCACGTCGCCGGGCCACCGCTTCGCGCGTGCCGAGAGCGTGCCCGCCGCGGCGCTGGCCGAAGAGCCCTTCATCGTGCGCGAGCCGGGCAGCGGCACGCGCACGGCGCTGCAGGAGTACCTGGACGAACACCATCTGCGGCCCAGCTTCATCATGGAAATGCCCAGCAACGAAGCCATCAAGCAGGCGGTGATGGCGGGCATGGGCGTGAGCCTGCTGTCGCTGCACACCATCGGGCTGGAATGGCGCAGCGGGCTGATCGCCGCGCCGGCCGTCGAAGGCCTGCCGCTGATGCGGCGCTGGAACGTCGTCAACACCGCCGGCAAGCTGCTCAGCCCGTCGGCCGAGGCCTTCCGCTACTTCGTGCTGGAGCGCGGCGCCGAGCACCTGGCGGCGATGTTCGAGCCGGCGCCGGACACGCCGTGACGGGCCTGCAGCGCTTTCAGCCGTCCCGGCCGGCACGCTGGCTCTGCAGCTGCCAGGTTCCGCCCGCTGTCCCAGCTGCCGGCCCCGCGACCCAGCGGTAGCGCTTGAGCGTGTAGCGCCCGGGCGCGCTGTACAGGCGTTCCTCGCGCTGCAGCGGCAGCAGCTGGCCGCCGCGCCACGCGTGCGTGTCGCTGCCGTAGCGCGCGGGGCCGTCGCGCCAATCGGCCACCACCTGCCGCGCCGCGGCGTCGAAGCGGGTCGTCACCAGCGCATCGAGCGCCGCGTTGGCGACGAAGCGCTGGCCGGCAGCGTCCCACAACCAGTGCAGGTACGGCGTGTTCGGCCCGGCGGTGCGCTCGGCCACCAGGCGCAGGTCGGCGAGGCCGTCGAAGTCCATGTCGAGCAGCTCGACCAGCGGCTGGCCGTCGACCACCGGGGTCTGTGTGTCCAGGCCCTCGATGCGCTGCAGCGGCTGCGCGTCGCCCGCACGCTGCACCGTGATGGCACGCACCTGCAGCACGCCGCTGTCCCCCGGCGCGGCAGCGGCATGCAGGTTCAGCTGCAGCTGCGGGCCGCCGGGCTGCAGCGCCCCGCGGACGACGGCATCGAAGCCCGGTGCCGAAGCCGGCGGCGTCGGGGCCGCGGCCACGCCCGCAGGCGTCTGCACGGGCGCCGGCACCGGCGCAGGCACCGGAGCCTCCCGGCAGGCGGCCAGCAGGGCCAGCGCGGCCAGCAGCGCTGCCGCCCTGCACGGTGTGGACTGCGCGCTCAAAGCCCCAGCACCGCCTTGGCGCGGAACAGGTTCTGCATGCGGTCGTCGAGGCCGTTGAAGCCGCCGTTGATGCGCTTGGTGACGGCGCGCACGTCGTCGCGCTCGGCCAGTGCCGGCAGGCCGCGGTCGACCCAGAACCAGCCCGCCGCCTGGGCCGAGACCATCGGGTCGTCGCCGACGATCTCGGGGTGCTCGACATAGTCGACGCCGGTGGCCTTGCTGAAGGCGATGTAGTTGGCGCGGCCCGTCAGCTGGATCAGCCCGCGGCCCTTGTAGCGCCGGCCGTCGCCGCGATGGATGTTGCCCAGGTCGCGCCGGCCTTCGTAGGCCTCGCCGCTGGCGATCTCCTCGTCGTACAGCAGCGAGCCCGACTCGTGCCCCACCTGCGCGATGAAGTGCGCCATCTGCAGCGGCGTGGTGATGCCGTACTGGATCATCGTGGCCTTCAGCGGCTCGAAGAACAGGTCGACGCGGCTGCGTGCCGCGCGCGGCAGCACCACGCACAGCTTCTCCTTCGTCGGCCCTTCGGGCAGGCCTTGCAGCAGCGCCTGCACCGTGGCGTCGCCGGGGGCCACGATGCGGTCGGACTCGGGCAGGCCCAGCACGCCGGTCTCGAACGCGGCCAGCGCGTCCAGCGTCTTGCGGCCGATGCGGCCGTCGGTGTCCAGCGGCGGCAGCGGCGCGCCGGGCAATCGGTGGAGGTTGGCGTTGAGCAGGAACTGCACGACGGTGACGTCGGCAAGGTCGTTGCGGCCATTCAGGCCGACGGAGCCGGTGATGGGCATGCGGGTCTCCTCCAGCCGCGACGCGCGGCCGCGAGGCAGTATCGGCCCGTGCCCGGCCCGCGCCAAGGGGAGGCCCCCAGTTCAAGCCTGCGCGGGCGGCGCGGCGAAGCTGCCGGCGAAGAAGTCGACAAAGGCGCGCACGCGCAGCGAATGCGCGTGGCGCTGCGGCCAGACGGCGTAGATGTCGGCGTCGGGCGTGGCCCAGCCCGGCAGCACCGGCACCAGGCGGCCGCTCTTCAGGTGGCGGGCGATGTCCCATTCGGCGCGCATCAAGATGCCGTGGCCGTCCAGCGCCCAGAGCACGGCGATCTCGCCGTCGTTGGTGCTGAGGTTGCCGCGCGTCTTGATCGCCTCGCTGCGCAGCGCGCGCCCGCCGCGTGTGCGCACCGGCGTCAGGCGCCACAGACCGTAGGCCTCGTCGCCCTGGCGGATGCCGATGCAGGCGTGGCGCGCCAGGTCGGCCGGTGCCTTCGGCTCGCCGTGCCGCGCCAGGTAGGCGGGCGACGCGCACAGCAGCCGCCGGTTGCGCGCGATCAGCCGCGCGATCACGCGCGCGTCGGGCGGCGCGCCGAAGCGGATGTTCACGTCGTAGCTGTCGTCGCTGGCCGGCGGCGGGTTCACCGACAGCTGCAGCTGCACGTCCACCTGCGGGTGCTGGCGCGCGAAGCGGCTGAGCACCGGCGCCACGTGGCTGCGGCCGAAACCGAGCGTGGCGTTCACGCGCAGCAGCCCCTGCGGCGTGCCGCGCGAGGCACCGAGCTGCCGCGCCATCTCGTCCACCTCGGCCAGGATGCGGCGCGCGTGCTCCAGGTACAGCTCGCCCTCGGGCGTGAGGCTCATGCGGCGCGTGCTGCGGTTCACCAGCCCCAGGCCCAGCCGCGCTTCCACCAGCGCCAGCCGCTTGCTGACGGCGGGCGTGGAGATGCCCAGCTCGCGCGCCGCGGCGCTCAGGCTGCCGGCCGCAGCCAGCGTCGAGAAGAAGCCCAGGTCGGCGGGCAGGATGCTGGCGGCCATGGCGGTGCTCCGGCCGGTGCTCCGGCGTTCTGGATTGTTGACTTCAGGTTCAGGCCAACTTCACTTTCAGCATGGTTCCTGAACCGAGGCCGATCCTACAGTGGGACCACATTCCAAGGAGCCCCCGCATGAAGACGTATCGCATCGCCACCATTCCCGGCGACGGCATCGGCAAGGAAGTCGTGCCCGCCGGCCAGCAGGTGCTGGAGGCGCTGGCCGCCGCCGGTGCCGGATTCCGCTTCGAGTTCACCGACTTCGGCTGGGGCGGCGACTGGTACCGCGCCCACGGCGAAATGATGCCGGCCGACGGCCTGGACGCGCTGCGCGGCATGGACGCCATCCTGTTCGGCAGCGCCGGCGACCCGCACATCCCCGACCACATCACGCTGTGGGGCCTGCGGCTGAAGATCTGCCAGGGCTTCGACCAGTACGCCAACGTGCGGCCCACGCGCATCCTGCCCGGCATCGACGGCCCGCTGAAGCGCTGCAAGCCCGAAGACCTGGACTGGGTCATCGTGCGCGAGAACAGCGAAGGCGAGTACTCGGGTGTGGGCGGCCGCGTGCACCAGGGCCACCCGATCGAGGCCGCCACCGACGTGTCCATCATGACCCGTGTGGGCGTCGAGCGCATCCTGCGCCACGCCTTCCGGCTGGCGCAGAGCCGGCCGCGCAAGCTGCTCACCGTGGTGACCAAGAGCAACGCGCAGCGCCACGCGATGGTGATGTGGGACCAGATCGCCGCCGAGGTGGCGACCGAGTTCCCCGACGTGCGCTGGGACAAGGAACTGGTCGACGCCTGCACCGCGCGCATGGTGAACCGGCCGGCCAGCCTGGACACCATCGTCGCCACCAACCTGCACGCCGACATCCTGAGCGACCTGGCCGCGGCACTGGCCGGCAGCCTGGGCATCGCGCCCACCGGCAACATCGACCCGGAACGCCGCTACCCCAGCATGTTCGAGCCCATCCACGGCTCGGCCTTCGACATCATGGGCCAGGGCCTGGCCAACCCCGTGGGCACGTTCTGGAGCTGCGTGATGCTGCTCGAGCACCTGGGCGAGCACGAAGCCGCGCGCCGGCTGATGCGCGCCATCGAGACCGTCACCGCCACGCCTGCGCTGCACACGCGCGACCTCGGCGGCAACGCCACCACGGCCCAGGTGACGCAGGCCGTGTGCGCCGCGCTGGCCGCCTGAACGCCACGCACCCGCACCACAAACACAAGGAGACAACCCATGCACACGACCCCGATCCAACGCACCCGGCGCCTGCTGCTGGCCAGCACCCTGGCCCTGGCCACCGGCAGCGCCGCTGCACAGGCCTGGCCCGCCAAACCCGTGACCCTGGTGGTGCCCTTCCCGCCCGGCGGCACCACCGACGTGCTGGCGCGCGCGCTCGGCGAACTCCTGGGCCAGGCGCTGGGCCAGACCATCGTCATCGAGAGCAAGCCCGGCGCCGGCGCAACGCTGGGCGCCGACTTCGTGGCCAAGAGCAGACCCGACGGCTACACGCTGCTGGTGGGCGCGGTGCACCACACCATCGCTACCAGCGTCTACAAGAAGCTGCCCTACGACTACCAGCGCGACTTCGCGCCCGTCAGCACCGTGGCCCTGGTGCCCAACGTGCTGGTGGTGAACGCCACCAACCCGGCGAAGACGCTGCCCGAGCTGGTGGCGCAGGCCAAGGCCGCGCCCGACAAGACGGCGTTCGGCTCCAACGGCAACGGCACCGCGCAGCACCTGATCGGCGCGCAGTTCCAGGGCCTGACGGGCACGACCATCGCGCACATCCCCTACAAGGGCAGCGGCCCGCTGGCCACCGACCTGATCGGCGGCCAGATCACGATGAGCTTCGACACCGTGACGCCGGTGCTGCCGCACATCCAGGCCGGCAAGCTGCGCGCGATCGCGGTGACGACGGCGCAGCGTTCGTCGGCCCTGCCCGACACGCCGACGCTGCAGGAGCTGGGCCTGCAGGGCTTCGACATCGGCACCTGGTTCGGCGTGCTGGCGCCGGTGGCCACGCCGCGCGACATCGTCGTGAAGCTCAACACCGAGATCGTGAAGATCCTGCGCTCCGACGACTTCAAGAAGCGCATGGCCGCCATCGGCGCCGAGCCGGTGGGCAACACGCCCGAGCAGATGGCCGCGCAGATCCGCAGCGACACAGAGAAGTTCGCGGCGCTGGTGAAGGCTGCCAAGGTGGCGATCGACTGACCGCCGGCCAGCAGCGGCTTCAGCGGCGGGGGCAGCCAGCCGCGACAATGCGCAGCGTGACGACTGCGCCCACCGACCACCCGCCGCTGCGCGTGCTCAGCCTCATCCCGCCGATGACGCAGCTGAACACGCCCTACCCGTCCACCGCCTACCTCACCGGCTTCCTGCGCGCGCGTGGCATCGACGCGGTGCAGGACGACCTGGCGCTGGCGCTGGTGCTGCGGCTGCTCAGCGCCGACGGCCTGCAGCAGGTGCGCGACGCGGCCACGGCCGCGCCCGCGGCGCAGCGCACGCCGCTGGTCCAGGCCTTCCTCGACCGCTTCGACCAGTACAGCGGCACCATCGACCGCGTCATCGCCTTCCTGCAAGGCCGCGACTCCACGCTGGCGCACCGCATCGCCACGCGCGCCTTCCTGCCCGAAGGCCCGCGCTTCGCGTCGCTCGACGTCTACGTAGACCCCGACGACGAGAGCGGTGGCGACCCCATGGCCTGGGCCTTCGGTGCCCTGGGCGTGCAGGACCGCGCGCGCCACCTCGCCACGCTGTACCTGAACGACCTGGCCGACGTGCTGCGCGACGCCATCGACCCGCGCTTCGAGTTCGTGCGCTACGCCGAACGCCTGGCGATGAGCCAGCCCAGCTTCGAGCCGCTGGCGCAGGCGCTGGCCGCGCCGCCCAACCTGATCGACAGCACGCTGCAGACGCTGGCGCTGGACTCGGTGGCGCGCCACCGGCCGCAGCTGGTGCTGCTGTCGGTGCCGTTCCCGGGCGCGGTGTACGCGGCCCTGCGCATCGCGCAGGCGATCAAGGCCGCGCACCCGGGCCTGCGCATCGCGCTCGGCGGCGGCTACGTCAACACCGAGCTGCGCGAGCTGGCCGAGCCGCGCGTGTTCGACTACGTCGACTTCGTGACGCTCGACGCCGGCGAGCGCCCGCTGCTGGCGCTGATCGAACACCTGCGGGGGCGGCGCTCGGCCGCGCGCCTGGTGCGCTGCTTCGTGCGCGAAGACGGCGCCGTGCGCTGGCGCCACCTGGCCGAACCCGACGTGCCCTTCGAGGACGTGGGCACGCCCACCTGGGACGGCCTGCCGCTGGACCGCTACCTGTCGCTGCTGGACATGCTCAACCCCATGCACCGGCTGTGGAGCGACGGGCGCTGGAACAAGCTGACGGTGGCGCACGGCTGCTACTGGAAGAAGTGCAGCTTCTGCGACGTCAGCCTCGACTACATCGGCCGCTACGACGCGGCCACCGCCACGACGCTGGTCGACCGCATCGAGGCCATCGTCGCCGAGACCGGGCAGACCGGCTTCCACTTCGTCGACGAAGCCGCGCCGCCGAAGTCGCTGAAGGCGCTGGCCGCCGAGCTGGAACGGCGCGGCACGCGCATCAGCTGGTGGGGCAACATCCGCTTCGAGAAAACCTTCACGCCCGCGCTGTGCCAGCAGCTGGCCGACAGCGGCTGCATCGCCATCAGCGGCGGCCTGGAAGTGGCCAGCGACCGCCTGCTGGCGCTGATGAAGAAGGGCGTCAGCGTCGACCAGGTGGCGCGCGTGACACGCGGCTTCGCCGATGCCGGCATCCTGGTGCACGCGTACCTGATGTACGGCTTCCCGACGCAGACCGTGCAGGACACCGTGGACGCGCTGGAATACGTGCGCCAGCTGTTCGCCAACGGCTGCATCCAGAGCGGCTTCTTCCACCGCTTCACCTGCACCGTGCACTCGCCGGTGGGCCAGCACCCCGAGCAGTACGGCGTGACGCTGCAGACGCTGCCGCCGGTGACCTTCGCGAAGAACGACATCGGCTTCCTCGACCCCACCGGCGTCGACCACGACCTGCTCGGCCGGGCGCTGACGAAGGCGCTCTACAACTACATGCACGGCATCGGGCTCGACGAGGACGTGCGCAGCTGGTTCCCGGTGCGCGTGCCGCGGCCCAAGGTGCACCCCGAGCGCATCGCGCGCGCGCTGGCGGCGGGCTGAGCGCGGTGCGCGCCAGCCCGCCGTGGTGGCTCAGCGCACCGGCTGGCCGTTCACGGTGCCGCTGACCAGTTCTTCGTGGCTCACCACGCTGCCTCCCGACGTGGAGATGGACTTCAGCGCCACGCCCTGGCCCGACGAGGTGAGCCAGACCTCGCTGGTGCCGCCCGAATAGTCGATGCGATAGCGGCAGGCGCTGCGGAAGGTGCCGGCAGGCACCGTGACGTCCTCGTAGCCGACAAAGGTGGTGGTTTGCGAGTCGCTGAAGGACGTCGGCGAACCGAACGGCGCGCCGCCGGAATCGTAGAGCTGCGAGTTCACGGTGTAGCTCTGCGTGTCGGACTCTCCGGGCTTCAGCAGGTACTGGCGGTTCAACAGGGGCGGCGTGTACGTCGAGACCGAGGTGTAGAGCGACCCTGACACCGAGACCGTGACGAAGTAGCCCGGGGTGCGCAGCCCGCCGCTGAGGTCGGGGTCGTAGTAGTTGATGACGCTGTCGGTGCCGTTCAGCGTGACAACCATCTGCAGCAGGCCTGTGGTGCCCTGGAAGGTGGCGCCGCCGCTCACGTCCCAGGTGCGCGTGACGTCGAAGGCAGGCGTCACACTGAAGTCGCGGTTGACGACCTGCCAGCGCCCGCCGGCCTTGAACAGGTCGGGGTTGAAGCACACCACCGGCACCGGCTGCGGCACCGGCTGCGCGGTGCTGGCGTACGCCGTGCGCGATTCTTCGACCGCGGCCGCCAGCTGCTGCGGCGCGCCGACGTCGTAGGCCCGCTGGTCCCCGCTGGCCACCGAGGCGTTGACGGCGCCGTCGTCGATGACGTCCTTCTTCAGCTGCTCGGTGAACTCCAGCGCCGGCTTGCCGGTGGCCAGTGCCGGGTTGAAGGCCAGCGCTGCCTTGGGCATGGCCGCCAGCAGCGTGCTGTAGCGCCCGGCGTGCGTGTTGGGCAGCGAGCCGCTGGTGGTGTTCGGCCCCACGGCCACCGCGTAGTTGGTGACGTCGACGACCTGGAATTCGGCCGGCGTGCGGGCGTTGAAGGCGTCGCGCACCGCATCGTTGGCCTCGGCCATGCGCGTGGCCGTCAGCGCCGACTCGCTGCCGTACTTGTCCAGCGCCCAGCGGTAGGCGGCCTCCGACAACGGGTTGGCGCTGACGTGGTGCGACAGCGTCGGCACCAGCACGTGCAGCGTGCTGGTGCCCAGGCGCACCCAGCTGCTCAGGCCTTCGTCGAAGTACTCGCCGGTGCCGCTGCCGTCGTCGCGGAACTCCAGGATGAAGGCGCCGGTGTAGGTGCGCGGGTACAGCGAGACCAGGTTGTTGCGCAGTGGCGCGCGGCCGAGTTCGGTGCCGTCGGGCTTGCGCGCGATGACGAGTACGTTGCGCATCTCGCCGAGGCCTCCGCCGGCGCCGTCGCCGCCGTCGGCACCGCTGCCGACCCCGGAGCCGTCACCGCTGTCGCCGCCGCAGCCGCCGCCGCCGCAGGCCTGGTCACCGGCGAGCACCTCGAACTCCGGGGCCGGTGCCGGGGGCGGCGGGGGCGATGGCGGCGTCGGGCCCGGCGGCGGTGTGCCGGCATTGGGCGGGGGCGGCGTGGTGGACGACCCACCACCACCGCCGCCGCAGGCGGCCACGGCCGCGACCAGGAGCAGGATCGACAGGCGCTGCGCCGGAACGGCGAGACGTGACGCCATACATGACACTTGCTGCATGCCCATCTCCGGATGCTCAGGTCTGGGGCATCCTATGCAACAGGCTGTAACGTCGCGTCCCCTGTTTCGGGGGTGACGCCTGGGCTCAGAGCTGTTGCGGCAGCTGCGGCCAGTCCAGCAGTTCCGCCAGCCGGCATACCACCCAGCGCGCCTCGTCGGCGCTGACCACCGCGGCGTCTGCCAGCAGGCCGGCGTGCATGCGTTCCAGCACGTCGTGTTCGGTGATGCCCAGCGAGAACTGCTGCGTGCGCGCCGGCTCCATCAGCATCTGCGCCAGGTCGTCGCAGAACTCGTGGCGCTGCGCGATGACGGCGCGCGGCTCGGTGGGCTTGATGCGACCCGGCGGCACGAACAGCGCGATGAACGACGGCGGCACGACGACCTGGCTGTCGGCAGAAAACGCGTTCGGGTCGTCGTGCGTGTCGGGTGGCGGCATGGCGCAGCCACGATACCAGCCGCGTGCTGGCTCAGTGCGGCAAGGCTTGCGCCGTGGCAGCGGCAACGTAGGCGCCGGCATCGGCATCGGCTGCCAGGCACCAGCGGTCGCGGCCGCTGCGCTTGGCCTCGTACATCGCGCCATCGGCACGCAGCAGCGCGGCGTCGAGCTCTTCTGCGTGGACCCGCAGTTCGGCCACGCCGCAGCTGATCGTGACGTGGCCCACGCCCGGCATCGGCGTGCAGCGCACCGCGTCCACCAGCGTAGCAGCGACGTGGCTGGCGCCCAGGCTGCCGGTGTCGGCGAGCACGACGACGAACTCCTCGCCGCCGATGCGCGCCACCAGGTCGACCTCGCGCAGCCGCTTGCGCAGCGTGGCGCCGATGGTCTGCAGCACGACGTCGCCTGCGGCATGGCCGAAGCGGTCGTTGACCTGCTTGAAGTGGTCGGCGTCCAGCAGCAGCAGCGACAGCGGCGCGCCGCGGCGCCGCGCGCTGGACACCAGCGCCTCCAGGCGTTCGTCGAAGCCGCGGCGGTTCAGCAGCCCGGTCAGCGTGTCGTGGTGCGCCAGCCGCTCCAGCGCGGCGTTGGCCTGCGCCAGGGCCTGCGTGCGCTCGGCCACGCGCGCCTCGAGCGCGGCGTTGGCCTGCAGCAGCCGCCGCGTCATGGCGTTCAGCGCCTGCGACAGGTGTTCGACCTCGGTGTTGCCGTGGCGCGGCGGCAGCTCGGCAGGCTCGGGCGCCGACTGCACCGCCAGTGCGTCGGCCGCGATGCGGCGCAGTGACCGCGTCAGGCGCCCGGCCAGCCACGCCCCCGCAGCAGCGGTCGCTGCGGTGGCCAGCAGGCCGACCAGCAGGGCCGTCCAGGCCCACTGCCGCGCTTCGGCATAGGCGGCGCCCAGCGGCAGGCGGGCCACCACGGTCCAGCCCAGATCGCTGATGCTCTCGTGTGGGAGCAGGTGGACGCCGGCGGTCAGGTAGTCGGAGCCATCGGCCCAGCGCTGTACCTGCGCCGCGCGCGCCTTCGGCTGCAGCGGGTTGCGCTGCCCGGCCGCCTGGTGGGTCTGCAGGCTGCGCCCCGGGGCATAGATCGGCTGGCCGTCACGCGCGAAGACGAAGACCTCCGGTCCACCATCTTCGGGTGCAGCCGGCAGCAGCGACTCGATCGTGGCGTGGGTCCAGTCCCAGCTGCCGTGGATGGCCAGCACCCCCAGCAGCCGTCCGTCGCGCAGCACAGGCGCCGCGAAATCGACGAAACGCTGCGGCTCGCCGTCGCTGCCCCGCGGCAGCAGGTTGGCCAGCAGCTTGGCCGGGTGCACGTCGCCCACGTACGCGCCCTGCAGCCCGGCCTGGAACCAGGGCCGCTGTGCCACGCTCTCGCCCACCAGTTGCCCCCGTGTCGCCACGCGCACCACGCCTTGCGGGTCGGCCACGCCGATCCAGGCGCTGTGCGGCTGGATCGCCTGGCTGCGCATCAGCGCCTGTTCGACACGCTTGGCGGCGATACCGTCTTCCCACAGCGTCGGCGAAGCCGCCAGCACCTGCACCTCGCGCAGCCGCTGGTGCAGGCCGTCGGCGAGCATCTGCGAGGCGTTGCGCACCACGGTGTGCAGCGCGGCGCGGGCGTCGCGCTCGCTCTTGCGCGACAGCAGCGTGCCGAGCGCCGCCGAGAGCGACAGGGACAGCAAGGCACCCAGCAGCACGAACGCACAGACGAGCTGGCCGCGCAGGCTGCGGGGCAGGAAGGGCCGAAACAACCGGGATAGGGCGTGCTGGGGTAGGTGCATGCGTGGAGCGCACGCCAGGCACGGGCGCACTGCCGGGTTATCGGCCGTGGCGCTGCCGGCTATAGCCAAGGCAGGCGTCGCAGAATGCAGGCATGACATCTGCACCTGCCCAGCGGCCGGCACCGGCGGCCCGCGACGACTTCCGCACCTGGCCCGACATGATCGCCGCGCAAGCCCGGGCGCGCCCCGACGCCGTGGCCGTGCAGGTCGGCGACACGACGGCAACGTGGCGCGCGCTGGACGCGCTGGCCGACCGCATCGCCGCCGGCCTGCAGCAGCGCGGCATCGGCCCCGGGGGCGTGGTGGCGGTGTGCGCCACCGCCAGCATCGCGTACGTGGCGCTGTTCATCGGCACGCTGCGCGCCGGCGCGGCACTGGCGCCGCTGGCGCCCAGCGCCACGGCGTCGCAATTGGCGGCGATGGCGGCCGACGCCGAGGCGGCCCTGGTCTTCGTCGACGCCGACACCGCGCCGCTGGGCGTGGAGTGGCCGGCCCCGGTGGTGGCACTGGACGACACATCCGGCCTGCACGCCCTGAGCGCCTGGCTGCCCGCCGCAGGCAGCCGGCCCGCACCGGTGGCGATCGCACCCGAGGCGCCCTTCAACCTGATCTATTCGTCAGGCACCACCGGCACGCCCAAGGGCATCGTGCAGCCACATGCGATGCGCTGGGTGCACATCCAGCGCGGTGCGCTGTCGGGCTACGGCCCCGACACCGTGACGCTGATCGCCACGCCGCTGTACAGCAACACCACGCTGGTCTGCGCCATTCCGGCACTGGCCTGGGGCAGCCGCCTGGTGCTGATGCCGAAGTTCGACGCCGGCGCCTACCTGGCGCTGGCCGAGCGCGTGCGCGCCACGCACACGATGCTGGTGCCGGTGCAGTACCAGCGCCTGCTGGCCCACCCCGACTTCGACCGCTTCGACCTGCGCAGCTTCACGCACAAGTTCAGCACCAGCGCACCCTTCCACGCCACGCTGAAGGCCGAGGTGCTGCGGCGCTGGCCGGGCGGCCTGACCGAGTACTACGGCATGACCGAAGGCGGCGGGACCGTGGTGCTGCAGGCGCACCTGCACCCGACGAAGCTGCACACCGTGGGCCAGCCGTCCGAAGGCCACGACATCCGCCTCGTCGACGAGCAGGGTGTGGAAGTGCCGCGCACCCCCGGCGGCGCCAGCGCCGGCAGCGGCGAGGTCGTCGGCCGCTCGCCGGCCATGATGACCGGCTACCACCGCCGCCCGCAGCAGACGGCCGAGGCCACCTGGCACGACGCCGAAGGCCGGCGCTTCATCCGCACCGGCGACGTCGGCCGCTTCGACGACGACGGCTTCCTGGTGCTGCAGGACCGGCGCAAGGACATGCTGATCAGCGGCGGCTTCAACATCTACCCCAGCGACCTGGAAACCGTGCTGCGCCGGCACCCGGCCGTGGCCGACGTGGCCGTGGTGGGCGTGCCCTCGCCCACCTGGGGCGAGACGCCGGTGGCCTACGTGGTGCGGGCCGCGGGCCACGACGACAGCGCCGAGGCGCTGCGCGACTGGTTCAACGGCCAGGTCGGCAAGACGCAGCGCCTGGCCGGGCTGCGCCTGCTGCCCGAGCTGCCGCGCAGCGCCATCGGCAAGGTGCTCAAGCGCGAGCTGCGCGACGCCTGGGGGACAACGGGCTGACTCAGTCGGCCGCGGCCCCCTCCACCGGCAGCGCCTCGGCGTTCCAGCGCAGCATGCCGCCGGCCAGGTTGGCCACCTGGGTGAAGCCGGCCTTGCGCAGCAGCACCGTGGCCTGCGCCGAGCGCGCGCCCGAGCGGCACACCGCCACCACCGGGCGCTGCGGGTCCAGCGCCACCAGGTGGTCGGCCAGCTGCGCCATCGGCGCCAGGCGCGCGCCGGCGATGTGGCCCAGCACGCCGGTGAATTCCGACGGCTCGCGCACGTCCACCAGCTGCAGCTCGCGGGCGCGCTCCAGCAGCGTCTGCGGCTGGATCTCCCAGATGCCGCCGAAGGTGTAGACCAGCGGTGCCCAGCCGGGCTCGGGTGCCGGCGCGGCCTGGCCGTCGGGCTGGCCACAGCGCATGTTGGCCGGCACCGCGATGTCCATCAGCTTCGGGTGCGGCAGGCCCAGGTGGTCCATGTAGCCGCAGAAGTCGGCTTCGTCGACGTCGCCGCCCAGGCGCGGGTTGAAGCGCCTTTCTTCGGCCACGCTGGTGACGGTGACGCCGCGGTAGTCGTGACCCGGGTAGAGCAGGCAGTCGTCGGGCAGCGACAGGATCTGCGTGCGCACCGAGCGGAACAGCCGCTGCGGGCTGCCCTGCTGGAAGTCGGTGCGGCCGCAGCCGCGGATCAGCAGCGCATCGCCGGTGAAGGCGCGGCTGTGGTCGTCGAGCACGTAGGTCAGGCAACCGCTGGTGTGGCCCGGCGTGGCGCGCACCTCCAGGTGGCGGCTGCCGAAGGCCACGCGGTCGCCGTGCTGCAGCGGCTGATCGACGTTCACGGCGGTGGCCGCGCCCGCCAGCAGGATGCGGCTGCCCACACGCTGCTGCAGCAGCCAGGCCGCGGTGACGTGGTCGGCGTGCACGTGCGTGTCCAGCGTGGCCACCAGCCGCAGGCCCAGTTCGCGCAGCAGCGCGGTGTCGCGCTGCACGTGTTCGAACACGGGGTCGATGAGCACGGCCTCGCCGGCTGCGGCGTCGCCCAGCAGGTAGGTGTAGGTCGACGAGGTGGTGTCGAAGAGCTGGCGGAAGATCAGCATGGGCGTGGTCCGGAAGGAGAGTGCACGGGGGCAGCGCTGCGTCCGCGCTGCGTTAACGCTGCGTCAACGCTGCAAGAGGCGGTCGTGCGCGATCATGCCCGCCAACATGGCAGGCACGAAGACCCAGGCTGCCTCCATGCCGCTGCCCAGCGCCACCAGCGCCGGCCCCGGGCAGAAGCCGGCGATGCCCCAGCCCACGCCGAACAGCAGCCCGCCCACCACAAGCCGGCGGTCGATCGTGCGCACCGTGGGGATCTCCATCGGGCTGCCGCTCCACGACCGCGTGCGCCGCCGCGCCAGCGCGAACGCCACCACGCCGACCGCGATGCCGCCGCCCATCACGAAGGCCAGGCTCGGATCCCACGCGCCGGCCAGGTCCAGGAAGGCCTTGACCTTGGCCGGGTCGGCCATTCCGGCCAGCAGCAGGCCCAGGCCGAACACCAGGCCGCTGGCGAAGCCGAAGAACGCGTTCATGCCGCCACCCCGGGCAGCACGTGGCGCAGCACGAACACGGTGGCGAAACCCGCCGCCATGAAGACCAGCACGTTCACCAGCGAACGCAGCGAGAAGCGGCTGAGACCGCAGATGCCGTGGCCGCTGGTGCAGCCGTTGCCCATGCGCGCGCCGAAGCCCACCAGCAGCCCGGCCACCACCAGCCCGGCCGTGCCCACGTCCACCGCCGCCGCCGGCAGCGGCGCAACCAGTTGCCACGCCGCGGGCGCCAGCAGCAGGCCCAGCACGAAGAGCACGCGGTTGGCTTCCGGCCGCCACGGCGCGCCGCGGAACAGCGCCTGCACCGGGCTGGCCACGATGCCCGCGATGCCGGCAATACGGCCGCTGCCCAGCAGGTACAGCGCCGTACCCAGGCCGAGCACGGCGCCGCCGGCCAGCTCGGTCCAGGGGGTGAAATGGGTCCAGTCGATGTCCATGCGGTACGCCTCGCAGCAGTGCGGGTGGGGGTATCAGATCCGTACATCATAAAGTGTTGATGCTTCGCACGATCACAGCGGAAAACCCAGGGTAAATACCTAACACCGTATCCATTCGCCACGCCTAATATCCGTCTAATGGCATATTTCGATGCACTACCCGTGCAGCGGTGCCGGCCCAGACAAGGAGCGAACGTGGGTTCCGACGAACAGCGGTCGGGGCGCCTTCTCAAGGCCCCCGAGAACTTCATCGACAGCGACGGCGTGCGCACCGTCTTCCGCGAGGCCAAGGCCGGTCGCCGCGACTTCGTGCGCGGCGCCTTCGCCGCAGCACTGGCCGGCACGGCCGCACCCGCGGCCCTGGCGCAGGCCAACCCGGTGCCCGCGGGTGGCGGCGACAGCAACATCCTGACCCTGCCCGAGCACAGCCGCGGCCTGGGCCAGCCGGTGGCCACGCCGGGCTACGGCCAGCCGTCGAAGTACGAAGGCAACGTGCAGCGCCGGCCCAGCCCGGGGCTGACGCAGACGACGCAGGCCTCGGTGTCGTTCGCGCCGCTGCAGTCGCTGTTCGGCATCGTCACGCCCAGCGGCCTGCACTTCGAGCGCCACCACCAGGGCTGGTGGGACGTCGACCCGAGCAAGCACCGGCTGATGCTCAACGGCAGCGACGACAAGATGCTGAAGCGGCCGATGGTCTTCACCGTCGACGAGATCATGCGCCTGCCCTCGGTGAGCCGCTTCCACTTCATCGAGTGCGGTGCCAACTCGGGCATGGAGTGGGGCAACGTCGCCGTGCCCACCTGCCAGTACACGCACGGCATGCTGAGCTGCAGCGAATTCACCGGCGTGCCGCTGAAGATCCTGCTCGACATGGCCGGCGTGGACTACAAGCGCGGCCGCTTCGTGCTGGCCGAGGGCGCCGACGGCTCCAGCATGACGCGCACCGTGCCGATGGAGCTGATCGAGAGCGGCGAGGTGCTGGTCGCCTACGGCCAGAACGGCGAGATGCTGCGCCCCGAGAACGGCTACCCGCTGCGCCTGGTGGTGCCGGGCGTGCAGGGCGTGAGCTGGGTGAAGTACCTGCGCCGCATCGAGGTGGGCGACAAGCCCTACGGCGCCAAGGACGAGGTGCTGCACTACGTGGACCTCATGCCCGACGGCACCCACCGCCAGTACAGCAGCACGCAGGAAGTCAAGAGCGTGGTCACCACGCCGTCGGGCGGCCAGGTGCTGCTGGACCGGGGCTACTACCAGATCAGCGGCCTGGCCTGGTCGGGCCGCGGCAAGATCCGCCACGTCGACGTCTCGGTCGACGGCGGCCGCAACTGGAAGCGCGCGCGCCTGCAGGACCCGGTGATGAGCAAGTGCCTGACGCGCTTCTCGCTCGACTGGGCCTGGGACGGCAAGCCCGCCATCGTGCAGAGCCGCGCCACCGACGACACCGGCCACGTGCAGCCGGCCTACCGCCAGCTGCGCGCCGTGCGCGGCAGCCGGTCGATTTATCACAACAACGCGATCCAGAGCTGGCTCGTGCAGGAAAGCGGCGAGGTGAAGAATGTCCAGCTGTCGTGAGCGCCGCGCCGCGCCTGTCGTGACGCGCATGCTGAGCCTGCTGGCGCTGGCCAGTGCGGCCGCCTTCGCGCAGCCGGTGGCCTACCCCGGCATCGGCCGCGCCGCCACGGCGCCCGAGGTGCAGGCCTGGGACATCGACGTGCGCCCCGACTTCAAGGGGCTGCCCGCAGGCTCGGGCTCGGTGGCCAAGGGCATGGAGGTCTGGGAAGCGAAGTGCGCCTCGTGCCACGGCGTCTTCGGCGAGAGCAACGAGACCTTCTCTCCGCTGATCGGCGGCACCACGGCCGACGACATCCGCACCGGTCGCGCGGCACGGCTGCTCGACCCCGGCTTCCCGGGCCGCACGACGATGATGAAGCTCTCCAGCGTCTCGACGCTGTGGGACTACATCAACCGCGCGATGCCCTGGAACGCGCCGAAGTCGCTGAGCACCGAAGAGGTCTACGCCGTCACCGCCTACGTGCTGAACCTGGGTGGCGTGCTGCCCGACAGCTTCGTGCTGTCGGACCGCAACATCGCCGACGTGCAGCAGCGCCTGCCCAACCGCAACGGCATGAGCACCCAGCACGGCCTGTGGCCGGGCAAGTCCATGGGCCACGGCAAGCCCGACGTGCAGGGCACCGCGTGCATGACGAACTGCGCCCCCGAACCGAAGCTGGCGTCGTACCTGCCCGAGCACGCCCGCAACAACCACGGCAACCTGGCCGAGCAGCAGCGCCCGGTGGGCCCGCAGCGCGGCGCCGACACGACGCGGCCCGCGCCGGCAACGGCCGCTGCTGCGGCCGCCGCGGCCACGGCGGTGGCCACCGCGCCGCGCCCCGTGGCCGCGGCCAGCCCTGCCGCTGCGGCACTGGCTGCCGCGCAGAAGTACACCTGCACCGCATGCCACGGCGTGGACAAGAAGATCGTCGGCCCCGGCTTCCGCGAGATCGCGGTCAAATACCAGGGTCGCGCCGATGCCCAGGCCTACCTGGCGGGCAAGATCGTCGCGGGTGGCCAGGGTGTCTGGGGCCCGATCCCGATGCCGGCCCAGACCCTGCCCGAAGCCGATGCGAAGCTGATCGCCCAGTGGCTGGCCTCCGGGGCTGGAAAATAGTTGCCAACGTCCGGGTTCGCCCCCTGCTGCCGGGCCCCCGGATTCATTACCGTATACGCATAAAGGAGTCTCCGATGCTGAACCGCCGCACCCTGTTGTCCCACTCGGCCAAGGTCGCCGCCCTGCTGGCCGGCGCCGGCCTGCTTCCGCAGCAGGCCCTGGCGGCCTGGAACTCGGGCGCCTTCGAAGGCAAGACGCTGGCCGACGTGGCCAAGGCGCTGGGCGCAGCCGCACCCGCCGAGAGCAAGGACGTCACGCTGACCGGCCCCGACATTGCCGAGAACGGCGCCGTCGTGCCGGTGACGGTGTCGAGCACGCTGCCGGGCGTGAAGCGCCTGCTGGTGCTGGTCGAGAAGAACCCCAGCGTGCTGGCAGCCATCTTCGAGGTCAGCGACGCGGTGGACGCCAGCTTCGCCACGCGCGTGAAGATGGGCCAGTCGTCCAACGTCTACGCCGTGGCCCAGATGGCCGACGGCAAGATGCTCTTTGCGACCAAGGAAATCAAGGTCACCCTGGGCGGCTGCGGAGGCTGAGCCCCGCACGCACACACCTCCACCCCCTTTTCGAGATTCAGGAGTTCGACATGGCAGACCCGATGCGCATTCGCGCCCAAGCCGCCGGTGACAAGGCCACCGTGCGCGTGCTGATGAGCCACGAGATGGAAACCGGCCAGCGCAAGGACGCCGCCGGCAAGACCATCCCCGCCTGGTTCATCCAGGAAGTCAGCGCCACCCACAACGGCAAGCCGGTGCTCAGCGCCCAGTGGGGCCCCTCGGTGTCCAAGAACCCGTTCATGCAGTTCGCGGTGAAGGGGGCCAAGGCCGGCGACAAGATCGCCGTGACCTGGAAGGACAACAAGGGCGACAGCCGCACCGACGAAGCCACGGTCTCCTGACCGCGGCACACCCGGCACACCGCGCACACCGGGGCCGGGTCCACCACAACAACGAAGGCGCAAGAGACATGCAGCAGCCCCTCACCCTGATCGCCGCCGCGCTGGCGCTGGCCGTGCCGGCCGTGGCGCTGGCCCAGAAATCGGCGGCCGACGGCATCGCCGAGTACCGCAAGATGCTCGAAGACGGCAACCCGGCCGAGCTGTTCGAGATGAAGGGCGAGGAGCTCTGGAAACAGAAGCGCGGCCCCAAGAACGCCACGCTGGAAGCCTGCGACCTGGGCAAGGGTCCCGGCGTGGTGAAGGGCGCCTTCGTCGAGCTGCCGCGCTACTTCGCCGACACGCAGAAGGTGCAGGACCTGGAAGACCGCCTCGTGACCTGCATGGCCACGCTGCAGGGCTTCGACGCCAAGGCCATCGCCGCCACCGCCTTCGGGCGCGGCGAGATGGCCAACGTCACCGCGCTCGCCACCTGGATCGCTGCGTCGTCGCGCGGCATGAAGTTCAACCTGCCCACCGGCCACGTCGAGGAGAAGCGCTTCTACGAACTGGGCAAGCGCGCCTTCTTCTACCGCGGCGGGCCGATGGACTTCTCGTGCGCCTCGTGCCACGGTGTCGACGGCCAGCGCATCCGGCTGCAGGACCTGCCCAACCTGACCAAGAACCCCGGCGACGGCATCGGCTTCGCGGCCTGGCCCGCCTACCGCGTCAGCAACGGCCAGATGTGGAGCATGCAGCTGCGGCTGAACGACTGCTTCCGCCAGCAGCGCTTCCCGTACCCGGGCTTTGCCTCGGACGTGACCATCGCCCTGGGCAGCTACATGGGCATCAACGCCCGTGGCGCCGAGTCGATCGCACCGGCCATCAAGCGCTGAACCTCCACCGGGACGCACCATGCAGAAGAAGCACCTCCTCATCGCCGGCACCGTGGCTGCCGCCGCCTTGCTGGCCGGCTGCGCCAGCGTGCCTTCGGGCCCGGAACTCGACGCGCAGGCCGCGGCCATGATCAAGGCCTCGTTCCGCGACCAGGGCATCGCCAAGGTCGACCGCATCCAGCAGGACCTCGGCCAGGCCGCGTGCTCCAGCGAGCAGCCGCCTGCCGACGACGTGGCCAAGCGTGTCGAGGCCGAAGCGCTGGCCTCCATCCGCTGGCCCGCGGGCGGCCAGTACCTGGGCGACTGGCGCATCGGCGAACGCCTGGCGCAGAACGGCCGCGGCATGACCTGGACCGACAAGAGCACCGCCACCAAGGACAACGGCGCGCAGTGCTACAACTGCCACCAGATCGACAACAAGGAGATCTCCTTCGGCACGATCGGCCCGTCGCTGTGGAACTACGGCAAGCTGCGCGGCGTGAAGGACGTCACCGACCCCGCGGCCGCCCCCATCGTGCAGTACACCTGGGGCAAGCTGTGGAACAGCAAGGCCTACGCGGCCTGCTCGAACATGCCGCGCTTCGGCCACGCCAAGCTGCTCGACGAAGACCAGATCCGCCACATCATGGCGCTGCTGCTGGACCCGAAGTCACCGGTCAACCAGTAAGCTCGCCCGCAGGGCCCGCCGCGAGGCAGGGCCCTTTTTTCCGGCGCCATAGATCACTGATTGCTGAACCATGAATCTTTCCAAGCGCGATTTCCTCCAGGTGCTGGCCTCGGCCTCTGCCGCCGGCATGGCGCTGGGCCGCTACGCCGACGCCGACGCCGCCACCGCGCAGCAGGGCCTGTACGACCTGCCGCGCTTCGGCAACGTGTCGCTGCTGCACATGACCGACTGCCATGCGCAGCTCAAGCCCATCTACTTCCGCGAGCCCAGCGTCAACCTGGGCCTGGCCGGCATGCAGGGCCAGCTGCCGCACCTGGTGGGCGAGCACCTGCTGAAGGCCGCCGGCGTGCGCCCCGGCACGCCGCAGGCCCACGCCTACACCTACATCGACTTCGAAAAGGCCGCGCGGCGCTACGGCCGCGTGGGCGGCTTCGCGCACCTGGCGACGCTGGTGAAGATGCTCAAGGCCAGCCGCCCCGGCGCGCTGCTGCTCGACGGCGGCGACACCTGGCAGGGCAGCGCCACCAGCCTGTGGACCAACGCGCAGGACATGGTCGACGCCTGCAAGCTGCTGGGCGTGGACGTGATGACGGGCCACTGGGAATTCACGTACGGCATGGAGCGCGTGAAGGAGATCGTCGAGAAGGACTTCAAAGGCCGCGTCGACTTCGTCGCCCAGAACGTCAAGACCAACGACTTCGGCGACCCGGTCTTCGCGCCCTACACGCTGCGCGAGATGAACGGCGTGAAGGTGGCCATCATCGGCCAGGCCTTCCCGTACACCCCCATCGCCAACCCGCGCTACATGGTCGCCGACTGGGCCTTCGGCATCCAGGACGAGAACATGCAGGCGATGGTGAACGAAGCCCGCGGCAAGGGCGCGCAGCTCGTCGTGGTGCTGTCGCACAACGGCATGGACGTCGATCTGAAGATGGCCGGCCGCGTGCGCGGCATCGACGCCATCTTCGGCGGCCACACGCACGACGGCGTGCCGGTGGCGGTGCCGGTGAAGAACGCCGGCGGCACCACGCTGGTGACGAACGCCGGCAGCAACGGCAAGTTCCTGGGCGTGATGGACTTCGACGTGCAGGGCGGCAAGCTGGTGGACTACCGCTACCGCCTGCTGCCGGTGTTTGCCAACCAGCTGCGGCCCGACGCCGAGATGGACGCACTGATCACGAAGGTGCGTGCCCCGTATGAAGCCAAGCTGGCCGAGAAGCTGGCCGTCAGCGACGGCCTGCTGTACCGCCGCGGCAACTTCAACGGCAGCTGGGACCAGCTGATCTGCGACGCGCTGATCGACGTGCAGGGGGCCGACATCGCCTTCAGCCCCGGCTTCCGCTGGGGCACCAGCCTGCTGCCGGGCGACACCATCACGCGCGAGCTGCTGATGGACCAGCTCGCCATCACCTACCCCTACGCCACGCTGACCGAGATGCGCGGCGACATGATCAAGACCATCCTCGAAGACGTGGCCGACAACCTGTTCAACCCCGACCCCTACTACCAGCAGGGCGGCGACATGGTGCGCGTGGGCGGGCTGCAGTACACGATGACGCCGGGCGAGAAGATGGGCGCGCGCATCACCGACATGCGCCTGCACGGCAAGCCCATCGAGGCCGGCAAGACCTACAAGGTCGCGGGCTGGGCACCGGTGGCCGAAGAGGCCAAGAACGCCCCGGGCGTGAAGCCGGTGTGGGAACTGGTCGAGACCTGGCTGAAGGCGCAGGGCGGCCGCGTGAAGCCGCGCCGCATCAACACGCCGAAGCTGGTGGGCACGGCCGGCAACCCCGGCATCGCCCGCAGCTGACCACCGCTGCGCGCGGCACAACAATCGCGGCTTCCCCACAGGAGACATCCATGCAAATCAAGCACCTCGCCGCAGCCCTGACGCTGGCGCTGGCCGCCACGGCAGCCTTCGCGCAGGACCAGGTCGTCTACCACTTCGACAACGCCGCGGCGCAGGGCCTGAAGGGCCTGCGCAACGTGCGCAACCACATCGAGACCGACGCCAGCGCGAAGATCACCGTGGTCACGCACGCCGAGGGCATCGACATGCTGATGGAAGGCGCCAAGGCCGCCAACGGCACCGAGTACGCGCCGCTGGTGTCGGCGCTGAAGAGCCGCGGCGTGAAGTTCGAGATCTGCGAGATCACGCTGAAGAACCGCAACCTGAAGCGCGACGCCTTCATCCAGGAAGCCGACTTCACGCCCTCGGGCGTGCTGCGCATCGCGAAGCTGCAGCACGGCGGCGCGGCCTACATCAAGCCCTGACACTGCCGCCACGAGACCGCGATGCTGGAACGCTGGATCGAACGCCTGGGCGAGAACGGCACGCTCGCGCTCGGCGCGCTGCTGATCGGCCTGGTGTTCGGCTTCATGGCGCAGCGCTCGCGCTTTTGCCTGCGCTCGGCGGTGATCGAGTTCGCACGCAACCAGATGGGCGGCAAGCTCACGGTCTGGCTGTTCGCCTTCGCCACCGCGGTGGGCGCGACGCAGCTGCTGGCATGGGCCGGGCTGTTCGACGCCGGCAACGCGCGCCAGATTGCCGCACGCGGCAGCCTGTCGGGCGCGGCGGTGGGCGGCGCGCTGTTCGGCGTGGGCATGATCCTGGCGCGCGGCTGCTCAAGCCGGCTGCTGGTGCTGGCGGCGCAGGGTAACCTGCGCTCGCTGCTGTCGGGGCTGGTGTTCGCCGTCACCGCGCAGGCGGCGCTGACAGGCGCGCTGTCGCCGCTGCGCATCGCGATCTCGGAGTGGTGGACCATCGAAGGCGGCCCGCCGCGCGACCTGATCGCGCGCACCGGCATCGGCCACGGCGGCGCCGTGCTGTTCGCCGGCGTCTGGCTGCTGGCGGCCATCGTCTGGGCGCGGCGACAGCGCGTGCCGGCCTGGGGCTGGGCCGGCGCCATCGGCGTGGGGCTGGCGATTGCCGCAGCGTGGTGGTTCACGTATGCCGTCTCCACCGTGGCGTTCGACCCGCACCCGATCCAGGCACTCAGCTTCACCGGCCCCTCGGCCGAGTTGCTGAACCGCGTGCTCTTCGTCAGCGACAAGCCGCTGAACTTCGACCTCGGCCTCGTGCCCGGCGTGTTCCTGGGCTCGTTCCTCGCGGCGCTGCTGTTCGGCGAACTGCGGCTCGAAGGCTTCCAGGGCGGCGCCGGCATGCCGCGCTACATCGTCGGCGCCATGTGCATGGGCTTCGGCGGCATGCTCGCCGGCGGCTGCGCGGTCGGTGCGGGCCTGTCGGGCGCGGCGGTCTTCACTGCCACGTCGTGGGTCACGCTGCTGGCGATGTGGGGGGCCGCGGCCGTGACCGACCGGCTCGTCGACCAGCGCCCGGCCGGCCCGCTCGACCAGGCCGTGCCCGGCTCGCGCAGCTTCATCGCCGGCAGCGGCATCTGATCCCCAGCCACAGAATTCAGGAGATGCGATCCGTGCCCGCTGTCCCCGCCCGTGTTGCCGCCAGGCTGCTGCCCTGGCTGTCTGCCCTGGCCTGCGCTGCTGCGCTGTGCACGCCCGCGGCGGCGGCCGACCTGGCGCGCGCCGAAGAGATCGTGCAGGGCAAGTGCTTCATCTGCCACGGTGCCGACGGTGAAAGCTCCAGCCCCGCCTTCCCGCGGCTGGCCGGCCAGAACGCCGCCTACGTGGCGCGGCAGCTGGGCGACTACCTCAGCGGCAAGCGCCGCAGCTCGACGATGCAGCCGATGGTCGAAGGCCTGACACCCGCCGACTTCCAGGCACTCGGCGCCTGGTTCGCCAGCCGGCCCCCGCAGGCGCATGCGGTCGAGGACCCCGATCTGGCGCAGGTCGGCCGCTTCGTCTACCTGCGCGGCAACCCCTACACCGGCGTGGCCGCCTGCGCCACCTGCCACGGCCCCACGGCGCAGGGCAGCGCCACGCTGCCGCGCCTGGCGGGCCAGCACGCGCAGTACACCGAGAACCAGCTCAAGCAGTTCAACAAGCGCGAGCGCACCAACGACAACGCGGTCATGCACGGCATCGCCAGCAAGCTGAGCGAGCTGGAAACCAAGGCCGTAGCCGCCTACCTGAGCGGACTCCAATGACCGACGCGCGCACCACTGCGACTCGACTGCGCAACGCGGCGGCCGCCCTGCTGCTGGGCCTGTGCGCCTGGGCGCACGCGGCTGAGCCGCTGCAGGCGCGCCAGGTGTCCGAGAAGGTGTGGTTCGTGCAGGGCGAGGCGGCTCTCGGCACGCCGGCCAACCGCAACTTCATCTCGAACGCGGCCTTCGTCGTCACGCCGGCGGGCGTGGTCGTCATCGACGCGCTGGGCTCGCCGGTGCTGGCGCAGGAACTGCTGGCCGCGGTGCGGCGCGTGACGCCGCTGCCGGTGCGCCATGTCATCGTCACCCACTACCACGCCGACCACATCTACGGCCTGCAGGTCTTCAAGGACGCCGGCGCCAGCATCTGGGCGCAGCGCAACGGGCGCGAGTACCTGGGCTCGGACACCGCAGCACTGCGCCTGCAGGCGAGCCGGCAGGAGCTGGCGCCGTGGATCGACGCGCAGACACGCCTGGTGCCCGCCGACCGCTGGCTCGACGGCGACACCGTGCTCGAACTCGGCGGCGAGCGCCTGCACATCCGCCACGTGGGCCCGGCGCACACGCGCGAGGACCTGGTCGTGTTCATCGAATCCGCACGCGTGCTGGTGGCCGGCGACCTGGTGTTCCGCGGCCGCATTCCGTTCGTCGGCCAGGCCGACAGCCGCGGCTGGATCGCCGCGCTGGACGGCCTCATCGCGCTGCGCCCGGCGCTGGTGGTGCCGGGCCACGGGCCGGTGTCGGACGACCCGGTGCCCGACCTGCAGCTCACGCGCGACTACCTCGTCTACCTGCGCCAGCGCATGGGCGACGCCGCGGCCAACCTGGAGCCGTTCGAGGACGCCTACGCCGCCACCGACTGGTCGCGCTTCGAGCGCCTGCCGCTGTTCCGCGCCGCCAACCGCATCAACGCCTACAACACCTACCTGCTGATGGAGCAGGCCGGCAAATGACGGCGCCGCTGCAACGCCGACCGCTGTCCCGCCGTGCCCTGCTGGCGCTGGCGCTGCTGCCCGCGGCTGCGCGCGCCGAAACGGCGCCGGTGATCGACTGGCCCGCGCTGCCCTGGCTGGGCACGGCAGGCGTCGGGCCGCAGGGGTTGCAGGGCGTGCCTGCGGTGGTGGTGTTCTGGGCCTCGTGGTGCGCGTACTGCAAGCGCCACAACGTGCATGTGGACCGGCTGTTCCGTGCCAGCGACCCGCAGCGCCTGCGTGTGCTGGGCGTGGTCGACGCGGCCGATGCGGCAGCCGCGCGGCAGGCCCTGGCGGCGCAGCGGCTGGCGTTCCCGGTGGCGGTCGACGACGGCCGCCTGCGCCGGCAGTTCAGCAGCCGCCGCGTCGTGCCGCTGACCAGCAGCATCGGCGCCGACGGACGCCGTGGCCTGGTGATCCCGGGCGAGATGACCGAAGACGACGTGCTGCAGTTCAGCCGGCTGGCGCTGCCGCCGCGAGCGGCATGACGCCCCGTGCTTTCCCGGCCATCGGCATCCATGCGGCCGAATATCATTGAGCAACGAATCAATTTCCGCCCTCTGTCCTTCCTGCACCCTGGAGCTTCCGTGAACCGTTTCACCGCCCTGGCCACCCTGGCCGCCGCCGTCCTCGCCACCAGCAGCCTGCCGGCGCTGGCCAGCAAGGAACTGGCCACCAAGAACGCCTGCATGGCCTGCCACGCCGTCGACCGCAAGCTGGTCGGCCCGGCCTACCAGGAAGTGGCCAAGAAGTACGCCGGCCAGAAGGACGCCGTCGACACGCTGGCCGCCAGCATCCGCAAGGGCGGCTCGGGCAAGTGGGGCCCGGTGCCGATGCCCGCGCAGCCCAACCTGAGCGAGGCCGACGCCAAGACCCTGGCCACCTGGGTGCTGGGCGGCGCCAAGTGATGCCGCAGGCCGCCGCATGAAGACCGATCGCCCCACCGCCGCCCCTGCCCCCGAGCCCACGGCCATGCCCGTGGTGCCCGCGGTGCGTGAGGACGACCAGGTCTTCGAGTCGGCGGCCGAACTCTTCGGCCTGCTGTCCACCCCGGTGCGGCTGAAGATCATCAGCGCCGTGTGCCAGGGCGAACGCAACGTGTCGGACCTGCTGGCGCAGATCGACACCACGCAGCCCAACATGTCGCAGCACCTGGCCACGCTGTACCGCGCCGGCGTGCTGGGCCGGCGCCGCGAGGGCACCCAGATCTTCTACCGGCTGCAGAGCGAACGCGTGGCCACGCTGTGCCGCGCGGTCTGCACCCAGGTGGCGCTGGAACTCGACGCCGACGCCAGCCTGCCTTCGGCCGAACGGCTGCTGCGCCCCGGCCTGCGGTGAACACCGGCCCGCGGCCGGGCGGCCTGACCGGCCTGGCACGGACCCTGCCCTGCCTGCAGTGGGGCCGCCGCTACGACCGCGGCACGCTCGGCGCCGACCTGCTGGCGGCGGGCATCGTGACACTGATGCTGATCCCGCAGAGCCTGGCCTACGCGCTGCTGGCGGGGCTGCCGGCCGAAGTGGGCCTGTACGCCAGCGTCGCGCCGCTGCTGCTGTACGCGCTGTTCGGCAGCAGCAGTGCGCTCGCCTTGGGCCCGGTGGCCGTGGTGTCGCTGATGACGGCGGCGGCCATCGGCGGCGTGGCCGCTGCCGGCACCTCTGCACACGTGGCGGCGGCCCTCACGCTGGCCTTCCTGTCGGGTGCGATGCTGCTGGCGATGGCGCTGTTGCGGCTGGGCTTCCTGGCCAGCTTTCTGAGCCACCCGGTCATCTCGGGCTTCGTCTCGGCCTCGGGCCTGCTGATCGCGGCCACGCAGCTGAAGACGCTGCTGGGCGTGCAGGCCGGCGGCCACGACCTGCGCACGCTGCTGCCGGCGCTGGCCGGCCAGCTGGGCCAGGTGCACGGCCTGACGCTGGCCGTGGGCGCGTGCGCCATCGCCTTCCTGCTGTGGGTGCGGCGCGGGCTGAAGCCGCTGCTGCAGCGCGCCGGCCTGGCGCCGAAGGCTGCCGACATGGCGACCAAGGCCGCGCCCGTGGCGGCGATTGCCGTCAGCACCGCGCTGTCGTGGGCGCTGGACTGGCAGGGCCGGGGCGTGCAGGTGGTGGGGCACATCCCGCAGGGCCTGCCGCCACTGACCTGGCCGTCGTTCGACCCCGCGCTGTGGCAGGCGCTGGCCCTGCCGGCGCTGCTGATCAGCGTGGTGGGCTTCGTCGAATCGGTGTCGGTGGGGCAGACGCTGGCGGCGCGGCGGCGCGAGCGCATCGAGCCCAACCAGGAACTGCTGGCGCTGGGCGCCAGCAACCTGGGCGCGGCCTGCACCGGCGGCCTGCCGGTGAGCGGCGGCTTCTCGCGCTCGGCGGTGAACTTCGATGCCGGCGCGCGCACGCCGGCAGCCGGTGCCTTCACCGCTGTCGGCATCCTGGCCGCGTCGCTGCTGCTGACGCCGGCGCTGCACCACCTGCCGCAGGCCACGCTGGCGGCCACCATCGTGGTGGCGGTGCTGTCGCTGGTGGACTTCAGCGTGCTGCGCCGCACCTGGGTCTACGCCCGCGCCGACTTCGCCGCCGTGGCCGCCACGCTGGTGGGCACGCTGATGCTGGGCGTCGAGACCGGCCTGCTGGCGGGCGTGCTGCTGTCGCTGGCGCTGTACCTGCTGCGCACCAGCCGACCGCACATTGCCAGCGTGGGCCTGGTGCCGGGCACCGAGCACTTCCGCAACGTGCTGCGCCACGCCGTGCGCACGAGCCCGGCGCTGCTGAGCCTGCGCGTGGACGAGAGCCTGTACTTCGCCAACGCGCGCAGCCTCGAAGACCGCATCAACGACGCCGTGGCCACGCAGCCGGCGCTGCGCCACGTGGTGCTGCTTTGCTCGGCCATCAACGACATCGACGCCAGCGCGCTGGAAAGCCTGGAAGCCATCGACCAGCGCCTGCGCGCGGCAGGCATCGCGCTGCACCTGTCGGAAGTGAAGGGCCCGGTGATGGACCGCCTGCAGCGCAGCGACTTCCTGCAGGGGCTGAGCGGCCGCGTGTTCCTGTCGCACTACCAGGCGGTGGCGGCGCTGACGCCCGAGGTGGTGGCTGCCCCCGGACCGGCCGCCGCGCCTACATCAGCGCCACGCCCTTGACCTGCGCGAACAGCGCCGTGCCCGGCCGCAGCGCCAGCACGTCGCAGCTCTTGCGCGTGATGCGCGCCAGCAGCGGCGTGTGGCCCACGCGCAGGCCCAGCAGCACCGTGCTGTGGTCGGCGTGCAGTGTCTGCACCACCGCGGGCAGCACGTTGAGGATGCTGGTGTCCTGCGGCGGCTGCAGCGTGACGCTGACGTCGCGTGCCAGCACGCGCGCCCGCACGCGCCGGCCCACGGGCGCAGACGTGCCGCCCACCCACAGCGCGCCACCATCGAAGACCACGCGCGACAGGCCATAGGCCGCATCGAGCTCGGCCACCTCGGCGGCGACGACCGTGCCGGCGTCGTCGGCGCGCTGCAGCGGCAGGTCTGGCCGGGCCAGCAGTTCGGCCAGCGGGCCGGCCGCCCGCACGCGGCCGGCGTCGAGCAGCACCAGGTGGTCGGCCAGCCGCGCCACCTCGTCCATCGCGTGCGTGACGTAGACGATGGGCAGCGCCAGCTCGGCCTGCAGACGTTCGAGGTAGGGCAGGATCTCGGCCTTGCGCGCGGCGTCCAGCGCCGCCAGCGGCTCGTCCATCAGCAGCAGCCGCGGGCCGGTGGCCAGCGCACGCGCGATCGCCACGCGCTGGCGTTCGCCGCCCGACAGCGTGGCCGGGCTGCGTTGCATCAGGCCGCCGATGCCCAGCAGCGCGATCACCGGCTCCAGCGCCAGCGGCGCGGCGCTGCGGCGTGCACCAAAGCGCAGGTTGGCGGCCACGTCGAGGTGCGGAAACAGCGCCGCTTCCTGGATCACGTAACCCAGCGGCCGCCGGTGCGGCGGCACCCAGCGCGCGCCGCCGCCGGCACCGTCGTCGTCCTGCCAGACCTCGCCGTGCAACGCCACGCGGCCCGGCGCGCGTTCCAGCCCGGCCAGCGCGCGCAGCAGCGTCGTCTTGCCGCAGCCCGACGGGCCGAACAGCGCCGTGACGCCGCGGCCGGGCAGGCGCAGGTCGACGTCGAGCAGGAAGTCGCGGCGCTGCAGCCGCAGGCGCGCTTCGATCACCGTGCCGCTCCGTCGCCGCGCGGCCGGTTCACCACGTACAGCGTCACCAGCACCACCATCGCGAACGCGACCAGGCCGCCGGCCAGCCGGTGCGCGTCGGCGAACTCGGTGGCCTCGACGTGGTCGTAGATCGCCACCGACAGCACGCGCGTCTCGCCCGGGATGTTGCCGCCGATCATCAGCACCACGCCGAATTCGCCCACCGTGTGCGCGAAGCCCAGCACCGCCGCGGTGACGAAGCCCGGCCGCGCCAGCGGCACCGCCACCGTGAAGAAGCGGTCCAGCGGCCCGGCACGCAGCGTCGCCGCGGCTTCCAGCGTGCGCTCGGGGATGGCCTCGAAGGCCTGCTGAAGCGGCTGCACGACGAACGGCGCCGAATACAGCACCGAGGCCACCACCAGCCCCGCGAACGTGAACGGCAGGCGCCCCAGACCCAGCGCCTCGGTGGTCTGCCCCACCGGCCCCTGCGGCCCCAGCAGCAGCAGCAGGTAGAAACCCAGCACCGTGGGCGGCAGCACCAGCGGCATGGCCACCAGCGAGGCCCAGAACGGCTTGAAGGCCGACCGCGTGCGCGCCAGCCACCACGCCAGCGGCGTGCCCAGCAGCAGCAGCAGCACGGTGGTGGTGGCCGCCAGCTCGGCGGTCAGCCGCACGGTGGCCCAGTCGGCGGCGTTCATGGGTAGCCGTGCGCGGCGATCAGCGCGCGCGCCGGCGCGGTCTGCAGGTAGGCCAGCAGCGCCGCGGCGGCGGGGTTCTTCTCGCCGGCCTTCAGCAGCACCGCGTCCTGCCGGATCGGCGAGTGCAGCGTGGGCGGCACGCGCCAGGCCGAGCCCGTGGCGATCTGCGCCGGCTGGCCCGCCTGCCCCGGCACCACCACCTGCGACAGCGCCACGAAGCCCAGTGCGGCATTGCCGGTGGCCACGAACTTGTACGCCTGCGCGATGCTTTCACCGGTGACCAGCCGCGGCGCCAGCGCCTGCGCCAACCCCAGGCCCTGCAGCACCTGCATCGCCGCGGCGCCGTAGGGCGCGGTCTTCGGGTTGGCGATGGCCAGGTGCCGGAAGCCGCCGCTGCGCAGCACCGCGCCCTGCGGGTCGACCAGGCCTGGCGTGGCGCTCCACAGCACCAGTTGGCCGACGGCGTAGGTGAACTGCGTGCCGGCCACGGCATGGCCTTCGGCCACCAGCCGGCGCGGCGTGGCTTCGTCGGCCGACAGCAGCACCTCGAAGGGCGCGCCCATGACAATCTGTGCGTAGAACTTGCCGGTGGAGCCGGACGACAGCTTCAGCGTGTGGCCGGTGGCCGCGGTGAAGGCAGCGCCGATGCGCGCCATCGGCGCTGCGAAGTTGGCAGCCACGGCGACGCTGACCTCGCCCGCGTGGCTGGCGGTGACGGCAGCGGCCGCGGCAAGGAGCAAGGCTGCGGCACGGCCTGGGCGTCGATGGAACAAGGCGGTGTCCTCGGGAACGGATTGCACGAAGCTCGGTCGCTGGCGGCGCGTCAGTCGAGCACGGTCAGGATCACGCTGGCAGGCTGGAACACCGCGCAGGCCGGTGCGCCCACCGCCAGCCGCAAGGTCCGCAGCGTGGCCCGCGGCACCACGGCGGTGGCCGTGCGTCCGCCGCCCAGCGCCAGCGTCACCTCGGCGTTGACGGGGCTGTCGACGATGCGCTCCACCGTGCCTGCGAAGCGGTTGGGCGTGCCATCCGCAGCGGCGTCGGCCGGCGTGTCCGCGGCAGCCGCCAGCGCCACCGACGGCGCCTTCACCAGCGCGACGACCTCGCTGCCCACCACCAGGCCCAGCGTCTCGACCGATGCACGGGTGACGCTGGCCACCAGCGTGGTGCTGGGGTCCAGCGCCACCTGCACCACGCAGTCGACCGGGCCGCCATGCACGCCGGCGACGGTGCCCGCGAACTGGTTGCGCGCGCTGCTGCGCACGGCCATGCGGCGCAGCAGCTTGCGAAAGGCCGGCATGTCGCCCGCGGCGTCGGTGGCGAAGCGGCCGGCCAGCCGGTCGAGCGCGGTCTGGTACTCGGCCTCTACCGCGCGGTACATCGCCACCACGCGCCGGCCGTGTTCGGTGAGCCGCGTGCCACCGCCGGCGCGGCCGCCGGTGCTGCTCTCCACGAGCGGGCGCTCGGCGAGGTTGTTCATCGCATCGACCGCGTCCCAGGCCGCCTTGTACGAGATCGGCACGTGGCGCGCGGCCTGCGAGATGCTGCCGTGCGCGTCGATGGCTTCGAGCAGGCGCACGCGCGTGTCGCCGAGGAAGCTGCCGAGCTCGGTGCTGACTTCCAGGCGTCCGGTCAGGCGTGGCGACTTGCGGCGGGTGGCCATGGGTTGTGGGGCAGGACGGTGTGCGTGGACGCGGTGGCGGCGCGGACCGGGATCCACGGTTCAAACCGCCGCTGTATCGCCGCGGTTATAACGCATGCCCCGGCGCCTGCCTGCGCCAGCGCGCCAGGACCACAGCGCGCCTCAGTGGCCGCCGGTCACCTGCCGCAGCGCCGCGATGAAATCGGCCACGGCCTTCGGCGACCGCACGCCCGACGGCTGCAGCGCACGCACTTCCACCGGCACCTCGGGCACCAGGCTGTGCACGACGAGCTCCTCGCCGGCATCGGCGTCGGCAGTGAACGAGTCGATGATGGCCGGCCCGAAGCCCTGCTGCGCCATCACCATCGCGATGTGGTGCGTCTGCACCGTCATGCCGGCACGCGGCGCGATGCCCAGCCGTGCCCACTGGTCGGCCAGCACGGCGCCCAGCGGGTCGCGCTCGTCGATGCGGATGAAGGGCGACCGCAGCACCTCTTGCAGCGCGATGGTCTTGCGGCGATCCGCCGGCCCCGACGCCTGCCTCGACACGCACACCAGCCGGCCGGTGGCGACCAGCTCGTCGTGCAGCGCCGGATGGTGCGGCTTGCCGTACACGATGCCGACGTCGCCTTCCTGCAGCGCCATCGCGCGGGCGATGTCGTTGGAGTGCAGCGTGCGGATGGCGATCGGCATCTCGCCGTGGCGGCGGCGGAAGATGCGCAGCGCGTCGGGCAGCGCCTTCACCGCCAGCGACGGCACGATGAGGATGCGCAGCCGGCTGCCTTCGCCGCTGCCGAGTGCCGCCGCGATGCGCCGCACGCCTTCCAGCTGCGACATCAGCTGCTGCACCTCGGGGTACAGCGCCTGCCCTTCGCGTGTGGGCACGAGCCGGTTCTTCTGCCGCGTGAACAGCGCATAACCGAGCTGCAGTTCGGCGTGCTGCAGCGCCTGCGTCACCGCCGGCTGCGTGACGTGCAGCAGCCGCGCCGCAGCGCTGGCGCTGCCACCGACCATGATCGCGTTGAAGACCTCGATGTGCTTGAGTCGCATGGCCGCACCATTAGAGCAGCTTATGAGTTCCATTCCAAATGCGATATCGCCAAATGCCGGCAGGGCCTTAGACTCGTTTCGTCATTCACTCGGTTTTCACGGAGAACAGCGATGCGGATCCAGAACATTGCCTTGGTGGTTTCGGCGTTGGCTGCGGCTTGCATCCTGCCCAGCCACGCCCAGACAGGCTCCACGCTCGACAAGGTCAAGGCCTCGGGCGCCATCACGGTGGCCTACCGTGAGTCGTCGATTCCCTTCTCGTACCTCGGCGCCGACGCCAAGCCCACCGGCTTCGGCTGGGAGATCTGCGGCAAGATCGTCGACGAGGTCAAGGCCGTCACCGGCCGTGCCGACCTGAAGGTGGGCACGCAATCGGTCACGTCGCAGAACCGCATCCCGCTGATGGTCAACGGCACCATCGACATCGAGTGCGGTTCCACCACGAACAACACCGACCGCGCCAAGCAGGTGGCTTTCGCGATCAACTACTTCTACACCGGCACGCGCCTGCTGGTGAAGTCGAACTCGCCCGTGAAGACGATCGACGACCTGAAGGGCAAGAAGGTCGTGTCGACCACCGGCACCACCAACTACCAGGTGCTGCGCAAGGTCAACGCCGACCGCAACCTCGGCTTCGACCTGCTGGCCGCCAAGGACCACGCCGAGTCGGCGCTGCTGGTGCAGAACGGCCGCGCAGATGCCTTCGGCATGGACGACATCCTGCTGTACGGCCTGCGCGCCAGTGCGCAGAAGCCCGAAGACTGGGCCGTGGTCGGCGAGGCGATCCAGGTCGAGCCCTACGCCATCATGCTGCGCCGCGACGACCCCGAGTTCAAGAAGCTGGTCGACGGCGTCATCACGCGGCTGGTGAAGAGCGGCGAGTTCGAGATGCTCTACAAGAAGTGGTTCCAGTCGCCGATCCCGCCGCGGGGTATCAACCTGAATGCACCGATGAGCCAGGACCTGCGCAACAACCTCACCGCGCTGTCCGACAAGCCGGCGGGCTGAACGCCGGCAGCGCAGCAAGCGCGCTGAAAGAGCGCCGGGCGGCACCACGCCGCCCGGCCCGGGCCTCGGGCCACCCCCCAAGCAGTTGTGGAATGAACATGCGGAACGACACCGCAGGCGCTGCCCTGCCTGAATGCCCCGGCCTGGTGGGCGTGCTGGGCGGGATGGGACCGCTGGCCACCGTCGACTTCATGCACAAGGTGCTGCTGGCCACGCCGGTGTCGCGCGACCAGGACCACGTGCCGATGATCGTGAGCTGCATCCCGCAGGTGCCCGATCGCACCGCCGCGTTCTGCGGCGACGGCGAGTCGCCGCTGGCCGCCATGATCACTTGCGGCCGTCGCCTCGTGGCTGGGGGTGCGCAGATGGTGCTGATGCCCTGCAACACGGCACACCTGTGGTACGACGAGATCCAGGCGGCGTTGCAGGTGCCGATGCTGCACCTGGTGGACGCGGCGGTCGATGCCGTGGCGCAGCTGGCCGGCGAACACGACCGCATTGGCCTGCTCGCCACCGACGCGACGCTGGCCTCGGGCCTGTACGTGAACCGCCAACCCCGCGACGGCCGCCCGGTGCGCTGGCTCCTGCCGACGGCGCGCGAGATGAGCGCCTACGTGATGCCGGGCATCGAAGCCGTGAAGGCCGGCCAGATCGGTTTCGGCTCGACGCTGCTGGCCACCGCAGCGCATGCCCTGGTGCGGCGCGGCGCCGACGCCGTGGTGATGGGTTGCACCGAGATCCCGCTGGCACTGGATGCCGACCGCGCCGGCTGTCCGGTGGTCGACGCGACCGCGGCGCTGGCGCGTCGCGCGGTGCAGTGGTCGACGGCACAGCGCAACAACGCCGCCGCTGCGCTGCCGGCCAGTGCCTGAATCGCCAGGCTCCGCGCGTCGACGGAGCCTGTGGAACGTCCGCCCCTGCGGTCACCCGGTGTACCGGCCATCCGCACTGACAGGAGAACTGCCGTGAAGCTGCACTGTGTCTGCCTGGCGCTGGCCGCCCTGCTGCCCGTGTTCGAGGCCGTGGCAGGCCCCACGCTGGACCGCATTCGCGCCACGCGGCAGGTCGTGATCGCGCACCGCGAAGCCTCGATCCCGTTCTCCTATCTCGACGCCGAGGGGCGGCCGATCGGCTACGCCATCGACCTGTGCAAGCTGCTGGTCGATGCGCTGGCCGGCCAGCTCGGGGTTGGGCCGCTGAAGATCCGCTACGTGCCGGTGACCTCGAGCAACCGCATCGAGACCATCGAGGCCGAACGTGCCGACCTCGGCTGCGAGTCGACGACCAACACCGCCGAGAGGCGCCAGCGCGTGAGCTTCACGGTGCCGCACTACGTGACCGGCACGCGCTTCCTGGTGCGGGCCGACAGCCCGGTCAACGCGCTGCGCGACTTCGCCGGCCGCCGGCTGGTGTCCACCACGGGCACGGCCCCGCTGGACGTGCTGCGCACCGCCAACGCCAAGCACGAGCTGGGCATCCGGCTGGGCGAGGTGGCCGACCACGCGCGCGGCGTCGAGGCCGTGGTGCGCGGCGAGGCCGACGGCTTCGCGATGGACGAGGTGCTGATCCAGGGCCTGGTGGCGGCGCTGCCCGACCCCGGGACGCTGAAGGTGGTGGGCAAGTACCTGACGGTCGAGGCCCTGGCGATCATGCTGCCCCGCAACGATGCCGACTTCAAGAGCCTCATCGACAGCGAGATGAAGCGCCTGATCCGCAACCGCACCGCGCATGCGCTGCACGACCGCTGGTTCACGCAGCCGATCCCGCCGCAGGGCCGCAACCTGAACCTGCCGATGCCCTTCCTGCTGCGCGACTCGTGGCGCTTTCCCACCGACTGGGTGCCGCCGGCCTGGGCGATGCAGTAGGCGCGGGCGCCGCTGCCGGCGCTACTGCTTGCGGCGCACGACCGCCGCCCGCCGCGCGTCTTCAGCGTGCAGGAACTGGATCTCGCCGCGCCGCCAGACGCCGAGCCAGATCATGTTGATCGAGAACGCATCGTGGTCGTTGGCCGAGAAGGGCTTGTCGTGCGTCGTCACCACGCCAGCGTAAGGCCGTTCCAGGTCTTCCAGTGCAGCCTTCAGCGCCGTGGCGCTGGTGTCGCCCCGGGTCTGGAACAGCACGCGCAGCATGAGCTGGATCGCGTCGTAGCTCTGTGCCGCCGCCATCAGCGAGTCGACACGCTCCTGGCCGGCCTGCCGGCGCAGCCGCGCGATGAAGCCCGAACGGCGTTCGTTCGAGAGATCCTGGATGATGGTCTGCACCATCATCACGCCTTCCGCTGCGCCGCCCGTGCGTGTCCACACCGTGCGGAACGACGCCGGCCAGGGTCCGTACAGCGGTGCCGCCAGGCCGGCCTCGGCACGCGACTGCACCAGCACCGCGAACTCCGGCCCCACCGTGTAGGCCACGACTGCGTCGGCCCCCGCCGCCTTGGCCGCCCGCATCTGCTCGGTCAGGCTCTTCACGCCGATGTCGAAGCGCGCCTCGTACACCGGCGCCAGCCGGCGTGCCTTCAGGAAGCCCAGCACGTCGTTGAAGCCGCCTTCGCCGTAGCCGGTGCGGTCGGCCAGCAGCGCCACCCTTGTGGCACCCCGCTTCACCAGTTCGTCGACCAGGAACGCAGCCTGCAGCGTGTCGCGCGCCGACAGGCGGAACACGAAGCTCTCGCGCGCCGGGTACCTGGCCGTGATCGCGCTGCCCGTGGCCACGGGCACCAGCAGGAGGTGGCGGTGGTCCTGGAAGACGTCGAGCGACTTCATCGCCACGCCGGTGTTGCAGAAGCCGACCGTGAAGTCGACCTTCTCCTGCAGCACCAGCGCCTCGGACACCCGGCGCCCTTCGTCGGGGTCGGCCTTGTCGTCGCGCGCCACCAGTTCGATCGGCCGGCCGAGATAGCCGCCGACCTCGTTGATCTCCTTCACGGCCAGTTCGGCGCCCAGCTTCGCACTGAGCCCGAAGTCGGCCGAGCCACCCGTGAAGGGGCAGATGAAGCCGATGCGCACCGGCCGTTGCTGCGCCGCGGCGGGCCACGCCAGGCACAGCGCCAACGAAGTGGCCAGCAGGTCGCGGGTCCAACCGTTCTTCATGCAAGCGCTCCTGCGCCGACATCGACGGGCCAGCGCGGCGCGACAGTAGCGGCGCCACCTGAAAGCCAGCTTGCTGTCGGGGCCTTCTCCGGGAAGACACCGAGACCGCAGCCCCGGCGTGGGCACGTCCCACCCCCCGGACCCGATGCCCGGCCGGCTGCGTCCGTTGCCGCCAGGCGCCGGCGACTGCTAGCCTCGATGCTGCGGCTTCGACCGCGACGTCGCTGTCGCGCCGACCCATCCCGTCGCTCTTGCTGTACCCGACCGAGGAACGGATGACGCTGCCCGTCGAACCGCCCAGCCCGCCGGCAGCCCAGTTGGACGTCGGCGCCGAACTGCGCCTCACACGGCCTGACGGCTGCGCCTACACGGTCGGCGGCAATGCCGCTGCACTGCTGGCCATGCTGGCGCTCGAAGGCCCGGTGGAACGCCTGCGCGCGGCCAGGCTGCTGTGGCCCGACTCGCCCACCAGCCAGGCGCGCAACAACCTGCGCACCCTGGTGCACCGGATCAACCAGCGCTTCGGTGCCGACCTGCTGGTCGGCGTCGAACGCGTCGCCATCGACCCGGCCCTCGTGCGCGTGGTGCCGCAGGACACCGCCGCGCTGCTGGCCGCCATCGAGGCGGGGGGGCCGCAGGCGGGCCTGCTGCTGGCGCAGTCGGCGGTCGAGACCCGTCCGTCCGAAGGCCTGGTCGCGTGGCTCGAAGCCGCGCGCCAGCGGCTGCGTCGCCAGCAGCTGGCGGCGCTGTCGGCGGCCCTGGAGGCCGCACTGGCCCAGGGGCAGCATGGGCGCGCCACCGCCATGGCCCGGGCAGGCGTGCAGCTCGACCCGATGAGCGAGCACTGGCACCGCAGGCTGATGGACACGCTGGCGCGCGGCGGCGACCGTGCGGCGGCGCTGGCCGCCTACGAAGACTGCCGGCTGCAACTGCGCCGGCACCTCGGCGTGCTGCCGGACGCGCAGACCCGTGCGCTCCAGCTGCGCCTGCTGCAGGACCAGGCACAGGCAGCGCCGTCGGCCGGGGAAGCTGCGAGGCGCACGGCCAGCGCTGCCACCGCCGCCCTCGTCGCGCGCGAGCCGCCGCCGGGGCTGGCGGAAGCCGAGCTGCCGCTGGTCGAACGCGACAGCGTGCTGTCCGAGGCACGCGCTGCGCTGGCGCAGGGCCTGCACGTGGCGCTGCAAGGGGAGGCCGGCGTCGGCAAGTCGCGGCTGCTGCGCCAGCTGGCCGAGCCCGCACAGCCGGGCGTGCCTTGCACCGACCTCGAGCGGGTGGCCATCCACCCCGGCGCACACCACGCGCCCTACGCCGCGCTGGCGCAACTGGTGCTGGAAGTGCAGTCACGGCGCGCCGTGCGCCTGGGGGTGTCCGACCAGGTGGAGCTGGCGCGCCTGGCACCCCAGGCGTTCACCGGCGTGCAACCGTCGCAGGCCGGTCTGTCGGTCCCCAGGCTGATGGCGGCGCTGCGCCACTGGGCCGGGCAGCTCGCCACGGCAGGCGTGCGGCAACTGGTGATCGACGACCTGCACCACGCAGACTCGGCGTCCCAGGCGGCCATCGGCGCGCTGCTGGAGCCTGCCGACGACCAGGCGCAGCCGACGCTGCTGCTGGCGTTCCGCAGCGACGAGATCTCTGCGGTGCTGGCCGAGGCACTGGTGGCGGCGCAGGTGGCGCGGCGGGCACGCAGCATCACGCTGCCGCGCTTGTCGCTGCACGGCGTGCAGGCGCTGCTGCGGGCGCTGCAGGCGCCGAGCGACGACATGCAAGCCGCGCAGTGGCTGCAGCGCACCGGAGGCAACCCGCTGTTCGTGATCGCGCTGGCACAGCATGCGCGCGAACGCGATCGCGCGTCGGGCATGGGCACGTCGGCAGGCACGGACGCGGCCCTGGCCAACCTCGACGCCCTGCTGCGCCTGCGGCTGGAAGGCTGTCACGCCACGGCACGGCAGCTGGCTGCGGTGGCGGCAGTGGCGGCGCAGGACTTCTCGGTCGAGCTGGCCGCGGCCGTGCTGGGGCAGCCGCCGCTGGCCCTGATGCCGGCCTGGGCCGAACTGCAGCAGCGCGGCCTGTTCGCCGACCACGGCCTGGCGCACGACCTGGTGCGCGACGCGGCGCTGGCCGCGCTGCCGGGCGCCATCCGCCAGACGCTGCACCGGCAGGTGGCCCGCTTCCTCGAAGGGCAGGGACTGCGCGGCGCCGAGGTGCTGGTCCACTGGCTGGCCGCCGACGAGCCCGACCGCGCACTGCCGCATGCCGTGCAGCAGATCCACGCCATCGACGCCATGGGCTTGCCGACGATGCAGCTGGAGGTCGCGCTGATCGGCCTGCTCGAACGGGCCAGCGACGACGTGCTGCTGGACAACCTGTGGCTCACGGCAGAGCTCGGAGGCGGCCTGCGCACCGAAGTCTGGCCCGCCGAGATCTGGCCACGCATCGCTGCGCTCGTGGCGCGTGTGGCCCGCCTGCCCCCGCGCGCCATGACGGCGGCGTGGATCGCCTACGAGACCTCGCGGGTGCTGGTGGAGCGCGACGACGACGCGGCAGCGGCCTACGGCACCCTGGCCGCTGCCGCGGCGACCATGCCCGAAGCAGGCCTGGAGCGTGCGCGCGTCGAGGAGACGCTGGCCTACCGCGCGGACGACCTGGCGCTGCCCCTGGCCCCGCACATCGAGCGCGCCCAGCGCGCCGTCGCGGCGCTGGCAGACCGGGCCTGGCACAACCGCCTGATCACGGCCATCGACCGCCTGCAGGCCTGGGTCAGCCCTGTCGACGCGCTGCACCTCCACGCCGCGCGCATGCGTGCGGCTCGGCGGCGCGGCGACCTGGCGGCGGCGGCCGAGTTCCGGTTCCAGGTCGCCATGGCCCTGCGCGAGATGGGCTACAACCGCCGCGCGATGCGGCACTTCGTGCAGGACGTGCGGTCGCTGCCGCACCTGCTTCACGTCGCCGACGCCCGCTACGCGCCCAGCCAGGTCGGCATCTGCGCGCTGGGGGCAGGCCACTTCCAGTGCGCGCTCGATTGCCTCGCGGCCAAGGACAACTGGCACGGCGCCATGGGCCCGGTGGTGTTGTGCCTGGTGCTGCTGCGCCTGGGCCAGTGGCAACGGCTGCGGCAGCAACTGGAACTGCTGGGCCCGCTGTCCGGGTTCCGGGTCGGCGTGCTGATCAGCTGCCTGGCGGACGCGCGGTCCGAACTCGACCGGCACGACGGCCTGGACCCGGCGCAGGCCTACCGCGAGGCGCTGGCCGTGATGGAGCAGGTCGGCATCGGGTCCCTCTCGCGGCAGGGCATGCACTGGGCTCTGACGGTGCTGACGCGCCCCGCACCAGAGCGCGTGGTCGCGGGCACGCAGTTGCTCGAGGCGGTCGGTGCGGCGAAACCGCGCTTCCCGCGCCCGCCACTGCTGGTGCTGCAGGTGGCTGAAGCGCACTTCGAGGCCGGCAGCAGCGGCTGCCGCGCCCTGGCGCTTGAAGCGGCCCGTGCCCTGCGGCGCGGCCGGTTGTCGTACAGGGACAGCATGCCCGATGCGCTGCTGCGCTGCGCCCGGCTGCTACAGGCCAGCGACCCCGCCGAGGCCGCGCTGCTGCTGCACGCGGCCCGCCGCTGGGTGGTGGAGTCGCTGCCCCACGTGCCGCCCGAGGCGCGCGACAGCTACGCCGCGCTGCCCGCCCACCGCCTGCTGCTGGGAGACGGGGGAGACAGGGGGGACGACCCCTGGCAGGCCGAGCGACAAAGAAAAACGGGCTAGACGCCGAAGCATCTAACCCGTTGTTCTAGAACGCAATTGTTCTGGTGCGGCTGGCAGGAATCGAACCCACGACCCCTTGGTTCGTAGTTTGCGCCATGCCGCTAAGTTGTTGATTTTTCAGGGGTTGTTGCCGTCCGTTCCGACCCATTCCGCCCTGTTGTGAACTGTTTTGCGCAGGAAAGTCACCCAAAAGTCACCCAGACCTGCTGCGCTCGTTTCGTTGTTGTCAGCAGGCGGCGAGCTTGCTCACTGCTGAGCGCCGATAATGTTTATGTCAACTTAGATGGGCGTTTTCGCATGCGAACCGGGTTTCAGGCCGGTTGCTGAGGGCACCCATCGGCGATGCCGTGCGGAGTTCCCATCCGGTTAACCACGGGATCGTCAACGACCCTAGGTTCGTGTGACACTCCAACTGTCCAAAATGCTGCGCTGCAGCGGAGGCATCAAACGGGGCCATGACGATGACGACCGCCACCAAGACCGCGACGAAAGGCCGAACCAAGGCGCTGGCCAGCAGGGACGCTGCTGGGGTGTCAGCGTTCGCGCTTCAAGCGTCGACTGGCCATGGTGTGCTGCGACTCAGCGATCCCTCATTGAAGCCCGACATCGCCAAGCTGAAGGAAAAGCTTCGCAGCGATCCCAAGTTCGCGCTCGCGACACTGCAAAGCGCGGGCATTGCCACCGCGACCGGGAAACTCAGCAAGCGGTTCAAAGGCTGAGGCCGCCGGCTCGGCCGTATGTGGGATCTGTACAAGTTCCAGCCTAGCTTTGTCCTCGGCTTCCATGGCTGCGACAAGACGGTCGCCGAGCGAGTACTCGCCGGGGCCGGGAAGCAGCATCTCAAGCGAAGCACGAACCGGCACGACTGGCTCGGCAACGGTATCTACTTCTGGGAGTCCAGCCCGCAGCGTGCGATGGAGTGGGCCGAGTACGTCCGGGACAATCCGTCGGTTTCGAGCGGCAAGATCGAGACCCCTGCGGTGGTGGGCGCGATCATCGATCTTGGCTACTGCGGCATGCTCCACGATCGCGCCTTCCTAGCGGAACTGCGTCAAGCCCACGATCTTTTGACCCAGGCCCTCTCGTCAGCCGGCCTACCGTTGCCCACGAACCAGGGTGGACCGGACAAGGCACGTCGCCTTCTGGACTGCGCAGTGATCGAGTACCTTCACACCCTGCGTGAAGCAGAGAAACTGCACAAGTACGACACCATCCGATCGGTGTTCAGCGAAGGCAGCAACCTGTACCCCGGGACGAGCTTCACCGAGAAGAGCCACATTCAACTTGTTGTCCGGGACGAGCGGCGCATCCGCGGGTACTTCCGCCCCATTCCGGACTAGGCAGACTTCCGTTCTGCTCGCGCGACGTGCGCGGCCGCAGCGCTCACATCGGCGACAGGCCGCATGCGGACGTCCTTCTGATCTGCCAGCGCTTCGATTTGAGCAAGCACCTGACGCCGAACGGGGTGGCGGTGGTTGCCCACGAGGACCAGTTCGAAAGCGCCCGGACGTTCTTCCGGCAGTAGGCCGATGACCTTCGGTCGTTCACTTACGAAACGTCGCAGTGCTTGTAGTTCGAAGAGCTTGCCGAACGCTCGCTCGGCACTGCCTTCGATGCCGCGCTGGCTCTCGGTCAACTGCATGAAGTAGCAGGCCAGGTTCTGGCCCAGAAAGTCCACGCGCAGCGGCTGGCTGTTGTCGACGATGTTCAGCGGTCGATTGAACCGCGGCACCAAGTGTTCCGTCCGCGGATTGCTCTTCACCTGCTGCCTGACACGCCGCACGATGTTCGAAGCCCGCTGCTGCGCTGGCAACGAATAGGCCGTCATCAGTTGGTGCAGCGCACTCTGCTCCTGAAGCAGGAACGAAGCCGCAGCATCGACAGACTGGGCCGTGAACGCGTCCTCGCGTACCAGCTCGGCCGTCTCGAATGGAGGCACCCACGGTGCCCGATCCATCGTCGACCAGTGCTCCGCCAACGACCTGCACATGGCCTGCGCCAAGGTGGCCAGCGCGACGCCCGCACCGCCGAAAGCGTGCTCGGCCTTTTCGGCATCAAGCGCCGTACGAACGTGAACCGAGCCGTCGAGGAGTTGCAGCACGACGCCGGCGGTGAGCTTCTCGCTCGACACCAGCCCGGGGCTGAACTGGATCAGCCCCCTGCGGCCGCTCACTCGCCCGGGTTCGGCAAGTTCAATTGAGGATGTCCCAGGCGATTGCACAGCAGTGAGTGTGTGATGAGAAGTCGGTTTCGAACGAAGTCCAACAACTGGGCTCGCTCTCGCTTGGTGTGCCAACGTCGAACACCGGTCGCTGCGATCGCTTCCTCGAGATCAAGGGCGAGCGTGTTGTCGTTGAGCCACCGCTGTACGCGCTTGAGGTGATCCGCGCGGTCGGCAGGTACGAAGGCTGACTCGATCAGGTTTGCAAGGACGTTTGGAAACGCATGCTGCTGCAGCGACTTCAGCGACGACAACTCCGCGGCCTTGCCACCAAGCGCCTGCGCGTGGTCGATCAACCAGAGGTTCTGCGCAGCGAAGACGATGTTCCCGAGGTTCCGATCGGGGTTGGCCATCCACTCGTCGAATGCGGTGGTCGGGAGCAACTGCCGCCACGTCATCACCAGCCGCAAGGCGTGTTCGCTGTCTTCACGCAAGAGTTGGGCACAGCTGTCGCCGCCCACCGAGGCGCTGGCGAACGCCAACGTCGCGTCCGCCTCATGATCGATCAGCCGCGATGTCGGGAGATCGCCCTTCCGGATCTTGACGATCAATGGCTCGGGGACGGGCAGCCCGATGGCGCGGCCGATCACGGCGCAGACCAGTTCGGCGACGATGTGCCTCGCCGTTCCGATTCGCAAGTACAGGGCAACGTCATCGTCGGCACCCGACTCGCTGTATCCCGTTCCGACCCAGAGTTCGTCGCTACGTCGGCTCGCGTTCCGTCGCTTGACGCGAATCGCACCCCGGTTCAGACGAAGCACCCGCACCGGCGCGATCGACGGTGCGGCGCCAGCCGTGTCGGGGCCCAGTTCGCCGTCCATCAGGCTCGAGCTTCGAGTCAGCCGCGGGACTCGGGCTCTGCGTGGTCGTTCTGATTCGCCAGGCACGTGGTCTTCTTCAAGGGTGTCGGACTGCTTCGGGCCGTTTGCCAGACCGGCCCGCGATTGGCTGGACGTGGCAACGGCGTAGGCTGGTTCAGCGACTTTAGCTGAGACATCGAAGCGGATCGACGGGTCGCGTCTCGCGGTCTCGAAAGGCGATTCGCCCGGTTGACAGCAGCGGTTGCGGGGTTGTGGCAGGTTGGCGAAGGACTGGACCACAAGGTCATCGGTGCTGCCGTCCCAAGACGCGATGCCACCGGGCAAGCAACGCACCGGACGTCCGGCCAACCGGAGCGCCAGCTCAACGGAAGTGCCAAGCGCTTGGCGATCTGGTCGGGCGAAAGGTCTACCCGCTCAAGAAGAGTCGCTTCTTGACGAAAAGCACATCGGGAAGGGCAGTCTGCCGGGAGCAGTTGTCCGCCGAGGAAGGACGAGCCTGACGATGACAACGACGACCGCCGGCCACTCACGCCACGCACCCCGCTACGCTGACAGGCCTTCGGTCTCGGCCGGCGGATTCTTCGCCCACCACGGCATCTGGGCACCCGGCATCCGCCTGTTCCGCGCGCTGCGTTTCAGCGCGAAGGCCCTCATCATCACCCTGGCCTTTGTGGTGCCGCTGCTGGCCCTCATGGGCTGGCAGCTGCTCAACCAGTCCGACCGGGCCATGAAGGCTCGCGCGGACGCGACTCGCCAGCACGTCGAGATCGCGTATGGCGTTCTGTCACAGGCCCATGCCCTGGAAAGCCAGGGCAAGCTCAGCCGCGACCAGGCGCAGCAGTGGGCCAAGGACACTGTCGCCGGGCTGCGCTACGAGGGCAGTGAGTACTTCTGGATCAACGACATGCAACCGCGCGTCGTCATGCATCCGATCAAGAAGGACCTGAACGGCAAGGATGTCAGCGACCTCAAGGACCCCAACGGCCTGCGTCTCTTCCAGGCCTTCGTGGACAAGGTCCGCAGTGACGGTAAGGGCTTCGTGGCGTACCAGTGGCCCAAGCCCGGCAGTGACAAGCCGGTGGACAAGCTGTCCTATGTCCAGGGCTTCGAGCCATGGGGATGGGTTATCGGCTCGGGCATCTACGTCGGAGAAGTCCAGGAGGATCTGGTTCGCCAAGCCGCATGGATGGCCGCCGTGGTGTCACTGTCTCTGGCCTTGGCGGGCTACCTGTTCTTCAGCTTCTACCGCGTGATGGACGGCGGGCTGAACGAGACCCGCCGGCACCTTCGCGCCATGACGGAAGGGGACTTGACCACATCGCCTTCCCCCTGGGGACAGGACGAGGCGGCTCAGTTGATGCTTGAGCTCAAAGCCATGCAGGAGTCGCTGAGGACGATGGTCTTGCGCGTGCGGCGCTCCAGCGAGGACATCGTGCACTCGAGCAGTGAAGTGGCCTCCGGTGCGATGGACCTCTCGGCACGCACGGAGCAGGCGGCCGCCAACCTTGAGGAGTCGGCCGCCTCCATGGAGCAGATTTCCGCAACGGTCAAGAACAGCGCCGACCACGCTGGCGAAGCGGCCCGCGTTGCGGCGGGCAACCAGTCATCAGCTGCGGCCGGCGGCGAGATCATGCGCGAGGTCATCCAGACCATGGACTCGATCCGTCAGTCGTCGACACGCATCGGCGACATCATCGGCACGATCGATGGCATCGCGTTCCAGACGAACATCCTGGCGCTCAATGCTGCCGTCGAGGCAGCGCGCGCCGGCGAACAGGGCCGTGGCTTCGCAGTGGTGGCGTCCGAAGTGCGTTCGCTGGCACAGCGCGCCGCACAGGCTGCACACGAGATCAAGGACCTGATCGGTCGCAGTGTCGAGCAGGTCAATGCGGGCGCTGCCGTGGTCGGCGACGCCGGGTCCAAGATGGGCGAGATCGTGACCGCTTCCCAGCGGGTCCACGGTCTGCTGGCGGAGATTGCCGAAGGCTCCCGCGAGCAGAGCCAGGGCGTGGCGCAGATCGGCATGGCCGTCAACGAGCTGGACCGCATGACGCAGCAGAACGCGGCCTTGGTCGAGCAGACGGCGGCCGCCGCCGAGGCCATGAAGGATCAGGCGCAGGCCCTCGCGCACGAGGTCGACCGGTTCAAGCTCCCCGCTGAACTGGAGATCGCCGCCGCAGCCAACTCAGCCGCCGTGGCCATCGATTTCGACTTCGACAAGGCCATCGAGGCGCACCGGCAATGGAAGGTGCGGCTTCGCAAGGCGATTGCCGAACGCACATCGCTGGATGCCGATACCCTGTGCCGGGACGACCGATGCCCCTTGGGCCAGTGGCTGCACGGTGACGGCGGCAGGCGCTGGGGCACATCGCCAGGCTTCGTCTCCCTGCTCGAGCGACACGCTGAGTTTCACCAGGTGGCGGGGCACGTCGCGCGCCAGATCAATGCCGGTGCGGTGGATCAGGCCGAGCGCCTGATCGGCTCGGGGTCCCGGTTCGCCCAGGTCTCGACCGAAGTGTGCACCCTGCTCACGCGGGCGAAGCGCGGGCTGTGATCCAAAGGCAGTGCCAGCGCCGGCTACGTGCGCTGCGCCCAGCCGCAGTAGGTATGGGCGTCATCCGCGGTCGCCTGAAAGAGATGGCAGTAGACGCTGACGCGCTGCCCGGTTTCGCTTAATAGGACTGTGCCACGGGAGGCGTCCTCCGCTGACACTTCGAGCCGATCGCCTGGGCGCAGACGTGCGTCGTCTCCCCACTCGACCACACTGCAGCGGCCGTTGGGATGTCCTACGAGTGCCATCTGAGCTGTCCGCGCCGATCGAATTTTGACCCGTGGGTCAAATTTCAGTCGGCGCCAACACTTTGTGCTCTGGTTCAACTTCGTCGCCGGGTTCGCCTACGTGGTCTGCGGTCTGGGACTGTGGAAGCGGCAGCGCTGGTCGGTGCCACTGGCTGTCTTCATCGCCGTCGCGACCGGCCTGGTGTTCGCCGCCTTCGGCGTGCATGCATCGAGCGGTGGCGCGTACGAGGCGCGCACCGTCGGCGCGATGGTGCTGCGCATGTTGCTTTGGACGGGGATTGCAGCAATCGCACATCGAGCGCTCCGGCAGCGCATCTGACCGCCTGGCCGGTACAAGGTGGCGTTCGGCACCCAGCTGTTCAGCGGGGGATGAAGAACGTCGACTTCTCGAACTGGATGGCCCGTGTGTCTGCGCCGCTACCTGCGTTGGGCTCAACGCCCGTGACCTCGAACGCCACAGGCACCGACCGGCCTGCGAGCCCTTGTGCCACGGCGAAGGGCAGGCGCAGGCTCACCGACATCGATGCCACGGCAGCCGGGCCGGCGCTGGCCGGCATTGCCACGACCTCCAAACCATCGATCCCGGAGGCGGCAACCCGGTAGGTCTGCGGAGCCTCCGTGCGATTCATGATCTGGATCCGGTAGACGTTCTCGACGGCCCCCTCCTCAACTACACGTGCCAAAGCGCCACGGTCCTTGACGACGTCGAACTTGAACGGGCTGCGCATCGCCACGCTGGCCGCGAACGCGATGCTGGCCGCAGATAGCACGGCCCCGTAGACCAGAACACGCGGCCGCAGCGCACGCTTGAACATCTGTAGCCGCGTCCAGCCGTTCACGACACCGTTCTCGGTGGAATAGCGGATCAGTCCCTTGGCGTAGCCCATCTTGTCCATCACGTCGTCGCAGACGTCGATGCACGCAGCGCAGCCGATGCACTCGTTCTGCAGCCCGTTGCGGATGTCGATACCCGTGGGGCACACTTGCACGCACAAGGTGCAGTCGATGCAGTCGCCCAGTCCCTGCGCGGCGGCGTTCGTCTTCTTCGAGCGTGAGCCGCGCGGATCGCCGCGACCGGCGTCGTAGGCGATGACCAGGGAGTCCTTGTCAATCAGGGCGCTCTGGAAGCGTGCGTAGGGGCACATGTACTTGCACATCTGCTCTCGCAGGAAGCCCGCATTGCCGTAGGTGGCGGCGCCGTAGAACAGCACCCAGAAGGCGTTCCACGCCGACATGTCGAGGGCCACGGTGGCGGCGGCCAGTTCCCGGATCGGCGTGAAGTAGCCGACGAAGCTGAAGCCGGTGATCAGCGCGATGGCCAGCCAAACCCCCTGCTTGGCGCCCTTGCGGAGGATCTTGTTCACGCCCCACGGCCCCTGGTCCAGTCGCATGCGGGCGATGCGATCGCCCTCGATCCGGCGTTCTGCCTGGACATTGCGGGCGCCCCCCCGGCCAAGGTCACCGAGTTGATCAGGAGTGACGCGGCGAAGTGGAAAAAGGTGATCGACGAGGCCGGCATCAAGGTTGACTGACGGCGCGACTACAACGGCCATGGCGATTCGGATGCCGATCGCCTGGCCACGTATCACCGGCCGAGCATGAGTCCTCGCGCGACGCCGTCAGCGTGACCAGCGGTCAAGCACACTGGCAAGCTGCTCGAGCACGATCGGTTTGGCAATGAAGTCGTCCATGCCCGCGTCGAAGCAAAGCCGGCGGTCTTCCTCGAACACGCCCGAGGTCACTGCGACGATGGGGAGCCGTGCCCTGCCCTGCTCGTGTTCCCAGGCCCGCACGCGCCGGGCAGCGGCAAGCCCATCCAACACGGGCATCTGCACATCCATGAGGACCAGGTCATAGCAGTGCCCGCCGGTCATGGCGGCGACCGCCGCCTCGCCGTCCGCAACGAAGTCTGCCTTCGCGTCCAGGCTGCCAAGGAGCAGGCCGAGGACCTCGCGATTGACGGGGTCATCCTGGGCGACAAGCACCTGCGCGCGACAAGCGCCGGATGGCTGAACGGGGCACTGCGCCGGCGTGTCCTGCAGGGGTTCGGCACGCATCAATCGCTTCGACGGCACCCGAAACCAGAAGCGCGAACCGAGCCTCGGCGTGCTGCTGGCACCGACCTGCCCGCCCATGAGCTGCGCGAACCGCGCGACGATGGACAGTCCCAGACCCGTGCCACCGTACTCTCGGGTCGACGAACCGTCGATCTGCGAAAAGGGTTGGAACAGCAGGTGCCGTTTGTCCTCTGAAAACCCGACGCCAGTGTCATCGACGGCGAACTCCAGCGTCGGGTTCCCCGCCTCGTCGACGCCCTCGGTCACCGACACCGTGATCGATCCACGCGGGGTGAACTTGACCGCGTTGCCAAGGTAGTTCGAGAGCATCTGCCCCAATCTCAAGGGGTCGCCGATGAACCTGCCGCGCGGCATGGCGTTGTCATCCATGCTGATTTGTAGACCCTTGCGGACCGCCGATGCCCGGAACGAGTCCATCGTCCGGGCGACCAGGGCGGCCGGCTCGAAGCTGGACACCGAGAGTTCGAGCCGGCCGGCTTCCACCCGCGACAGATCCAGGATGTCGTTGAGCAGGGCCAGCAAGGATTCGCCCGAGCGCAGGATCACCTTGGCATAGTCGATTCTCTGCGCCGCCGTGAGC